>Ga0105044_10000038_pt1 | contig 116640 bp, 113 predicted proteins | sample MAT01_FD_78092 | JGI IMG/M metagenome (GOLD analysis project Ga0105044, IMG submission 78092) | Freshwater microbial communities from Lake Fryxell liftoff mats and glacier meltwater in Antarctica - MAT-01 | ecosystem: Environmental > Aquatic > Freshwater > Ice > Liftoff microbial mat | place...
CCCCACTGCCGCCCCCACTGCCGGCCCCACGTCCGCCCCCACCGCCGGTCCCAGCGACTCCACGAAAGTCGCCAGCCCGACCGACGACCCGAGATCGCTGGTATCGACCGAATGGCTGGCCGCGCATCTGCGCGACCCCGACCTTCGGGTGCTGGACGCCTCGTGGTATCTGCCCGAGGCGGGGCGCGACGCCCGGGCCGAGTACGCCGCCGCGCATATTCCCGGTGCGCGGTTCTTTGACATCGACGAGATCGCGGATCATCGCAGCACGCTGCCGCACACGGCTCCGCCGCCCGAGAAATTCGTCAGCCGGATGCGGGCGATGGGGGTGGGCGACGGGCATCAGGTGGTGATCTATGACGGCGCCGGCCTGTTCTCGGCGGCGCGGGTCTGGTGGACGTTCCGGCTGATGGGCAAGACCGATGTCGCGGTGCTGGACGGCGGGTTGCCGAAATGGCTGGCCGAACGCCGCGAGACCGAGGACCTGCCGCCGGTGCTGCGTGACCGCCACATTACGGTGAGCCGCCAGAACCATCTGGTCAAGGATGTCACGCAGGTGGCGCATGCCAGCAAACTGGCCGGGGCCGAGATTGTCGACGCCCGTTCTGCCCCGCGGTTTCGGGGCGAGGTGGCCGAGCCGCGGCCAGGCCTGCGCAGCGGGCATATTCCGGGCGCGCGAAATATACCGTACGCCAGCTTGCTGACCCCCGGCGGCACCATGAAGCCCGTGGCCGACCTGCGCGCGGTGTTCGAGGCGGCAGGGGTGGACCTGAAAAAACCGGTGATCACCACTTGCGGCTCGGGAGTGACGGCTGCGGTGCTGTCGCTGGCGCTGGAGCGGATCGGGCATCGTGACCATGCGCTGTATGACGGCTCCTGGGCGGAATGGGGGATGTATGGCGATCTGCCGGTCGAGAAGGGCTAGCGGGTTGCCGACGGGTGCGGGGCAGGCTTGCGGCGCGGCTCTGCTGGCCCGGCACCGGTGGGTTACGCACCCCCGGACCCCCCGCAGGACAGTGGTGGACGAAAAATGAGAAACGGCCGCCCTGCCACGACCTGCCTTTGAGAGGACCGCCGATGCTGGACAGGCTGAAGCCACAGGCGCAGGACCAGATTCTGATCCTGATCCAGATGTTTCGGGACGATCCCCGCTGCGACAAGATCGACCTTGGCGTCGGGGTCTACAAGGATGCCTCGGGTCTGACGCCGGTGATGCGGGCGGTCAGGGCGGCCGAGCGGCAGTTGTGGGAGGTCGAGGTGACCAAGACCTACACCGGGCTGGCGGGGGATCCGGCGTTCAGCGCCGCGATGGTTCGGTTGATTCTGGGCGGGGATGCGCCGGCTGCCGCCATTGCAACGCCCGGCGGGACGGGGGCGATCCGGCAGGGGTTCGAGTTGATCCGGCTTGCGGCACCGGGGGCTGCGGTATGGCTGCCCGAGCCGACCTGGCCCAACCATGCGTCGATCCTTGCCTATCTGGGGATGCGGACGGCCACCTATCGCTATTTCGACGCAGCGACCGGCGATCTGGACGCCGACGGACTGCTGTCGGATCTGGGGCGGGTGGCGCAGGGCGATGTGGTGTTGCTGCACGGCTGCTGTCACAATCCGACCGGTGCCGACCCGACCGCTGCAGTCTGGCGCGAGATTGCCCGGATGCTGGTGGCGCGGGGGGCGATCCCGTTCATCGACCTCGCCTACCAGGGGTTTGGCGACGGGCTGGAGGCAGATGCCGCCGCCACCCGCATGCTGGTCAGGCTCTGTCCCGAGGTGCTGATTGCGGCGTCCTGCTCCAAGACCTTCGGCATCTACCGCGAGCGTGCCGGGGTTCTGCTGGCGATCGGCGGCGACCGGGCGGTGACGCAGGGCAACCTCTCGTTTCTGAACCGGCAGAACTACAGTTTTCCGCCGGACCACGGCGCGCGGCTGGTGACGATGATCCTTGAGGATGCGGTGCTGCGGGCCGACTGGCAGGCGGAACTCGAGGCGGTGCGCCGGAACCTGCTGGCCCTGCGCCACGGGCTGGCCCAAGCGTTGCGCCAGGCCACCAACAGCGACCGGTTCGATTTCGTGGGCGGGCATCGCGGGATGTTCAGCAGGCTGGGGTTGACCGAGGCGCAGGTCCATGTCCTGCGCGAACGACATGGCATCTACATGGTCGGCGACAGCCGCATCAACATCGCAGGCCTGAATACAGCGACCGTCCCGGTGCTGGCCGCTGCCATCGCGCAGGTGCTGTAGGCCCCTTTGCCCCCCGACAAAAGGAAGGCCCGCGGGGAAAGGACCCGCGGGCCTTGCAGTTTGCGACAGGCCGGGAGGAGGTGGCCTGCCGCAGGTGATCCCGTCTCAGCTGTGGTAGGCCTGTTCACCATGCGAGGTCAGGTCAAGACCCTGACGCTCGGTGTCGTTGTCAACCCGCAGACCGATGGTCAGGTCAATCGCCTTGAACAGCACGTAGGACACCACACCCGACCAGACGATAGTGATCAGCACACCCTCGATCTGGATCCACAGTTGCGCCATCATCGCATAATCGTCGCCCTTCACCCCGCCGAAAGCCGCAGCAGAGAACACACCGGTCAAGACAGCGCCGACGATGCCGCCGATGCCGTGGATGCCGAAGACGTCAAGGCTGTCGTCGTATTGCATCTTCTGCTTCACCACGGTCACGAAGAGGTAGCACAGCGCCGAAGCGATCACGCCCACGGCAATCGCGCCCATCGGGCCGACGGTGCCGCAAGCCGGGGTGATGGCGACCAGCCCCGCCACCATGCCCGAAGCCGCACCCAGCATGGAGGCCTTGCCGCGCTGCAGGCCTTCCAGCGCCGACCAGGCCAGCGTCGCCGCTGCCGTCGCGACGAAGGTGTTGATCATCGCCAGTGTGGCACCGCCGTTCGCCTCGAGGTTCGAACCGACGTTGAAGCCGAACCAGCCGACCCACAGCATCGACGCGCCCACCATGGTCAGGACCATCGAGTTCGGCGCCATGTTGTCCTTGCCATAACCCACCCGTCTGCCGATCATCAGACAGCCGACCAGCGCCGCAATGCCTGCGTTGATGTGCACGACCGTACCGCCGGCAAAGTCGATGGCCCCCTTGGCGAAAAGATAGCCGTTTGCGTCCCAGACCATGTGCGCGATCGGAAAGTAGGAAAACGTACCCCACAAGACCGAGAAAACCAGCACGGCAGAGAATTTCACCCGTTCGGCGAAGGCCCCGATAATCAGCGCAGGCGTGATCGCCGCAAACGTCATCTGGAACGTTATGAACAGATATTCCGGGATCACATAGCCTGCGCTGAAGGTAGCCGACATGCTGTCGGCGGTCACGCCCGCCAGAAACAGCTTGGCCGTGCCGCCCCACCACGGGCTGGTCGATCCGCCAAAGGCGAAGGAATAGCCGTAGACCACCCAGACGATCATCATCACGCAGGCGATGACCGTTGTCTGCATCAGGATCGAGAGCATGTTCTTGCTGCGCACCAGGCCGCCGTAAAACAGCGCCAGACCCGGAATGGTCATGAACAGCACCAGCACGGACGAGATCATCATCCAGCTGACGTCGCCCTTGTCCATCACCGGCACGACTTCGGTTGCAACCTCGGCCACCGTTACGGCGGCTTCTGCTGTCGAGTCCTGCGCCCAGGCAGGCAGGCTGGCAAGGGCGGACGCGCCAAGCGCCGCAAGGCCAGAATATGTCATCAGGTTCTTCATTGTGTCGGTTCCCCTTCCCGGCGTCCTACAGCGCGTCGTCATCGGTTTCGCCGGTGCGCACACGCATCGCGTGTTGCACGTCCAGCACGAAAATCTTGCCGTCCCCGATCTTGTCGGTCCTGGCGGTCCGGGCGATCGTCTCGACCACGGCGTCGGCCAACCCATCGGCAACGACGATCTCGAGCCTTACCTTGGGAACGAAATTCACGGCATATTCGGCACCACGATAGATTTCGGTATGCCCTGACTGGCCTCCGAACCCCTTGATCTCGGTGACCATCATCCCGCGCACGCCGATATCGGTCAGCGCCTGGCGAACCTCTTCGAGCTTGAACGGCTTGATGGCTGCAATGATGAGTTTCACGTCGCACCCCTTTCGTTGTCAGACCCTGTCACGGCCCTTGTCGACATGAGGCGTCCTTCGCTGCGTCTGCACAAGTTTGTGGCTGCGGTGTGACAAGGCCGGTTCGGCGCAAAGCCGCGGAGATATCTAAAATCTGAGCAAAAGCAAAAAATTTAGGCTTTCAACGGACCCGAATCGGCACGCCGGCGTCTCTACATTCGCCCTGGTGCTTGATATGCTGACCCAAAGGCGATCACGCGCAACAGGCGGACGGACGGGCAGGCATGGCAGGCACTGGCAAGGGGCGCGGGCGCATCGTCGCGGACAAACGCTATGGCGCAGCAAAGGTGGCCGCCAAATCCCCGGTTCCCCGGGCGCGTCGCAAACCCGGGCCGCCGCGCCGCAACCGCGGGCTGATCGGCGGGCTGATCGGCGGTCTGGTGCATCTGGTCTGGCGCGTCGTCTGGGGTACCACCTGGCGGCTGGGGGCGGTGTCGGCCATGATTTTTGCGGGGATCGTGTTCTATTTTCAGGCCCAATTGCCGCCCGTGGCGGACCTGCTGGATGCCCGGGCGCGCGGGTCGGTCACCATGCTGGATCACGAAGGTGCCGTCTATGCATGGCGCGGCGAAACCTTTGGCGGACAGATCACCGCCGATACGGTGTCGCCGCATCTGCTGAACGCGGTGATTGCCACCGAGGACAAGCGGTTCTACCGGCATTTCGGTGTCAGCCCGCGCGGCATTGCCAGCGCCATCCGGATCAACCTGGCCGAGGGGCGCGGCGCGCTGGAAGGCAACGGCGGGTCCACGATCACCCAGCAGGTCGCGAAACTGCTGTGCCTCGGGGTGGTATATGACGCCACCATATGGAAATCGGAGGCGGCCTATGAAGAGGATTGCCGGTCGGGCGGGATCTGGCGCAAGCTGAAAGAGATCCCCTATGCCATGGCGATGGAGGTCAGATACTCCAAGTCCGAAATCCTGACGATCTACTTCAACCGGGCCTATCTGGGGGCCGGGGCGCGCGGGTTCGAGGCGGCGGCGCAGCGCTATTTCGGCAAGTCGGCCAATCAGGTGGGCCCGGCGGAAGGGGCGATGCTGGCAGGGCTTCTGATAGCGCCGTCGCGCTTTGCGCCGACCAACAGCCTGAAGCGGGCGCAGGACCGGGCGGCGGTGATCGTGGGCCTGATGCAGGAGCAGGGCTATCTGACGGCAGACGAGGCGCAGGCGGCGCGGGCCAACCCGGCGCAACTGTCAGAGGCCGCTTCGCGCAATGCGGGCGGGGCGTTTGCCGACTGGGTGATGGACACGGCGCCTGCCTTCCTGACCTCCGAAACGACCGAAGATGTGATCATCCGCACCACGCTGGACCAACGGCTGCAGACGGCGGCCGAGGGTGCACTGGCCGATGTCTTTGACCTCAAGGTCAAGGCCGGGTCCAAGGCGCAGGCGGCCATCGTGGTGATGAGCGCGGACGGCGCGGTGCGCGCCATGGTGGGCGGGCGCAACATCACGGCAGCAGGGTCGTTCAACCGTGCGACACAGGCCAAGCGCCAGACCGGATCGTCGTTCAAGCCGTTTGTGTATGCCGCAGCACTCGATCTGGGGTGGAGCCCGTCGGACTTTGTCGAGGATGTGCCGCTGACCATCGACATCCCGGGGTCCGGCCCTTGGTCGCCTGACAATTACGACAAGAAGTTCAAAGGGATGATCACGCTGACCGAGGCTTTGGCCGAAAGCCGCAACATTCCGGCGGTGCGGGTGTCCGAGGCGGTGGGGCGCGATCTGGTGCGGCGTGTGGCGGCGCAGTTCGGCATCCGCAGCGATCTGGCGGCGGGGCCGGCGCTGGCACTTGGTGCGTCGGAATCGACCCTGCTGGAAATGACCGGAGCCTATGCGGGCATCCTGAACGGCGGGTCGTCGGTCACGCCTTACGGCTTGCTGGAATTGCGTCTGCAGGGCGAAGAAACCCCGATGATCGGCTCGGGTGGCGGGATCGGCGAGCGGGTGATCTCGCAGGACGCCGCCCGGTTGCTGACCTACATGATGAGCCGGGTGATCGAAGAGGGCACCGGCAGCCGCGCCCGGTTGGAGGGGCGGCCCGCTGCTGGCAAGACCGGCACCACCCAGGCGGCGCGCGACGCCTGGTTCATCGGGTTTACGGCCGATTATGTGGCCGGTGTGTGGATGGGCTATGATGACAACACGCCGCTGGAAGGGGTCACCGGCGGGGGCCTGCCCGCCGAGATCTGGCACGAGGTGATGGTGCGGGTGAATGAAGGGCTGCCGGTGACGGATCTGCCGATGATCTTGCCCGCGCCGCGCGCGCCACCCGCCGCCGACGTTCAATCCGAGATCCGGCCCGAGATCCAGCCCGATGCACAGTCCGGTTACATCGCAAGAAACCCCGAGACCGATCAGAACCTCGGACCGGTGCCGCGCGAGATGGACCCGATCGAGGCGCTGCTGCGCGACATACTGGGCCAGCAGAACTGACGGCGCTTCCTGCGTTACCGCAGGTCAAGGGATCTACCCTTTGGAACTTCTTGCAAGAAAGCAGGTCAGGCGGTCTTGATGTCTTCGATCAAGGCGTCGATGTTGCCGCCGCGCCGGTCGAGAAGGGCGCCGATCTCGGTGCGCTCGGACGCCAGCATATTGACGCCTTCGATGATGATGTTGAAGAACAACTGCTTGCCCGACTTGTCGGACACATGCCAACGCAGATCGAACGGGTTTTCGCCCTTGAGATAGGCCACCGACACCACTTCGAAATAGGTCTTGACCGCGCGCGCGTCGGTTACTTCGATTGTGCCCCCGATGAATTCGCGGAACCGTCTGCCGTATTTGCGGCTGATGTAACCCTGAAAGGCCTTGATGAAGGCCTGCATCTGACCCTTGGAGGCCGTACGTGCCGCCGGCCCCAGAGCCGAGCGGGCAATAATGGGCACATCGGCATAGCGCGCAAAGATCCGCTCGAAATCGCCGATCATCGCGGACTCGGACTTGCCGGAATTGATCGTGGTGTTGACCTCGGAGATCGCCTTGTCGATCAGCGCACGAGCCTGATCGACGGTGAGCGCCCGCACCGGCTGGGCCAGCGCAAGGTAGCCCGCACCGGCGGCGAGGCCTGCGCCAAACGCGCGACGGGTCAGAAACAGCGGATCATTGCGCATAAGGGTCCTCGTAGGGGTCTTCGAAGGCCTCACCGGGGGCGGTCTGGCCCAACTCGAATCGACGGTTCTGCAAATAAAGAAGCCGTGCCTGCGCATAGCTGTCTGCACTGTCATATAGGACCGAATCGACCGTATCGGAATAGCGGCCACGATCACCTAAACTTGAGGCGGCCTTGGCAAGCGTGGCGACATGGCGTTCCGGCTCGGGAATGAACAGGCTCAACGGGTCGAGGAGGGTGTCGGCGACCATCCCCACGACATCGCGTTCAGTCGAGGGGCCAAGTAGCGGCAGTTCGACATAGGCCCCCTCGCCCGCGCCCCAGACATGCAGGGTTTCGCCGAAATCGGTGTCCTTCTCGGCGACGCCCAGGGCACTGGCCGGATCGAAGAGCCCGCCGATCCCGACCGTGGAGTTGACCACAAAGCGCAGCGTGCTTTGCGCTGCATTGCCGGGGCGCAGTTGCAAAAGGCTGTTCACGACACGACCGGGTTCACCAAGGTTGTCCGCAAAATTGCCGATGCCCTGGCCGATCGGCCCCGCTCCGCTGCCGCCCGACGTGCCGCCCTTGCCGGACAGGGCGCGCGACACCGGGCGCACCACGGCACGGTCGAGCGCGAGGTTCGCCGCGTGAACCTCGCGGTTGGCGGCTTCGCGCGGATCGTTGATGCCCTGGGCGACGGGGGCTGGTCCGCATGCGGCGAGGCCTGTCGCAAACGCAAAAGGCAGACCGACCGGGAGCCAAGCTTTCTGCACGCCGCTATCCTTCTTTTCATTCGAGGGCCCGCTGCAAGCCCGTCTTTAACCTTTACCTGAGAAGGCATATGCTGGCAGGACAGAAGTCACAACGGCCAAGGGCAGCCGGTGCTGTCGGGCCGGTATAAACTCGCCGAGTGCGCCAAAGGATCAAGCAGATGGCACAGAACGAAACCAAGCGCGGTCAGGACGAGTTGGCCGCCGCACGGGCCGACCAACGCGGAGTTCTGGTGTCCGTCATCGTGTTTTCGGTGTTCGTCAACCTTTTGATGCTGACCGGACCGTTGTACATGTTGCAGGTTTACGACCGTGTTCTGGGCAGCCGGTCAGAGGCGACGCTGGTGGCGCTGTCGGTGCTGGTGGCGTTCCTGTTCCTGATGATGGGAATTCTCGACAATGCGCGCGGCCGGATCATGGCGAGAATCGGCGCACGGATTCAGGACCGGCTGGACCGCCGGGTGTTTTCGGCGGCCTTGCGTCGGCTGACGCTGCAACCCGGCGACCCGGTGGCGCTGGCCGCACAGCGCGACCTCGAGGCGGTGCAGCGGCTGTGGGCCTCGCCCGTGCTGCTTGCCATTTTCGACATTCCCTGGACACCGTTCTTCATCGCCGCGATCTTCATATTTCATCCGCTGATGGGCTGGCTGGCCGTTGCGGGCGGGATCATTCTGGTGATCGTCACGATCATGAACCAGCGCATGACCCTGGGTCCGCTGCAACGCACCAATGCCGCCACGCTCCGGGCCGAGATGATGTCGGATGCGATCAAGCAGGAGGCAGAACTGGTGCAGGCGCTCGGCATGACCGAGGCGGCGTTCGATCGCTGGCAAAAGGCGCGCTCGGTGGCATTGGCGCAAAGCATCGAGGCGGCAGATCTGTCGGGCAGCTTTTCCTCGACCTCGAAAACCTTCCGGGTGTTCCTGCAATCGGCGATGCTGGGTCTGGGGGCCTGGCTGGTGCTGCAGAACCAGTTGAGCGCCGGGGCCATGATCGCAGGCTCGATCCTGATGGGCCGGGCGCTGGCGCCGATCGAACAGGCAGTTGGGCAATGGGCGATCGTGACCCGCGCGCAGGAAGGCCGCACCCGGCTGGCAGAATTGCTGACCCGCCAGCCGGTCGAACCGCCCCGCACGCCGCTGCCGCGCCCCCGCGCCATTCTGGAGGCGCAGAACCTGACCGTCGTGCCCCCCGGCGATACCCAGGCCGTGCTGCGGATGGTCAACTTCCGGCTGGACCCGGGGCAGGCCCTGGGCATCATCGGACCCTCGGGGGCGGGCAAATCGACGCTGGCGCGGGCGATCATCGGGGTTTGGCGGCCGGCGGGCGGCAAGGTCCGGCTGGATGGCGCGGCGCTGGACCAGTACGACCCCGACGTTCTGGGCAGCTACATCGGGTATCTGCCGCAGCGCATCACCCTGTTCGAAGGCACGATTGCGGAAAACATCGCGCGGCTGAGGTCCAATCCGGACGGTGCCAAGGTCGTCGAGGCGGCGCGCAAAGCCGCTGCACATGACATGATCACCAAGCTGCCCGAAGGATACGACACGCGGGTGGCCGCCCTCGGCGGGCGGCTTTCGGGCGGTCAGATCCAGCGGGTCGGCCTCGCCCGGGCCCTGTACGACGACCCGGTCATTCTGGTGCTGGACGAGCCGAACTCCAATCTCGACAATGACGGGTCGATGGCGCTGAACCTTGCGATCCGGGCGATGAAGGATCAGGGCAAATCCGTGATCATCATGGCCCACCGCCCCGCCGCCATTCAGGAGTGCGACATCCTGCTGGTGCTCGAAGACGGAATGCGCCGCGCCTTTGGTCCGCGCGATCAGGTTCTGCGCGAGATGGTCAAGAACCACACGGAAATCGTGCGATCCACTGGACCCGGAGGTGTTTCATGAGCAGCATCGAAGAAGCGGTGATTGTAGACGGCAAACCGTTGACGATGCTGCCTGTACGCCCGCGAGCGGCCAAGCCGGCACCCGTCCCGCCGGCGCCCGCGGCGCCCAAGGGCTGGTCGGCGGCGCGCCCGCTGTGGATCGGCTTTCTGACAGTCGCTGTATTGGTCGGCGGCTTTGGCGGCTGGAGCCTGTTCACCTCGCTGAGCGGGGCAATCATCAGTTCCGGCCATATCGAGGTCGCGCAGAACCGCCAGATCGTGCAGCATCTTGATGGTGGCGTGGTGGCCGAGATCGCGGTGAAGGAAGGCCAGACCGTCGCGGCAGGCGACTTGCTCATCCGGTTCGACGGCACCCTTCTGAACTCGGAACTGGCCATCGTCGAAGGGCAATTCTACGAAACACTGGCCCGCAAGGCGCGGCTTGAGGCCGAACGCGACGATGCTGATCAGGCGGCGTTTCCGGCTGAACTGCTGGCGCAGGCCACCGAGGTGCCCGACGTCGCCGAGCAGGTCGAAGGCCAGCGCCGCCTGTTCGATGCCCGCCGCGAAACCCTGGCCAAGCAGACCGAACAGTTGAACCGCAGACTGGAACAGACAGCGGCGCAGATCGGCGGCATCGACGCGCAGATCGCCGCCCTCGAGCAACAGCTTGTGCTGATCACCAAACAGACCGCAGACCAGCAGTCGCTGCTGGACAAGGGGCTGACGCAATCCAGCCGGGTGATGGATCTGGAGCGCGAACTTGCAGCATTGACCGGCGACCGCGGCGAACTGATCGCCGGCCGGGCGCAGGCGGCAGGCCGGGGCACCGAGTTGGAACTGGAAATCCTGCGTCTGGCCGCGCAACGCCGCGAAGAGGCCAACACCCAGTTGCGCGATCTGGGGCCGACCGCACTGGAACTGGCCGAGCGGCGTCGGGCCCTGGTCGAACGCATCGCGCGGCTCGAAGTGCGGGCGCCGGTGTCGGGCATCGTGTTGGGAATGCAGGTCACCACGCCGCGCTCGGTGATCCGTCCCGCCGAACCGGTGCTGTATCTGATTCCGCAGGATCGACCGCTGATCATCGCGACGCAAGTCCAGCCGATCCATGTCGACGAGGTCTTTGCAGGCCAACCGGTGCGGCTGGTGTTTTCGGCGTTCTCGTCGCGGACCACTCCGGAACTGGACGGGCATGTGGTCATGGTCTCGGCCGATGCGCTGACCGACCAGCGAACGCAAGCGACCTATTACCGCGCCGAGATCGAACTGAACGATGGCGAACTCGCAAAGCTCGACCATATCACTCTGGTGCCCGGCATGCCGGTCGAGGCGTTCATCGAGACCGCCGCACGCACGCCGATGGCCTACCTGATCAAGCCGTTCACCGATTACTTCGTGAAAGCGTTCCGCGAAAGCTGACCTGCGGCGCGGGCTGTGAAGACGGGATGAAAGCCGTGCGGCCAAGCTGCTGAAAAGACCGAAACCTTTGCCCGCGCCGCCCCAGCGGTCGCGCCCTCCCTTGCCCGGACCTCTGCGCCGCGATAGCCTGCACCAACCCAGACCGGAGCCTGCCGATGTCCATTGCCGCCCGCCTTGCCGATCTGGGCGTCACCCTGCCCGATGCCCCCGCCCCTGCCGCCAACTATGTGCCCTTCGTGGTCACCGGTGCGCATGTCTACATCTCGGGCCAGATCAGCCAGACGCCCGCCGGACTGACCCGGGGTCGCCTCGGAGCCGATCTTGCGGTCGAACAAGGGGCTGAGGCGGCGCGGTCCTGCGCAATCGCGATCCTGGCGCAGGTGTTCAAGGCGGTGGGCGGCGACTGGAACCGGGTGGTGCGGGCGGTCAAACTGGTGGGGTTCGTCAATTCGACGCCCGATTTCACCGACCAGCCCAAAGTCATCAACGGTGCGTCCGACCTTTTGGTGGCGGTGATGGGCGACTCCGGCCGGCACGCGCGGTCGGCAGTATCCGCCGCTTCACTGCCGTTCGGCGTTGCAGTCGAGATCGAAGCCGTGTTCGAGATCCGCTGATGCGGCCCGCCTTGCCGCCCGCTTTCCTGGCCTCGCCGATTGCGCATCGCGGCTACCATGACCGCACCCTTGGGCGGATCGAAAACTCCGGCTCTGCGGTGCAGGCCGCCGTTGCGGCGGGCTATGGGATCGAGATCGACCTGCAATTGTCGGCGGACGGGCAGGCAATGGTGTTCCACGATGAAACGCTGGACCGGCTGACGGGTCAGACCGGCCCTCTGAACCGCCGTAGTGCCGCCGATCTCGGCAGCATTCCGCTGACCGGAAGCCCGGACTGCATCCCGACCCTGACGCAGGTTCTGTCGTTGATTGCGGGCCGCGTGCCGCTTCTGATCGAACTCAAGGATCAGTCGCTGCGGCTGACCGAAACCGATGGCCGGCTCGAAGCGGCAACCGCCGCCGCCCTGAACGGCTGTCAGGGCCCCGTGGCGGTCATGTCGTTCAACCCGCGCTGCGTTGCCCGGATGGCCCGCCTCGCCCCAGACCTGCCGCGCGGCCTGACGACCTGCGCCTTTGCGCCGAACGACTGGCAGCCCGCCGACCCCGCCACTTGCGCCCGCCTGCGCGACATCCCCGATTATGACGCCACCGGGTCGGCCTTTGTCAGCCACGAGGCCGCCGATCTTGCCCGCCCCCGCCTGGCAGACCTGCGCGACCAGGGGGCCGCGGTACTGTGCTGGACCATCCGGTCGCCCGAAACCGAGGCGCAGGCCCGCCGCATAGCCCACAACATCACGTTCGAGGGCTATGCGGCACCGCTTGGCGCTTGACGGACCGGAAAGCCGGCCCACCTGCTGCTTGCGTGCAAAGATATCCCACGAGGATGCGGGGGCGGAAAGCTCCCATCCTCTTCTGCCCCGCCCTCTGTGCCATCGGAACCGCTGTCATGCCCGACCCGACCCTGCCCGACCCGACCCTGCCCGACCTGACCCTGCCCGACCTGACCCTGCACGACAGCCTGACCGACATCGCAGCCCCCGACTGGGACGCCGCCGCCTGCCCCGAGGCAACCGGCGGCCGCCCGATCGACCCCTTCACCACGCACCGGTTTCTTGCCGCCCTCGATCGGTCGAAATCCACCGGCACCGGGTCGGGGTGGCAACCCAAGCCCCTGATCCTGCGCGACAACGGTCAGATCACCGGGGCCGTGCCGCTGTACGTCAAGACCCACAGTCAGGGCGAATACATCTTCGATCACGGCTGGGCCGAGGCGCTGGAGCGGGCGGGCGGGCGCTATTACCCGAAACTGCAGATCGCGGTGCCCTTCACCCCGGCCACCGGGCGACGGTTTCTGGGCGACGTGGCGACGCGTGACACACTGGTGCAGGCGGCCATCCGCATCGCCGATCAGAACGGGCTGTCCTCGCTGCACGTCACCTTCTGCACGCCCGACGAAGCGGCGACGCTCGCCGACCGCCACGGCCTGCTGCACCGGATCACCCAGCAATTCCATTGGGAGAACCGCGGCTACACCACCTTTGACGACTTCCTCGGCGATCTTTCCAGCCGCAAGCGCAAGATGATCCGCAAGGAACGCGAAACCGCCCGTGCCTCGGGCCTGACCCTGTGCGCCCTGACCGGCGACCAGATCGAGCCCGCGCATTGGGAGGCGTTCTGGACCTTTTATCAAGACACCGGTGGCCGCAAATGGGGCACCCCCTATCTGACGCGCCGCTTTTTTAATGAAGTTCAGGCCACGATGCGTGGCGATGTCCTGCTGGTGCTGGCATTCAACGGCGACCGTCCCGTTGCGGGGGCGCTGAACTTCATCGGGCGCGACACCTTGTATGGCCGATACTGGGGCTGCGTCGAAGATCATCCCTGTCTGCATTTCGAACTGTGCTATTATCAGGCCATCGACTTTGCCATCGCGCACCGGATGCTGCGGGTCGAGGCCGGCGCGCAGGGCGAGCACAAGCTGGCGCGCGGTTATCTGCCGGTGCCGGTGCATTCGCTGCACTGGATTGCCGATCCGGGGTTCCGGGCGGCAGTTCGGCGCTATCTGGAACAGGAACGCCGGGCTGTCGATCAGGAAATCGACGTGCTGACCGCCTATGGCCCGTTTCGCCGGGTGCAATCCGAGGAGTAAGACATGGCCGATCCCCTGCAGGACCGCACGGTGCTGGACCCGCTACATGCCACTGGCTGGGTCGCCGAGGCCGGGCGCGACGCGCTGATGAAAACCTTCACCTTCGCCAATTTCGTCGAGGCGTTCGGTTTCATGACCCGTGCCGCGCTGTGGGCCGAGAAGTTGAACCACCACCCGGAATGGTCCAATGTCTACCGGACCGTCACCGTGACGCTGACCACCCATGACGCGGGCGGGCTGACCGAACTCGATGTGAAAATGGCCGGCAAGATGGATCTGCTGGCCAAAACCTGATCAGGCGGCTGTCAGATTGCGGCGAGCATCGCCTCGCCGCCGGAAACCTCGCAGACGCCCGGGCTTTCCTCGACGTGCAGCACCTTGACCACGCCGTCCTCGGCATAAAGCGCATAGCGTTTCGAGCGGTTGATCAACCCGACCGGCGGGGCAGTAAAGGTCAGCCCAAGCGCCGTGGTGAAAGCCGCCTCGGCATCGCCCAGCATCGCGATTCCGGCCTGGTCGGCCCCGGTCGCAGCCCCCCAGGCCTTCATCACGAACGGGTCGTTAACCGACACACACATGATCTCGTCGACGCCCTTGGCTGCGAACCGGTCTGCGGTGCGGATGAAGCTGGGGACATGCGCAGTGGTGCAGGTGCCGGTATAGGCCCCGGGCACCCCGAAGATCACCACGCGCCGTCCGGCCAGCCGGTCGGCCAGCACCACCCGCTCGGGGCCTGCCGCACCGATCTGCAGCAGCGTCGCGTCGGGCAGCCGGGCCCCTTCGGAAATCATCATGTGCGCACCCTCTCGCGTTGCGTTTTCACCTGCCGGGGTTATAGGGTTCGGTGCTGAGTTCGGCCAGAGCAAACGGGGGCCAGAGCAAACGGGGGCCAGAGCAAACGGGGGCCAGAGCAAACGGGGGCCGGAAGGAACGGGCGCGATGCGGGTGGTGGTGATCGGGGCAGGGCAGGCCGGGGCGGCACTGGTGGCGAGGCTGCGCAGTACAGGCTTTGTCGGTGAGGTGACCCTGATCGGGGCCGAGCCTGCGCCGCCTTATCAGCGGCCGCCCCTGTCCAAGGCCTATCTGCTGGGCGAGATGGCGGCAGAGCGGCTGTGGCTGCGTTCGGAAGAGTTCTATGCCGAACAGCAAGTAACCCTTCGGCTGGGCCAGCCGGTGACCGCAATCGACCGCGCCGCGCGCGACGTGACGATCGGGGGAGCGCGTCTGCCCTACGATCATCTGGTTCTGACCACCGGGGCGGACCCGCGCCGGTTGCCGGCGGCGATCGGCGGCGATCTGGGCCGGGTCTATACCGTGCGGACCTTGGCCGATGTCGATGCAATGCGGCCTGAATTCGCACCGGGGCGGCGGGTGGCGATCGTGGGCGGCGGCTATATCGGACTGGAAGCTGCGGCAGTTGCGGCCAGGCTGGGGCTTGACGTCACGGTTGTGGAACTGGCCCCTCGAATTCTGCAGCGCGTGGCCTCGCCCGAAACCTCGTTCTATTTCAGGAACTTGCATAAGACGAACGGCGTCCGGATCCTTGAGCAGACCGGACTGGACCGGCTGTTGGGCGACGGCCGCGTCAGCGCCGTCCGGCTGGCCGACGGGCGCGAGATCGCGGCGGATTTCGTGATCGCGGGCGTGGGTGTCACCCCTGCGACGGGTCTGGCTGCGGCGGCGGGACTGGTCATCGACAACGGCATCCGGACCGACGAAATGGGCCGCACCTCGGACCCCCATATCTGGGCTGCGGGGGATTGCGCGTCGTTTCCGCATGGGTCGGCGCGGTTGCGGCTGGAATCCGTCGGCAATGCGATCGACATGGCCGAGGCGGTGGCCGACAACATTCTGGGCGCAAACCAGCCCTATGTCGCAAAACCGTGGTTCTGGTCGGATCAGTTCGAGTGCAAGTTGCAGATCGCCGGGCTGAACACCGGCTATGACCGGATCGTGACGCGCGGACCCGACGGGCCGGCGGTGTCGTTCTGGTATTTTCACGGGGACACCCTGCTGTCGGTCGATGCGATGAACGATTCGCGCGCCTACATGGTCGGGAAGCGGCTGATCGAGACCGGGCGGACGGCCGATCCGGCAGCGCTGGCGGACGGGCGGGTCAACCTCAAGTCCCTGCTGGCCTGATGCGCATCATCGGCGGGCGGTCGCGCGGCCTGCGCCTGACTGCGGTGGGGGCAGGGGATGCGGCGGCGCATCTGCGCCCGACCTCGGACCGGGTGCGCGAGGCGATCTTCAACCTGCTGCTGAACGGCGGTTACGGCGACCCGGTGGCGGCGGCCCGGGTGCTGGACCTGTTCGCGGGCACCGGCGCCCTTGGGTTGGAGGCGCTGTCGCGCGGCGCGGCACAAGTGGCGTTTGTCGAGGAGGGGGCAGTCGCGCTGACCCTTCTGCGACGCAATGTCGCACTGCTGCGGGCCGAGGCGCAGGTCGAGGTGATCCGCCGTGATGCGACGCGGCTGGGTCCGGTACGGGGGGCCGGCTATGGGCTGGTGTTTGTCGATCCGCCGTATGGCAAGGGACTGGGCGAGGCGGCGCTGCTGGCGGCAGAGATTGGCGGGTGGCTGGCACCGGGGGCGATCGTGGTGTGGGAAGAGGGGGTGGCGGCCCTGCCGCCCGCAGGGTTTGCCCTGCTGGACCGCCGCCGCTATGGCGCTACCGTGGTGACGATCCTGGAGGCGACCGCATGACCCGTGCCGTGATCTTTGACTGCGACGGCGTGGTGGTGGACAGCGAGGCCCTTACGTTCGACCTGCTGGCCGAGGACCTGACGACATACGGGCTGGAACTGCCGCGTGCGGCACTGGAGGCGGCCTTTCTGGGCGGCACGATGCGGGGTATCTGGCAAAAGGCGCGCGATCTGGGGGCCGGTTTGCCCGACGACTGGGTCGAGCGGTTCTATATCCGGCTTTACGCGTGGCTGGCGGGCGGCACGCCGCTGGTGCCCGGCATCCTGGGGGTACTGGATGCGCTCGATGCCGCCGGGGTGCCTTATGCGATGGGCTCGAACGGGTCCGACGAAAAGATGCAGATCACGATGGGCCAGCATCCGGGACTGCTGGACCGGTTTGCCGGGCGGATGTTTTCCGGTCAGACCCTCGGCGCGCCCAAACCTGCGCCGACGCTGTTCCTGCATTGTGCGGCGGTTTTGCAGGTGAACCCGGCGCAGTGTGTGGTGATCGAGGACAGCCCGACCGGCGCTCGGGCCGCCCGGGCCGCGAGAATGCGCTGTCTGGGCTATGCGCCGCACGGCGGGACGGCGCTGGCCGAGACCGGGGCAGAAGTGTTTCGCGACATGGCGGCATTGCCGGGGTTGTTGGGCCTTCAGGGCGGCACCCGGGGCTGACGTGCGGGCGGTCGACAAATGGCGCGATGCGAGGGAACCGGCGGCGGATTGCTGCGTTTGAATAGTGATCGGATTGTCACGTCTCCCCTGTCCTGCATCCGGTCCGGTCGTGTTCCCCTCCTGCACGGCCTCTCGCCGGAACAGCCTTGCGCTGTTCCGGCATCTTTCTGGCAGGACCCGATCGCCGAAGGTTCCGCCCACGACGCCGTTTCGTGGGGGTGGAGTGCGGCGATTGCGACTGTCTCACACTGACTCAGATCAGTGCGGGTCGCGGCAGTGCGTTTCATTAACATCAGGTCATCTGGGAGACCGACCATGTCCGATTCGCCCAAAACACCCCGTCCGACCTATGTGATTGTGCTGCGCGAAGCCGTGATCGCGCAGGATATCGCGCTGACGATTGCCGATTTCGACCCTTGCGCCGGGGTTATCGTGGCGCACTCGGCCGAGGCGGCGGCGGTGGCCTTGTTCGACGTGGGACAGGTAGCCGTGGCGTTTGTGTCCGAGGCACCCTCCCGGTTTGTCCATACCGCCCTGGCCGCCGAAATTGCCCGCCGGGGCGGGCGGGTGGTTCTGATGGGCGAAGAGGCCGAAGACACCGGGCCGTCGGCGAAGTGGGGCGTTCTGGCGCTGCCGTTCGATACCGAGACGGTGATCCGGTTCCTGGGCTGAACCGGTGCCGGCTGCACCTTCGGGCAGGGCCGCGGATGCCCGCCTCAGGTCACCAGCGTTTCGGTCGAGGCAAAGAACATGGCCTGACTGACGGCCGAGGTGACCTGATCTTCGGAGAACGGCTTGGTGATCAGAAACGCCGGTTCGGGGCGTTTCCCGGTCAGCAGCCGTTCGGGAAAGGCTGTGATGAAGATCACCGGGATATCTTCGAACTGCCGCAGGATGTCGTTCACCGCGTCGATGCCCGACGAATTGTCCGCAAGCTGGATGTCGGCCAGAATGAGGTCGGGCTTGTCGGCGGCGGCCATCGCCACAGCCTCGGCATGGGTGCGGGCGTTGCCGGTGACGGCGTGCCCCATCTCTTCGACAATCGCCCGGATATCAAGGGCAATGATCGCCTCATCCTCGATGATCAGAATCCTGCCCGCGACCGAGGCATGCATCTCCGCGACAGCCAGCCGGATCAGTTCGCAGACTTCGTTCGTATCGGTCTGCATGATCGTGGCAATCTCGGCGTGGTGAAAGCCCTCGATGGCGTGCAACAGCAGGGCCTCGCGGCTGTGAGGGGTCAGCCGCGCCATGTGGTCCTGTGCGGCGAACGACAAGCGAGTATCTGGCTCGCCCAACGGCGCTCCGGCGCTTGACCAGACCAGGTGAAACGCTTCGAACAACGCAACCTTGCCATCGGAAGATTTCCCGTACGCCCCGCTATCCTCAAGGATCGCCTCAAGTGTCGCTGCTGCAAACCTGTCGCCGGTTCCCTGATTGCCGGTCAACGCCCGGGCATAGCGGCGCAGATAAGGCAGGTTTGATCCGATGATCGTCGGCAGGTCCGGTTCGCTGTTCGTCGGCATACGTATTTTTCCTCGGTGTATCTCGATTATGTGGAACCAACGCAGTGGTCATGCGTTTGGTTCCATGCAAAGTCTCAGGTAACGCAATCAAAAAATGAATCAACTCATGTCGAACGACCCAGGCAAGTCGAAACTGAACGAGCAGATCGACCAGAACTTGAAGCGCGTTTATGATGAGGCGCTGAACGAAGAGGTGCCAGACCGCTTCAGGCAATTGCTGGATGCCTTGAAAAAGAAACAGGCCGAGCAATGACGCTCCGCCCGGCAGGTTCCCCTCGCGGCAACCCGCGGGACGAAATCATTCTTTATCTCGCGTCGATGCGGGCCTTTGCGATCAGCCTGACCCGCAACGTCGCGGCGGCAGACGATCTGGTGCAAGACAGCATCGTCAAGGCCTGGACCCATATCGACAAGTTCCAGCCCGGCACCAACATGCAAGGCTGGCTGTTCACCATCCTGCGGAACACGTTCTACTCCGACCGCCGCAAGCGCAGCCGCGAGGTGGCCGATCCTGAGGGCGTTTACGCAGCGACCTTGTATGAAAAGCCCGCACATGACGGCAAGCTGGTGTTCAACGATTTTCAGCGCGCCTTCGATCAGTTGTCGCCGGAACACCGCGAGGTTCTGATCCTCGTCGGCGCATCGGGGTTTTCGTGCGAACAGGCGGCCCAGACGATGGGGGTGGCGGTGGGGACGGTGAAAAGCCGGGCCAGCCGGGCACGCAAGCGGCTGGCCGGACTGATGGGCATGGTGGAGGGCGAGGATGTGCTGGATGGCATGGACGCCAATACCACCGCCGTGATGGGCCGGTCCGGCATGCAGGCTGCATGACCGGGATGGCCGACCTGCCGCGGCCGTTCTTTCAACGGCTGGGGTTCCGTCTGGCAGTGGCGTTCGGGCTGGCGTTGCTGCCGTTCGGCATCGTGTCGTCCCTGCAGTCGCGGTCCTTGCAGAAGGAAGCACAGGCGCGGTCAGAGGCGGCGCTGCTGGGGCAGACCATGCTGGCCATTGCGCCCGAGGCGAACCTGATGCGCTCGGCCTGGACCACGACAGCCGCTCTTGCCATCGGGCAAAGGTACAGCCTCGTTGCCGACGACGCCGATTGCAGCCTTATCATGCAGCGGGTGATCGAAGCGGCTGAGGGGAGGTACTCCTTTGCCGCCTTCGTGCCGGCCTCGGGGCTTGCCACCTGCACCTCGAACGGCAAGGTTCTGGACCTGACGCAAAGCGAGCGGGTGCGGGCCAATCGCGCCGATCCCAGACCGGATGCCGTGGTGATCGTGAACGGAGCAGCCTCTGGCACATCGGTTCTGGCCTTCGGGCACCCGGTGTTCGATCTGGAAGGCGGGTATCTGGGTTATATTTCGGTGTCGGTGCCGCATGCTGTGCTGACGTCGTTTGCCGCATCGACGGTTCCGGGACAAATGACCCGCCAGCCGATTGCCCTGATGACGTTCGACAAGGCGGGCAACATCCTGGCGTCTTCGACCGGTCTGACGGATGCGCCGCTCGCACTGCCGGGGGACCGCCCGCTGGTCGATCTTGCAGTGGAACGGGCATGGACGTTCCGGGCGGTGTCGAAGAACGGAGACTCCCGGATTTACACGGTGTTCCCGGTTATCGAAAACACGATCTTTGCGATCGGCAGTTGGTCGGGCGTGGCGAGCGCCGGCCCGCTTGGACTGCGGATCTCGCCCTATCTTTTTCCCGTGCTGATGTGGCTTGTCAGTTTGCTGGTCGCCGTGCTGGCGGCGGAACGGCTGATCACCCGGCATATCCGGGTGCTGCGGACGTCGATCATCGCCTTCGCCTCGGGCAATCACCGGGTCCGCGACATCGACATCCCGAATGCCGCCGTCGAAATCCGCGACGTGACGGAGTCCTATCTGAAACTGGCCGACACCATCCTGCGCGACGAGGCAGAACTGGAGGACATTATTCATCAGCGCGAAGTGCTGCTGCGCGAGGTGCATCACCGCGTCAAGAACAACCTGCAACTCATCGCGTCGATCATGAACATGCAGGCCCGGCAATCCACCAGTGTCGAGGCCAGGACGCTGTTGAAAAGCGTGCAGGACCGGGTGATGAGCCTAGCCACCATTCACCGCGGTCTGTATCAGACCAGCGGCCTGACCGATGTGAGGGCGGACGAGTTATTGTCCGACATCCTGCGTCAGGTGCTGAAGATCTCGACCGGCCCGGGCCGCCGGTTCAATGTGGTTTCGCAGTTCGACGACCTGCATCTGACGCCGGATCAGGCGGTGCCGCTGTCGTTGCTGCTGACCGAGGCGCTGACCAACGCCATCAAATATGCCGGAACCCGCGACTCGGGCTCCCCGCTGCTGGAGGTCAGTCTGCGGAGGGACGGGCACGGCAAGGCGAAACTGACAGTGCGCAACGAGGTCCGTGCAATTCGTAACCCCGCCGAAACCTTGAACGGCACCGGGCTCGGCACCCAGTTGCTGGCCGCGTTTGCCCAGCAGTTGGGTGCCAAATTGTCGACCGGCATCGAGGGTGGCCTGTACAAGTTGCAGGTCGAATTCGGCATCCGGGCGCTGTCCGAGGCCGAACACGGCAATGCGACCGACCAGGGCGAAGATGTGATGGACGCGCCGGCCCAGATCGCATCGGGCGATCCCTGATGCAGGAAAGCGGCGGGTTGCCCCGCCGCTGTTGCCTGTCAATCGGTACGAACCGGCGGTCAGGCAATCTTTTCGGCCACCCGGTCGGCCATGTCGCGGGCGGTTTCCTTTACCGCCTGCACCGCACTGCGCGCGCCATCGGCAAGGTCGGCGCCAATGTCGGTCGCCACACGGCCGAGTGCGGCGCGTTCGTCGTCCAGAACCCGGTTGGCCATCGCCATCAGGCGGTCGCTTTCGGCCCCGAACGCACGGTCCTCGATCCGCGTGCGCGGCAAGGCCGCGCCGAGGGCTGCGCCGAGTGCCAGCAGCACCGCCCCGGTCACCATCGGATGATCCTCGATCATCCGTCCGGTGGTCTGCGGCGCTGCCCGCGCCATCCGTTCGACCTTCAGGCGGGCCGCGTACGCCGCTTCCCGGGCCGCAACGATGCGGTCGCGGGCGACATCGGTCAGATCGTCCAGACCGTTGCCGAAGCTTTGCTTCAATCCGACGGTGAAGTCCGCCAGCACTGCCGCGCGGTCCTGCGCAAAGTCGCGCAGACCGCCCGTCGCTTCGCGGGCCTCGGTCTCCAGCCGGCGAAGGGCTGCGGCGGCACGGCTGCGCAGGTTGTCGCTGTGATCGGTCCAACTGGCTGTGTGTTCGTCAGACGGCCGCGCCGGGCCGCCGTCATTTTCCCACTCCATCAGGGCGGCGTTCTTTGGCTTGACCGCTTCAGGGGCCGGGCGCTGCCCGAACACCAGCCAGGCAAGCCCGGCCCCGACCAGCGCCAGCGCCAGCGGATTGGCCCGGACGGCCTGATCGATCGAATGGGTATAACCGGCGGTATTGCTGCGCAGCAGACCCAGGGCATCCTGAGCCAGCGTGTCGATCGACACCCGGTCCTTCAGGGCGTCGAGCGTCGAGGCCAGCCGGGCGCGGTCGCGCTCGATGTCATGTTCGATCTCGCGGGGATCGGCATTATGGGTCAAGGTATCAATCCTTCTTTCAGGGTTTCAGCGTCCCGGCGCAGCCCGCGCAAGGTGCGCGAGGGCCAAAGACCGGACGGTTTCAGGGCGTTGCGGCCAACGAAGAACAGGATCAGCGCCAGCAGGGCCATGGCCCCGCCGACTGCCAGGGTGGCCCAAAGCGGGGGAAGGCCGGCGCGCACCACGGCCGCAACAGCGGCCGCGGCCAGAAGGTTCAGCGCCGTGATGGCAAGGATCGCCGCGCCCGAGATCAACGCCAATCCGGTCAACGCCACGTTGATCGCCGCGGTCATCTCGGCCCGGGCCAGCGCCACCTCGCCACGGAAGATGTCCGACAGATGCTTCAGTGCGTCCGTCACCAGCCCCATCGGGGCCGGTCTTTGCGGCGCGTCGTTCACGACCATTTGTCCGAATGTTCGCTGCGGCCGGTCGCACTGCCCGAACGGACAAACCGCGCCAACGCAAACCCGAGTACCGCCGCACCTGCGACAAACGCCCCCGGATTGCGGCGCGCAAAGGCCTGCACGTCGTCGAACATCGAACTCAGGCTGCGGCCGCGCAGGCTGTCTGCCACCGAGTCCACGCCACCGGCCACCACGTCGAGCACGCGGGCCTGAATGGTTTCGCCACGGTCCGACGCGGCCGAGCGCAGCGAATCGGCAAAGCGATGTCCTTCATCGGCAATCGTGTCCTTGGCGGCATGCACCGTGTTGCCGATTGCCTCCTTTGCGCTTTGCGTCGCATCCATAGCCGTCGCCTTGAACGAGGACGCAAAGTCGGATGCATGATCGGCCAGCATGCTGCCCGTCGCCTGCGCACTGTCCTTGACCGATGTCGCAAACTCGGATGCGCGGTCGGCCAGCTTGTCGCCGGCATCCCGAGCGCGGTCTGCGAACTCCGACGCGTGCAGCGCCATGGTTTCGCCGGTCGCCTCGGCCCGGTCCTTGGCCGCGTCGGCGATATTGCGGGCGGTGTCGCGCCCATCTTCCATCAGCGAACCTGCGGCGGTTTTGGTCTGTTCGACAGCGTGCTTGATGTCGGATTTCGTGCTTTCGCGGATCATGATGTTTTCCTTCGGGTTTCGGATTGAATTGGTCGATGACACGGTCTGCGCGCCGTGTCGGGGCCGGTCAGGCCGTGGGTTGGTGGCGCGCCAGAAGTGCTGCGAGTTCGTCGCGCATTTCGGACAACCTGATCGTGTTTTCGGCAGTGGGGCTATGCTCCAGCGCAGTGGCGAATGCGGTCATCACGTGTTGTTCGCCGTCGTGGATCGAGGTCAGCAGATCGGCGTCGATCTGGTCAAAGAATGCGCGGGTCGCAATGACAGTGCGGTTGACCGTGCCCATGAACGATCCTGCCGGATCGGATTCGCGGCCAGAGGCGATCAGCATGCGAGCCAACTGATCGGCATGCCGGGCGTGCAGGGCGCGGAACTCTTCGGCGATGTCCCGGAACCCGGGTTCTGCCTTTTCGACCATCTTGGCATAGCCGGTCAGCGTGTCGACGGTGCGGACGTGCAGGGCTGCCAGCGCATCGCTGCCGCCGTCTGCCGTGCCGGGCGTCATGTCGACGTTGGTGGTGGTGATCATGGGGTGCCTCCTCGATGTTTGTCGTCTCGCGACGCAAACGCCGCTTGCAGCGCTGCGGTTCCCGACGAAGCGGCCTTGCGCCACGAAACGCCTGTCGTTGGCACAAGGCGCCACAGGCCTCACGGGACGCTGCCTGGGGTCTCGGGTTATTCCTGTGTGGGAAGAATGGCCGATTCCGGCGCGGCGGATGCGGCGGTTGCAACCGGCGTTGAATATGACGCGTTCAGCGCCCCGCCCAGCAAAGCCGCGTAGGCTGACAGATAGACCCACATCAGCAATGCGACCACCGCACCGATCGAGCCGTAGATTTCGTTGTAGTTGGCGAAATTCTGCAGGTAGACCGTGAATGCGATCGAGATTGCCAGCCAGATGACTGTCGCTGCAATGACACCCGGCATCAGCCGCCTTCCGGGCCGGTCTGCGTGGTCCACCCCAAAGCGGTACAGCAGCCACAACGCAAACATCACGGCAATCACCGCGATCAGGAACCGGGTGATTTCGGACGCGACGATGGCCATCGGGCCAAGGGCCACGAAAGCCAGCAGGATCGGCACCACGACAATGCTGATCGCGACGACAGCCGACAGCGCGTAGAATGCCAGCATCAGCCCGGTCGCCACCAGTTCGCGCCGCACGAATCGTTGCAGGTGGGGCACCTCGTGCACCGCTTCCAGCCCGCGTATCATCGATTGAATCCCCGCCCGCGCCGACCAGAAGGCGAAAAGCGCCGAGAAGATCGAGGCCCAGCCCAGAGTGTCGGCACTGCCGGCGGTGATCAGCCCGGTGATCTGATCGGACAGCAACGCGTGCACATCAGCCGGCACCAGATCGCCGCCAAGTTCGAGCAAGGATTGGATTTGAACCGGGTCTGCCGTCAGGCTCCACATCAGCACCAGAACGGTCAAGGCGGGAAAGATCGACAGGGTCGCAAAGAAGCCCACACCGGCAGCGATCAAGCCCATGTTCTGCCGCCCCGAATCCGACCAGAAAATCACTATCATCCGCCAGGCGGTCGACAGGATGGTCGCAGAGGATTGCCTGAAGTGGCGTCCGGTCAACGCGTGCCGGGATTCTGGCGGGGATCTCGGATCAACCTGGCTTGACGACATCGCCACCTCTGTATGCCACCTGTTGTTGCATGGTTTTCGCCGGATCCGGCGGGCAACCCCCACCGCGCGAGTGCGGCCCGCCAAACTGGCGGGCCGCACTACCTCGATATCTGGCCGGATCAGCCGCCGTAGGTCGGCATCTGCTCCAGTTGTTCTTTCGTCATCGAAACATAGACCCGCAGGTCATCCCCCGCCGCGTTGCGCAGAATGTCGATGTCGGCCAGTTTCAGCGCAACAGGTTTCTCTCCCATCCCCAGAAAGCCGCCTACGTCGATCACCGCTTCGGTGATCTGGCCTGCGTCGGTCATGATCAACGTGCCGACATCGCCGATCCAGTCGTCGTTCGCGTCGTAAACCCGGGCGCCGGTCAGCTTTTCGGTGGTCAGGTAATCCCCCTCGGCCGCAGTATAGCCATCGCGCACAATGGGTTTGCGCGTCAGCGGGGCGTCGGTGGCGATGGTCCCGTCCGTCGGCATGGCGGTGTCGGCGGCAACCGTCCCTTCCGCAGGCATCGTGCCTTCGGCAGTGTTCGCAACGGTGCCGTCAGCCGGCACTGCCGGATCGGCGGTCGCAGCGGTATCGGTTGCTGCGGTGTCGGTGATCGCCGTGCCGGTCGTCATGTCAGTGGCCGCAGTGCCGGCGGCCAAGTCGGTCGCCGCAGTGCCGGTCGTCGTGTCGGTCGCTGTGGTGCCGGCGGCCATGTCGGTCGCGGCAGTTCCGGTCGCCGTCTCGGTCAAAGTCCCCATGTCACCGCCCATGGCGTAGGGAGGTGCAGCTTCGAAATCGGTCTTGGCTGCATTCATCACAAGGAAGAAGTCGTTCGGCATGTCGCCGGTCGCGCCGTCAGAGACGAACTTGATCGCCGACATGTCGACCGCGACCTGCCGCTCGCCCATTCCGAGAAAGCCGCCGATATCGACCAGCACTGCCAGAATCGCTCCATCGCGTGCAACGATCAGGTCGTTGATCTCGCCGACATCGGTCCAGTTGTCCTGGGCACCGGCGTACTCATCTGCGTCGATTGCGGTTTCCGAGGTGTAAACCCGCATCCCGATAAACTCCGAGGCCCGCAGGTCCATCGGATCGGCCTCGCCGCGGAACATCGGCATTGCGGCATCCTGCGCCAGGGCGGGGCCGGTCATTGCCGCCAGAATGGCGGTCGTAAGCATCAGGTTTTTCATGAAGTTCATCCTTCAAGGTTGATCGTTCGGCGCAACTCGCACCTTGCACAAACAACGCGAGAAATGCCGGCGGGTTCCCGGCAAAGTGGGCCACGCCGCGACAGACAATAAGCACGCCCGGCGATCCGCCAGAACGCCACGTGGCAGATGCGCCGCTCCTGGTGCCAATCCGGGAACCCCGCCCCACCCGTCTGCGTTGCCAGCCTGCAATGGGCCAGAGGCCCGCAAAGCGCCAACAAACCGGGATACAAGCAATGTCCACAGACCTCGCCCGCACCATAGGATTTCTCCTGGCCGGAGGGCAGGGCACCCGGCTGCACGACCTGACGCTGACCGACTGCAAACCGGCCCTGTCCTTTGCGGGGCAGTTCAGGATCGTCGATTTCAGCCTCGCCAACGCGGTGCGGTCCGGCGTGTCGCACCTGATCGTGGCATCCCAGTATCGCCCGGACAGCCTGCACCGCCACTTGGCGCGGCATTGGCAACCGGCCTTTGCCGAGGGCGGGCTGCTGGTACGCGAGGGTCCGCGCGTCACTGGCACCCCCGAGGGGTATCGCGGTACTGCGGGGGCGGTCGCCGCCAACATCGGCCTGATCGACGCTGCCGGGGCGCACGAGGTCATGGTGCTGGCGGGCGATCATGTCTACGAGATGGACTATGCGGCAATGGTGGCCGCCCACCGCGCCACCGGGGCCGCCGTAACGGTGGCAACCCACCGGGTTTCATTGGCATCGGCACAGGCCTTCGGGGTGATCGCGACCGACGGGCATCAGCGGATCACAGGCTTTGCCGAAAAGCCGCGGCACCCGGTGCCGATCCCGGGGTTGCCGTCGCGGGTCCTGGTCAGCCTCGGGGTCTATGTGTTCAACTGGCCCTGGCTGCGGGCGGCTTTGCTGGCCGATGCCGCAGACCCCGGTTCGGCGCACGACTTCGGCCACGACATTCTTCCGGCAGCGGTGGCCGCCGGGGTTGCAGGCACCTACGCGCTCGAGGCAGCCCACACGCTCACGGCCCCGCACGCCGCCCCGCAGTTGCGCAATGCACCCGAGGCGTATTGGCGCGATGTCGGCACGCTGGACGCGTACCGGCTGGCCCATCTCGACTTTGCCGCGACCCCGCCACCCTGTGCGCTGCCCGACCTGCCGGGTGGCGCCAGGCGCGGCATGACCACGGCGCTGGAACGGATTTCGTCGGAACATGAAATCGTGTTCGGCGGACTTCTGGCCCCGACACCGGGCGTTGCTGGGGCCGGGCGCCGCGGCACCCTGCTGGATCGGTCGGTGGTTCTGCCGGGGGCCTGCGTCCTGACCGGGGCGCGGCTGACCCGGACGATCGTCGCGCCGCGTACGGTGGTGCCGGCGGGTCTCGTGGTCGGCGAGGATGCGGACGAGGACGCGCGCTGGTTCCGCCGCACCCCGGGTGGCACCACTCTGGTCACGGCCGCAATGTTGCAGCGCCGGGCGGCGGCACAAACCCGGCAGATCGCCGGGCCCGGCCTGCTGTCCGCACATCTGACCTCGCGGACCGCATGACATGCTGAAACGAACAGACGATGGTCTGCGTTTCGACGTTGCGGCGGCGCGCTCTCACTGCCTCGGAGCCGAACCCGACCGCGATGGCACCAACTTTGCCCTGTTTTCCGACCACGCGACCCGGGTGGAATTGTGTCTGTTCGACGAAACCGGCGGGGTTGAAAGCGCCAGAATGGACCTGCCTGAAAGCGAGGGCGGCATCTGGTACGGCTACCTGCCCGGCGTGGCCGAGGGGCAGGTATACGGCTACCGGGTTCACGGGCCGTTTGCGCCCCAGGAGGGTCATCGCTTCAACCCGGCCAAGCTGCTGCTGGACCCCTACGCGCGCGAACTGCGCGGGCAGCTGGTCTGGGACGATGCATTGTTCGGCTATCCGGTCGGGGGCGCGGATACCGATCCGGACACCCGCGACAGTGCGGCCTTCGTGCCCAAGGCCGTGGTCGTGGACCCGGCCTTTGATTGGGATGTCGACAAGTCCTTGCAGCACCGGTGGACCGAAACGCTGATTGTCGAGGCGCATGTCAAGGGGCTGACAATGCGCCACCCGGACGTTCCCGACGTCGATCGCGGCACGTTCTGCGGTCTGGCCTCGGATGCGGTGATCTCGCATCTGCACCGCATCGGCGCCACCGCGATCGAGCTTTTGCCGGTGCAGGCGTTCGTGCAGGACCGGCATCTGGCCGAAAAGGGGCTGTCGAACTATTGGGGGTACAACACCCTGTCGTTCTTTGCGCCGAACATGCCGTACCTGAAAACCGGCCGGATCAGCGAGATCAAGCAAGCCATCCGCCGGTTCCACGCCGCAGACATCGAAGTGATCCTCGACGTGGTCTACAACCACACCGCCGAGGGGAACGAATTGGGGCCGACCCTGTCGTTCCGCGGGATCGACAATGCGTCGTATTATCTGTTGTCGCCCGAGAACAGGCGGCACAGCTTTGACACCACGGGAACGGGCAACGCCCTGAACGTCTCGCATCCGATGGTGCTGCGCATGGTGCTCGACAGTCTGCGCTACTGGGTGCAGGTGATGCATGTCGACGGATTCCGCTTTGACCTCGCCTCGACCCTGGGGCGCGAATCCCTGGGGTTCGAGCGCGAGGGGTCGTTCTTTGCGGCGATCCGGCAGGATCCGGTTCTGGCGACGGTGAAACTGATCGCCGAGCCGTGGGATGTCGGCGAAGGCGGGTATCAGGTCGGCGGCTTTCCCTGGCCGTTCCGCGAATGGAACGACAAGGCCCGCGACGACATGCGGGCCTTCTGGCGGCGCGATCCGGGTCAGGCGGGGCGCATTTCGCAACGCCTGCTGGGCTCGCCCGTTCAATTCGATCAAGCACGACGCCCGGCCACGTCGTCGGTGAATTTTCTGGCGGCGCATGACGGGTTCACGCTGTGGGATGCGGTGTCTTATGCCGACAAGCACAATGGCGCAAACGGCGAGGACGGGCGGGACGGTCACGACAACAATCTGTCGGACAACATGGGCGCCGAGGGACCTACCGAGGATAAGCAGATCCTCGAGGCGCGCAAACGGCGGGTCAAGGCAATGCTGGCGACCCTGATGCTGTCGCAAGGCGTGCCGATGCTGCTGGCGGGCGACGAGTTCGGCCAATCGCAAGGCGGCAACAACAACGCCTACTGTCAGGACAACGAGGTCACCTGGCTGAACTGGGCGGGCGGACAGGACGATCTGACGCAGGCTGCAGCCGACCTGATGGCGTTTCGCCGGGCAGAGGCCCTGTCGCAGCCGCGGTTCATCACCGGCAAGGCGGATGGCCCGGGAGCAGCGGCCCGTTGGCTGCGCCCCGATGCCGCCCCGATGACCGAGGCGGACTGGGCGGCGTCCGACACCCGCCCGCTGGTTCTGGAGCTGACGATGGACACCGGCTCGGGTCTGTTGATCTGCCTGAACGCGGGCGAGGATGCCACCCTGACGCTGCCCGCTGGTGCATGGCAGCGCCGGATCGACACCGCGTGCACGCCCGTCACCTGCAACGATGCAGTCGAGGGCGGCACGCTTTCAGTCGCGTGGCAAAGCGTTGTCGTCGTTAGCAAATCCGCATGATCCAACCCTGAACTGGCGAAAGTTCCCATGACCCCATTGATCCTCTACGCCGTCACCGCCATGATCTTTCTGGCAGCAGATGCCGTGATGCTGCGGTTTGTGATCCAGCCGCTGTTCAAGCGAAACCTGGGCGACTGGTTGCTGGACCCGATCCGCTATGGTCCGGCTATCGGGTTCTATCTGGCATATGTCGCCGGACTGGTGTGGCTGGTGTCCTGGCCTGCGCATCTGGCGGGGCAGCCGGGTCAGGCATTGCTGAACGGCATGGTGCTGGGGGCGGTGGCCTACGGCACTTACGAGTTCACCAATCTGTCAACCCTGACGCGGTGGTCCGGCGCGATGGTGGCGACCGATCTGGTCTGGGGAACCGTGTTGACAGGGGTGGCGGCCTGGGCCGGTGTTCTGGCGCTCGGGGTGCTCGTGTGACCGCGACTGCGAACAAGCCGGCGACAATTGCGACCGACCGCAGCGATGACGGGCTGCCACGTGACGACATCAGCCTGTCGCGTCGCATCACCCTGCCCAAACTCGCCACGATCGCCGCTGTCATCGCCATCATCTATTTCGCGCGCGACGTGCTGTTGCCGCTGTCGACGGCCATGCTGATCACCTTTGCGCTGTCGCCGCTTGCCACCCGTTTGCGCAAGGCAGGCCTGCCGCATCTGCCCTCGGTTCTGGTGGTGGTGGCGTTTGCCTTTACGGTGGTCGGGCTGTTTGCCTTGGTCGTCACCTCGCAACTCGGCAGTCTGGCACAGAATCTGCCGTCGTTTCAGGCCAACATCCTGATCAAGGTCGAGGCGTTGCGCGACGCCAACACCGACAATGGCCTGGTGTCGCGGCTGGTCAGCATGTTCGCCGCAATCAACGACGAGATCGGGTCGGCCGTTCCGGCGGTGACCGATGCCGTCAGAGGGGCCGCAGCGCCCCGGCTCGCTGACGCGCCGATGCCGGTCGAGGTGATCGAGAACAAGAGCCCGATCACGGTCCTGCAGGACCTGGTGCTGCCGCTGATCAGCCCGATCGCCACGGTCGGTCTGGTGATCGTCGTGGTGGTGTTCATGCTGCTGGAGCGCGACGATCTGCGCGACCGGTTCATCCGGCTGGTGGGGTCGAACGATCTGCACCGTACCACTCAGGTGTTGCAAGAGGCGGGAAAGCGCGTCGCCCAGTATCTGCTGGTGCAATTGCTGGTCAATCTGATCTACGCCCTGCCGATCGGACTGGGTCTGTGGCTGATCGGGGTGCCGAACGCCCCGTTGTGGGGGTTGCTGACATTGGTGCTGCGGTTCATCCCCTATATCGGCACCGTTCTTGCGGCGGTCTTTCCGATGTTTCTGGCGTTTGCGGTGTCGCCCGACTGGACGGCGCTATTGTGGACGGTCGCGTTGTTCGGGGGGGTGGAACTGATCACCAGCAATGTCATCGAGCCCTATCTTTACGGCTCGCGGACCGGGGTCAGCCCGTTGGCCATCATCGTCTCGGCGATTGTGTGGACCTGGCTTTGGGGGCCGTTCGGGCTGGTGCTGTCGACCCCGCTGACCGTGTGTCTGGTGGTCCTGGGCCGTCACATCCCGCAGTTCGAGGTGTTCGACATCCTGTTCGGCGATGATCCGGTGCTGGCCCCGCATGCCCGGCTTTATCAGCGCCTGCTGGTCGGTGAAGCCTCCGAATCCACTTTTCGGGCGCAAGAGGCGCTGGAGGTTCAGTTCCTCAGCGACTATTACGGCGACATCGGCCTGCCCGCTCTGATGATCGCGCAGAACGACCATGCCCGCGGTGTGCTGACGCAAGAGCAGCGCAACCATGTGGCCGAAGTGGCGCAAGCCATGATCGCCGACCTTGCCCCTGTGGTTCTGGAGGAACTGGCCGAGGCGCAGGCCGAGGCCAAGGGCGGCGCACGCCTGCCGGGTTTCGGCTACAGCGTCTTGTGCCTTGGCGGGCGCAGCGATCTGGACGATGCGGCGGCCGCGATGGTCGCGCAGACGCTGGCGGCCGAGGGTGCGACGTCGGCGCACCGTCCGCACACCGACCTTGCGCCCCAGCACTTTGCGATGCTGGACGTCGCAAACACCCAGACGGTGGTTCTGGTCTTTCTGGATCCGCAGCCCAGCCGGGCGTCGTTCCTGCATATCCGCCGCATCAAGAAGGCCGCACCGCATCTTCGGGTCGGCGTGATGATCTGCGAGACCCCCGGCGACGACATCGGCGGGCTGGTCCGGACCACTGCGACGCAGCCGGTCAGCGAGGCCAACCTGACCGAAGCGCTGACCATCGGTGCCGATTTTGCGGTCCGCTCGCTGCAAGATGTTGTCAAGGGGGTGTGTGTTGCGGACCCGCCCAAGGTCCTGCCACCGACCGAGCGGCCGATCCGCCGGCGGATGCGGACGATGCGCCCTGTCGCGGCCGTCGCCTGACCGCCGCCTGACCGCCGCCTGAGCGCCGCCTGACCGCCGCCCTGGCCTGACAGGCCTGACGCCGGCGCCGAAACCGTGACCGCATGGATGCCGGGTGTGCAGACCGGGAACCGGCCGGACGAATTGCGGAAATGCCCGGCTCGAGGGTGGCAAGGACGAACTTCCAGATAACGCCATGAAGCCCATGACACATCCGGAACTTCTGCTGCCGGGCGCCCCCGGACGCAGAGCCTCGAACCGGACTGACCGGACTGCGGGCGTGTTGCAAGATGTGGGGGGCAGCGGGCCTGGCACCACGATATCAGGTGGTGGCAGGTTGACTCTGTCCGGGCGTTGCACGATCTTTGGGGCCTTACCTGCCAACGGACCCCAACGGACCCCAACGGACCCCGAAGTGCGCCTGACCCGCCTGCGCCTCAATGGCTTCAAGAGCTTTGTCGACCCGACGGATCTGGTGATCCACGACGGGCTGACGGGCGTTGTCGGGCCAAACGGCTGCGGCAAGTCCAACCTGCTGGAGGCGCTGCGCTGGGTCATGGGGGAAAACCGGCCGACCGCGATGCGCGGCGGCGGGATGGAGGATGTGATCTTCAACGGGGCGGCCAGCCGGGGCGCGCGGGCCTTTGCCGAAGTGGCGCTGGTGATCGACAACGCCGACCGGCTGGCCCCTGCGGGGTTCAACGAGGCTGATCAGATCGAGGTCGTCCGGCGGATCACCCGCGACGCGGGTTCTGCCTTCCGCGTCAACAGCCGCGAGGCGCGGGCGCGCGATGTGCAGATGCTGTTCGCCGATGCCTCGACCGGGTCGCACTCGCCGGCGCTGGTGCGACAAGGACAGATTGCCGAACTGATCAGCGCCAAACCCAAGGCGCGTCGCCGGGTGCTGGAAGAGGCTGCCGGGATCTCGGGCCTGTACCAGCGGCGGCACGAGGCAGAGTTGCGGCTGACCGCTGCCGAGGCGAACCTGTTGCGGGTCGATGACGTGCTGGACGCGCTGGCGCAGCAATTGTCGGTGCTGGCGCGTCAGGCCAAGCAGGCGATGCGCTACCGCGAGATCGGCGAGGCGCTGCGACGGGCCGAAGGGACGCTGCGCTATCTGCGCTGGCGCGAGGCCGATGCGGCGCGGCTGGACGCCGAGACGGCGCTGCGGCTGCATCTGGCCGGGGCAGCGCAGGCCGAGGCTGCGGCGCGGAGGGCGGGGGGCGCACGGGACGCGGCAGAGGCGGGGCTGCCGGCGCTGCGCGATGCAGCGGCGATCGCGGGCGTGGTGGTGCAGCGGCTGGCCGTGCAGTGCGAGGCCCTGGGGGCACAAGAGGCGTCGGCACGGGCGGCAATCGCGGGGCTGCGCGGGCAGATCGCGCAACTGGGTCTTGACGTCGAGCGCGAGGCCGGTCTGAACCGGGACGCCAGCGAAGTGATCGACCGGCTGGTTTGGGAAGTGACCCAGCTTGACCGCGCACATGCCGGGCATGACGCGGCGTTGTCCGAGGCGGTCGCGGTGGCGCGCGCGGCGGCGGCGGCGCTGGCCGCCGAAGAGGCCGCCCTGGCCGGGGCCACCGAAGAGGCCGCGCGGCTGGCCGCGCGGCATCAGTCGGTGCAGCGCCTGCTGGCCGAGGGCCGGGCGGGGTTGGAGCGGGCCAGCGCCGATGCCTTGCGGGCGCGCAGCGCGGTCGGCGGGGCCGAAGCGGCCGTGGTGGCGGCAGAGGCGAACCTCGGGGCCGCACTCGCGGCGCAGACAGCGGTTGCCGTGCAGATCGCGGCGGCCGAGGATGCATTGACGGCCACCGAGGCAGCGCGGGGGATGGCACAGGCGGACGAAGGGGCGGCGCGGGCCGCGCGCTCGACGGCCGATGGGGAAGTGCTGGCGATGCGGGCCGAGGTCGCTGCCCTGGCGCGGATGCTGGTTCAGGCCGCAACTGGCGCAGCCCCTGTGCTGGACCGGGTTCAGGTCATGTCGGGGTATGAAGCGGCCCTCGGTGCGGCCCTGACCGACGACCTGCGCGCGGCGGAAGTGGTGACCGGTGCGGGGTGGGTGCTGTTGCCGGACTACACGGCGGCGGCGGACTGGCCCGCCGGGGTAACCCCGCTGGCGTCAGCGGTGCAGGCCCCGCCGGTGCTGGCACGGCGATTGGCGATGATCGGTCTGGTCGATGCGGCGCGGGGGGCGGCGTTGCAGGCCGACCTCTCCCCCGGGCAGCGGCTGGTCAGCATGGCGGGTGACGTATGGCGGTGGGACGGACTGCGGTCCGGAACCGAGGCAGGGCCTTCGGCCTCGGCGCTGCGGCTGCAGCAGATCAACCGGCTGGCGGCCCTGCGGCGCGACTTTGCCGGCGTCGAAGCGCAGGCCGAGGCGGCGGCGGCGGCGCATGGCGCGGTGCAGGCCCGGCTGGAGGCGTTGCTGCGGGCCGATGGTCTGGCCCGCGACGCCCGTCGGTCAGCCGAGATGCACGGGGCCGAGGCGGCACGGGTGGCGGCACGGGCAGGGGCAGACTGCGTTCTGGCCACCGGGCGGCTGGACGAAAGCCGCCTTGCTGTCCTGCGCGCCGATGACGCGGCAGCAGACGCGGGCGCGCGGATGGAAGAGGCGCTGGCGGCGGCCGAGGGCCTCGGCGATCCGGTCGAGGCACGCAGCGGGCTCGATGCGGTGCGGCTTGCAGTCGAGGCGGCGCGGGTCACGATGCTGACCCGCCGGTCGGCGCAGGACGACCGTCGCCGCGACGGCGAGGCCCGGATGCGGCGCCGGCAAGAGGCGCTGAGCGAACTGTCCGGCTGGCAGGCGAGGGCGGCCACCGCAGCGCAACGCAGCGCCGATCTGGCCAGTCGACAGGCCGTTGCCGAGGCCGACCTTGCCAGGGCGATGCTGGCTCCCGCAGAGGTGGCCCGGCTTCGCGACGACCTCGACCAAGCCATCGTCGTGGCCGAAGAACGCCGAAGCCTGACTTCCGGGGCGCTGGCCACCGGCGAGACCGCCCTGCGCGCCGCCGCCGCTGCCGAACGCGACGCCGAACGCGCGGCGGGCGAAGCGCGCGAGGCCCGCGCCCGTGCCGAAGCCCGCACCGAAGCCGCAAGCGACGCCGTGGCCCAGGCGGTGGCGCGGATCGCCGAAGAGACCGGCGGCAGCCCCGAGCACCTGCTGCACAGCCTGAAGGTCGATGTGGCGCGGATGCCGGGCGTCGAGGATCTGGAAACCGATGTCGCGCGCCTGCGCCGCCAACGCGAGGCGCTTGGCGCGGTCAACCTGCGGGCCGAGGACGACGCCCGCACCGTCGAGGCCGAATACGACGGGCTGGCGGCCGAAAAAGGCGATCTCGAAGCGGCGATCAAGACGCTGCGCAGTGGCATCGCCAGTTTGAACCGCGAGGGGCGCGAACGGTTGCTGACGGCGTTCGAACAGGTCAACACCAACTTTGCCGCGCTGTTCGCGCATCTGTTCGGCGGCGGCGAGGCGCGGCTGGTGCTGGTGGAAAGCGCCGATCCGCTTGATGCGGGGCTCGAGATCATGTGCCAGCCGCCGGGCAAGAAGCTGGCGGTCCTCAGCCTGCTGTCGGGCGGGGAGCAGACGTTGACGGCGCTGGCGCTGATCTTCGGGGTGTTTCTGGCCAACCCCGCGCCGATCTGCGTGCTGGACGAGGTGGACGCGCCGCTGGACGATGCCAATGTGACCCGGTTCTGCGATCTGCTGGACGAGATGGCACGGCGGACCGACACGCGGTTTCTGATCATTACCCATCACGCGGTGACGATGGCACGGATGGACCGGTTGTTTGGGGTGACGATGGCCGAACAGGGGGTGTCACAACTGGTCAGCGTCGATCTGAAAAGGGCGGCCGCTCTGGTGGCATGAGGCCGGGATTGCTTGTCGCAGAACCTGCAGGCGGTCTGACAGATGCACCTCGCCGTCCGCTTCGACCGAACACAGCACCCCGCGCAGGCGCAAGGCCGGATGGCCGGGCGCCGTGATCCAGTCCTTTGCCGCCTGCCCGTAACGGACCTTCCACTTCACGCAGCCGTCGTTGAATTCGGCCGATACCCGCAGAACGGCGGTGCCGGCCCTGATGAGACTGCCGGCGGGAAGGTTCGCTTCCGAGCAATCGAGATCGGCGACAAGGTTGTCGCCCGGATGAACGGTGCCCGTGCGGTCACGCCAGACCGCGTCCAGCACCCGGCTGGGCAGGATCGAGACCTGAATCGATGGGTCGGGGCGGCCATCGGGCAGCCGCAGCCAGGGGGCCGACTGCCACCGCTCGCCCGGGATCCCCTGCGCGCGAGTCAACGTCAGGCGATCCGGAAACCGGCGCTTGCCATAGCCGGGGCGAAAGCACAGTTGCACGATCGGCGCGTCGGTTTTTGGTGCGGCGCCGATCCCGGGCAAGGCGACGGCAAGGTCGGCGGCGGTTGCAGGTTCACAGGGCATTCAGCAACTCCGCTGTCGGCCAGGCGTCGGCTGGCAGCCCCAGGCGGGCCTGTTCGGCCTGAACGGCGGCACGGGTTGCCGCACCGAGGATGCCGTCTATTGCCCCCACTTCATGCCCTTGTGCGGTCAGTTTCCGCTGCAACGCCTGCATCTGTTCGCCCGAAAGGCCGGGGTCGGGGTTGCCTTGCGCATAGGGTTTCGCGCCTTCCAGCCGGGTGGCGAAATAGGCCGCAGTCGTCACGTAGACGAAGCTCTTGTTCCATTCGAACAGCACCCGGTAATTCGGATAGGCAAGAAAGGCCGGGCCGCGCCGCCCCTGCGGCAACAAGACAGAGGCAGGCAGGTCGGGCACTGTGCCGTCGCGCGGGGTAATGCCCATCGCGACCCAGTCGGCGGCGGGCAGTTCGGTGTGCAGCCCGGTTTTCGACCAGTCGAGAGTGTCGGGCAGCGCCACCTCTTGCAGCCACGGCTCGCCCGAGCGCCAGCCGTGGTGGTGCAACAGCGCAGCACCGGACAGGAGCGCGTCGGCCGGGCTGGTTTTCAGCGATACGACGCCGTCGCCGTCACCGTCCTGACCACGCTCAAGAATGTCGCGCGGCAGCATCTGAACCATCCCGATCTCACCGGCCCAGGCCCCGGTGGTGCGGGCGGGATCCATCCCGCCCGCAGCCGTCAAAGCGATCGCGGCGAGCACCTGAGGCTGAAACAACTCGGGCCGGCGGCAATCGTGCGCCAGGGTGAGCAGGGCATCGCGGGTGTTGAAGTCGCCCTGAACCGCGCCAAAGTCGGTTTCAAACGCCCAGAACGCCAGCAGAATCCCGCGCGACACGCCGTATTCTGCAAACGCACGCTCGAAGCTCGCGGCGTGCTTCTGCGATGCAGCAAGCCCGGCCTGCAACCGGTTCCGTGAGATCAGACGTTGCGAAAAGTCCAGAAAAGTCCGGCGGAACACGGCCTGCGACCGATCGGCCTTCAGCACCGCAGGGTCGGCCCGCGCGCCTGTGAAAAACTCGTTTACCGAATCAGGGGTGGCACCGGCAGCGATCGCCTCGTCGGCAATCGCGGTCAGGAACGCCGCAAAGTCGCCCCCGCATGGGGCGGCGGACAAGGGGGCGGCCAGCAATCCGGCGACCAGAAGGGCAGGGGCTGCACGCATCGGGAACTCCGGCTGGGTCAGCGCAAGCTATCAGGCGGGTGCGGTCCGGAAAAGCCGGCAGATGCCACGCAACCGATGTGTCTTGCGCGCCACAACACGGATGCATCGCCGCGCCAGCGCAAGAGCGCCTTGAAATCAACCTTCTCTGGGTCAGAGTTCCGCCGAAGGAGGTCGTATCATGCTGGAATTCTTGCCGGTCGAGGTTCGGGAAGGTCTGGAAACCGCGCGCAAGCGCGACCGCAAGCGGCAGTCCCGCCTGCGGGTGCAGGTGGGCGAGGCGGTGTTTCCGGTGATCCGGCTGTGGAACGACGGGTTGGAACTGGATGCGGCGCTGACGCCGCATTTGCGCGGTCTGGTCGATGTGTTCGACGGGTCGCGCCATATCGCGCAATGCCTGATCGTGGCCTCGACGCTGGAAAATGGCGTGCTGGTCTGCACCTTCAAACGCGCAACCACTGTCGCACAGACCGCGGCACTCGATTACTGGCGCGACGAGAATGCCCCGGTGGGGTTCCTGCCGCGGCGCTGAAGCGGATTATTGCAGATCGGCAAAGGCCGCATGCAGGCGGTCTATGGCCTCGGCCACCCGGGCACGCGGCATTGCGATGTTGAAGCGCAGATGCCCGGCGCCGCCCTGACCAAACATGGGGCCATGGTTGGTTGCAATCCGGGCCACGCGTTGCACCCGGTCGATGATCTCGGCGGCGGTCATGCCGGTGCCGTTGAAATCCACCCATGCCAGATAGGTCGCCTGCAGCGGCATCGAGCGCACCCCGGGCAGCGCGTTGATCCCCGCATCGAACACCTGCCGGTTGCCGTCCAGATAGGCGCACAGCTCATCGACCCAGACCGCCCCCTCGGGCGAATAGGCGGCGGTCGCCATGTGCATTCCAAAGGCGTTGGGCGAAATGCCGAACGCAGTCATCGTCACGGCAAAGCGGGCGCGCAGATCAGGGTCGCCAATGATCACATTGCCCAGGTGCGCACCGGCAATGTTGAAGGTCTTTGTGGTCGCGGTCATCATCACCAGACGATCGGCAATCTGCGGGGCGACGCAGGGCATCGCATGATGCGTGCAACCCGGCATCACCAGATCGTGGTGGATCTCATCCGACACAAGGATCAGATCATGGCGCTGACAAAAGGCAGCGATGCCCTGCAACTCGGCCTCAGTCCAGACCCGGCCACCGGGATTGTGGGGCGAGCACAGAATCAGCATCGTCTCGGTCCCGGTCATCTGCGCGTCCCACCTCGCGACATCGAGCGCGAACAGCCCGTCTTGCACGGTCAGCGGGCATTCGACGACCTTCCGCCCCGCAGCCGTGATGACCCGGGCAAAGGCGTGATAGACCGGGGTCATCAGCACCACGCCATCGCCCGGACGGGTGAAGGCCTCGATACACAGCGCCGTGCCGTTGACCAGTCCATGTGTGGTGAAGATATGCGCGGCCTCGGGTGTCCATCCGTGACGGTTGGTCATCCACCACCGGATCGCCTCCAGATACGCGCGGTCATCGCCGAAATAGCCGTAGACGCCATGCGCCGTCAGCCGTTCCAGCGCGCGCTGCACCGAGGCCGGCGGGCGAAAGTCCATATCCGCCACCCACATCGCCAGCACATCGCGGCCGGGCAGGGCATAGGCCTGCTCCATCATGTCCCATTTCACGGAATGGGTGCCGAAACGGTCGATTGGCGTGTCAAAGCTCATGGCGTCCTGCTTGGCTGAAGGCTGGGGGGATGGTCCGGCTTGCGTGTGATAGCAGGATAATCTGCTGCAATTCCAGTGCGGAATGGAACGTTGTCGATGCCAGCCCTGCGCGCGCGGGAAAGCCTGCCAGAACGTCGGCGACTGCGCAGGCCTCTTGCACCGTTGGCGTCTCCGCCGTAAATCCGGCACATGATCCGCCCCATTCTGATCCATCCCGACCCGCGCCTCAAGAAAGTCTGTGATCCGGTGACCGACATCACCGGCGACATTCGCAATCTGGCCGCAGACATGCTGCAAACCATGTATGGTGCGCCCGGAGTGGGGCTGGCGGCTCCGCAGGTCGGAGTGATGCGGCGGCTGATCGTCATGGACTGCGTGAAGGCGGCTGATCTTGCGCCCCGCCCGATCGTGCTGATCAACCCCCTGATTGCCTGGGCCTCGGACGACCTGACGACGTATGAAGAGGGCTGCCTGTCGATCCCCGAGCAATACGCCGATGTGCAACGTCCGGCGGCGGTGCGGGCGAGATGGGTCGATCTGGAAGGTGTTCTGCAGGAGGAACAGTTCGAAGGTCTGTGGGCCACCTGCGTGCAGCACGAGATCGATCACCTGAACGGTCGGCTGTTCATCGACTATCTGGGTCCGCTGAAGCGGCAGATGATCACCCGCAAGATGCAGAAGCTCAAGCGCGACCGGGCGCGGGGCGACGACTGATGGCGGTGCGGCCGTGCCTGCCGTGGCCGCATCCGGTGCTGCGCCGGCCGGCCGGCACCGTGGATGCGATCGACGATGCGGTCCGGCGCATCTGGGACGACATGATCGACACCATGGAGGCGATGCCCGGCGTCGGTCTGGCGGCGGTGCAGATCGGGGTGCCGTTGCGGCTGGCCGTGGTCGATGCGTCCGAGAGGCGGGGGCAGGCGGTACGGATGGCCAACCCCGAGGTGCTGCACGCCTCGGGCGAGATGCGGGTGCACGACGAGGCCAGCCCCAATCTGCCCGGCGTATCGGCGATGATCCCGCGACCGCGCGCGGTGACGGTGCGGTTCCTGAATGCGGCGGGTGCCGTGGAGGATCGCGAGTTCGTGCTGCTATGGGCGACAAGCGTGCAACATCAGATCGACCATCTGGCGGGAAAGATGTATTTCGACCATCTGTCGCCGCTCAAGCGCAAGATGCTGGTGACACGGGCCGACAAGCTGCGGCGGGGCCGATGAACATCATTTTCATGGGGACGCCTCAGTTTTCGGTGCCGGTGCTGGTGGCGCTGGCAGCGCAGCACCGGGTGCTGGCAGTCTATTGTCAGCCGCCGCGCCCGGCCGGACGGGGCAAGGCAGACCGTCACAGCCCGGTGCAGGCACAGGCCGCGCATCTGGGTCTGCCGGTGCGGCATCCGGTGTCGCTGCGCAACCCCGAGGTTCAGGCCGAATTCGCCGCTCTGGGGGCCGATGTGGCCGTGGTGGTGGCCTATGGTCTGATCCTGCCGCAGGCGGTGCTGGACGCGCCGCGGCTGGGTTGCCTCAACATCCACGCCTCGCTTCTGCCACGCTGGCGGGGGGCAGCGCCCATCCACCGCGCCGTGATGGCGGGCGATGCCGAGACCGGCGTCTGCATCATGCAGATGGCAGCAGGACTGGACACCGGGCCGGTGATGCTGCGGGGGGTGACCGCGATCGGGGCAGAAGAAACGACGGCCGACCTGCATGACCGGCTGTCGGCGATGGGAGCGGCCCTGATCCTGCAGGCGCTGGCGACGCTGCCGTTGGCGGCCGAGCCGCAACTTGGCGCAGTGACCTATGCCGCCAAGATCGACAAGGCCGAGGCGCGGGTGGACTGGGCGCGACCGGCAGTCGAGGTTGACCGGCTGATCCGCGGCCTGTCGCCGTTTCCGGGGGCCTGGTGCGAAATCATGGGCGAACGGGTGAAGCTGCTGCGCTCGCGTCTGGTGGCAGGCCCTTTCCCCGGCGATCTGGTGCCGGGGCAGGTGTTGGGCGGGCTGGTGATCGCCTGCGGGACCGGAGCGGTCGAGATCACGCTGGCGCAACGCGAAGGCAAGCGCCCGATGCAGGCCGAGGCCTTTTCAAGGGGCTATGCCTTGCCGTCGCGGATCTGACGCGGAAGGTCAGGCCCTGGCGTCGGCTTCGTGTGCCGCAACCGGTGCCGACGGGGTGCCGGTTCGGCCTCGACAGAGCCCTGACCGTGGTGCGACGGCAGGGTTGCGGGGCTGACGATCGCATCGGGATTGCCCATATCGGCAGGATGGGTGGCTGAGGCAGTCGTGGGCATCGTGGCGATCATCATCATCGGGACGGCGGCGGGATTTCTGGCGACGCGGATGCTGCGGATCGAGGCGGATCTCCTGACGACCCTGGCCATCGGCATCGGCGGCGCGGTGGTCGGCGGGCTGGTGGTGCGGGTTCTGTTGACAGCAGCGGGCTGGATGGCGGGCTTTGTCGGCGCGGTTCTGGGGGCGCTGGTGCTGATCTGGCTGTGGCAGACCGATGTCGCCAAATGATCAGACCAGTCGTTTCAGCGCGTCCTTCAGCTTGAAACCCTTCTCGCCGGTGGCTCGCCACAGCGCCTGCCCCTGCCAGACGGCAAACAGCAAGGCCGCCGTGTCGCGCCCCTTGGCCCCGCCGCCAAGCCGGGTCGCCAGCGCTTGTTCCACCCGCAATCGCCAGTCGGTTGCCCGCTGACGCAAGGCGGGGTCGCGGAAGTCGGCCGCGAGCAGGGTGATGTCCGACGGCTCTGCCGCGTCCGACCCCAGCGATTTCAGAAACGACAACGCGCCCTTGGCGGTCAGCGGCGCCTCGGATTCGGCCTGTCCGGTGGCGGTGTCCAGAGTATCCCAGGCAGCCATCAGGGCCGCGCGCAGCATGTCGTCGCGGCTGCCATAGCGCTGGACCAGCGTCGGCGCGGCAAGGCCGGTGGCGCGCGCGACCGACGAGAACGCCACGGCCTTTTCGCCCCCGGCCGCCATCAACGCCCGGATCGCGGCAAAGATCTGGTCATCGGGAATGGTGCGGTTACGCGACATCGCACCAATATAAACGCCGGTTCGCTTGAGGGAAGCGGTTTTTTGGCGAGGCTACAGAATCAATCGCGGATCGGGACCGAGGTCGAGGCCGGGAAACACCGTGCGCTCCAGCGCCTGCGCCTTTACCCCGAACAGCGACCGCAAGGCCCAGCCCGCGTAGGCCCGCACGTCGCCGGTTGGCATCAGGTCACGTTCGGCCAGCAACTGCGCGGCGCCAAGACCGGGCCACTGACCAAACACCCGCCCGCCGCGCAGCGCGCCCCCCGCAGCGATCATCAGCCCGCCGGTGCCATGGTCGGTCCCGGTCGAGCCGTTTTCCCGGGCGGTGCGACCGAATTCGGTCATCGCCAGCACGAGCGTCGTCCCCCAGGCGTTGCCAAGTCCGGACCGGATCGACAGCAGCGTCGCGGACAGGGCGGTCAGTTGCTCGGTCATGGTGCGGGGCTGGTTCTGGTGGGTGTCCCAACCCCCGACCGAAAAGCTGGCGATGCGGCTTTCACCGGTCAGACGTTCGGCGACATAGCCGCCGAGGGCGGCAAAGGCGCGGGCCCCGCGCGGGATGCGGTCATCGCTGCCTTCGCGGGTCAGGGTCTGCGCTTCGGCAAAGGGGCCTTCGAACAGCGGGTCGGCGGCATGCAGCGCGGCCAGCAAGGCCTGACCCTGCGCTGAAAGGCTGGTCTCTTCCGAAGGGTACCAATGCGCCGTCTCGGCCGCGCCGTCGAGGATCATCAACCGCTCTCGTCCGACAGAAACGCCGGTGCGCGACGTTGCCCCGGGAATGAGGCCGATCGCCCGGTTCAGCCAGCCGTCGCGCGCCGGCGTCAGCCCGCCATCCGCCCCGCCAGTGCCGTTTTCCAACGCATCCTGCGCCACGAAATGGCTGCGGCCCAGCCGGTAGGGCGTGGCCACCGCCTGCACGAAACCGAGATGTCCGGCTTGCCACAACGGCATCAGGGACGCGGCCGCGGGGTGCAGCGTGAAGAAGTCGTTCAGCGGCGGGCCGGCATCGCCCGCAGACAGGCGCGGACGCAAACCCGCATAGGCGGGGTCGCCGACCGGACGCACCACGTCGAGTCCATCCATCGCGCCGCGCAACAAGATCACCACCAGCCGGTTTTCGCCGGCCGCCGCTGCAAAGGTCACCGGGGTCAGCAAGGGCGATGCCGCGGCGGAACAGCCGATCAGAAAGGCGCGCCGCGACAGCAGCAGGGCGTGGGGCATCGTCATCTCCGCATGAATTCGGGCGCGCCCAGCAGGACGGCGAGGCCCTCCCAGCGCTGTTCCGCTCCGGCCACGGCCCGGGTCAGAAGCGGGCTGGCGAGGTCGCCGAGCACAAAGCGGGTCTGCGCCTCGGGGTCGGCCGTCGCAGCCGTCAGGCGGGCAAGGTCGGCGGCCCAGTCGAGCCGGGCGGCCAGCATCGGCGGGGTCAGCCAGCCCGCTGCCGTCTCGGGCCAGCCATCGGGGCGGCGGGCGCGGAACACCGGCTGGCCCATCCGGGCCAACGCCTCGATCACGTTGCGCCCGCGTTTGCCGAGTTGGGGCGTCACCTCCGGGTCGCCGGACAGGCCGACCGCGCGGAAGGACGCTGCAATGTATTCCTGCGGGCTGCGCAGCTTTGCCAGTGTCGCGGACCGGGCGGCGGGGTGGGACAACAGGATGCGGTACAGCGGCGGAAGATCGCTGTCGACGCGCAGGTACGTGGCTGCAAGGTCGGCCACCAGATCGGTGGGCGGGTCGTCGGTCGTGAAATGGCGGGCGAGGGTGAACCCGACCGCCTGCGCCGTCTCGGGTTGCAGGGCGACAGTCTCGACCAGTCGGTCGATCTCGGCCGCGCCCTCGGCATAAACCGCGCCCAGAATGGTTTTCGGGCCCGGCTCGACGGCCTTGGGGTCTACCCGCGACCCGTCGATATCGGTTTTCATCCCTGCCAGCAGCCGGGCCAGTTCGGTTACGTCGCGCTGGTCGTACCCCGCGCCCATGCTGTGCAGTTCCAGAAACTCGCGCGGCAGATTTTCGTGCAGACCCCGGCCCTTGCGCAGGCCCGTCACCGAGTTGGGGCCGACCGAGGTGGTCTGGTTCAGATAGGCCAGCATCGCCGGATGCCACAGCGACGCGCGCAGCAGGTCGGCATAGCGCCCGGCGATATGCGGGCGGATCGCCTCGTCGCGGTAATGCGGGATCAGGGGTTCGACGCCCGATGCGGCGGCCACGGTCAGCCGGTTGGCCCACAGGTTGACCAGTCGTTCGGCAAACCCCGCCCGGGCCACCGCGGGACGGACGGTATAGGCGATCGCGGCCCGTTCGGCCACCGCGCGCAGGTCGCCAAAGGCGCCGCCCGAGGCCCGACCCTGCTTGCGACGACGCAATTCGGCGATGATGGCAAAGCGTTCGGCGATCGGCGGGCCGGTCCAGGCGTCGGCTTCGGGGTCGGGCAGGGCCAGTTGCGCGAGCACCCGGTCGGGGTCCACGCCGCCCGGCCCCAGTGCATGGCCTGCGCGCGGGCCATAGCCAAAGCGGATCTCTTCCAGAAGGCTGGCCGGTTCGTTCACGGAAATGTCCTGTTGCCCTGCGGATCAGATGGGGGCCGGGCGACCGGGTTCAAGCCTGCACGTCGCTGGCCTGTGCGATCCTCCGCACGCCGGCGTGGCGTTCCAGCAGACTGCGCGCCCGGCGCACCAGACCCACCTCCTGCAGGATATCCCATTGCCGGTAATGGATGGTATAGATGTTCAGATCTTCGGGCAAAGGCGCGCCACGCGACAGCCCGCCCAGGATGAAATGCTGCTCTTCGGGCAGAATGTTCCAGTCCAGCCCCGCCTTGCGGATCGCCAAGGGCATCGACATCTGATCGAGATAGGGGCGTCTTTTGGGGATGTCGGGGTCGTCGTCCAGCTTCTGCGCCACCTCCATCCAGATCTGCGGAAACGATTTGCCGTCGGGCGTGCGGTGCTGTTCGGGAAAGCTGAACAGGCCCGAACTGAAGTATGGCACCTTCTCGGGCCCGCGCTTCTGCCGCATCAGGCGAAACCGCTCCTCTGGCATCGGCAGACCCGCCGTCGCATAGATCTGGTCCCAGATGGCTTGCGGTGCCCAGTTCATCGAGGCGGCTTTGGACAGCGAGACATGCCCGGGGCACACGATGTTCTCCACCAGATTGGGGCGGATGCACAGCACGTCACTGTCCATGAAACAGGAAAACTCGGTGTCGCGGGGCTCGAGCGTGGCGAGAATCTTGTTGCCATGCGGATAAGTGGGATCGAACCGGCCTTCCACGGCAAACCCGCGCAAGTCGCAGTCCAGACGGCCGAGGATATCGCGGATCTCGGGGCGGATGCTGTTTAGTTTCGCGGCCGGACAATAGCCTACCAGCGCCACTGTCTGCCCGAACTGCTCGCGCAGCGAGGCGGCCAGGTAGCAGGCCATGACGTCATATTCGGGAGGTTCGACGATGAAGAACACGGTCAGCCGGGGCATCGGTCAGGCCTCGTCATCGGGGTGGGGGATGCCGGCGGGCAGGGGGCGGAACGCACGGCCGCGCCTGTTGCCAAGCTCCTCCAGCAGGGCGGCAATCCGGGCCGGGTCAGGCAGGTCCGGCCGAAAGCGGGCGGGCACAAGGTTCAGGTCGGCCAGCCGGGCAAACAGCGCGGCAAAGTCCAACTCGCCCACGGACTGAAAATCGGCGCGGTTCGCGTCGCCCGACACCCAATCGGTGCGGATGACGTTGACAGTCTGCGGTGTTATCCCGGCAAAGCTTTGGAATTGCAGGGTATAATCGGCGATATTGGCCTTGCTGCGCCGCAGGATCATTGTGATTTCGGTGGCAGGCGCCACGACATAGGCGGCCAGATGCAGCGCCGATCCGTCCAGCGCCACGATACGGCGGGCGGCGCGGTAACGGGCGATCTGCACGTCCAACGGGTGGCGTTCGGGGTGGAACACCTCATATCCGGCGCGGGCGAGATTGTCTTCGATCACGCTTTCGGCCAGCACCCCGCCCCGCTCTGCCTTGAGGCGCGCGCGTGAGATATACAGATCAGGGCCGCCGTCGGCCGCGACGCCCCTCAGCCGGGTCTGCATGAAAGCCCGGTAAGCAGGCGAGCCTGCATAGCGCTCGCGCCAGCCAAAGCCCAGTTCGGGCAGGTAAAGCTGTTCGACACGCAGCGCGGTCGCATGGCTGCGGATCGGAACGGAGATCCCGAGAAGGCGAAAGAAATCCTCGTGCCCCACGACTGAAGCACCCTCGTCCGTTGCGGACTCGCCGCGATAAGGCAGGTACAGAATGCCGTCGAGCGGCGGCAAACGGTCCAGCGCCCAAAGCCGCGCCGTGGATTCCACCATGAAATGCCCGAAATGTCGGCGGAAATGGCCCGCAAACAGGTGGCGCCCGGGAAGATCGACGATCGGCTCGTCCCGGTGCAGCGTGGGGGCCGGAGTGGCCTTTCCGGCCCGAATCCAGGCCTTCGACAATTTGGCCCAAGCCCCGTCGGCGGTCAGCACCCCCGAGGCGAGCCGGGCGTCGTGTTTGCGTTCGGGCACCACCAGCGCGCCGGACAGCCGCAGGATGGTTCCGGCAAACGGACCGCCCGGGTCTCCTGCCGCACCGGTCTGGCGCGCGTCGGGCAACGGGGCAGCCGTGCGAAAACCGTCGCGGGCGCGCGTCGCGTGGCGGTTGTCGGGCGATTGGCGCATCAGCGCCTCGGCCGCCCGCAGGCCAAGGCGGTCATGACCGCGGGCCGCCGCCTCGGCCAGCAGCGCCTTTTGCCACAGCAGGACGCCCCTTCGGGCACGGTACGCTGCGGCATGGCGGACCGGATCGAAGCTGCCCCGGGCCACCGCCTCGATCAGGCCCTGCAACACGCTCGCCGATTTCAACTGGCGGATCGCGCGGTGTCCCATGTGGCCCGCACGCACCTGCACCACGCCGGGCCCGATGATGCGGTCGGCATGCGCGCGGTCCTCGGGCACGAAGGGGTCATAGACCACATAGACCTCGGCCGCGAGCAGGGCCGAAGGGGCGGCATCGGCAAAGGGCAGGCCGTCCCAGTCCCATTTCCTGGCCCCATAGCGATAGCGCTTGTCGAACCGTGTCAGCTTGCGGGAAAGACTGGTCTGCGGACTGAACGCCAGCACCACCGACCGCGGCACCAGCGCCGAATAGGCCAGCGCCGCATAGCCGCCCATCGAGGCCCCGACAAACACCACCCGGCGAAACTGCGCGAACAACCCCGCGTCGCGAAGGGCCGTGATCAGGGCCGGGGTGTCGGCATTGCGATACCAGTCCTTCCGGCTGGCAAGGATACCCAGGATGGACAGCCTCGCATTGGCGGCGCGCTGCTGCAGCCAGGGTTGCGGCGGGGCATATTCTCCGATCGACGACAAGTTGTCGAAGCTGACCAGCAGCACGTCGGAGCGTCGCTGGAACCAGGCATCCACCAGCCCGCCAGGCAGGACGAAACCGTCGCGGGTGACCGCCTCGCCTGCGGTTGCCACGATTTCGGGCTGCGCAAACAGGGCTGGCAGCGCGGCGTCGCGGGCCGCTGCGCTATCGGGCGGCCGGGCAAGCCTCATCGTCCGACCCCAGCGGGGCGGCGCATCCACCGGCAGATGGCGAAAAAGGCCATGCGCGTCTCCTGCTCTTGCGGTTTGCCGCTTGTTTTGCAGTAATATGTCAACACTGCGCCGGTCTGTCACGCCCGGAGCGCCGGTCGGACCCGGATATTATCGCAAAATTCGAAACAGTAAGCCGCTGCACGCTGCGGCAGGGCAGGTTATGCTGGTGCGGCCCGGGTCGTCTGGCCTAGAGTGCGCAAAACACCGGCAGGCGGGCGAACCGGGGCGAAGGGGGCAGCAGTGAAGGATACCGGCGACGGCGCGGGTCGGCCGAGGGGTGCAGCCGACGGATTCGGCACAGTCCCCTTTGCCTTGAAACGCCATTTCAGCCCGCATGGTCAGGTTACGGCCGTCTCGATGATGAAGGACGAGGGACCCTACGTCATCGAATGGGTGGCGCATCATCTGGCGGTCGGATTCACCGACCTGGTGGTCTACACGAACGATTGTTCTGACGGCACCGACGACATCCTGATCCGGCTGGAGACGCTCGGTTTGGCGCATCATCGCCGCAACGTGATCCCCGATGGACTGCGCCCGCAACCCTCGGCGCTGAACCACGCCCAGGACGAACCGGTGGTGCAGCAATCAGACTGGGTGATGGTATTCGACGCCGACGAATTCGTGTCGATCCGCTATGGCGACGGCACGCTCGACGATCTGATCGCTGCTGCCCGGGTGCAAGAGGCAAATGGGATCGTGGTGACCTGGCGGATTTTCGGGTCGGGTGGCGTGGTGGATTGGTCACGCCGGCCGGTGACCGAGCAATATCTGATGGCAGCACCTGCAAGCTGGAACAAGGGTTGGGGCGTGAAAACCCTTTTCACCTATGACCCGGACTATTGGAAACTCGGCATCCACCGTCCCAAGATCAAGAACCGTCACATCGATACCGCCTTTCCCGACACGGTAAAATGGCTCAACGGGTCCGGGCGGCTGATGGAAGATTATTTCAAGTTTCGCGGTTGGCGGTCGATCACCCGGACCGTGGGCCATGATTGGGTACAACTGAACCACTATGCGGTGAAATCGGTCGACAGCTATGCAATCCGCAAGATGCGCGGCAATGTGAACAACAAGAAGGATAAATACAACTCGGACTATTGGGCCTTGCAGGACCGAAACGAAGATCGCGACGACACGATGCTGAGATATACTGTAAAACGTAATGAAATCATCGGTCTGTTGTTGAGCGATCCCGAGTTGTCGCGCTTGCATGCAACTGCGGTGGACCGCGCCGAAGCGCGACTGGCCGCTTTGCGCAGCACACGGGCCTACAGCGATCTGGTGGCCGATCTCGCCCGCGCTTCGGCTGTGCCGATAGCGGAAATCGTCGCCAGACCGCCGCAACCGCGGGACAAGGAGAAGATCGCTGCGCTGATGTCCGATGTTGAAAAGCGGCTCGTCTCCAAAGCCAGGGCGGCTCGCAAGGCCGCACCTCGCGAACCGCCAGAGACGGTGCCGACCGGCAATTTCCGGACCGGCGCGCTGGATCCAACCCTGCCCTGGACGGGCGAATGGGTGGACAATCAGGGTGTATCGTTGCCGCTCGACCCCAGGCTGTTCAGCGAACCGGCGCTGAGGGCCATCGCGCGGGGCAAGTTCGACCGCGGGCTGTCTCGGCGGCTGCCCCAAGTGATGGATCAGGGCACGCTGGTGCTGGACGTCGGCGCAGGGATCGGGTTTCTGGGTCTGCTTCTGACGACGCAGCGCCCCGATCTGCGGATCGTGATGCACGAGGCGGACAGTGGATTGCGCGACAGGATGGCCGCGATCCTGATGGCGAACAATCGTTCGCTCGATGATCGGTTGCGGCTGATCGACGGACCGCCAATGCCGGACTTGACAGCGTCTCTGCGTGCCCTGTTGGCGGCCTACAGGCCGGGCGCGCTGTGCCTTGCCGACCCAAGGGTCACGCCCGACGTGCTGGCGAACAGTCTGGATGACCCGGTGCCGCGCCAGGTGTTCCTTTATGGCCGCCTGCTCGACGCCCACCGCGGCCGGATTGCGGGATTCGAGGCGATTCTTGCCGGCCATGGCTATGTGGCGGGCTATGGTTTTGACCCCAACCTGACGCGCGGTTATGGCCTGGGGGGAACCGGCCCGCGCTAGACGCTGGCTGGACAGGTCGGCAAACCTGCGGCATTGTTCAAAAAAACGAAACAAAAGGCCGAAGCGGCCCTGTGAGGTAAGATGGCAACCCCCGTGCGCAGACCTGTGGCCTCGCTGTGGATTGGCGAAAAACTGAACTACCTCAATCAGTTGTGCCTGATAAGCCACGTGCGCCACGGCCATCCGACGACCCTGTTCTGCACCGACAAGGTCAGCAACGTGCCCGACGGCATTACGGTGCGCCCGGCCGCCGAGATCATGCAGATAAATATGGAAATCGTCCGGCAAACCTCGGAAAGCTATTTGTCCAACGTGTTTCGCTACAAGATGATTCAAGCCACAGATGCGGTGTGGATCGATTGCGACGCGTTCTGTCACAAACCCTTCCCGGACGAAATGCTGAACATTTACGCAGGCCATGGCTTTCGCGGCGCGCTGAACTGTGGCGTGGTTTGCATCCCGAAACAGGGAGAATTGATCCACCGGTTGCTGGACTACTACGACAACCTGCCCGATGCCCCGGCGTGGTTCAATACGCAACAGCGCAAACGTCTGGAAAAGCAGGACAAAAATCTGCCCCACGCCGTGCGCATTTATAATGCCGAACGCACGGCCTTTGGCCCGCAGGCGTTCACCTATTTCGCCCAGCAGACCGGTGACTACGATAGGGCATTGAGCCACGACTATCTGTATCCGGTGCCGTTTCAGTTGAACGACGTATTTTTTGACCCTTATGGTAGGGTCGAGGGGCATTTTACCGACAGTACGCTGTCGGTGCATCTTTACACCAACGGGACCAAGCCTTGGTGGCGCAAGAATCCGCCGCTGGCCAATTCCTTTGCCGCGCGGATGTGCGCCGAGATCGGTGTCGATCCGTCCCGCGCGCTTGAGAATTAGCGTCGGATGATCGCCCTCGCAGATATTCGGATCGGCGTGATCAACCTGCCGCATCAGGAACGGCGACGCAACCGGGCGGCTGCCGCGATGGGGGCGCTCGGGCTGCCGTTCGGGTTCATCGACGGGGTTCGCGATCAGCCGCGACACTTTGGGTGCAGCCAGAGCCACCTGAAGGCGATCAACGCCCTGCGCGGTGCGGGGCCGTTCCTGGTGCTGGAGGATGACGCAGTACCGACGGCGCATTATCAGCCGCGAGTGACGCCCCCCGAGGGGCTGGATCTGTTATATCTGGGGCATTCGCCCTATGGCTACAGCCGGACGCTCGGCGGCACACCGGATCTGGCCGGGGCCGACGAACCGGGGTTCTTGCGGCTGCATTCGATGCTGGCGGCGCATGCGATCCTGTATCTGACCGAAGCCGGGGCGGATGCGGTGGCACAGTCGATCCGTCGGTCGATTGCGGCCGAGCCGAAAGTGCGGCACGACATCGGGCTGTGCGAAGTGCAGCTGTGGCACCGGGTACTGGCCGTGACTGCCCCCTACTTCGCGCAATCGGCCGAGGTGCAGGGGGCGGCCAAGCAGGATCGCCGGGCCAGGGACGCGGATTTCGTCGCGCAACCCCGGCAGGCGGGCGACCTTGTGTCGGCAGGCGGCGGCCCGTTGACGGTCGTGCGGACAGCCGACGGCGGGCTGGAGTATCAATCCGCATGATCGACAGGACATAGAGAATGATCGTTCATAAAGGGGTGCCATGGGCATCAGTCTGATCCCTGGCCTGTTTCTGGCCCGGCATGCGGGCGCTGTGGCGGGACTGCGGCGCGGGCTGATCCTTGGCCGGCAAAAGTTGCACATGCCCGAACGGCGGATGGTGCGGTTCCTGAAAGCCTTGGCTGAGATGGGGGTCGAGGTGACCGAAGCGCAGGTCACCCAGCCGGACGGGTTCACCGAAACCTTGCTGACATCGCTTGGTTACCCCCCGATCGAGGCGCTGGACTTTACCGACAAGGAGGGGGCCGCGCATGTGCACGACCTGAACCACCCCTGCCCCGAGGCGCTGCGCGGGCAGTTCGACGTCGTGATCGACGGGGGAACGACAGAGCATATCTTTCACATTGGCCAAGCGCTTGACACCTGTCATGCCCTGTTGGCCCCGGGGGGGGTGCTGCTGTCGTATGTTTCGGCGGACGGCTGGTTCGGGCATGGATTCTTTCAGACCGGCCCCGACGTGCCATGGCGCTACTGGCACCACGCGCGGGGCTACGAGATGCTGGAAGTGTCGATTGTGGCGCGCAAGATACCAACCGATGTCATCCCGATTGCCGATCCGACCGGCCAGCCCCGCGGCGGCGAGCGGGCGCTGAGCGGGCCGCACATGATCGTCTATGCCGCCCGCAAACCGCTAACCGACCCGCCCTATGCGCCGCCAATTCAGGGCCACTACATCGGAGGTTGACCATGGGATACACCGCGCAGTCGGAGGATCTGCCGAAATCGGACGCCGAGCAGCGCGCCGATGCGATGATCAGGCGGCAGAAACGCAATCTGCGCAAGGCGTCGGCAGAGGGGTTTCTGGCCGGGGTCTGTGCGATGCTGCGGCCCGGCGATCTGGCGCTTGATCTGGGTGCCAACATGGGCGTGGTCACGGCCGTGCTGGCGGAGACCGGGGCGGACGTGGTGGCGTTCGAGCCGGACCCCTTTGCCTTTGCTGCGCTGCAGGAAAAGTTCGCCGGTCAGCCGCGGGTGCTGCTGGTGCAGGCGGCCGTCGGGGTCGGGTCCGGTACGGTGCGGCTGATGCGGGCCGACAATTTCGGCGCCAATCCGGAAGGAGCGTCGGTCAAGAGCACGATCCTGGCGGGCGGGCGACGGATCGATGCCGGCAATGCCGTCGAGGTGCCGCTGGTCGATTTTCCGGGCTATGTCCGCGATGCGGTGGCGAGACGCGGGCGGATCGCCTTTGTCAAGATGGACATCGAGGGAGCGGAACTCGACATCCTCGAGATGATGGACCGCGACGGGCTGTTTGCGGATATCGGCTGTCTGGTGGCCGAAACCCATGAGCGAAAGTTCCGCGACCAGCGCGACCGTTACAAGACGTTGCGGCGGGAGTTCGGCGCAAAGTATCCGGCGGGGCGGGTCAATCTGGACTGGATCTAGGCGGCGGCCCGGCGTTGGCGGGCTTCTGGCGTTGGCTTGCGGCATCGGGGCCGGGGGTTTCACACCCCCGGACCCCCGTGGGATATTGTCGCAGAGAAGAAGTCGGTGCGGGAGGCACGGATCAGGCCGTCGGCTTGTACGGGGCCATGCCAGCGCGGGCGAGGGCGTCGGCGCGTTCGTTCTCGGCGTGGCCTGCGTGGCCCTTGATCCAGCGCCATTCGACGCGGTGCCGGGACTGTGCGGCGTCAAGCCGTTGCCAGAGGTCGACATTCTTGACCGGATCGCGCCCCGAGGTGCGCCAGCCGTTGCGCTTCCAGCCATGAATCCAGGTGGTGACCCCATTCTTGACATAGGCGCTGTCGGTGACGACGATCACGTCGCTGTCGCGGGTGAGGGCGTCAAGCGCCGAGATGGCGGCGAGGAGTTCCATCCGGTTGTTGGTGGTCAAGCGCTCGCCGCCCGACAGCGCCCGCTCCTTGACCACGGCGGTGCCGTCCCGCGCAATCAGCAGCGCACCCCAGCCGCCCGGCCCCGGGTTGCCCGAACACGCGCCGTCGGTGTAGGCGAAGATCTGCGTCATGCGACGGCGGTGACGGCGAGGCAGGCCACCACGACCCCCGAAAGCCCGGCGCGCAACGGCAGCCACCACGGCGGGGTCAACCCGTGCTGGTCGAACAGCCAGTCGAGCGCCGAGAGCCCGACGAACCCCGCTGCGAGGTAGATCGCCGCCGACACCGGCCCGCCGCCGACAAGAAAGAACGCCCACAGTGCGGGGATCACCGAGAGGGCGTAGAACAGCCCGGCATTCACCTCGGCCCGGGTGGCAAAGCCCCAGAGCGCGCCCGACATGAACGACAGAATGACCGTGCCATAGGCGAGCCCGACATAGGGGCCGAGAAAGCGCGGCCCCATCCAGCGCAAGCCAAACTGCGCGAGGGCCGGCGAGAGCTGGGTTGCAACGCTCCACACAAACGGCACCAGGCCGACAAGGCCCAGGACCAGGGCCGCGCGGGGGACCTGGGTCATGCCGGTTGCCGCAGAACCGGCGGCACCTTGAACTCGACGTCTTCCTGCGCAGTTTCAACCAGATCGACCGTGACGGCATAGCGGGTGCGGAAGGCGTCGATCACCTCGGTCACCAGCACTTCGGGGGCCGAGGCGCCCGCGGTCAGGCCAAGGCTGCGGATGCCATGCAGGGCGCGCCAGTCGATGTCGGCGGCGCGCTGCACGAGTTGGGCATAGGTGCAGCCGGCGCTGCGCCCGACCTCGACCAGCCGCATCGAATTGCTGGAATTGGGCGCGCCGATCACCAGCAGGGCGTCGATCCGCGGGGCGATGGCCTTGACCGCGGCCTGACGGTTTGTGGTGGCATAGCAGATATCGGCATGCGCCGGGGCATGAATGCCCGGAAAGCGGGCCTGAAGGGCGCTTGCGATGCCAGCCGTGTCATCGACCGACAGAGTGGTCTGGGTGATGAACGCGAGCCGCGCGGGATCGCGGACCTGCAACCCGGCGATGTCATCCTCGGTTTCCACCAACAGCACCTCGCCCGGGGGCAACTGGCCCATGGTGCCGATGGTCTCCGGGTGGCCGGCGTGGCCGATCATGATCATCTGCAGGCCGGACTCATGGTGCCTTGCGGCCTCGTTGTGCACCTTGGTGACCAGCGGGCAAGTGGCATCGACCACAAGCAAACGCCGCGCCGCAGCTTCGGCCGGCACCGATTTCGGCACGCCATGCGCGGAAAAGATCACCGGTCGGTCGGGGGGACAATCGGAAAGCTCCTCGACGAACACCGCGCCTTGTGCGCGCAAGGCCTCGACCACACACCGGTTGTGCACGATCTCGTGGCGCACATAGACCGGCGCGCCCCACTTCTGCAGGGCCAGTTCGACGATTCGGATGGCGCGGTCCACCCCGGCACAGAACCCGCGCGGTGCGGCCAGAAACAGGGTCAGGGGGGGAAGGGTCATCGCGGGCCTCGTCACATTTGTGCCAGAGGTAAACCCACGGGGCAGCGGCGTCCAGCGTTCGCCACGCAAAAACACCGGGGCAGGTGGCCGCCCCGGCGAACTTTCTCACACGCGGGTCACTTCACCTCGACCGAGACATCTTCCATCCGGTCGATCGTGCGCGGCTCGCGCGGGGGGCGCCCGATCACTTCGCGCAACTCGTCCAGTTCGATGAAATTGTCAGCCTGGCGGCGAAGTTCGTCGGCGATCATCGGCGGCTGGCTGCGGATCGTTGAAACCACAGACACCCGAACCCCTTGACGTTGCAGGCTTTCCACCAACGGACGGAAATCGCCATCGCCCGAGAACAGCACGATGTGATCCACTCGTGGCGCAAGCTCCATCGCATCGACGGTCAGTTCGATGTCCATGTTGCCCTTGACCTTACGGCGGCCCTGACTGTCGGTGTATTCCTTGGCCGGCTTGGTGACCATGGTAAAGCCGTTGTAGTGCAGCCAGTCGACCAGCGGGCGGATCGGCGAGTAATCGTCGTTCTCGAGCAGCGCCGTATAGTAGAAAGCACGCAACAGTTTGCCTCGGCGCATGAATTCCTGGCGCAGAAGCTTGTAGTCGATGTCGAACCCCAACGCCTTGGCTGCGGCGTAAAGGTTGGACCCGTCTATGAACAGCGCAAGCCGTTCGTCCTTGTAAAACATTCGTTCTTCCCCTCAAAAGCATCCCAACAATCGAACTTTTGTGGCCGGCCTACGCGATGTAGAAAAATTCGACAGTTGGCTTTTCGCAATATCAGTCGGACGTCGGTCGGTTCAAGTGCATGTGAAAGAAAGAATACCATTGACACAGAACTGTGTAAATCACGCTCTGGTTGCATTTGGTGCAAACCTGCCTTTCGATGGTCAGCCGCCAGAAATGACGATTTTCGTCGCGTACAAGGCGCTTGCGGAGCTCGGACTGCCTGTTTTTCAGGCAAGCCGCTTGTTTCGCACGCCTTGCTTTCCGGTTGGCGCGGGTCCGGACTACATAAACGCGGCGGCTTGCGTTACGTTGCGTCACGGGATGACGGCTGCCGGGGTTCTGGCGATTCTGCATGCGGTCGAAACGCGGTTCGGGCGGGCGCGACAAGGCAGGTGGGCCGGCCGGACGCTGGACATCGACCTGTTGGCCATGGATGATTCGGTGTTGCCCGATGCCGAGACCCAGACCTGGTGGCGCAATCTGGTTCTTCGCGACCAGTTGCGGCTGGCCCCGGACACGGTGATCCTGCCGCACCCCCGGTTGCAGGATCGCGGGTTCGTTCTGGTGCCGCTGGCCGAGGTGGCCGGCGGTTGGGTGCATCCCGTGTTGGGTTTGAGCGTGGCCGAGATGCTGGCCGCACGCCCGGCTGCCGAGGTCGCGACCGTCATTCCGCTGACCGAAGAAGGTGAATAGACGCTTGTCAAGCCCCGGCATCCGCCTTAAACACGCCGTTTCGTGCCCCCATCCCTGACTGGAGTCGTTCATGGCCCGCGTGACGGTTGAAGATTGCGTTGACAAGGTTCCCAACCGGTTCGAGTTGGTGATGCTGGCTGCCCATCGGGCTCGTGAGATACAGGCGGGCAGTCCGGTCACGGTCGACCGCGACAACGACAAGAACCCGGTCGTGGCGCTGCGCGAGATTGCCGACGAGACGCAGCCCGCCATCGCGCTGCACGAGCGGATGATCGAAAGCCACCAGACCCAGATCGAGGTGGACGAGCCCGAAGAAGATCAGATGGCGCTGCTGATGTCGGGCGAGATCGACCGCCCGATGCAGGACGACATGTCGGAAGAAAAGCTGCTGCGTGCGTTGATGGAAGCCCAAGGCGACAACTAGGACGCAAGGGAACGGGGCGGCCATGATCGACGTCGAAGATCTGATCGCCCTTGTCCACAACTACAATCCGCGCACCAACGTCGATCTGATGCGCCGGGCCTATGCCTATGGCATGCAGATGCACGATGGCCAGACGCGCAAATCGGGCGAGCCGTACTTCACCCATCCGGTGGCCGTCGCAGCAATCCTGACCGAACAGCGTCTGGATGACGCGACCATCGTCACTGCCCTGCTGCACGACACGATCGAGGATACCAAGTCGACTTACACCGAGGTCGCCCGGCTGTTCGGCGACGAGGTGGCCGAACTGGTCGACGGCGTCACCAAGCTGACCAACCTGCAACTGTCCTCCGCCGAGTCGAAACAAGCCGAGAACTTTCGCAAGCTGTTCATGGCGATGTCGCGCGATCTGCGGGTCATTCTGGTGAAACTTGCAGACCGGCTGCACAACATGCGCACCATCCGCAGCATGGCCGTCGAGAAACAGGCGCAAAAGGCCCGTGAGACGATGGAGATCTATGCGCCGCTGGCCGGGCGCATGGGCATGCAGTGGATGCGCGAGGAACTGGAAGACCTGTCTTTCAGGGTCCTGAACCCCGAGGCGCGCAATTCGATCATCCGCCGCTTCATCACCCTGCAGCGCGAGGCGGGGGATGTCGTCCACAAGATCACCGCCGACATTCATACCGAACTGGAGAAGGGCCAGCTTGAGGCCGATGTGTACGGCCGCGCAAAAAAGCCCTACTCGATCTGGCGCAAGATGCAGGAAAAGAACCTGGCGTTTTCCAGCTTGTCCGACATCTACGGCTTTCGGATCATCACCCGCGATGTGGCGGATTGCTACCGGATTCTCGGGGCGATCCACCAACGCTGGCGCGCGGTGCCGGGGCGGTTCAAGGACTATATCAGCCAGCCGAAATCGAACGGTTACCGCAGCATCCACACCACGGTTTCGGGCCGAGACGGCAAGCGGGTCGAGGTGCAGATCCGCACCCGCCAGATGCACGAAGTGGCCGAGGCGGGGGTCGCCGCCCACTGGTCCTACCGCGAGGGCGTGCGGGCGCACAACCCGTTTGCCGTCGATCCGGCCAAATGGATTGCCGCTGTCACCGACCGGCTGGACGAAGAGGACAACACCGACTTCATGGAAAACGTGAAGCTGGAGATGTTCACCGATCAGGTGTTCTGCTTTACCCCCAAGGGCGATGTGATCCAGTTGCCGCGCGGCGCGACGCCTCTGGATTACGCCTATGCCATCCACACCCGGATCGGCAATTCCTGCGTGTCGGCCAAGATCGACGGCATTCGGGTGCCGCTGTGGACCCGGTTGAAGAACGGCCAGTCGGTCGAGATCATCACTGCCGAAGGCCAGCGCCCGCAAGCAAGCTGGATCGACATCGTGACCACCGGGCGGGCGAAGGCGGCCATCCGCCGCAGCCTGCGGGAGGAGGATCGCGGCCGGTTCGTGAAACTCGGCGCAGAACTGGCGCGAGTGGCCTTTGACCATGTCGGCCGCAAGGTAACCGACAAGGCGCTGCGCACCGCCGCCAAGATGCTGGGCGTGGCCGACGAAAACGACCTGCTGGCCCGACTGGGCTCTGCCGAAATCACCGCGCGCCGGGTGGTGGAAACGCTGTATCCTGACCTGTCGATGTCGAGGGCGGACGAGGTCGATGCCCGCCGCCCGGTTGTCGGGCTGACCGCCGACCAGAGCTTTCTGCGCGCGCAATGCTGCCAGCCGGTCCCGGGCGAACGGATCGTCGGCATCACCTATCCCAAACGCGGGGTGATCGTGCATGCCATCGACTGCCGCGCGCTGGAGGAATTCGAGGAACAGCCCGGCCGCTGGGTCGATCTGCACTGGCATTCCGGGCGGCATCCGGCGGTGCACACCATCAGTCTCGAGATCACGATTTCCAATGACACCGGCGTGTTGGGGCGGATCTGCACCTTGATCGGCGAGCAGAAGGCCAATATCTCGGACCTGCGGTTCACCGAGCGCAAGCCCGATTTCTATCGGCTTATCATCGATGTCGATCTGCGCGATGTCGAGCACTTGCACATGGTCATGACCGCGTTAGAAGCGGAGAGCGATGTGGCACAGGTGCAGCGGCACCGTGATGTGACACGCAAGCCCTGACAACGGGGCAGAAAGGCTAGGGGGCGGCCCGGTGGTGTTCAAACGGCGAAATCCCCGGTCGTGGCTGAGTTTGGCGCGCAATCTGATCTATCCGGACGGCGGCTTTCGGCGGGCCACGCGATACCTGATCCACCGCATGCGCCGCCTGCCGGACGAGCCGCACAAGATCGCGCGCGGGGTGTTTGCCGGCATGTTCGTCAACTTTCCGCCGATTTTCGGCATTCAGTTCATTTCGGCCGCGCTTCTGGCCTGGGTGATGCGCGGCAATATCCTCGCGGCGGTGCTGTGCACCTTTCTGTCCAACCCGATCACCACACCGTTCATCGCCGTCGGGTCACTGGAACTCGGCCACTGGATGCTGGGCATCCGGGTGCCGCTGACCCCCGTGATGATCTTTGACGCCTTCAGCCAGGCCGGGTATGAGCTGTGGCGCAATTTCCTCGCGATCTTTTCGGATGCTCCGACCCGGTGGAACAATCTGGGGGTGTTCTGGCGACAGATCTACTTTCCGTATCTGGTCGGCTCGATCCTGCCGGGCCTCGTGTTTTCGCTGGCGGCGTATTACATCACCATCCCGCTGGTGCGCGCCTATCAGAAGCTGCGGGCCAACAAGACCCGCGAAGGGGTGGAAAAGCGGCGACGGCTGAAGTCGGCAATGCCGGAGGTACGGGCGCGCGAAGAGGCAACTCGCGCGGCGAAAGGCGGGGATGACGGCGACGCGCCGCTGCTCTAGATTGCCGGTAGCAGGCGCAGGACAAGGGGTTTCGAGATGACGTGGGGCGGCAAACTGCGTTTGGGGGTGAACATCGACCATGTGGCCACGCTGCGCAACGCGCGCGGCACCCTCTGGCCCGACCCGCTGCGCGCGGCTCTGCTGGCCGAGGCCGCCGGGGCCGACGGCATCACGGCGCATCTGCGCGAAGACCGCCGTCACATCCGCGACGCCGATATCGAGACGCTGATGGCCGGGATCAGCGTGCCGTTGAACTTCGAATGTGCAGCCACTGTCGAGATGCAGCAGATCGCGCTGCGTCACCGCCCGCACGCCGTGTGCCTCGTGCCGGAAAAGCGCGAGGAACGCACAACCGAAGGCGGGCTCGACGTGGCAGGCGACGACAACCGGCTGGCCGACTACATCGCCCCTTTGGCCGAGGCCGGGGCCCGCGTGTCGATGTTCATCGGCCATGACCCCCGCCAGATCGAGGCGTCGGCCCGGATCGGCGCCGCTGTGGTCGAACTGCACACCGGTCTTTACTCGGAACTGCAGGCGGGCGGGCATGGCGATGCGGCCGAGGCGGAACTGGCGGCCCTTCGGCGGGGGGCGGCGCTGGCGCAGTCGCTGGGGCTGGAGGTGCATGCGGGCCATGGGTTGACCTATGACAATGTCGGTCCGGTGGCCGCGATCCCGCAAGTCAGGGAGTTGAACATCGGGCATTTCCTGATCGGCGAGGCGCAGTTTCGCGGACTTGGCCCGGCAATCGAGGAGATGCGCCGCCGGATGGACGAGGCGCGCGCGTGATCCGGGGACGCGGCGGTTTGTTTGCCGTGCTGGCCTGCCTGGTTCCATCTGCGCCGGTTCATGCTGAGGGTGTTCCTCCCTGCACCGACGGGCGCAGCGGGGCTCGGGCCCTGGTCGAGCCGTGGGTGGACGGCAAGCGGCTTTTTTTCAACGGGGCGGTGCGGCTGGCGGTGATGGAGATTGCCGAACCCGCCGCCGCGTCGTTCTTCCTGCTGGTCCTGTCGCCGCCCTGTGACGGGTTGGAATTGCGCCAGTGCGCCCTGATCGGGCCAAAGGATGGTCTGGGGTTTGCCGGTCTGACGCTGGACGGGATCGCGGCGGATCATGACCCCGGCACCGGTCCGCGGTTCGTGCTGCAGGAAAGCGGGTATCGGCCGGACACCGCGGGTTTCGTCGATGCGAACCTGACGGTCGCGTTCACTCAGGCGACCGGCGACGTCACAGGGCGGCTGGACTGAGGCATGATCCTCGGCATCGGCGCTGACCTGTGCAACATCGAGCGGATCGCGGGCACGCTGGCGCGGTTCGGCGACCGCTTTCTGACCCGCGTGTTCACCGAGCGCGAACAGCGCAAGGCCGCCAGCCGACCACGCGCCATCGCGGCGACCTATGCCAAACGCTGGGCCGCAAAAGAGGCCTGTTCCAAGGCACTGGGCACCGGACTGCGGATGGGCATTTCGTGGAAGGACATGGCGGTCGGCAATCTGCGCTCGGGCCAGCCGGTGATGCATGTCACCGGCTGGGCAGCCGAGCGGCTGGCGCAGATGACCCCTCCCGGCCATCTGGCGGTGATCCATGTCACCCTGACCGACGACCACCCCTGGGCGCAGGCCTTTGTGGTCATCGAAGCCCGCCCAATCGTTCCGGGGTCACCGGGGCAAACTTGACTCGCCGCCCGGCCCCGCGCATGTAGCCCCCGACCCAACCGGAAAGTATCCCCAATGGCTGCGAAGTCGAAACCCGATGGCGGCATCGTCGAAACCGTCAAGACGATCGTCTATGCCCTGCTGATCGCAGGCGTGTTCCGCACGCTGTTCTTTCAGCCGTTCTGGATCCCGTCGGAATCGATGAAGGACACCCTGCTGATCGGCGACTTCCTGTTCGTCAACAAGATGGCCTACGGCTATTCGAAATACTCCTGCCCCTTTGCGGTCTGCCCGATTTCGGGGCGCATTCTGGCGTCCGAGCCAGAGCGCGGCGACGTGGTGGTGTTTCGCCACCCGGTCAACGGCTCGGATTTCATCAAGCGGTTGATCGGCTTGCCGGGTGACACGATCCAGCTGAAGGACGGTGTGCTGTTGATCAACGGGGCCGAAGCGCCACAGGTGGCCGACGGCCGGTTCGAAGAGGTCTACGAGGCCCAGGGCCCGATGGGCAACCGGCCGCGCTGCGAGAACGGCCCGGTGGGCGAGGGCGGGTTGTGCACCAAGTCACGCGCCCTCGAGACCTTGCCGAATGGCGTCACCCATGCCGTGCTGAACATCGACACGAACGGCTACGGCGACAACACCGATGTGTTCACGGTGCCCGCGGGCAAGTATTTCTTCATGGGCGACAACCGCGACAACAGCCAGGACAGCCGCTACAGTCAGGCGGCCAGCGGGGTGGGGTATGTGTCGTCCGAATACCTGATCGGGCGGGCCGACCGGATCATGTTCTCGTCGGCGGGCCGGTCGATGCTGTATTTCTGGACCTGGCGGGCCGACCGGTTCTTCAAGGCGGTTGAGTGAGGCTTTCGGGCGATCTTCAGGCGTTTGCCGGCCGTATCGGGCATGGCTTTCGCCGCCCGGAACTGCTTCTGCGCGCGGTCACCCATGCCTCGATCGGGTCCGAGACCCGGCCCGACAACCAGCGGCTGGAATTTCTGGGCGACCGGGTGCTGGGGCTGGTGATGGCCGAGGCGCTGCTGGGGGCCGATGCCGGGGCCAGCGAGGGGTTGCTGGCGCCCCGGTTCAACGCGCTGGTGCGCAAGGAAACCTGCGCCGACGTGGCCCGGGACTGCGGGCTGGGCGACGTCTTGAAACTCGGCCGGTCCGAGATGATGTCGGGCGGGCGGCGCAAGGAGGCGCTGCTTGGCGACGCGCTGGAGGCGGTGATCGCCGCCGTCTATCAGGATGCGGGGTTCGAAGCGGCGCGCGAGGTGGTGCTGCGGCTTTGGGGCGACAGGGTGGGGGCCGTGGCGCAAGATGCCCGCGACGCCAAGACCGCTCTGCAGGAATGGGCGCAAGCCCGTGGCATGCCGCCGCCGGTTTACGGCGAAACCGCCCGCGAAGGCCCCGATCACGCGCCGCTGTTCACCGTTACCGTGACGCTCGACAACGGGGTATCCGAAGCCGCACAGGCCGGATCCAAGCGGGTGGCCGAACAACAGGCGGCGCGGGCGCTCTTGTCCCGGATGGAGGGGCAGGCCGGGGGGTGAGAGCGGCCTTCAGGCGTATCGGGGGCAGGACCCGCCGGCCACCCGGGCGGCAGGCAGATTTCCCGTGGGTCGGCTCCGGCGAGGCGCAGGACCCCGCATCGACACAACTGGTCATCGGCGGCCGATTGGACTATGCGCCGCAGATGCCGGAATGCGAGGACGCAATGAGTGACGGGATGGACGCAGGCCGGGTGGCCGGGAACCGCGCAGGGTTCGTGGCGCTGATCGGCGAGCCGAACGCGGGCAAGTCGACGCTTCTGAACAAGATGGTGGGGGCCAAGATCTCGATCGTCACGCACAAGGTGCAGACCACCCGGACCCGGATCCGGGGGATCGCGATCGAGGGGCAGAGCCAGATCGTGTTCGTCGACACGCCGGGTCTGTTCCGCCCGCGCCGCAGGCTGGACCGGGCGATGGTGGCGGCGGCCTGGGGCGGGGCGGCGGATGCCGATGTCATCGTGCTGTTGATCGAGGCACATCGCGGGCTGACCGACGGGGTGGCGGCGATCATCGACAGCATGAAGGACCGCATCCCGCAGGGGCAGCAGGTGGCGCTGGCGATCAACAAGATCGACCGGGTGAAGGCCGAGGTGCTGCTGGCGCTGGCGCAGGCGCTGAACGAGGCGTTTCCATTTGCCGAAACCTTCATGATCTCGGCCGAGAAAGGTTACGGCGTCGACAAGCTGCGGCAATGGCTGGCCGGTCAGGTGCCGGAGGGCGCATGGTTCTACCCCGAGGACCAGATCGCCGACCTGCCGTTGCGGATGATCGCCGCCGAAACCACCCGCGAAAAGCTGACGCTGCGGCTCCACGAGGAATTGCCCTATCAGTTGACCGTGGAAACCGAAAGGTGGGAAGACAAACCCGATGGGTCCACCCGGATCGACCAGTTGATCTATGTGATGCGGGACGGCCACAAGGGGATCGTTCTGGGCAACAAGGGCGAGACGATCAAGTCTGTCGGGCAGGCGGCGCGGATCGAGATCATGGAGTTTCTGGGCCGGCCGGTGCATCTGTTCCTTCAGGTGAAGGTGCGGCCGAACTGGCTGGAGGAACCCGAGCGCTATTCCGAGATGGGGCTGGAGTTCAAGGACGGCAACTGACGGGTCTGGCGGCGAGGCGGCGCCTTCGGCGGGGACAATCAGAGACAGAAAATGCAGCAGAGACTGACCTCGGGGTTTTGGGTGGCGGCCTATCTGGTGCGGCTGCGGGAGGCCGAAATACCGGCTTATGTCACGCGCGGGGATGAAACCGCCGGGGCCGTGGTTGTCAAGGTCGCCACGCTGGACGGGCGGGCGCAGGCCTGGCAGCGGCGGTTCGACGTGGACGCCGACGCCCGGGTCTGGGTCGTGCTGGCCGAGGGGGCGGAGGCCGCGGTGGACGCTCTGCTGGCGCGCGAGCGGGCGCGCGACCGCGACCTGTGGGTGATCGAGCTTGAGGATCGGGCGGGGCGGACGCTGCTGGAGGAGCCGGGGCTTGCCGACTGACGGCGCGGGGGCAATAGTCGGTGCATGGATTGGCAAGACGACGGCGTGGTGCTGGCCCTGCGGCCGCATGGCGAGAGTGCGGCGATCATCGAGGTGTTCACCGCCGCACATGGGCGGCATCCCGGGGTCGTGCGCGGCGGGGGCAGCCGCCGGATGGCCGCGACCTTGCAGCCTGGCTCGCAGGTTCAGGTCGCCTGGCGGGCGCGGCTGGAGGAGCATCTGGGGGTTTTTTCGGTCGAGCCGGTGCGCGCCCGGGCCGGGGTGCTGGCGGACCGCCGGGCGCTCGACGGGTTGAACGCGGTGTGTGCGTTGCTGCGGCTGGGGTTGCCGGAACGCGCGCCGCATGCAGCCCTGTGGCGGGCCACAGTCGATCTGCTCGACGGGCTGGAGGCGGGCGCCGACTGGCCGCTGACCTATCTGCAGTGGGAGGTTCTGTTGCTGGAGGAACTGGGCTTCGGGCTGGACCTGACGGTCTGCGCGGTCACCGGCACCGACAGCGATCTGGCCTATGTCAGTCCGCGCAGCGGGCGGGCGGTCAGCCGGGCGGCGGCTGGCGACTGGGCGGGGCGGCTGTTGCCGTTGCCGGTCTGTCTTTCTGGCGGGGCCGTGACGCCGGATGGGCTGGCGCAGGGTCTTGCGATCACCGGGCATTTTCTGGCGCGCGGGCTGGCCCCGGTGTTGCACGACGGGCTTTTGCCCGTGGCGCGCGGACGGTTGGTTGCGCGGCTGGGGCGGCCCTAGGGGGCCGCGGCCAGCAGGTCGGCCAGGTCGAGGTGCCGGTTGAACATCCCGAGGCTGCCGTCGGCATTGCGGGGCCAGCCGGCCTCGGCCCGGTCGCGGTAAAGTTCCACCCCGTTGCCGTCAGGGTCGTTCAGATACAGCGCCTCGGACACGCCGTGATCGGCAGCACCCGTCAGCGGCCAGTCGGCGGCCATCAGCCGCCTCAGGACGGCCCCAAGACTGGCGCGGTCGGGAAACAGGAACGCCGTGTGATACAGCCCGGTGTGGCCCGGCGGCGGCGGTGTGCTGCCTGCCGACTCCCAGGTGTTCAGCCCGATGTGGTGGTGATATGCGCCTGCCGACAGAAAAGCGGCCTGAGTGCCTGAACGCTGCTGCACCTCGAAACCCAAAATTCCTGAATAGAACCCGATGGCGCGGTCGAGGTTGGCGACCTTGAGGTGAACATGGCCCACGCGGGTCGTCGGGGGCAGGACAGACATCGGCGGCTCCTTCACGGTTTCCGCGAGGCTAGGGCGAACCTGCCGCAGATGCCATGGCCGCGTCTGCACAGCGACAGTGCGGTTCAGCGGAAATCCCAAAAAAACGGCCCCCGGACCTGGGACGGATCCGGGGGCCATGTCCGGCCGGGGACAGGCGGCGAGCCGCCCGTTGGACAGGGGGACAGCCCGGCACGGACAGGGCGGGAAAGCCCATGCGCTGCAGACTGACCTGAGTCGGAATCGATTCCGTGACGGAAATGAAACAGTCCACAGGCGGACGGGTCCGGCCGGCAACCTTATCGCACAAGCCCGCGCAGGGCGCGCAGCACGGCAGATTGAAGCCATCCGCCGACCATGCCGGCTGCCGAAAACGCAAGCCCGGTCAGACCCGACATCAGCGCCAGCGCCACGTCGCCGACCCGAACCGTGGCCCGCATCAGGCGGGTCTTGCCCAGAACTTCGGCCCGGGCAACCAGACGCGGCCCGAGCGCCTCGCCCGCCCGGGCCAGCCGCCGGGCGTCGGCCGCATCGTCGATCAGCGGCAACAGGTGCAGCGCCGCCGTCATGCCGGTTGCCGCACGCAGGCGGTCAAGGTCGATGGCCGTCGCCACCAGCGGGGCAAAGTGCTGCGCCCGCACGGCGCGTCCAAGGTCGTCCGCCGACCGGACCGCAGGCAGGGCGGCCCAGTCGATCCCGTTGCGCACCGCGTCCGTCGCCATCGCGGTCAGCCGGGGCGACAGCAGGCCCATTCGGCGGGCCAGTTTGGCCGTCGCAGCCCCCGCCTTGACCGCGCCCGACGCTCCGCCGGTCGCCACCACAAGGCCGGTTGCTGCCAACCCGACCACCGACAGGCCAAGGTCGAGGGCGTCGATCTCGTTGCCCGTGCCGTAAGCCACCCCGGCCCGGGCGACCCCCGCCAGATCACCAAGCGGCGTCAGCGCAATCGGGGCCTGACAGACCAGCAGGTTCGACAGGGTGCAGACCGCCGGATCATAGGCGCAGGCGGCGCAGTCCGTCAGAGTTTGCACAAGGCTGCTGTCCGACTGCCAGGCCGCGTCATAGGCGGCGCGGATGGCCGGACGCAGGGCCAGTCCGCGCGCTGCAGCCTCGTCGTGCAGGGCCTGAAGGGCGATCCAGTTGCGCGGATCCTGCGCCAATCGCGAGTCGATCAGGGCAGACAGGCGAGCAGGTGTCGCCGCGCGCGCCATCTGGCGGTCAGTGGCGGCCACGATCTGTGCCGCTGTCTGGTCGATCAGCGGGCGCAACAGAGGATCGCGGGCGATCGTCGCCCCGGACCAGAGCGTCATCCCCAGCGATCCCGCCAGCGCCGCTGCCATCAGGCCGCGCGCCAGCCGCCGCATCACCGGTGCCGCGAGCGGATCATGCCGATGATCCCGTACACCTGATCCAGCACCGGCCGCGCCAGCGCCTCGGCCCGGTCGGCTCCGGCACCGAGGATCCGGTCGATCTCGCCCGGGTCCTGCATCAGGCGGGTCATCTCGGACGTGATCGGGGCCAGTTTCGCCACCGCGAGGTCGGCCAGCGCGGGTTTGAAGCTGCCGAACTGCGCGCCCTGATGGGCCGCGATCACCTGCGCCGGGGTCTGGCCTGCAAGAGCGGCATAGATGTTGACCAGATTGCGCGCCTCGGGCCGGTCGCGCAGCCCGTCAAGGGTGTCGGGCAGCGGCAGCGCATCGGTTTTCGCCTTGCGGATCTTCCTCGCGATGGTGTCGGCGTCATCGGTCAGGTTGATCCGGCTTTGGTCCGACGGGTCGGACTTCGACATCTTCAAGGTGCCGTCGCGCAGGCTCATCACCCGGGTCGCCGCCCCTTCGATCACCGGCTCGACCACCGGAAAGAAATCGACGCCATAGTCGTTGTTGAACTTGATCGCAATGTCGCGGCACAATTCCAGGTGCTGTTTCTGATCCTCGCCCACCGGCACATGAGTGGCCTTGTAGGCCAGGATGTCGGCGGCCATCAGCGCGGGGTAGGCGTAAAGGCCAAGAGAGACATTCTCGGAGTTCTTGCCAGCCTTGTCCTTGAACTGGGTCATCCGGCTCATCCAGCCCATCCGCGCGACGCAGGTGAAGATCCAGCCCAACTCGACATGGGCCGAAACCTGGGATTGGTTGAACAGGATCGAGCGCGCAGGGTCGATCCCTGCGGCTATGAAACCCGCCGCAGCCTCGCGCGTCGCATGGCGCAGCCTGGCCGGGTCCTGCCAGACCGTAATGGCATGCATGTCCACCAGACAGTAGATCGTCTCGATGCCCTCCTCCTGCTTTTCGACAAAGCGTTTCAGAGCGCCCAGATAGTTTCCCAGCGTCAACCCGCCCGATGGCTGGATGCCCGAGAAGATGCGGGCAGGAAAGGCCGCAGGCGTGTGGACCGGCTGTGACATGGCAACTCCATCTGGAAAAACCGGCTCCGTTGGCTTAACGGTGGCGGCGGGGGGCGTCAATCGACCCCGGAAGGATGCCAATATGGACCACAACGCGCCGCCGTTGAACCCCCTGCCGCCGGTCGTCTGGGCGCTGGCGCTGCCGTTGATTGCCATGGAGGTGTTGCTGGGTGCCGAGGCGGCCGGGCTGGTCGGCGGGCAGGCGACGGGCTGGCGGCTGGACGCAGTGCAGCGGTTCGGCTTTTCGCCCGAGTTGCTGCGGGCGATGATCGACGCCGGGCAGTTTCCGGCGGCGGGATTGCTGCGGCTGGTCACCTATCCGCTGGTGCACGGCGATTTCACCCATGCGCTGTTCGTCATCGTGATCCTGCTGGCCCTTGGCAAGATGGTGGGCGAAGTCTTTCGCTGGTGGGCGGTGCTGGCGGTGTTTCTGGGCGCGACCGTGGCGGGGGCGCTGGCGTTCACCGCACTTCCCTGGGGGACAGGGGCACTGATCGGCGGCTATCCGGGGGATTACGGGTTGATCGGGGCGTTCACCTACATTCTGTGGGTGCGGCAGGTTGCGCGCGGCGGCAACCAGTTGCGGGCGTTTCAGATGATCGGCGTGCTGCTGGGGTTTCAGTTGCTGTTCGGATTGCTGTTCGGCGGCGGATGGTACTGGGTGGCCGAGCTGGCGGGGTTCGTGGCGGGGTTCGCCCTGTCTTTCGTGGTCAGCCCGGGTGGAGGTGCCCGGCTGCGTGACAGGTTGCGTCAGCGCTGACGGCGCAGCACGGCCCGCAGGTCTGCAAGCCGGAACGCGCCGATCAGGGTGCCAATCGCGAAATAGCCGGCGATCCCCAGCCCGACCAACCCGGCCAGTGCCAGATACCGCAGGCCGTCGGTCTGCAGCGGGGTACCCAACACCCAAGCCCCACCCCACAACAAGCCCCCCATCGCGCAGGACGCCGCAAGGATCCGGGGAACCCGCGCCGCGAACCTTGCATCCAGCCGCGCCTCGGGTCCCATCCGGCGCGAGCCGGCCCAAAGCTGTGCCAGCATGATCCAGCCCGACAGCGTCGTGGCCAGGGCTGCGGCGGCGAACCCGATCACCGGCATCAGGCCCACCGCGATGACGGCGTTGGTCAGCATCGACAGCAGGGCATACCGGAACGGCCTTTGGGTATCTTCGCGCGCATAGAACAGCGGTTGCAGCACCTTTTGCAGCACGAATGCGGGCAGCCCCGCGCCATAGATCGCCAGCGCCAGCGCGGTTGCCTGCGCATCCGCCGCCGAGAACGCCCCGCGCTGATACAGCACCGAACACAGCGGCCCCGCGATCACCAGCAGCGCCACTGCGGCGGGCAGGGTCAGAGCCAGCGCGATCTCGGCCCCGCGGTTCAGGCTGTCGCGCCCGCCTTGCGCATCGCCCGCCCGCAACCGGCGCGAAAGATCGGGCAGCAGGACGGTGCCAATGGCAATGCCCACCACGCCGAGCGGAAGTTGATACAGCCGGTCGGCATAGGACAGCCAGGCCACCGCGCCTTCGGTGAAACTGGCGACCTGCCGCCCGACCAGCAGGTTGATCTGCACCACGCCGCCGGCCAGGACCGCCGGTCCCGCGACCACTGCCAGATGCCGCAACTCGGGCGTCAGGCGCGGCCAGCGCAGCGCAAAGCGATAGCCGAGACGGGTGGCCGACACCCAGGTGAAGGCCAGTTGCACCACACCGGTGACCGGCACCGTCCAGGCCAGCGTCAGCCCCATGTTCCAGCCCGCCGCATCTGCCAGCAGCATGGCGGCAATGAACATCAGGTTCATCAGCACCGGCACGAACGAGGCTTCGGTGAAACGCCCATGCGCATTCAACACGCCCGACAGCAGCGCCACGAGGCTGATGAACAGGATATAGCAGAACGCGATCCGCCCGAAATCGACGGCCAGATCGAACCGCAGGTCGCCGACAAACCCGCTTGCCATCGCCCAGACGAGCCAGGGCATCGCCAGCGTTCCCAGCACCGAGAACACCGTCAGAACCGCCGCCATCCCGGCAAAGGCATCGCGGGCAAAGCCGGCCGCATCCTCGCCGCCTTCCAGCCGTTTGGCGAACATCGGCACGAAGGCCATGTTGAACGCGCCTTCGGCAAAGAAGCGGCGAAAGGTGTTGGGCAGGGAAAACGCGATCAGAAACGCCTCGGCCACCGGCCCGGTGCCCAGATAGGCCGCCATCATCACATCGCGGGCAAACCCCGCCCCGCGCGACAGCAGCGTCCAGCCGCCGACCGTGATCACGTTGCGGATCAGGCTTGCCGGCTTCATGTCGCGCGTCTCATGTCGCCGCCCGTTCGGCACCTTCGGCAATCGCCTGCCGCAGCTTGCGGTCCAGGCTTTCCTGGCGGGATTTGGCATAAAGCTTCAGTCCGAACAGATCCTTGACATAGAACGTGTCGACCACCTGCGCCCCATAGGTCGCGATGACCGCTGACGCGATGTAGACATTCGCTCCGGCCAGCGTGCGTGTCAGGTCATACAGCAGGCCCGGACGGTCGCGGGTATCGACCTCGATGATCGTGTAGATTTCCGATCCCTCGTTATCAAAGGCGATATGGGTCGGAAACCGGAACTCGCGTTCGCGTTTCTTCACCCGGTCGCGCCCTTTCAGCGCCTCGCGCGCCACCACTTCGCCCTTCAGCGTCTTTTCGATCATGCCGCGCAGGCGGGGCAGGCGGCTGACCTCATAGGGACGGCCCTCGATGTCCTGCACCCAGAACACGGCCGTCGCAAAGCCGTCTTTCGAGGTATAGGTCCGCGCGTCGACCACGTTGGCCCCGACGAGTGCCAAAGCGCCGGCCAGCCGGGAAAAGATGCCCGGATGGTCGACCATCGCAAAACAGGCGCGCGTGGCGTCGCGGGCCGGTTCGGGGTGTAGGTCGATGCGGATCTCGTCATCGGGCAAGGCTGTCAGCAAACGGGCAAACACCTCGTGGGTGTCGGTCGAAAGCCCCTGCCAGTACGGTGCATAATGCCGGGCGCATTCCACGCGCAGGTCGGCGGCGGTCCATGTCGTCAACCGGTCACGCAGGGCGCGTTTGGCCTCATCCTCGCGGTTCTCGCGGTTGACCGATTCGAGACCGCCCTCCAGCGCGCCCGCCGTGTCGCGGTAAAGCTGCCGCAGCAGCATGGCCTTCCAGTTGTTCCACGTCCCCGGTCCGACCCCGCGAATGTCGCAGACCGTCAGCACGCACAGAAGGTCCAGCCGCTTGCGCGTCCTGACCGCCTTGGCAAAGTCACGCACGGTGCGCGGGTCGCCGATATCGCGCTTCTGCGCCATGTCGGACATCAGCAGGTGATAGCGCACCAGCCATTCGAGCGTCTCGGTTTCCTCGGGCGAAAACCCCAGCCGCGGCCCTACCCGGCGGGCGATCTGCGCGCCCAGGATCGAGTGATCTTCGGGCCTCCCCTTGGCGATGTCATGCAAGAACAGCGCCAGATACAGCACCCGACGGTTGACCCCGGCCTGCAGGATGCCGCTGGACAGCGGCAACTCCTCGATCAACTCGCCGCGTTCGATCTGCGCCAAGGTGCTGATGCACTGGATGATGTGTTCATCCACCGTGTAATGGTGATAGACGTTGAACTGCATCATCGCGACGATCGGCTCGAATTCCGGAACGAACGCGGCCAGCACGCCCAATTCGTTCATCCGCCGCAGGCTGCGTTCGGGGTTGCCGTGTTTCAGCATCAGGTCGAGAAAGATGCGCACCGCTTCGGGGTCGGTGCGCATGTCGTCGTCGATCAGGTGCAGATTGCCCGCGATCAGCCGCATCACGTTGGGGTGCAGCAGATAGCCGGTCCGCAACGCCTCTTCGAACACCCGCAGAAGGTTCAGCTTGTCGGCCAGAAAGCTGGTGGTATCGACCGCATCAATCCGGCCCTGCACCAGTTTCAGGCCGGCGCGCACCCTTCTGGGCCGCGAGAAAAAGCCCATGAGGGTCGCTTCGGGCTTGACGTGGCGGGCTTCCAGTTCGGTCAGAAAGATCCGGGTCAACTCGCCGACCCGAGTCGCCTGCCGGAAGTAATCCTGCATGAATATCTCGACCGCCCGCCGCCCGCCCGCATCGCGGTAGCCCATCCGCGCGGCGACCTCGACCTGCTGGTCAAAGGTCAACTGGTCGGTCGCCCGCCCGGTGATCAGGTGCAGATGGCAGCGCACGGCCCAGAGGAAATCTTCGGCGCGGGTGAACGTGTCGTATTCCTCGCGGCTGAACAGCCCCGCCTGCACCAGCCCTTCGGGATTCGGGACGCGGTGCAGATACTTGCCGATCCAGTACAGCGTTTGCAGGTCGCGCAGGCCGCCCTTGCCCTCCTTGACGTTGGGTTCAAGCACATAGCGCTGGCCGCCCTGCCGCTTGTGCCGGTCGGCGCGTTCGACAAGCTTGGCTTCGATGAACTGCGGCCCGGTCGTGCGGAACAGATCGGCCCACAACCGCTCGCCCAGGTCCTGGGCCAGCGCCTGATGGCCCGCGATGAAGCGGTGCTCCAGCAGCGCGGTGCGGACCGTCATGTCGTCGCGGGCTTGCCGCAGGCAATCCTTCACCGTGCGGCAGGAGTGACCGACCTTCAGCTTCAGATCCCAGAACAGGTACAGCATCGACTCGATCAGGCTTTCCGCCCAGGGGGTGACCTTCCACGGTGCGAGAAACAGCAGATCGACGTCGGAATGGGGTGCCATTTCGGCGCGGCCATAGCCGCCGACGGCCACGATGGCGATGCGCTCTGCCTCGGTCGGGTTGGGGGCGGGGTGCAGATAGGTCTGCGCCACCCAAAAGGCCGCACACACCAGACCGTCGGTCAGACAGGCTTGCGCCCGCACCATGGCGCGCGCCTCTCGCGGGCGCGACAGAAAGGCCTGGGCCAGAGCGGCGCTGCCCTGCGCCTTGGCCCGCGCAAGATGCCGGGCGGCGATTGTGCGGATGCCGCGGCCGTCGCGCGTCTGCCCGATCTCGGCCGCGAGACCCGCTTGCACGGCGGCGAGGTCGATGATCCGGTCTGCGGGCAACAGCAGCGCCGGGACAGGCAGGTCCGCGAGCCGGACGGGTTGCGTCAAGATGCCCGCCGCGGTGTCAGAACCCGGCCCCGCCAAAGCTGCGAGGTGCCGGGTCGACCACGACGATCTGGCCGTTGCGCACCTGCGCCACGGCCAGACCGCGGGTGTTGGTGCCATCTTTGCGCAACCGGAAGATGCCGTTGACCCCGACATACCCTGCGCCCTGCGTCAGGGCACCGGTTCCGAACCCGCCTTGCCCGCGCTTGGCCAGTGCCCCGATCGCCGCGATGCCATCATAGGCCAGCCCCGAGATCGGATGCGGCGCCTCGCCGAAGGCCGCCTGGTAGCGGGCCTGATACTGGGCGTAAAGCGACGGGTCCGGCAAGGCGAACCAGCCGCCCTGCACGCCGGGCAACCCGAGGGTCGCTGCCGGGATGTCCCAGCGTGTCAGTCCGATGTAGCGCGTGGCCTCGGTATCCAGCCCGTTGTCCTTGAGCAACTGGCTGATCAACGGCAGGGCCCCGGCGGTATCGGCGGTCAGGAACACGGCGTCGGCCGCATTGGCCCGTGCCGCCGCGACCAGCCCGGGTGCCGCCGCCACCACGCCGCTTTGCGAGAATTCATAACTGCCGACCGCCACAACGCTGCCCCCCGAGGCGGCCACTCCGCGCTCGATCGCGGCGCGCCCCTGTTCTCCGGCAGTGTTGCGGTCATGCACGATCATGATGCGCTGCTTGCCGTTGCGGCGGGCGAAACCGGCCAGACGCTCCGCGGTGTTCTGGAAGGTCGGGCCAAGGACAAACACATTGCCCCCGGCGATGTCGGTGTTGTTGGAAAAGCTGAGAACGTTGATCCCGCGACCGGCCACGGCCACCCCGGCGGCATTGGCTTCCTGTGCGAAAACCGGGCCCAGGATGATCGCAGCCCCTTCGTCGGCCGCCTTGATCGCCATGGCCTGCGCCTGACCCGGCTGACCGGCGGTGTTGTAAACCCGCAGATCGACCTTCACGCCCGAAAGATCGGCTATGGCGAGACGCGCCGCGTTCTGCAGCGACCGCGCGAGCAACTCGTCTGTCGCCTGCCCTGATCCGCCCGGAACCAGCAACGCGACAGTCACAACGCCGCCACTGCCCGCCCCGGCAGGGCTGGTCGCGATGGGGCCGGTGCTGCAGGCCGCCAGTGCGAACAGCGCTGCGACGACGAGGAACCCGCCCATCGACTTGCGGGCTCGGTGCAAAACGGACAACATGGGCTATTCCTCGGTTCAAAAGGCGCAGGCGGCGCTGCTCAGGGTAAGCACTCTGCCGGCGGAAGTAAACTTGTCAGGGAACGATAAGGTGACAATGACCCCGGCGGCCACCCCCACGGACGCTCAGGCAGACGCCTCAGACGCCGCCCCGGGCCGTCGGAGCTACCGCCCCGCCGCCGATCCACCCGGACTGCCCCCGGGCCTGTATTTCGTCGCCACCCCGATCGGAGCAGCCCGCGACATCACCTTGCGCGCGCTCGATATCCTGGGATCGGCCGATGTTCTGGCCGCCGAAGACACCCGGACATTGCGGCATCTGATGGAGATCCACGGCATCGCGCTTGGCGGGCGGCCGCTGATCGCCTACCACGACCACAACGGCGCGCAGGTCCGCCCCCGCCTTCTTGCGGCATTGGCCGCTGGCCGCTCGGTCGCCTACGCCTCGGAAGCGGGAACCCCGCTGGTCGCCGATCCGGGCTACCAACTGGCCCGCGCCACGATCGACGGCCAGTTGCCGCTGTTTGCCGCCCCGGGTGCCTCTGCGGTGCTGTGCGCCCTCGGCGTCGCAGGCCTCCCGACCGACCGGTTCCTGTTTGCGGGCTTCCTGCCCAACGCTGCCGCCGGCCGCCGCCGCAGCCTGGCCGAACTGCGCGATACCCCGGCCACCCTGGTGTTTTTCGAATCACCTCGCCGCCTGGCCCGCAGCCTGACCGACATGGCCGAGATTCTGGGGCCATCGCGCGCCGCCGCGGTTTGCCGGGAATTGACCAAACGTTTCGAAGAGGTGGTCCGCGATCCGCTTGGGGTGCTGGCCGCAACCTTTTCCGCCCGAGAGGTCAAGGGCGAGATTGTCATCGTCGTGGACCGTCCGGGCAGCGCGTCGGTCGATCCGGCGCTGGTCGATGCAGCGCTGTTAACGGCTTTGAAGGAAATGTCGGTCAAGGATGCAGCAACGCAGGTCGCTTTGCACCTGAACCTGGCCCGGCGCGATATGTATCAGCGGGCGCTGCACCTTGGAGGCCAAGCATGACCGGGCTGATGTCCTACCACGCCGGATTGGCGGCAGAAGATCAGGTGGCACGCCTTTATATCCGCAATGGCCGCGAAATTGCTGCCCGGCGCTGGCGCGGCACAGGCGGCGAAATCGACCTGATCGCCCGCAACGGGGCCGAGGTGATCTTTGTCGAAGTCAAGAAAAGCAAGACGCACGCCATGGCGGCAGAACACCTGACACCCCGTCAGATTGCGCGACTCTATGACACGGCCGCTGAATTTCTGGGCGGCGAGCCACGCGGTCAGGCCACGGATGTGCGGTTTGACGTGGCGCTCGTCGATGCCATGGGGCGCATCGATCTGCGCGAAAACATGTTCGCCGCCTGATCAATTGCATCTCCTCCGGCTCTGCGCCATCAAAGGGCGTCAGATCAGGAGATGCCGATGTCGCTGAACGTTGCAATTCAGATGGATCCGATCGGGTTGGTCAATATCGAGGCCGACAGCACGTTTCGCATCGCGCTGGAGGCGCAGGCGCGGGGGCATCGCTTGTTTCACTACACACCGGACCGTCTGGCCTTTGTCGAGGGACGGGTCATCGCGCGGGGCTGGCCGATCGAGGTCCGGCGGGAGGCTGGCAACCATGTCAGTTTCGGACCAGAGGCCGAGGTCGATCTGGCCGGTTTCGACGTCGTCTGGCTGCGTCAGGACCCGCCGTTCGACATGGGATACATCACCACCACGCATCTCCTCGACATGATCCATCCCCGCACTCTGGTGGTCAACGACCCGTTCTGGGTGCGCAACAGCCCGGAGAAACTGCTGGTTCTGCGCTTTGCCGATCTCACCCCACCCACCGCGATTGCCCGGGATCTGGCGACGATCCGCGCCTTCAAGGCCCGGCATTCCGACATCATTCTAAAGCCGCTTTATGGCAACGGCGGGGCAGGAGTGTTTCGGCTGGATGCCGGGGACCGCAACCTGGCGAGCCTGCACGAGTTGTTCTGCAGCATCAACCGCGAGCCCTTGATCGTGCAGAAGTTCCTGCCCGACGTCGTCAAAGGTGACAAACGGGTGATACTGGTCGACGGGCAACCGGTCGGCGCGATCAACCGGGTGCCGCTGTCCGGCGAGACCCGGTCCAACATGCATGCGGGCGGGCGGCCCGAGCCGGCCCGGTTGACCCCGCGCGATCTGGAGATCTGCGCTGTCATCGGCCCGGTTCTGAAGGAAAAGGGCCAGATCTTTGTCGGCATCGACGTGATCGGCGACTGGCTGACCGAGATCAACGTCACTTCGCCCACCGGCCTCCAGGAGCTGGAGCGATTCGATGGCATCAACGCCGCCGAACGCATCTGGCAGGTCATCGAAGCCAGGCGCGGTTTCTGACCGTCAGGCCCACCCGAAAAATTTTCGCCGAAAATTTTTCGGGTCCCGTTGCTGCGCAGTTCAGCTTTTTGCCCTGACGGCGACGCGGTAGCTGACCGCTTCGGCAATGTGCGGTGTGGCAACGGCTGTCGACCCGGCAAGGTCGGCGATGGTCCGGGCCACTCGCAGAACCCGGTGATAGCCGCGGGCAGACAGGCCGAACCGCTCTGCGACCCGCGCCAGCAGGGCGCGCCCTTCGGCATCGGGGCCGGCCACCTCGTCCAGCAGCGCGCCTTCCAGATCCGCGTTGACCCGCAGGCCGGGGTGGTTGGCAAAGCGCGCGGTCTGCACTGCCCGCGCCGCTGCCACGCGCGCGCCCACCTCGGCCGAGGTATCGCCCGATGCAGGCAGGTCCAGGTCGGTATAGGCCACCGGCGGGACGTCGACCCGCAGATCGAACCGGTCCATCAGGGGTCCCGAGATCCGCCCCAGATACTCGTCGCCGCAGTGCGGCACCTTTGCGCAGGCCCGGGAAGGGTCGCTCAGAAACCCGCACTTGCAGGGGTTTGCCGCTGCGACCAGCAGGAACCTGCACGGATATCGCACATGGGCATTCGCCCGTGCCACCACGACATCGCCCGACTCGATGGGTTGACGCAGGGTTTCCAGCACCGACCGGGCGAATTCGGGAAACTCGTCCATGAACAGCACGCCGTTGTGCGCAAGACTGATCTCGCCCGGTTTCGCCGATTTGCCGCCGCCCACGATAGCCGCCATCGAGGCCGTGTGGTGCGGTTCACGAAACGGCCGGTTGCGCGAGATGCCGCCTTCGGTCAGCAGTCCCGCCAGCGAGTGGATCATCGAGGTTTCCAGCGCCTCCGGAGCCGAGAGCGGCGGCAGGATGCCCGGCAGGCGGGCGGCGAGCATCGACTTGCCCGACCCCGGCGAGCCGACCATCAGCATGTGGTGCCGCCCGGCGGCCGCGATCTCCAACGCCCGCTTGGCACGTTCCTGTCCCTTGACCTCGCGCAGATCGCGACGCTGCGGGCTTGGCACGACCTCGCCCGCTGCGGCCGGGGGGATCGGCTGTTGGCCGGTATAGTGGCGCACCACCTCGTCGAGGGTGCCCGCTGCCAGCACTTCGCAGGCACCGACCCAGGCCGCCTCGGCCCCGCAAGCGCGCGGGCACAGCAGGGTGCGACCCTCTTCCGCAGCGGCCATTGCCGCAGGCAGCGCCCCGATCACCGGCATCAGCCGACCGTCCAGCGACAATTCTCCCAAGGCAAGTGTCTGTTCCACTTCGTGTTTCGGGATGATTTCGAGTGCGGCCAGCAGGGCCAGCGCAATCGGCAGGTCAAAGTGCGAGCCCTCCTTTGGCAGATCGGCCGGCGAGAGGTTGATCGTGATCCGCTTGGACGGAAGGGCGATCGACATTGCCGCCACTGCCGCGCGCACCCGCTCGCGCGCTTCGGATACCGCCTTGTCCGGCAGACCGACGATGCTGAACGACGGCATGCCGGGCGACAGGGCACATTGCACTTCGACCAAACGCGCCTCGACCCCCAGAAAGGCCACTGTAAAGGCCCGTGCGACCATCGGCTGCGCTCCGTTTACCAAGGTTAACGGCTAGCAGCTTAATGGTTTACGAGTGGTAAAGCGTCAGGAATTTCGGCCAGGCTTCCGGGTCTGCCGCCGTCTTGTCACGGCAGAAGGCGTTGCAGAACCCGAACCGGCGGCCTGACAGCAGCAGGACCTCGGTGACGGCTTCGCCGGAGTAAGGGCAGGCGGAATTTTCGGCGTCCGTGCCCGCAACCGCACGGGCCGCCAGCAGCGCGGGCCCGGGCCAGGGACGTTGCGGCCAGTCACGCCGGTAAAACTCCTGATCGGCACCGTCGACCAGCCCCATTGCCCGCCAGCGCCGGAACGAGGGATGCGCGAGGTGGGACGCTACATAACCGGCCGCCTGTGCCCCGACCGGCAGCGAGTAGCCCGCAATCCGGCCGGCGACCGGCGCAAAGAACGCATCCGCCGCCGAATAGGCCCCGCAGAGCCACGGCCCGCCGGATTGCGTCAAGGCCCAGTCCCAGATCTGCTGCAGTCGGTCCACGTCGGCCAGAACCGCTGGAGGTGGCGCGCAGTCGGTGTAGCTGACGCGCAGATTCATCGGGCAATGACTGCGCAGGGCCGCAAAGCCCGCGTGCATTTCCGCAGCCAGCACACGGGCGACGCTGCGCAGGCCCGGGTCCGGCGGCCAGAGACCGGCCTTGGGGTGGCGGGTCGCCAGTTCCTCGGCAATCGCTATGGTTTCGGGGACGATGCAACCGTCGGGCGTGCGCATCGTCGGGGCGGTGCGGGCGGGGGCGAAGTCGCGCAGCACGGTGCGGAGTTCATCGGTGAAGAGCCGGACGCTGTGAAGGCGCACCGGCAGGTCAAAGGCGTCGAACAACAGCCAGCCACGCAGGGACCAACTCGAGTATGCGCGGTCGCCAATCACGAGATCATACATCGCGGTGTCCCTTGCTGCCGCCACCCCGGGTCGCCGAGGCAGAGTTCTCGAGAGATGAACAGGCCTGCGCCGATACTGCAAGCCGGGCGGCGGGTCGGCAAATCAAGAATTGTCGGGCGCGCCATCAAACGCGATGATTGATTCGCCGGACAGTCCAGTCACGCCCGTCGCAGGCGATCTCGGTCAGCGACAGCGGGTCTATCTTTTGGGCAAACGCCTGCAGGGCGGGCACATCAAGCGCCCGTTGCAGCGCGGCAAGGATCGCGCCGAAATGGGCGACCACGATCAGATCGCGCCCCTGATGTGCCGCAGCCAGCCGGTCGGTTGCGGCCCAGACGCGGCTGGTCAGGTCGTCCCAGCTTTCGCCGTCCGGTGCGCTGATCTCGCCGGGCTGGTCCCAGAAGGCGCGAAGGCGGGCGGGATCCTCGGCCTCAACGTCGGCAAAGTGCCGCGCTTCCCAGGTGCCGAAGTTGATCTCGCGCAAGGCGGGGTCATGCGGAAGACGGGGTCCGGTCGCGATGGCGTCAGCCGTCGCCACGGCACGCCCGAGGTCGGAAGAAATGATCGCTGCTCCGGCAGGCAGGGCCGCACGCAAACGGTTCAGGGCGGCAATGTCGGTCAGATCGGCGGCAAGATCGCGCCAGCCGTTCATCGTGCGGGCATGGGTCGGCGCATGGCGCACCCAGAAAAACCGAGTCATTTCAAAACCAGCGGCAGACCCGCGATGACGGCCACGACGCGGTCTGACCGCGCAGCCAGAGCCTGATTGAGCCTGCCTTGCGCATCGGCAAAGCGGCGGGCGAGCGGGTTGTCGGGCACGATGGACCAGCCGACCTCGTTGCTGACCACGATCACCGGGACGTCACAGGCGACCAGCGCCTGCAACAGGTCCGCCGTCCGATCCGCGAGATCATGTCCGGCCAAAAGGTGATTGCTGAGCCAGAGCGTCGCACAATCGATCAGGACCACTTCGCCCGGTTGTGCGGTGCGAAGTGCGCCGGGCAGGTCGAGCGGGGCCTCGACCAGATGCCAGCCGTCGCCGCGGTCCTGCCGGTGCCGGGCGATCCGTGCGGCCATTTCGGCATCGCCCGCCTCGGCTGTTGCAATATAGCGCCGACGCAGGCCCGTCGCTTGCGCCAACCCTTCGGCATAACGTGATTTGCCCGAGCGGGAACCGCCAAGGACACTCGTGAATTGTACTATCGGGAGTGATCCGGTCACGGATGTCCTGCGTAACTGGTCAAGACCCCGAAGAGTAGGGTCAACAAGGGAATTTGCAATGGCACTGGACGGCTATAGCGACCAAATCCTGTCGCGCCAGGCGCGCGCCGCCGAACTGCTGGACGCGGAAACCGAGTTGCGGCTGGCCTACGCCTGGCGGGACCAGCGCGACGAGGCAGCCTTGCACCGGCTGATCACCGCCTACATGCGGCTCGCGATCTCGATGGCGGCGAAGTTCCGCCGTTATGGCGCGCCGATGAACGATCTGATCCAGGAGGCGAGCCTGGGTCTGATGAAGGCGGCAGACAAGTTCGACCCAGACCGCGGCGTGCGCTTTTCGACCTATGCCGTTTGGTGGATCAAGGCCAGCATTCAGGATTATGTGATGCGCAACTGGTCGATGGTGCGCACCGGCTCCACCAGCAGCCAGAAGAGCCTGTTCTTCAACCTGCGCCGCGTGCAGGCCAAGCTGGAGCGCGAGGCGCAAGCACGGGGCGAGACGCTCGACAGCCATCAATTGCGCGAAAAGGTCGCGATCGAGCTGGGCGTGCCGCGCGGCGACGTCGAGATGATGGAGGGTCGGCTGCTGTCGTCGGACCTGTCGCTGCACGCGCCACAGGCCAGCGACGAGGATGGCCGCGAGTGGATCGACGCGCTGGAAGATGACGGCCCGCAAGCTGCCGAAGTGGTCGAAGACCGGCACGACAAGGCGCAGCTGCGCACCTGGCTGGTGTCGGCGATGGGCACGCTCAACCCGCGCGAACGCTATATCGTGGCGCAGCGCAAGCTGGTCGACGATCCACGGACCCTCGAGTCTCTGGGGGCCGAGATGGGGCTGTCGAAGGAGCGCATCCGCCAACTGGAAGCCGCCGCGTTTGCCAAGTTGAAGCGCGGGCTGGAACAACGTTCGCCCGAGGTTCAGGCGCTGCTGGCGTGAGGGCGTTCGCGGTCTGGGCATTGCTGGCCGCACCGGTGTGGAGCGGCGAGGTTTTCGACCTGTCTGCGCTGCCCGCAGCGGATATCGTGATCGTGGGAGAGGTTCACGACAACCCCGCCCATCACCGGCACCAGGCAGCTGCGGTGTTCGCGTTGCAGCCCAGGGCCATCGTGTTCGAAATGCTGACCCCGGAGCAGGCGGCACGGGTGACCGACGACAACCGCAGCGATCCGGGGTTGGGGAAGGTGCTGGGATGGCAGGAAGCCGGCTGGCCGGACTTTGCGATGTACCAGCCGATCTTTGCTGCGTCGTCTGCCGCGATCTATGGTGCTGCCCTCGGCCCGGACGCCTTGAAGGGGCGGCGCGATCCGGCAACGCTGCTGCCGGACCCGGCCTTTGGTCTGGCCGAACCCTTGACGCCCGATGATCAGGCCGCCCGCGAGGCCGAGCAGGCTACATCGCATTGCGACGCCCTGCCGGTCGATCTGTTGCCCTATATGGTTGCGGTGCAGCGGTTGCGGGATGCGAGTTTTGCCGCAATGGCGCTGGACGCTTTCAAGGCGCACGGCGGGCCGGTGGTCGTGATCACAGGCACCGGCCACGCGCGGCGCGATCAGGGCATTCCGGCGGCGCTGGCACGGGCTGCTCCGGCGGTGACGGTCCTGTCGGTCGGGCAACTGGAATCCGACCCCGGTGCCGACGCGCCCTACGACCTGTGGCTGATCAGCGCCGCGCCTGCGCGCCCCGACCCCTGTGCCGCTTTCGGGACGGGCAATTGAACGCCGGGCAATTTGCCCCTACACCGGTGGGCGACCTGTAACGGAGCCCGTTCATGCTCGTCGCCAAGCGCATTCTTCTGATCCTGGGAGGCAGCATTGCCGCCTACAAGTCGCTGGAGCTAATCCGTCTGCTGACCGGCGCCGGTGCCGGGGTCGTGCCGGTGCTGACGCGGGCGGGCGGCGAGTTCGTGACGCCGGTGACAGTGGGAGCGCTGGCAAATTCAAAGGTTTACAGCGATCTGTTCGATCTGGGTGACGAGGCGGAAATGGGGCATATTCAATTGTCGCGCGCCGCCGATCTGGTGGTGGTGGCGCCGGCGACCGCCGATCTGATGGCGCGGATGGCGGGCGGGCAGGCCGATGATCTGGCAGCGACGCTGTTGCTGGCCACGGACAAGCGGGTGTTGCTGGCGCCCGCGATGAATGTGCGGATGTGGCATCATCCGGCCACGCAGCGCAACCTTGCCCTGCTGACGTCGGACGGCGTTCTGACCGTCGGCCCGAATGCGGGCGATATGGCCTGCGGCGAATTCGGGCTGGGGCGGATGGCGGAACCGGCCGAGATCCTGGCCGCAATCGCGGCGGCGCTGTCGTCACTGCACGCGGCTGGGCCGTTGGCGGGAAAGCATGTTCTGGTCACCAGTGGCCCGACCCACGAACCCATTGATCCGGTTCGGTATATCGCAAATCGTTCCTCGGGGGCGCAAGGTGTCGCGATCGCTGTGGCCTTGCGCGATCTGGGAGCGGCGGTGACTTTTGTGACCGGGCCCGCGCAGGTTCCGCCACCCGGCGGCGTAAAGGTGATCCGGGTCGAGACGGCGGCACAAATGCTGGACGCCGTTCGGAAATCCCTGCCGGTGCAGGCTGCGGTGATGGCGGCGGCCGTGGCGGACTGGCGCGTTGCGAATGCCGGGGATCGCAAGATCAAGAAGGATGGCTCCGGCAAGCCTCCGGCCTTCGAATTCACCCAGAACCCCGACATTCTGGAGACGCTTTCCAGGGGTCCCGGTCGGCCGGCGCTGGTCGTCGGGTTCGCCGCCGAAACCGAGGATGTGATCGCGCAGGCCACGGCCAAGCGGCTGCGCAAGGGCTGTGACTGGATCGTCGCCAACGATGTCTCGCCCGGAACCGGCATCATGGGCGGGGCAGAGAACGCCGTGACGCTGATCACCGCGACGGGTGCCGAAAGCTGGCCCCGGATGGCGAAATCCGAAGTGGCCCGCCGGTTGGCCGCCCGGATTGCCGAGGCCTTGGCATGATGCCGGTGCTGCGAGTCGTGTGGGAGGATTGGGCAGATCGCACGGTGCCACTGCCGGGATACCAGACAGTCGGAGCAGCCGGAGCGGACCTGTGCGCCAACCTGCCAGCCGCCGACCGCCCGACGGGAGTGACGCTTGCGCCCTGGCAGCGCGCCTTGGTGCCGACCGGGCTTCGTGTTGAGATTCCAGCGGGTTACGAAGCCCAAATTCGGCCACGCTCCGGGCTCGCCACCCGGTTCGGCATCACGTTGCCCAACACGCCGGGCACCATCGACAGCGATTATCGCGGGCCGCTTGGCGTTGCGCTGATCAATCTGTCGGCAGACCCCTACACGATCCGGCACGGCGACCGGATTGCGCAGATGGTGGTGGCCCCCGTCGTGCAAGCCGTGTTCGAAGTGGTGGACCGGCTTGGGGACACCGAGCGCGGGGCAGGGGGCTTTGGGTCCACCGGACGGCGATGACACCGGTTCTGGTCCTGATGGCGGTGCTGTGGGGCGGCGGTGCCCTGCTGCGCGTGCCGCTGCGGGTGCGGTGGGGGATGGTGGGCGGCCTGTGGCTCGCCGTGGTGGGGCTGCATCTGGCGCTGCCAGATCCGCATCCGCTGCGGCTGGCAACCGGGGGCGACGCACAGGGCTGGATGGCCCTGGGGGTCGTGGCGGCACTGGTGCTGGGGTATCGCAAGATGTTGTCGGGCTTGCGGAACAAGGCGGCTCCGGCGGTCGAGGTCGCTGCCACGGCAGGCGCGTTCCGGGCGGCGGAACTGGATCGCTATGCCCGCCACATCCTGTTGCGCGAGATCGGGGGGCCGGGGCAGCGGCGGCTCAAGGACGCCCGCGTGCTGGTGGTGGGGGCGGGCGGTCTGGGGTCGCCGGCGCTGCTGTATCTGGCGGCTTCGGGGGTTGGCGTCATCGGGGTGATTGACGACGATGTGGTCGAGGCATCGAACCTGCAGCGTCAGATCATCCATACCGATCAACGCATCGGGATGGACAAGGTGCAGTCCGCGGCCATTGCGATGACCGCGCTGAACCCGTTCATCGAGGTGCGGCCCTACAAGCGGCGGCTGGACGAGACGATCGCTGCGGGGTTGATTGGCGAGTATGATCTGGTGCTGGACGGATCCGACAATTTCGACACGCGCTATCTGGTGAACCGGATGTGCGCCGCAGCGGGCAAGCCCTTGATTTCCGGGGCAATCACCCAGTGGGAGGGGCAGGTGTCGCTGTTCGACCCGGTGCGCGGAAGCCCTTGTTACGAATGCGTTTTCCCGTTGCGTCCTGCCCCGGGTCTGGTGCCGACCTGTGCCGAGGCCGGGGTGGCCGCACCTTTGCCCGGCATCATCGGGGCGCTGATGGCGATGGAGGCGGTCAAGCACATCACCGGGGCGGGGCAGACGCTGGCGGGGCGGTTGATGATCCACGACGCGCTGTTTTCCGAGGTGCGGGTGATCGGCGTCCGGAAGCGGGCGGATTGCGCGGTGTGTGGGGTGACGCATTGAGGACGCCGGGACAAATGGTGGGATTTGCGGAGAACTGGCGTGTCACCGCTTGTGCACCCCCTTGCAACCCCTGTGCATAGGGCGGGTCTGCCTGCCGTACGCTCACCATGTCTGGCGAACCGGGGCCGGTCAGCCGTTCGCGTCGATCTGCACCGCCACCAGCCGTTGCAGGACCCAGAGCCCGCTGTCGTGGATGCCCCGCGATTCCAGGTGGGTGACGGTGTTCATCAGGTATTCCGCGCCGCTGCCCCAGTGGCCGCAGGCGCGGGCCAGCATTGCGGCCTGATCCGCAGGGGCCATGCGGCCGGTATAGGCCGGAGAGGCGCGGTTCATCACGAAGGTCAGCGCTGTCTTGGGGCCGTTGTCGGTCTGCACGGTGATCCAGCGGGGCATGTTGTTGATCGGCTTGACAGTGAATTCGCGGCGGAACAGACGGTCAAGCTGAAGCGCGCGATCCTGATCCAGCAAATCGTACAGCATGCCCTTGCAGGTGCCGCCCCGGTCGAGTGCCATCATCAGGCCGGGGCAATCCGGCGTCGCGCGGTGGCGGATCATTCGCAGGCAAAAGCTGCGGTGCCAGCCGTGGGCGGTGGCAGGCGTCTCGGCGGTGTGGTCGATTTCGGGTTTCCAGATCAGCGAGCCGTACGCAAAGAGTTTGAGCGGACCGCTCGGGGCGGTCTGGATCAAGCGGGCGACCCATTCGGCGTAGTCGGCGTCGGTGTGCAACTCCATCCCCGGCGGCGGGCCGGTATCGGGTACGGCGCGGTGGACGCGGGCGATGTGGGGCGCGGTGAGGGACAGGGTGCGGGGCATGGTGGAGGGCATGGGGCGGGTTCCGGTTCTGACGCTGGCAGATCAGGCACCGGCGGTCAACGGCGTGGTGGCCATGGCCTGCCAACCCCCGCGCCACTTGCGTCGGGACGCCTTGCGGGGGCATAGTTTCGCATCATCCCTTTACCCGGAGTAACCTGCATGAAACTGACCGCTGCCCTTGGCCTGATGGCCTTGTCCTTCGCCACCCCCGCCTTGGCACAGGTGCCCGATCTTGCGGGACGCGAAATCGTCGTTGTGACCGAGAACGCCTATCCGCCCTTGCAGTTTCTGGATGCGGGCGGCGCTGCCATCGGCTGGGAATACGATGCGATGGCCGAGATCGCCAAGCGGCTGAATGCGACGGTCAGCTATCAGAACATCTCCTGGGACGCGATGATCCCGGCGGTCAGCGAAGGCCAGTTCGATCTGGGGATGACCGGCATCACCATTCGGGACGACCGCAAGGAACAGGTCGACTTTTCCGACAGCTACATGACCAGCGAGATGGTGATGATGGTGCGCGGCGACGAGGCCCGCTTTGCCGACAAGACCTCGTTTGCAACGGACGCGGAATTGCTGATGGCGGCGCAACCCGGCACGACGCCGTTCTATGTGGGTGTCTATGAGGTGCTGGACGGCAACGAGGCCAACCCGCGGATCAAGCTGTTCGAGACCTTCGGAGCGACGGTCGAGGCGTTGAAGGCGGGAGATGTCGATCTGGTGCTGACCGATGGCACGGCCGGTCAGGGCTATGTCGATGCCAGCGCCGGCGGGCTGAAGATCATCGGCGAAAAGCTGGGGACCGAAGATTTCGGGTTCATCTTCCCCAAGGGCAGCGATCTGGTGGCCCCGATGAACGCGGCGATTGCCAGTTTGCGGGCGGATGGCACCATCGACGCGCTGAACAGGAAATGGTTCCTCGACTACAAGCTGGGCCAATAGGTTGGGCCGCTGACCCCGCGCGTGACCGGCCATGAGCGGTCGGTCGCCGCAGGACAGGGATTTTCCCTATTGGCTGGTCGTGCTGGCCGGGGTCGGGGTCTGGCTGTTCTGGCAGGTTTGGGTGGATCCGATTTACCGGCAGGTGTTGCAGACGCTCGCCAAGGGCATCTGGATCACCCTGTGGGTCACGGCGATCGCCTATAGCGGAGCCTGCCTTCTGGGGCTGGGGCTGGCCGTGGCGGGGCTATCGCGGTTCATTCTGCTGCGGCAGGCGGCGCGGGTCTATGTCGAGGTGATGCGCGGCATCCCGATCATCGTGCTGTTGCTGTATGTGGCCTTCGTGCTGGCCCCGGCGCTGGTGATCGCGGTGAACTGGGCCGGCGGGCTGCTGGGGCTGGAACCTTGGCGGACCCGCGACTTTCCTCTGATCGCGCGGGCGGTGATCGCGCTGATGCTGGCCTATTCGGCCTTTCTGGCCGAGGTGTTCCGGGCGGGCCTGCAATCGGTGGACAAGGGGCAGATCGAGGCGGCGCAGGCTTTGGGCCTCAGCGGCTGGCAGCGGTTTCGCCATGTCGTCTTCCCGCAGGCGTTCCGGGTGATTCTGCCGCCCCTGGGCAATGATTTCGTGGCGATGGTCAAGGACAGCTCGCTCGTGTCGGTGCTGGGGGTAACGGACATCACGCAACTGGGAAAGGTGACCGCGGCAGGCAATTTTCGCTACTTCGAGACGTACAACGTCGTGGCGCTGATCTATCTGACGTTGACCATCGGATTGTCGCTGGTGCTGCGGCGGCTGGAGGACCGGCTGCGGCGGCGCGACCGGCGGTGAGGGCAAACGCCCGGCGGCGGATTTTTAGGCCGGCGGGAACGGAAAAGCGATGGATTTCGGCGCGGCGCGCTCTAACATCCGGACCAGGGTTATCAGGGAGGCTACCATGATCTTGAGGACGTTGCTCTGCACGCTGACACTGGGCTGGACCGCTGTTTCGGCGCTGGCACAGGACACCCCGTCGCCTGCCGGTGCCGAGGTTTACATCATCTCTCCGGAAAACGGAGCGAGCGTGACCGGGCCGGTCACGGTGCTTTTCGGACTGCGCGGCATGGGCGTTGCCCCGGCGGAAGTCCAGGCTGAAAACACCGGGCATCATCATCTGCTGATCAATCGCCCGCCGTTCGGGCAGGGCGACGAGGCCAGCTATGCGGTCCCCGCCGATGACAATAACCGGCATTTCGGCAAGGGCCAGACCGAAGTGACGCTGGAGTTGCCGCCGGGCACGCACACGTTGCAACTGGTGTTGGGCGATCACGGCCATGTGCCGCATGTCCCGCCGGTGATGTCGGACGTGGTGACGATCACGGTCAACTAGCACTGGCGAAAGGCGGGCAGGGCTTCTAGCTGTGGGGCGAACCTCTGGAGGCCCGCCATGACCAATCCGCTGCTTGTCGACTGGGACACCCCCTTTGCCCTGCCGCCGTTCGCGCAGATTGCGGACGGCGATTTCGCTCCGGCCTTTGCGGCGGCTTTGGCCGAGGCGCGCGCCAATATCGCGGCGATCTCGGGGTCTGCGGCCGCGCCGGATTTCGCCAACACCATCGCCGCGCTGGAACTGGCCGAGGGGGCGCTGGACCGGGTGTCGGGGCTGTTCTTCAATCTGGCAGGGGCCGACAGCACGCCCGCGCGCGAAGCCTTGCAGCGCGATCTGGCCCCGGTGCTGAGTGCGTTTGCATCGGAAGTCACCAACAACGCGGCGCTTTTCGCGCGGGTCGAGGCGGTCTGGGCGGCGCGCGCTGCGTTGGCGGGCGAAGAATTGCGGGTGCTGACCCTGTACCGACAGATGTTCTTGCGGGCGGGTGCCCTGTTGCGCGGTGCCGAAGCCGAGCGGTTGACCGCGGTGAAGGCGCGGCTGGCGGTGCTGGGAACCGCGTTCAGCCAGAATGTTCTGGCCGAAGAGCGGGAATGGTTTCTGGAATTGGCCGAGGCCGATCTGGACGGACTGCCGGATTTTGTGGTGGATGCGGCCCGGGCTGCCGGGGCAGAGCGGGGTCTGGGGCCGGTCGTGACGTTGAACCGCTCGCTGATCGTGCCGTTCTTGCAGTTTTCGCAGCGGCGCGGGTTGCGGCAGCGGGCCTGCGAGGCTTGGGGTCGGCGCGGGGCCAATGGCGGCGAGACCGACAACCGGGCCGTTGCGGCCGAAATCCTGGCACTGCGCGCCGAGCGGGCGGGGCTGCTGGGCTATGCCAGTTTCGCCGACTACAAGCTGGAACCCGAGATGGCCAAGACGCCGGATGCGGTGCGGGCGTTGTTGCTGCGGGTGTGGGTGCCCGCCAAGGCCGCAGCCCTTGCCGATGCGGCGGTGCTGGAGGCAAGGCTGCATGCCGACGGGATTGCCGGGCCGCTGGAGCCCTGGGACTGGCGGTATTACTCCGAACAGCGGCGGCTGGCCGAACATGATCTGGATGAGGCGGTGCTGAAGCCCTACCTGTCGCTGGACGCGATGCTGAGGGCGCAGTTCGACTGTGCCAACCGGCTGTTCAGGCTGGAGTTTCGGGCGCTGGACATCCCGCTGTACCACCCCGACGCGCGGGCTTGGGAAGTGACACGGGCCGGATCCCATGTCGCGGTGTTCATCGGCGACTACTTTGCGCGGGCCTCGAAACGGTCGGGGGCCTGGTGTTCGGCGATGCGCGGGCAGAGGAAACTGGGCGGGGATCAACGACCCATTGTGGTGAACGTCTGCAACTTTGCCAAAGGTGCGCCGGCGCTGCTGTCTTACGACGATGCGCGCACCCTGTTTCATGAATTCGGTCATGCCCTGCACCAGATGCTGTCGGATGTGACCTATGGCTTTGTCGCGGGCACGTCGGTGGCCCGCGATTTCGTCGAACTGCCCAGCCAGTTGTACGAGCATTGGCTGGAGGTGCCCGAGGTGCTGGAACGTCACGCGCGCCACCACGCAACGGGCGAGGCGATGCCCGCCGATCTGTTGCAACGGCTGCTGGCGGCGGGCACCTACGATCAGGGGTTTGCCACGGTCGAATTCATCTCGTCCGCCATGGTCGACCTCGCGTTCCACGACGGTCCGGCGCCGGTCGATCCGCTGCAGAAACAGGCCGAGGTGTTGCAGGCGCTCGGGATGCCTGCCGCGATCCGCATGCGCCATGCCACGCCGCATTTTGCGCATGTCTTCAGCGGCGACGGGTATTCCAGCGGCTATTACAGCTACATGTGGTCGGAAGTGATGGATGCAGATGCCTTCGCCGCCTTCGAAGAGGCTGGCGATCCGTTCGATCCGGCGACCGCCGCGTTGTTGGAAAAGCACATCCTGTCGGCCGGCGGGTCGGAAGAGGCGGATGTTCTGTACACCCGGTTCCGGGGCCGGATGCCCGGAGTGGAGCCCTTGCTGAAAGGGCGCGGCCTGGTGGAAGCATCGTAGAAAACAGCCCTCCGCCGGGGGCACACCGCAGACAAGCGGCTTTGCCGCGCCGGCTGCTCAGGGCAATGCGGCCCCCTGGCCGCGCCGCATGAAACCCGCCGGTCCGCGCAGGCTGCCGGGAGGATGGCCAAAGCGGGTGCGAAAAGCCCGGGACAGCGTGCCAGAGCACGAGAATCCCGTGCGCAAGGCGACTTCGGCCAGCGGATGGCGCGTGTCGGTGATCATCCGGCGCGCCGCGGCGAGCCGCAGCGACAGGGCATAGGCTGCCGGGGTCGTCCCGACATTGGCCCGGAACAGGGTTTCCATGTGACGCGGCGAAAGGCCGACCTTGCGGGCGGTGGTCGCTGCGGGTTCGGGGGCATCAAGCTGCGCCTCCATCCGGGCGATGGCGGCGGCGACGCGCGGATCAAGCCGCAGGTCCGCGGCAGCACTGCGGATCTGCGCCTCGGCCCCCGGGCGGGCGGTGGTCAGGAAGCTTGCAGCGGTCTGCCGGGCGAGCGCCGGTCCGTGGCGGATGCCGATCAGATGCAGCATCAGGTCGGCGGCCGGGGCGGCACCTGCCGCGGTAAAGCGGGTGCGGTCGATCACATAGCGGTCAGCGCTCACGTCGATCTGCGGGTGGGCTGTCGTAAAGTCTTCGAGGTCCTCCCAATGCACCGTGGCGCGGTAGCCGTTCAACAGACCGGCCCGTGCCAGCACCCAAGGCCCGGCGTCGATACCGCCCATTGCGGCGAACCGGTTTGCCATCCGCGACAGGTCGCGGATCAGCGCGGCAGTCGCCACTTCGGACTGGCGGAACCCGGCAATCACGATCAGCGCATCCGCTCCGTCGGCCGCCGACAACGGCCCGTGCGACGGCAGTTCGATCCCGCAGGTCAGCGGCACCGCCTGGCCACCCGGCGACACGACCCGCCAGCGAAAAGCCTCGGTTCCCAGATGGCGGTTGGCAGCGCGCATCGGGTCGAGCGTGCTGGCCACTTCCAGGATGGACGACTGCGGCAGCACCAGAAGCGCCAGTGTCAGGGGCGCCACAGCCGGCGAAAAGATCGTTGCGGTTTTTGTCATACCCGTTTCGTAAATCGTCAGACGCGCCGGTGCAACTCGGCTATGCTGGACTGCGCAACATCAAAGGACGCCCGATGCCCCTTGCCATGAACCGCGAGGTTTTCATCACCTGTGCCGTGACCGGATCAGGGGGCACGCAGGACCGCAGCCCGCATGTGCCGCGGTCTGCGCAGCAGATCGCGGAGAGTGCAATTGCGGCGGCCAAGGCCGGGGCGGCAGTGGTGCATTGCCATGTCCGCGACCCTGAAACGGGGGAACCTAGCCGCGACCTTGCGCTTTACCGCGAAGTCACCGACCGGGTTCGTGACAGTGCCACCGATGTGGTGCTGAACCTGACCGCCGGAATGGGCGGCGATCTGTTGTTTGACGGGACCGAGGCGATGGGCCGGATGTCGCAGCGCAGCGACATGGCAGGCGCTGCCGAACGCGTGGCGCACGTCATCGCCTGTCGGCCCGAGATCTGCACGCTCGATTGCGGCACGATGAACTTCAACGAGGCCGGTTATGTGATGGTCAACACCCCTGGCATGTTGCGTGACATGGGTTCGCGGATGCGCGACAGTGGCACCCGGATCGAGATCGAGGCGTTCGATACCGGGCATCTGTGGTTTGCCAAGGAGTTGGTCAAAGAGGGGGTAATTCCCGCGCCGACGCTGGTGCAACTGTGTATGGGGGTGCCATGGGGCGCGCCGGATGACCTGAACACCTTCATGGCGATGGTCAACAATGTGCCTGCCGACTGGCACTGGTCGGCGTTCTCAATCGGGCGAAACCAGATGCCCTATGTGGCGGCCTCGGTATTGGCCGGGGGCAACGTGCGGGTCGGGTTGGAGGATAACCTTTGGCTCGACAAGGGCGTGTTGGCCACCAACACGCAACTGGTGGACCGGGCGGTGACGATCATCTCGAACCTCGGGGCGCGGGTGATCACGCCGGCCGAGGTGCGCGCCAGGCTGAAACTGGAAAAGCGGGCTCCGGCGTGAACCATCTGGCGGCTATGGCCGGCCTGATCTGTGTGCTGTTGCTGCCGCGGGCCGCGTCGGGCTGGCGCGGAGTGCTGGTGATCGCCGCGGCCGCTGCGGGGATCGCGGCGGCCGGATGGTTCGGCTGGGCGGTCCGGCTGCCTTCGGCCACGGACCGCGCGCTGGTTCTGCTGATGGCGTTTCCGGTTCTGGCCGCATTGGCCGTGGGGCTTCTGGTGCGGGCCGTGGTTGTGGTGCGGCGCTGGCCCCTGGGGCCGGATGCGCTCTTGACGGCGGGGGGCGGGGCCATTCTGGTCACCGGCTATCTGCGGCTGTTCGATCTGATCTGAGGGGGCGGGCATGACGCGCAAGGCGGCAATCATTGGCGGCGGGGTGATCGGCGGCGGCTGGGCTGCGCGGTTCCTGCTGAACGGCTGGGACGTGTCGGTGTTCGACCCGGACCCCGAGGCCGAGCGGAAAATCGGCGAGGTGATGCGCAATGCCCGCGCCGCCTTGCCTGCCCTGTCGGATGTGCCGATGCCTGTGGAAGGGGTTCTGACCTTTGCCGGGTCCATTACCGAATGTGTGGACGGGGCCGAGTATGTTCAGGAGTCGGTGTCCGAGCGGCTGGACCTGAAGCACCGGGTGTTTGCGCAGATCCAGCAGGCCAGCCACGGGGTGCCGATCGGGTCTTCGACCAGCGGTTTCAAGCCGAGCGAGTTGCAGGAAGGGGCCGCCGATCCGAGCGTGATCTTCGTCGCCCACCCGTTCAACCCGGTGTATCTGCTGCCCTTGGCCGAGATCGTGCCATCGGTGAAAACCGATGCCGCGCTGATCGAACGGGTCAAGGAAACCCTGCGCGGCCTGGGGATGTTCCCGCTGCATGTCCGCAAGGAGATCGACGCCCATATCGCCGACCGCTTTCTTGAGGCGGTGTGGCGCGAGGCGTTGTGGCTGGTCAAGGACGGCATTGCCACCACCGAGGAAATCGACGAGGCGATCCGCATGGGATTCGGTCTGCGCTGGGGCCAGATGGGGCTGTTCGAGACCTACCGCGTGGCGGGCGGCGAGGCGGGGATGAAGCATTTCATGGCGCAGTTCGGGCCGTGTCTGACCTGGCCCTGGACCAGGCTGATGGACGTGCCCGAGTTCAACGACGAATTGGTCGACCTGATTGCGGGGCAGTCGGATGCGCAGTCTGGCCACCATACGATCCGCGAGCTGGAGCGGATCAGGGACAGCAACCTGATCGGGTTTCTGCGGGCGTTGAAGGACCGCAACTGGGGTGCGGGCAAGGTGCTGCTGGAGCATGACGCGCGGCGACGGGTGGACATCCATGCCACGCCGCAAGGTGCGCCGATGGTCATGGCGCAGATGCAGGTGCTGCCGGGGTGGATCGACTACAACGGGCACATGACCGAAAGCCGCTATCTGTTCGCCGGGTCGGAAACCTGCGACGCCTTTTTGCGGCTGATCGGGTCAGACATCGACTATGTGCGGGGCGGGCACAGCTACTACACGGCCGAGTCTCATGTCATGCATCGCGGCGAGGCCAGGCTGGGCGACGCGCTGACCGGAACGGTGCAGGTGCTGCATGCCGATGAAAAGCGCCTGCACCTGTGGCTGTCGATCGACCGCGATGGAGTGGCCTTGGCCAGCGTGGAACAGATGCTGCTGCATGTCGACATGGCGCGGGGCAAGACCGTGGCGGCCCCGCCGGCCATCCTCGACAAGCTGATGCCGATTGCCCGCGCGCACCGGGCGCTGCCGCGCCCCGAGGCCGCCGGCCGGTTCGTCGGGCAAAGGGGGTAGGTCATGGATTTCGGCCTGTCCTCCGAGCAGCAGATGATCATCGACGCGACGCGGGCGTTCGTGGAAACCGAGTTGTTCCCGCATGAGGCCGAGGTCGAGCGCACCGGCCTCCTGCGTCCCGAATTGCGGGCCGATATCACGGCCAAGGCCATTGACGCCGGCCTTTATGCCGCCAACATGCCGGCCGAGGTCGGGGGGGCCGGGCTCGATACGCTGACCTGGCTGCTGTATGAAAAGGAACTCGGCAAGGCCAATTACGCCCTGCACTGGACCTGCGTCTGCCGCCCCTCGAACATCCTGCTGGCCTGCACCGCAGAACAGCGCGAGCGCTATCTGTTGCCGTGCGTGCGCGGGCTGCGGCACGATGCGCAGGCCATGACCGAACCGGGCGCGGGGTCGGACCTGCGGAGCATGAAGGCCAACGCCCGGCGCGACGGCTCCGATTTCATCCTCAACGGCACCAAGCATTTCATCAGCCATGCCGATGTCGCGGATTTCGTGATCGTCTGGGTGGCGACCGGCGAAGAGACGACGCCGCGCGGCCCGAAAAAGCGGATCACCGCGTTTCTGGTGGACAAGGGCACCGGGGGGTTCACGGTGCGCGAGGGCTATCGCAACGTGTCGCACCGCGGGTATCACAACATGATACTCGAGTTCGACGACTGCCGCCTGTCCGAAAACCAGGTGCTGGGCGAGGTGCACAAGGGGTTCGAAGTGGCGGGCCAGTGGCTGGGGGCCACGCGGCTGCAAGTCGCCTCGACCTGCCTTGGTCGGGCGGAACGCGCGCTTGGGCTTGCCGTGGCCTACGCCGCCGAACGCCGCCAGTTCGGACAGCAGATCGGCAAGTTTCAGGGCGTTTCGTTCAAGCTGGCCGACATGGCGATGGAGATGAAAGCAGCGGAACTGCTGACGCGCGAGGCGGCGTGGAAGTATGATCAGGGCACGGTCACCGAAGGCGACATGGCGATGGCCAAGCTGAAGGCGACCGAAGTGCTGGCGATGATCGCCGACGAGGCCATCCAGATTCATGGCGGCATGGGGCTCATGGAGGAATTGCCGCTGGAACGGATATGGCGCGACGCGAGAGTGGAGCGGATCTGGGAGGGGACGTCCGAGATCCAGCGGCACATCATCAGTCGCGAGTTGCTGCGGCCACTCGGGGCATGAGAGGCCGTTCAAGGGGTCGTTCTGCCCCCCTCGGCACAAGGCGCCTCACCCCCGACGGTATTTAGGAACAGAAAATGATGAAACCCCGGCTTTCTGCGAACCTCTCGTTCACCGCCTCCCGCCAGTCTGGCCGGGCCGGACAGGGGGGACCCCGATGACAGTGGCGAGAAAGGCCACCTTGTTCCGGGCTTGGGAACCAGGGGGTCTTCACCGTTCTTCCATGGCTACCCCGGAGTGCGCCGGTGGACCGGGAGGTGATGGACGCCGGCGGCTGAGTCCGGGTGTTTTCGCCCACGGCGGTACTGCCAGATGAAGACCCTTGCCCGCCTTCTCCGCCCGCGTCACATTGCCGTTCTGGGGGCCGGCTGGGCCGGGAACGTGATCGAGCAATGCGGCAAGATGGGCTTTGCCGGGCCGGTCTGGCCGGTCCATCCGACCCGGACCGAGGTCGGGGGGTTGCGCGCCTATCCCTCGCTCGCCGCCCTGCCCGAGGCGCCGGATGCGACCTTCATCGGGGTCAACCGTTTTGCGACGGTCGATGTGGTTGCCCGGCTTTCGGCGATGGGTGCCGGAGGGGCCATCTGTTTTGCGGCGGGCTGGACCGAGGCCGGGGAACCGGAGTTGCAGGCCAGGCTGGTTGCGGCGGCGGGCGAGATGCCGATCCTCGGGCCGAACTGCTATGGCGTGATCAACTACCTTGACGGGGCGCTGCTGTGGCCGGATCAGCACGGCGGGGTCAGGGTCAATCGCGGGGTGGCCCTGCTGAGCCAGTCTTCGAACATCGTCGTCAATCTGACGATGCAGGCGCGCGGGTTGCCAGTGGCCTATGTCGCGTGTCTGGGCAACGCGGCTGTCGTCGGGCTGGCGGAACTGGCCGGGGCGCTGCTGGCCGATGACCGGGTGACGGCACTTGGCATGTATGTCGAGGGGATCGACGACGCGGCCGCCTTTGCCGCGCTGGCCCAAGCGGCGCGGGCGGCGGGCAAGGGCATCGTGTGCATCAAGTCCGGCAAGACCGATCTGTCACGCACGGCTGCCGCGTCGCATACGGCGGCGCTGGCGGGGGGGGCTGCCGCCTCGAGCGCGTTTCTAAGGCAGGTGGGGGTGGCAGAGGTCGCAACGCCTGCCGAACTGGTCGAGACGCTGAAGATCCTGCATCTGCACGGGCCGGGACTGGGATCGCGGCTGTGTTCGCTGTCGTGTTCCGGCGGCGAGGCCGGACTGGTCGCCGATCTTGCCGCGCCGCACGGGCTGGAGTTTCCCGAGCCGACCACGGCACAGCGCACCCGGCTGGGGGAAATTCTGGGGCCGATCGTGACGATTGCCAACCCGTTCGACTATCACACCTTCATCTGGGGCGATGGCCCGCGCACCACCGACGTGTTTACCACCATGCTGGCCGGATTTGATGCGGGGATGTTCATCATCGACCCGCCTCGTGCCGACCGCTGCGATCCTTCGAGTTATGAGCCCGCCTTGCAGGCCATTGTGGCGGCGGGCAAGGCAACGGGCAAGCCTGCGTTTCCGGTGGCGTCGCTGCCGGAGAATTTTGACGAGACCCGCGCGATTGCCCTGATGGACCAGGGCATTGCCACGCTGATGGGGTTGGAGACGGCCCTTGCGGCAATCAGGGCGGCGCAGACCCCGGCCGGGGCGGCGGGGTGGCAACCGGTGAGGGTGCGGCCCGAGGCTGTCGCCGCCATGTTGTCAGAGGCAGAGGCCAAGGCCGTGCTGGCCGGTGCCGGGGTGCCGGTGCCGCGCGGGGTCAGCGGGCCCACGCTGACCGGCCTTGATGTGGCGGGATTGACCCCGCCCTTTGCGCTGAAAGGGCTGGGCTTTGCCCACAAGACCGAGGCCGGGGCAGTGCGGTTGGGGTTGTCCTCGCTGCAGGGACAGGCCGAGATGCCGGGGGCTGTGGGCTATCTGGCCGAAGAGATGGTGACCGGAGCCGTGGCCGAGGTGTTGCTGGGTCTGCGGCGTGATCCGGTGTATGGGGTGACGCTGACGGTCGGCATGGGCGGGGTGACGGCCGAACTGCTGGCCGATACCGTGACGCTGGTGCTGCCGGTCACCCAAGGGCAGGTGCTGGAGGCGTTGCAGCGGTTGCGACTGTGGCCGCTGCTCGATGGCTACCGGGGGCGCGCGCGCGCCGATGTCGCAGCGCTTGCCGACATGGCCGTGCGGCTGGCGGCGCTGATGGCGGATCCGGCGTTCGAAGAGATCGAGATTAATCCCGTCTTGCTGCGCGCCTCGGGTGCCGTGGCGGTGGACGCCCTGATCCGGAAGGTGTGACATGGAAATGCTGCTGACAGGTCCGATCCGCACGCGTCAGGAGGGTGCCGTGCTGGAGGTCACTCTTGACCGCCCCAAGGCCAATGCGATCGACCTCGCGACCAGCCGGATCATGGGGCAGGTGTTCCGCGCGTTTCGCGATGACGACGGGTTGCGGGTTGCAATCCTGCGGGCCGAGGGCGAGAAATTCTTTTGCCCCGGCTGGGATCTGAAGGCGGCGGCGGCCGGCGACGCGGTGGACGGCGACTATGGCGTCGGGGGCTTTGGCGGTTTGCAGGAGTTGCCGGGGCTGAACAAGCCGGTGATCTGTGCGGTCAACGGCATCTGTTGTGGGGGCGGTCTGGAACTGGCGTTGTCTTGCGATCTCATCCTGTGTGCCGATACCGCGACCTTTGCGCTACCCGAAATCCGGTCGGGGACCGTGGCCGATGCGGCGTCGATCAAGCTGCCAAAACGCATTCCCTATCACGTCGCGATGGACCTTTTGCTGACGGGGCGCTGGTTCGATGCCGGTGAGGCGCTGCGGTGGGGGATCGTGAAGGAGATCTGTTCGGGGCCGGAGTTGCCGGGCAAGGCCTGGGATCTGGCACGGCTGCTGGAAAGCGGACCGCCCCTGGTCTATGCCGCGATCAAGGAAGTGGTCCGCGAGGCCGAGGGTCTGCGGTTTGCCGACGCGATGAACCGGGTGACCAAACGGCAGATGCCGACGGTGGACCGGCTGTATTCGTCGGAAGATCAACTGGAGGGCGCGCGAGCCTTTGCCGAAAAGCGCGAGCCGGTCTGGCGGGGAAAGTGACGCGGCGCGGCGGGAAGACCGAGAGGGTCCCCCTCAGGCGGTTCTGGAAAAGGTGCGGGCGGCACGCGGACAAACCTGGGTCCGGTGGACCGGGGTCTGCACGACACCCGGCCCCGACGATGGCCCTTCGAAGTGATCGGCTCGACATCTCCCTGAAACCGACGCCTGCGCGTCGCTTCCCGCACACCCAAGGGCGTCCGCACCCGATAGGACGGTGACGCCCCGACACAGACGGGCCTGGGGACGGCCATGGACACGGATTACATCATCGTCGGCGCGGGGTCGGCGGGCTGTGTGCTCGCGAACCGGTTGAGCGAAAGCGGCAAGCACAGGGTCACGGTGCTGGAGGCGGGCGGGTCGGATGCGCGGTTCTATGTGCATCTGCCGTTGGGCTATGGCAAGCTTTTCTATGATCCCAAGGTCAACTGGATGTATCAGACCGAGCCCGATCCGGGGCTGCTGGGGCAGCGGGATTTCTGGCCGCGCGGCAAGATCCTCGGCGGGTCGTCGTCGATCAACGCGATGGTCTATATTCGCGGCCACCGGGCGGATTATGCGGAATGGGGGGCTGCGAACCCCGGCTGGGGGTGGCCCGAGGTTCTGAGTGCGTTCAAGGCGATGGAGCATACCGAGGCCGGCGGCGATGCGTATCGCGGCACCGGCGGGCCGCTGTTCATCAGCGAGAACCGGCGCGGGTTGCATCCCCTGGTCGAAGATTACATCGCGGCCTGCGGGCAGGCAGGCCTGGCCTACAACCGCGATTTCAACGGCGCAGAGCAAGAGGGATCGGGCACCTATCAGTTGACGGTCAAGGGCGCGCGGCGAAACTCGGCGGCACGCGCCTTTCTGCATCCGGCGATGGGGCGCAAGAACCTGACGGTGCTGACCGGGGCCCATGTGATGCGGGTGATCTTCGAGGGGACCCGGGCAGTTGGGGTGGAGGTTCGGCGCGGGGGCGAGGTGGTGCAGATGCGCTGCACGGCCGAGGTCATTCTGGCCGGTGGTGCGGTCAACTCGCCGCAACTGCTGCACCTGTCGGGCGTCGGGCCGGGGGCGCTGCTGGCGGGTCTTGGCGTGCCGGTCGTATTGGACAATCCCAATGTGGGCGACCATCTGAATGACCATCAGGGGGTGAACTATACCTGGAAGATGAAGGTGCCGACGTACAACGGCGTCCTGCGGCCGTGGTGGGGCAAGCTGCTGGTGGGGATGCAATACGTGTTCACCGGGGGCGGGCCGCTGGCCAAGTCGATCAACCATGGCGGCGGGTTCTTCAAGACCTTGCCCGATCTGGAGCGACCGAACATGCAGTTGTACATGCAGGCGTTCTCGACGTTGATCCCCAAGGATGGCGAGCGGCCCCTGCTGACGCCGGACCCGTTTCAGGGGCTGTCGCTGGGGCTTTCCAATTGCCGCCCGACCAGCCGCGGGCATATCCGCATCGGCTCGGCCGACCCGTTCGTGCATCCGGTGATCACGGCCAACGCCTATTCGACCGAGCGCGATGTGGACGAGATGCTCGCGGCCTGCAAGTTCCTGCGGACCATCGCGGCACAGCCGGCCTTTGCCCGGCTGATCGACGAGGAGTTGCGTCCCGGGCCCAAGGTGCAGACCGATGCGCAGATGATCACCGATTTCCGCCGCCGGTCGGGCACGGTCTATCACCCAAGCTGCACCTGCCGGATGGGGCCGGACCCGGCGTCCTCGGTGGTGGATGCGCGGCTGCGGGTGCACGGGGTGGCGGGGTTGCGGGTGATCGATGCCTCGGCGTTTCCCAACCTGATGGCGGGTAATACCAACGGGCCCGCAATGATGATGGGCTGGAAGGGCGCGGATCTGGTGCTTGCCGACGCGCGCTGAGCCTGCAAGGGGGCGCCGTTCTCGGGGCCATCGAGGCCCCTCACCCGGCTTTGGCGCGGGATTTCCGGCGGCGGGATGGCGGGGAAGTTTCCGGACGGAGCAAGCGGGGGTTTGCTCCGGTCACAGGCATTCCGCGCAAGGCACCCGCGCGCGTCACCGCGCCGGCGGGCTTACCCGCCGCGCGGAAAGCGTTTGCCGTCTTCCAGCCGGTTCAGGTCCATATGGTTGCGCATGTAGCGCTCGGACGCGGCGCGCAGGGGTTGATGGTCCCAGGGGTAATAGGTACCATTGCGCAGGGCCGGGTAAACCACCCAGCGGCGGGCCTGGGACTGGCGCACTTCGGCATCAAAGGCCGCGAGGTCCCATCGGGCGTCGGCGACCTTGCTGAAATAGGCCAGCACTTCTGCCGCGCGCGGGTCTGCGGCAAGGTTGCGGGTTTCGTCCGGGTCATTGGTCACGTCGTACAACTGTTCGGGGTCGGCGGTGCAGCGGATGTACTTCCAGGCCCCCAGGCGCAACGCGACCATCGGCGCGATGGACCCCTCGGCGGCGTATTCCATGGCGACGGGGGTGGTGCGGTCCTGTCCCATGGCGAGTGGCAGCAGAGTTTCGCCGTCGGTCCATGGCTGGATCTCGGTCAGGTCGAGGCCGATCATGTCGCACAGCGTGGGCATGAGATCGAGAGTGGAGACCGGGGTCGCAACGAGGCGGGGGGTCAGGTCTGGGGCGGCGATCATCAGCGGCACCCGTGCAGCACCTTCGAAGAAATTCATCTTGAACCACAGGCCGCGACGGCCCAGCATTTCGCCATGGTCTGACAGGAAGACCACGACCGCCTCCTGCCGCGTATCCTCGATCGTTTGCAGGATCTCGCCGATCCTGGCGTCGATGTAGCTGATGTTGGCGAAATAGCCTTGGCGGGCGCGGCGGATCTGGGCGTCGGTCACCGTCACGGACGCCGCATCGCAGGCGTCGAACAGCCGCCGGCTGTGGGGATCCATCGCGGCATAGGGGAGGGCGGGCGGCGGTTCCAGTTCGGGAATGCCGTCATGCAGGTCCCAGTATCTGCGGCGCGCGACAAAGGGGTCGTGCGGGTGGGTGAAGCTGACCGTCAGGCACCAGGGGCGCGGGTCGGTGCCGCGCGACAGGTCGTAGAGTTTCTGCACCGCCTGATGGCAGACGTCGTCGTCATATTCCAGCTGGTTGGTGATTTCCGCCACCCCTGCGCCGGTGACCGAGCCGAGATTGTGATACCACCAGTCGATCCGCTCGCCCGGTTTGCGGTAATCGGGGGTCCAGCCGAAATCGGCGGGGTAGATGTCGGTCGTCAGCCGCTCTTCGAACCCGTGCAACTGGTCGGGGCCGACGAAATGCATCTTGCCCGACAACGCGGTGAAGTATCCGGCACGGCGCAGATGGTGGGCATAGGTCGGGGTGTCGGAGGCAAACTCGGCGGCGTTGTCGTAAACCCGGGTGCGGCGCGGCAATTGGCCGGACATGATCGCCGCGCGGGCGGGGGCGCAAAGCGGCGAGGCGGTGTAGGCATTGGCAAACCGCACCGAATGGTCGGCGAGGCGGCGCAGGTTGGGGCAGTGCAGAAACGCGGCGGGACCGTCGGGGAACAGGGTTCCGGTCAACTGGTCCACCATGAGGATCAGGATGTTGGGTTGGTCGGTCATCTGGGCCCCCGGAGTTGTCTGATATGGGTGGGGTGATTGCGCGAGGCTTGCAAGGGGGTTGCGCATTGCAGCGCGGGATTGGAGGATCGGGCAGGCCGTTTGGGGCGGGCAGGTCGGGGGCGGGCATGATCGTATCGGAGTTTCCTTACGCGGTGACGGACGAGCCGGATGTGGGCATCGTGCTGTCGGACGGCTGCCGGTTGTCGGCGCGGGTGTGGCGCGCGGTGGGGGCGGGGCCGGTGCCGGCGGTGCTGGAGTACCTCCCCTACCGCAAGCGCGACGGCACCGTGCCGCGCGACGAGATGATGCATCCCTATGTGGCGGGGCACGGCTATGGCTGTGCGCGCGTGGACATGCGGGGAAACGGCGACAGCGACGGGTTGATGACCGACGAGTACACCGCGCAGGAACTGGCCGACGCGTGCGAGGTGATCGAATGGCTGGCGGCACAGCCGTGGTGTTCGGGCAGCGTGGGAATGATGGGCAAATCCTGGGGCGGGTTCAACTGCCTGCAAACGGCGGTCCTGCAGCCCGACGCGCTGCGCGCTGTGGTCTCGGTCTGCGCGACGGCCGACAGGTTCGGCGGCGACATCCATTTCAAGGGCGGCTGCCTGTTGGGCGAGAACTTTGGCTGGGGCGCCACGATGTTGTCGTATTCGTCGCGCCCGCCGGACCCTGCAGTGCGGCCGGACTGGCGCGAGGTGTGGCTGGCGCGGCTGGAGGCCGAGCCGTGGCTGGCCCCGCGCTGGGCGGATGTGCAGGAACGGGGGGCGTACTGGCAGCATGGGTCGGTCTGCGAGGATTACGCGCGGCTGACGGTGCCCGCGCTGATCTGGGGCGGCTGGGCCGACGGCTATATGAACACGGTCGCCGACCTGGTCGAACACGCGGGCGCCAGGGGGATTGTCGGGCCCTGGGGGCATCAGTATGCGCACACCGCGCTGCCCGGCCCGCAGGTGGGCTTTCTTGACGCGGCGCTGCGATGGTGGGATCGCTGGTTGAAAGGGGTTCCGAACGGCGCAGAGCAGGATCCGGCGTATCGGGTGTTCCTTTTGCATTCCGAGCCACCGGATGCCGCGCCCGAGACCCGGGCGGGGCATTGGGTGGCAGAGCAGGTCTGGCCGTCGCCACGGGTGCGCAGAGAGATCTGGCATCTGGGGTCTGCTGCATCGAGGCCGGGGGGTTTCACACCCCCCGGACCCCCCGTGGGATATTTGTGCAGAGAAGAACAGGGGGCGATTTCGGTTGGGATCGCCACGCCGCAGCACCTTGGGATGCAGGCGGGAGAGTTCTTTCCGATGGGTCTCAACGCCGAATTGCCGGGGGATCAGCGGTTCGATGACGGTCTTTCGGTGTGTTTCGACGGCGATGTGCTGATGGCCGATCTTGATCTGACGGGGGCTGCCCGGGTCAGTCTGACGCTGGCTGCGGATCGGCCGCTGGGGTTTGTGGTGGCGCGGTTGTGCGACGTGGGGCCGGACGGGTCTTCGGTGCGCATCGCGCATGGGATGCTGAACCTGTGCCATCGGGCGGGCAGTGCCGCGCCGGTGGCGATGCTGCCGGGGGAGGCCGTGGCAGTGACCTTCGATCTGGATCAGATGGCCTATCGGCTGGCCGCCGGGCACCGGGTGCGGCTGGCCTTGTCGAACAGCTACTGGCCGTTCGTCTGGCCCTCGCCCGAGCCTGTGGGGGTGACGCTGACCGGGGGGCGGCTCGATCTGCCGGTGCATGCGGGGTCGGGGGCAGAGTGGGTGCCGCCCCCAGCGGCCCATGCACCGCCCTGGCGGCACCGTGTGCTGCGGCCGGCGGCCTCGGCAAGACGGATCGAAACGGATCTGTTGTCAGGGGTCTGCGCGCTGATCATCGAACAAGAGGGCGGTGATGTCGAGAACCTCGATCACGGGCTGATCACCGGCGAATCGGTCGCTGAGCGGTGGGAGATCCACCCCGATGACCCCTTGTCGGCGCGCGGCACGCAGGTCTGGGACCAGCGGCTGTCGCGCGGGGAATGGGCGGTGCGGACACGCGCCGCAGCCGAGATGACCGCAACCGCCACGCACCTCGTGATGACCGCGTCGCTGACCGCGTGGGAGGGCGGGGTGCAGGTGTTCAACCGGGAGTTTCACGACCGGGTCGCGCGGCGGTTTGTTTGAGGCATCGGCGGGAACCCCGGGGAAAAATCGTTGCCTGAATCTGCCTTGCCGGGTTACTGATTGCGCAATCAACAAAAACGGCTTCGGCCATCGGGGAGACTGTGATGAACACCGAATTGAACTATCTGCTGTCGCGTGCCGCCAGGGGTCAGCTGTCGCGCCGCGATTTCATGGGCCGTGCTGGTGCGCTGGGCGTATCTGCGGCAGTGGCGGGCGGGATGTTTGCCAGCGCCGCCCGGGCGCAGACGCCGGTCAAGGGCGGGGTGCTGCGCGCCGGAATGCAGGGCGGCGAAAGCACCAACACGCTGGACCCGGCGCTGGCGGCCTCGGAAGTGCCATTCGTCGTGAACATGACCTGGGGCGAAATGCTGGTCGATGTGAACGAAAGGAACGAGATCGACTATCGGATCGCCGAAGAGATCTCGTCGAACCCCGACGCCACGGAATGGAAGTTCAAGATCCGCGCGGGTGTCGAATTCCACGATGGCAAGACGCTGACCGCCGAAGACGTGATCGCCACATTGAAGCGCCACACGGACGAGAAATCGCAGTCGGGTGCGCTTGGCATCGTGCAGGGGATTTCCGAGATGACGGCAAGCGGGGACATGGTCACGCTGAAGCTGGCGTCGGGCAATGCCGACCTGCCGTTCCTGATGGCGGACTATCATCTGGTCATCCAGCCGGGCGGCGGGGTCGACAACCCGACGGCTGGCATCGGGGCCGGGGCCTACAAGGTGGCGATCAACGAGCCCGGGGTGCGGCACGGCTTCGAACGCCATGTCAATTACTGGGATGCGGCACGGGTGGCGCATGCCGATCAGGTGGAGATCCTCGTGATCAACGACAACACCGCGCGCACCGCGGCGTTGCAGTCGGGGCAGATCCACATGATGAATCGGGTCGACCCGAAGATTGTCGGCCTGCTGAAAGGCGTGCCGGGCATCTCGATCCAGCAGGCGGCGGGACGCGGGCATTACGTCTTCATCATGCATGTCGACAAGCCGCCCTTCGACAACAACGACCTGCGCATGGCGCTGAAGCTGGCGATCAACCGGCAGGAAATGGTGGACAAGATCCTTGGCGGCTTCGGCTCGGTCGGCAACGATTTCCCGATCAACGCGGCCTATCCCTATTTCGACGCCACCATTCCGCAGCGCGAATACGATCCGGCAGCGGCGGCGGAGTATTACAGGAAGTCGGGCCATGACGGCAGCCCGATCGAGTTGCGAACGTCGCCTGCGGCCTTCCCGGGCGCGGTCGAGGCCGCGCAACTGTTCGCGCAGTCGGCCGCGGCGGCAGGCATTCCGCTGACCGTGAAACTGGAGCCCGACGACGGCTATTGGGACAACGTCTGGAACGTGCAGCCGTTCTGTGCCAGCTATTGGGGCGGTCGGCCGGTGCAGGACCAGATGTATTCGACGGCCTATGTCTCGACCGCCGACTGGAACGACACCAAATTCAAGAATGCCGACTTCGACGCGACCCTGATCGCGGCACGGGCCGAACTGGACCAGGGCAAGCGCAAGGAGGAATACTCCAAGCTGGCCAACATCCTGCGTGACGAGGGCGGACTGATCCTGCCGATGTTCAATGATTTCGTCGAAGCGCGGCGCGACGAGGTCGGCGGCTGGATCGTCGATCCGAATGGTGAGTTGATGAACGGCAAGGCCCTGATCAAGTGCTGGTCCAACGCCTGAAGGCCGCGGATGCATCCGCTGATCAGATTGCTGATCCAGCGCGTCGTGCTGGGTCTGGCGCTGCTGCTGGTGGTCTCGGTGGTCATCTTTCTGGGCACCGAGGCTCTGCCGGGCGATGTTGCGTCCGCCATTCTGGGCCAGTCTGCGACACCCGAGGCTTTGGCGAACCTGCGTGAGACCCTGGGGCTGAACGAGCCTGCCATCGCGCGCTATTTCAATTGGCTGGGCGGGGTGCTGACCGGCGATCTGGGGGTAGCGCTGACCAACGGCCAGCCGATTGCGCAGGCGATCGGGCAACGGATGGGCAACACGCTGTTTCTGGCGGGCTGTGCCGCGGCGATTTCGGTGCCGCTGGCGATCGTTCTGGGGCTGATCGCGGTGCGCTATGTGGGTCGTTGGCCGGACAAGCTGATTTCCGGGGTAACGCTGGCCACCATCAGCCTGCCGGAATTCGTTGCGGGGTATTTCGTGATTTTCCTGCTGACGCAGGTGTTTCCGCTGTTTCAACCTGTGGCCATGGTGTTCCCGGGCATGACCTTCTGGGCCAAGCTGAATGCGGTGGCCTTGCCGGTGATCGTGCTGGTGCTGGTGGTTCTGGCGCACATGATGCGAATGACGCGGGCGGCGATCCTCAACGTGATGCAGTCGGCCTACATCGAGACCGCCGAACTCAAGGGGCTGTCGCCCATGGCGGTGATCTGGCGACACGCGCTTCCCAATGCCATAGCCCCCATCCTGTCGGTCGTGGTGATCAATCTCGCCTATCTGGTGGTGGGGGTCGTGGTCGTCGAGGTTGTGTTCAGCTACAACGCCCTCGGCCAGTATCTGATCGATCATGTCGCCAAGCGCGACCTGCCGGTGGTGCAGGCGGTGGGGCTGATCTTTGCCGCCGTCTATATCGGGCTGAACATCCTTGCCGACGTGCTGTCGATCATCGCGAACCCGCGGCTGAGGCATCCGAAATGAAGATGCCGCTTTCAGCGCTGCTGGGTCTGATCTTTACCGGCACGTTCTTTCTGGCAGCGATCTTTGCGGATTTCATTGCCCCCTACCCGCTCGACGCTGCATTGGGCAAGGTATGGGAGCCGCCCTCGGCCACCTTCTGGCTGGGGACCGACACCATCGGGCGCGATATCCTGTCCCGTCTGATCTATGGCGGGCAGATCACGATCTTTGTGGCTCTGGTGTCGTCGCTGCTGGCGTTTGGCATGGGGTCGGTGCTGGGCTTCATGGCGGCCACTCAAGGCGGCTGGATCGACCAGAGCCTGTCGCGGCTGGTCGATCTGATCATGGCGATCCCGTCGCTGATCATCGCGCTGGTGGTGCTGTCGGTGTTGCCCATCAGCCTGACCGTGTTGATCGTGCTGATGGGGATCCTGGATGCAACGCGGGTGTTCCGGCTCAGCCGCGCTGTCGCCATGGACATTGCGGTGATGGATTATGTCGAGGCGGCCAGGTTGCGCGGCGAAAGGCAAGGCTGGATCATCTTCCGCGAGATCCTGCCCAACGCCTTGTCGCCGCTGGTGGCCGAACTGGGGCTGCGGTTCATCTTTGCGGTGCTGTTCATCTCGACACTGTCGTTCCTCGGTCTGGGCATCCAGCCCCCCCTTGCCGACTGGGGCGGCATGGTGAAGGAAAACAAGGACGGGCTGATCTATGGCAAATCCGCCGCGCTGATGCCGGCGCTGGCCATTGCGGCGCTGGCGATCTCGGTCAATCTGGTGGCCGACTGGGTGCTGTCGCGCACCACCAGCCTGAAAGGGGGGCGCGGTGGATAAACCCTTGCTTGATATTCGAAACCTGCGCATCGAGGCGACCGCCTATCCGCCCGGAGAGCCGCCGCGCCATGTGGTGCTGGTGGATGACGTGTCGGTGTCGGTCCGCCAGGGCAGGGTCCTGGGGCTGATCGGCGAATCCGGGGCGGGCAAGTCCACCATCGGTTTGTCGGCGATGGCCTTCGGGCGTGGCGGGGTCCGGCTGACCGGCGGGCAGATCCTGCTGAACGGGCGGGATATCCGGGTCGCCGACGCGCAGGGCCTGCGCGCCATGCGGGGGCGCGAGGTCACCTATGTCGCGCAATCCGCCGCTGCCGCCTTCAACCCGGCCAAACGGCTGATGGAACAGGTGGTGGAAACCGCGCTGTCGCATCGGTTGATGAGCCGGTCCGAGGCAGAGGCCCGCGCAATCGGACTGTTCCGCAAACTCGGCCTGCCCGATCCAAATAGCTTCGGGCAGCGCTATCCGCATCAGGTCTCGGGCGGGCAGCTGCAACGCGCGATGACCGCGATGGCGCTGTGCCCGCGCCCCGAACTGGTGGTGTTCGACGAGCCGACCACGGCGCTCGACGTGACCACCCAGATCGACGTGCTCGCCGCCATCAAGGAGGCGATCCACGACACGGGGGTGGCAGCGCTTTACATCACCCACGACCTCGCCGTGGTGGCGCAGGTCGCCGATGACATCCTTGTGCTGCGCCACGGCAAGAAGGTCGAATACGGCACCACCGACCAGATCATCAACGCCCCGCAAGAGGGCTATACCCGGGCGCTGGTATCGGTCCGGTCCATCGACCATGTGGAAAAGGCCGAGGCCGCCGCGGTGCTGTCGGTTGCCGGCATCACCGCCCGCTACAAGGGCACCACATTTGACGTGCTGAAGTCCGTGACGGTGGACCTCGCTTCGGGGCAGACCCTGGCCGTGGTGGGCGAAAGCGGCTCGGGCAAATCGACGTTGGCCCGGGTGATCACCGGGCTTTTGCCCGCAACCCAGGGCCGTATCACCTTTGCCGGCCGCCTGCTGTCGCCCGACCTTGCCGCCCGCCGCAAGGACGACCTGCGCGAGTTGCAGATGATCTACCAGATGGCCGACACCGCGATGAACCCGCGCCATACCGTCGGCACCATCATCGGCCGCCCGCTGGAATTCTACTTCGGCCTGAAGGGCGAGGCCAGACGCGACCGGGTGCAAGAGTTGCTCGACCAGATCGAGATGGGTCGCGGTTATGCCGACCGCTATCCCGCCGAACTCTCGGGCGGCCAGAAACAGCGGGTCTGCATCGCCCGCGCGCTTGCGGCCAAGCCCAAGCTGATCATCTGCGACGAAGTCACCAGTGCGCTCGACCCGCTGGTCGCCGATGGCATCCTGAAACTGTTGTTGAACCTTCAGGCACAGGAAGGCGTGGCCTACCTGTTCATCACGCACGACCTCGCCACGGTCCGCGCCATCGCCGACCGCATCGCGGTGATGTATCGCGGCGCAGTCGTGCGGTACGGGTCAAAAACCGACGTGCTGACCCCGCCATTCGACGACTATACCGACTTGCTGCTGTCCTCGGTGCCCGAGATGAAACCGGGCTGGCTGGAAGGCGTCCTGCAAAGCCGCCGCATGCAAAGCGCGGGAAACTGATCCGTCCGCTTTCGCCTTGCCCAAATATCCCCGCCGGAGGCTCTTTGGCCCGGCGGTTGGCGAGGCGTGACCTCACAGGGCGTAATCCGACCCTTCCGCGTCCAGCAACGCTTTCAATTCGCGCAGATGCGCCTCGGCGTATCCCGGGTACTCCTCCCATTCCTGTGCGGTCTTTTCCGCCACCGCATCCGACAGCACCCGCAGCGGTCGCCCGGTCTGCAAGGCGCGAATGTAGGTTTCGGCAGCGCGCTCGAAATAGGTCAGGCGGTTGAAGGTCTCGGCAACGGTGCGACCGATGATCAGCACGCCGTGGTTGCCCATGATCATTGTGGTGATCGCCGGATCGGTCAGCAGGCCTGTGCAGCGCGCGGCCTCGTCCGCAAAGGCCATGCCGCCATAGTGTTCATCGACCACATGGCGGCGATGAAACATCGCGGTGTTCTGGTCGATGGCGGGCAGGCGACTGTCGGCGAGGCTGGCCAGAACCGTGGCGTGGATCGAATGAACGTGCATCACGCAAACCGCATGTGGCAGGGCTCGGTGGATCGACCCGTGCAGGCCCCATGCCGTGGGGTCGGGCGCATCGGGGCGCGCCAGCGTGGCGGGATCGTTCGCGTCGATCTCCAGCAGGTCCGACGCCTTGATCCGGGCAAAGTGACGGCCTTGCGGGTTCATCAAAAAGCGGGTGCCGTCCGCGCTGATGGCCAGCGAAAAGTGGTTGGCCACCGCCTCGTGCAGGTTCAGCCGCACGGACCAGCGGAAGGCAGCGGCAAGGTCGATGCGTTCGGCGAGGTGGCCGAGGTTCGGATGGGCAGTCATGCGGCGTCTCCATTGGGCCAGTGACCTGCGGCGAGGGCCGACAGGGCGGCGGTGATCCGGGCAAAGCTGGCGGCGGCACGGGGCGCCGTGTGGCGGGCACGCAGATAGCCGTGCACCAGCCCCCGTTCCAGCACCCGATGCGCGCGGCCCCCGGCCGCGGTCAGGCAGGCACAGTACTGGCTGGCGTCATCGGCGATGGGGTCGCATTCGGCACTGAAGGCCACAACCGGCGGCAGGCCGGTGAAATCCGGGTCGCGCAAAGGCGCGGCCGTGGGATCGCCCGCGTCGGACTGCCGGATGCCCGCATAGAACAGCACGTCATCGCGGGTCAGCATCGGTGCTGCGGCGTGAGCCAGATAACTCCCCTGATCCATGTCGCCGCCCAGACCGGCATAGATCAGCACCACGCCGCGCAGACCGGGTGCCTTGCGCAAGGCATGCGCAGCGGCCGCCGCAAGGTTGCCACCGGCCGAATCGCCGGCCAGCACCACGGGACTCTCCGCCAGCACCGCCCGGGTCGCCGCCACCGCGTCGTCAAAGGCGGCGGGGTGCGGATGTTCCGGCGACAGGCGGTAATCGACGCTGACCACCCGCAGCCCGGTTGCGGCCCGGATCTCGGCGCAGATGTCGTCATGGCTGTCCAGCCCGCCGACCACGAACCCGCCGCCATGCAGATAGACCACCGCGGGTGCCGACCCCGGATAGTCGCGGCAAGGAACGCCGCCGACCGGCCGGTCTTGGGCCGTCACGCCGGGCGGGTGGCCGCGGGCAAACACCCGGCACATGGCATCATAGATCGCCCGTTGACCGGCGACCGACCGGCTGGCCGTGTCCACAGGACAGGCCGCCGCCGTCGCCGCGATGAAGGCCCAGGTCGGGGCGTCGATCAGGCTTTGGTAATCTGTTTGCACCATGCTTCCCGCAGGCGGCTGGTGTTCATCCCTGCACCGCACCCGCCTGGTGGACACACTGACATCGTATCGCCGGAATCGGCGACCGAAATGCCCGGATTAACGCCAATTTTCGACATTTCATGCCGGTAGACAAGGGACAAGAGATGAACCTGGGGGGTTTCAATGCACCTGATACGATCGTTTGAACCGGAGAATGCCGCTCTTGTCGGCTGGGGTGTCCGAGTGATGCTGGTCACCCGCGACGGCCGCGACGGGCTGGTTTCGCGTCGGCTGGCAGGGATCGGCGGTCAGGTCGAAAGTCTGCCGGACCTTGGCACAGCCCTGTCGCTGATCGCGGACGATCCGTTCGGCTACAGCCTGGTCGTGATCGAGTGCGATGCGTTCGGCGGCGTGGCCGACGTGCGGCGACGGGTGGCGATGCAGGACGAAAGCGCCTTGCGGGTTCCGGTGATTCTGGTCAGCCGCGACTGCCCGGTACAGGTCTTTCCGGCCGACCGCGGCGCACCTGTCATGCTGCGCGCGCCCTTGTCGGCGGTATCGCTGCGCGTCGGGTTCGAGCATGCCTTGCGCGACCGGCTGGCGCAGCGCGCGGTCTGACCGCGCTTGACCGCACCGGCAAGAGCGCCCCTTGCGGAGCGCCCCTGATCCATGCCCGGACATTCTGCGCCTGACGCGCACGCGATCAGGAGAGCGACAGATTGGTCGCGGATTCGCGGCCGTCACGACCGGCTTCGATATCGAACGTGACCGGCTGGCCATCCTTCAGGGACCGCAGACCGGCACGCTCCAGTGCGGTGATGTGAACAAACACGTCCTTCTTGCCGCCTTCCGGGGCAATAAAGCCGTAACCCTTTGTTTCATTGAACCATTTCACGGTGCCCTTGGCCATCGTGAACTCTCCTGTCTGGTCGCCGCCCGCGGTAGTGCGGCGGCCCGGCCCCGTCAGCTGAAGATCGAATGCTGCGGCCGAAAACTGCAGACAGTGGTCGATAGAGATAACGTCGCCCCACAATCATGCCTCGACGGCCCTTGAAAATCAAGCCGGTTGACAGTCAGGCGATTTCGGGCGCGCGGAGATCCGCAGAGCGGCGTCGCGGCAGCAGGGCGGGCAGCAGGATCATGGCCGTGGCAGCCAGACCGGCCCCCATCCACAGCCCGAGCGCCTGCAGCAGCGTCGCGTCGAACAGCACCAACGCCGCGAGGGCCGAGGTAAAACCAAGGCACCCGCAGACCAGAATCACGATCACCGCCATGTTGCACCCTACGCGTGGACAGGCTCAAGTCTGCCTGCCGAACCGGGCAGGATTGTGGCAGCCCTGCAGAAAGTGGGTGGTGGGTGATGACGGACTCGAACCGCCGACCATCTCGGTGTAAACGAGACGCTCTACCAACTGAGCTAATCACCCGATGGCACGCGGTTTAGCCAGCGGCGGGCCGAACCGCAAGCGTCAGATCAACTCGTCTTCGTCGGGGATGTCCAGAACCTGATCGCGGGCGGTGTCGGCCTGCGGCAGTTCCGCCAGATGGAACAGCGCGTCGCCCTCGTTCACCAGCGGCAGATGCGCCCGGCCCACCAGAATGCCGGCCTTGGGCGAGACCAGTTCGACCTCGGTTTCGCCGAACGGATCCGAAATGGTGGCCAGCACCGCCCCCGCCGTCACCCGGTCGCCGACTTCGGCCATCGGCGTCATCAGCCCGGCCCCCGGCGCACGCAACCAGTCGCTTTTCTGGCAATGCACCGTGGCCGCGCGGATGCGCGGAGCGGCACTGGCGGGCAGCATTCCGATGGCGGCCATCGTGCGCAGAATGCCCGCAATCCCGATCCTGACCGCCGTCTCGTCTACCCGCAGACCCTCTCCCGCCTCGAACAGCAGCACCGTCACTCCGGCCTGAGTTGCGGTGGCCCGCAGCGAACCTTCGCGCATCCGGCTGGTCAGGGTGACCGGTGCGGCAAAGGCCTGCGCCAGCCGCAGCGCCTCGGGCTGGCCCGGCGAGACGCGGATCTGCGGCAGGTTGCTGCGGTGGATTGCCGCCGAATGCAGGTCAACGCCATAGCTCGACCGCGCCACGACTTCGGTGCGAAAGGAATAGGCCAGCCGCGACGCAAGCGAGCCCGCTGCCGAACCGGGGAAGCTGCGGTTCAGATCGCGCCGGTCGGGCAGATAGCGGGAATGGCTGAGAAAGCCAAAGGCGTTGACGATGGGCACGGCCAGCAGCGTGCCCGAAATGCCGTTCAAACTGGGGTGGCGCAGCAGCCGGCGCACAATCTCGACCCCGATCACCTCGTCGCCGTGGATGGCCGCCGAGACGAACATCACCGGCCCCGGACGTGCGCCATGCACCACATGCAGCGCCAACGCCACCGGCGTATGGTCGGGCATGTTCGTCATCGGCAGTGCCACCGTTGCGCGCCGTCCGGGCGGGATGCTGCGGCCGGCTATCTGGAAATTCTCGCGCTTGACCACCGCTTGCCCCTTTGACCGCACAGAGGCGCCCCGCTGTTCTTTCGTTCCGCCGACACCTCGGACAGTCGGGGCGGTTATTGCGGCACCAGAACCTCGTAACCGACGGCATTGGCGCCCGCGATGGTCCACGAGCCGTTCAGCACCCCATCTTGCCGCACCCGGTAGATGATCATGCCGATCTTGTCACCCAGCCGGTAGGCGGCAGTGAACACGTCACCATCGCGCATGCAGATCCCGCTCGATGTCGAACCGCCGGTGGTCCAGAAAATCTCGCAGGTGACGTCGGTGGTCAGAACGATCTCGGCCGTGCCGCCATAGGGACTGCCGTCCGGGTTGGAGCCCTGTACCAGATATGCCCCGCCGATGACCTGTGCTTCGGCCATACCGGCACAAGCCACAAGACCCGCCGTCAAAACGTGTCGCATCCCCAACTCTCCTGCATGAAAACCCGCCACGGTCCTAACGCGACGGACCTGATTCGCTCAAAGCTTTTTCCGGCGACGCGCCTCAGGGCTGTTTGGCAAACCGCAGATAGGGCAGCTTGATGTCGAGCGGGCCATACTTCGCCTCGGCCTGTTCGGTGTTCAGCGACAGCGCCACGATCACATCCTGCCCCGGCACCCAGTTGGCGGGGGTGGCCAGCGGCACGCCGTCGGTTGCCTGCACGGCATCCAGCGCCCGGAGGATCTCGGCAAAGTTGCGCCCGACCGACATCGGATAGGCCATGGTCAGGCGGATCTTCTTGTCCGGCCCGACGATGAACACGGTTCGCACCGTTGCGGTATGCGCGGGCACCCGGCCGTCGGGAAGATAGGCATCTGCGGGCAGCATGTCATAGGCCTTGGCGACGATCAGGCTGGTGTCGTCGATGATCGGGAAGTCCGCCGGATTGCCGGCCACCGCTTCGATGTCGCGTTTCCACTTGTCGTGCTCGACGATCGAATCGACCGAAACGCCGATGACCTTGGTGTGGCGCTTGGCGAATTCGCCCGAAAGCTGCGCCACAGCAGCAAATTCGGTGGTGCAGACCGGGGTAAAATCCTTGGGGTGGCTGAAGATGATCGCATAGTGGTCGCCGACCCAATCGTGAAAGTGAATGGTCCCGACGGTCGATTCGGCAGTGAAATCGGGGGCAATGTCGTTGATTCGGACGGACATGGGGTGCTCCGGGTTATTTCTCTGTCTCCGACATACGCGATTGTCGCGCAAGTTTCACCCCCCGGCACGCCGCCGGACGCAGGGCCGGGGCCGCAGACCGGCAACCGGACGGATCGGAACCGCGCTTGCGGTCGGCAATCGACAGTGCCACCCTGCCGGCAACCGCAAGGAGGCCCCCATGCTGAACAAACGCGACTTCTACATCGACGGCAAATGGATTGCGCCGGCAGCACCCCGCGACTGCGCCGTGATCGACCCCTCGACCGAGGATGCCTGCGCCGTCATCTCGCTGGGCGATCAGGCCGACACCGATGCGGCGGTCGCAGCGGCCAAAGCCGCGTTTCCCGGCTGGGCCGGGACCCCGCCCGCCGAGCGCCGCGCCATGGTGGTGGGCATTCTGGAGCAGTATCGCGCCCGGTCCGAGGACCTCGCCCGTGCCATCGCCATGGAAATGGGGGCGCCGATCCAGTTTGCGCGTGACGAACAGGCCCCCTGCCTGCCGTGGCATCTGACCAATTTCCTGACCGCCTTCGACGCCATCGAATGGGTCCGTCCATTGGGTCCGCAGGCCCCGCTGACCCGGATCGCGCTGGAGCCGATCGGCGTTGTGGGTCTGATCACGCCATGGAACTGGCCGATGAACCAGATCGCGCTCAAGGTCATTCCGGCATTGCTGGCCGGCTGCACCTGCGTGCTGAAACCATCCGAGGAATCGCCGCTGAACGCGATGATCTTTGCCGAATTCTGCCATGACGCCGGGGTGCCCGCCGGCGTGTTCAATCTGGTGAATGGCGACGGGGCCGGGGTGGGCAGCCAGTTGTCGATGCACCCGGACGTCGAGATGATCTCGTTTACCGGGTCTACCCGCGCGGGCCGTGCCATCACCAGGGCCGCAGCCGAGACGCTGAAGCGGGTGACGCTGGAACTGGGCGGCAAGGGGGCGAACCTGATTTTCGCCGATGCCGATGACCGCGCGGTCGAGCGCGGCGTTCGGCACATGATGGCCAATTCGGGTCAGTCCTGCAATGCGCCAAGCCGCATGCTGGTGGAGCGCCCGCTTTACGAACGCGCAGTCACAATCGCCGCCAACATAGCAAATGGCATCAAGGTTGCGTCCGCGCATGATGAGGGCAACCATATCGGCCCGGTGGTGAACAAGCGCCAGTGGGATCAGATTCAGGGCTATATCGACAAGGGCATCGCCGAGGGCGCGCGGCTGGTCGCAGGCGGCCCCGGCCTGCCCGAGGGCTTCAACCGCGGATTCTATGTCAAGCCGACAGTGTTCGCCGATGTCACCCCCGGCATGACCATCGAGCGCGAAGAAATCTTTGGCCCCGTGCTGTCGATCATCCCGTTCGACACCGAAGCCGAAGCGGTGGCGATTGCCAACGACACGAGCTATGGTCTGACCAACTATGTGCAGACCGGGGACGGGGTGCGCCGCAATCGCCTCGCGCGGCAACTCCGCTCTGGCATGGTTGAGATGAACGGCAAGTCGCGCGGCGCGGGTGCCCCGTTCGGCGGCGTCAAATCTTCGGGACGGGCACGGGAAGGCGGCCATTGGGGGATCGAGGAATTCCTTGAAGTCAAGGCGATCTCGGGGTGGGACGCCACGCAGGATGTCGCCGCCGAATAGCAGCTTCCGGGCGGCTCATGCATCCTCGCCCAGGTCTGTCGCCGCCCCAAGGGGCGGTGGCCCGGGTGCAGACCGTGTCAGGCCGGTTCCTGACCGCAAAGTGTCGCACCTGCGCATCACCCCGACCGGCGCTGTGGGCCTAGCCTGATCCCCCGGAGACTGCCATGCCCCAGCACCCCCGCCTGATGTCGCCCCTTGCCCTGCGGGGACACACCCTGCGAAACCGCATCGTGTTCGGCGCGCATACCGCCAACATGGCCGAGGCCGG
>Ga0105044_10000039_pt1 | contig 116318 bp, 98 predicted proteins | sample MAT01_FD_78092 | JGI IMG/M metagenome (GOLD analysis project Ga0105044, IMG submission 78092) | Freshwater microbial communities from Lake Fryxell liftoff mats and glacier meltwater in Antarctica - MAT-01 | ecosystem: Environmental > Aquatic > Freshwater > Ice > Liftoff microbial mat | place...
GCGCTCGCTCCTGCCGGCGCCGCGCTCGCTCCTGCCGGCGCCGCGCTCGCTCCTGCCGGCGCCGCACTCGCTCCTGCCGGCGCCGCGCCCGAGGGCGCGCCGCCCCGACCTGACGCAGCGTCTGCTCGACGTCCTGGAACGCGCCATCCTCGATCGCGGCGGCCGCCCGGTGCTGATCGCCACCGCCGTCGCCCTGCTGCTTGCCGTCGCCGGCGCGGCGCAGATTCGCGCCTACGGCTCGACGCGCGAGTACCTCGCCAGCGGCAGCCTGCCGCGCCAGCACCTGGAGGAGATCGAGCGCCACTTCCCCGCCACGGTGACCATGACCATCCTCTACGCGGGGCCGCCCGAGAGCGTCACCGCACTGCCGGTGCTGCGCCACATGGACGGCTTGCGCGCCGCGCTCGAACAGGACCCGCTGGTGTGGCGCACCGCGTCGCTGGTCGATCTCGTCAAGACCCTGCACCGCACCTTCAACCCCGACGACCCCGAGCCCTACCGCCTGCCGGACACCCAGGAACTCGCCTCGCAGCTGATCTTCCTCGGCAACTCACCGGCGTTCGAGCGCTTCATCGACCGCGAGAACGCGCACTCGCTGCTGGTCGCCTACCTGCGCGACGACGACTCGGCGCGCGTCGGCCCGCTGCTCGAGCTCGCCCGCGCCTGGGTCGCGGCCCACCCGCCACCGGACGGCATGCAGGTACTCATCGCCGGCGGCGTCGGCCCGACGGTGTTCGCCATCAACGAGCACACGACGCACACCAAGGTCCTCAACATCGCCCTGGTGCTCGGCGTCATCTACCTCGTCTCCTCGCTGGTGCTGCGTTCGCCGCTGGGCGGCCTGTACGTGATCACGCCGTTGGCGGCGAGCCTGCTGCTGCTCTTCGGCCTGCTCGGCTGGACCGGCATCCGCCTCGACATGGGCTCGGCGTCGATCCTCGCCATCGCCGCCGGCGTCGGCGCCGACTACGCCATCTACTTCCTCTACCGGCTGCGTGAGGAGCGCGCCCGCGCGTCCAGCGATGCCGCCGCGCTGCACGCGGCGATGCAGACCTCCGGCCGCGCCGTGGTCTTTGTCGCCGCCAGCATCGGCGCCGGCTTCGCCGCCATGGGTCTCGGCTCACGCTTCCTCGGCCTGTGGCTGTTCGGCACGCTCATGCCGATCGCCATGGCGATCTCGTGCCTGGCGGCCCTGTCGATCATGCCGGTGCTGGTGCTGCGCACGCGGCCGGCTTTCATCTTCGGCCGCCGCGCCGCCCCCTGACCCCCGCCATCCCCGCACACGGACACGGACACTGAACCGGCCGCGCCGCAGTTGCGCGCAGGTCGTGCACCGGTGTAGCCAGCCGGCGAGGGCCGGAGGGAACGCATGCAGATCGCGGTGCTGGGCGGCGGAATGGGCGGCCTGACGGCCGCCTGGGATCTGGCGCGCCAGGGCCACAAGGTCACCGTTTACCAACGCGGCTGGCGCCTCGGCGGCAAGGGCGCCAGCGGACGCAACGCCGGCGCCAGCGAGCGCATCGAGGAGCACGGGCTGCACGTGCTGATGGGGTTCTACGACCAAACGTTTGCGCTCCTGCGCGACGTGTATGCCGAGGCACACAAGGTCGGCGCCGTCGCCGGCGGGGCGCCGCTCCCCTGGGTCGAGGCATTCAGCGGCTGGAACACCTGCGTCTTCTCGCGTCAGACCCAGGCCGGCACGTGGAGTTTTTTCGCCGTCGAGTTTCCCAGCAAGCCTGCAACAACTCCCTGGGACGGCCCCCGTCCAGGGGCCGATTTCGTCGCCCTCTTCAAGGCCGGCGTGCAGGTATTAGAGCAGATCTCGTCCGCCCTAAAGGTGGTGTTCCCCAACAAGCTGCTCGATCTCGCGTTCGACGCCGCGATCGCTGGCCTGCTCACCGTCGTCGGGGCGCTGAACGATGCCGCGCGCCTGGCCGCACTGGCGACACTGCAGCAGACGCTCACGGTAGTGATCAAGGCGGCGGTCGCTGCCGGGTCGCTCAAGTCGGCGCGCGCGGAGTGGCTGTTTATCGGTTTCTGCTTCGCCGCCGGCAACGCGCTCGGCATGCTGCGCGACAAGCTGCTGACGCCAGCGCCGGACTTCGCCAGCATCGACGGCATCGACTACCGCGAGTGGCTCGGCTCGGCGCTCGACCCCAGTGGGTGCCCGAGCTGGGCGTCGCGCGACTCGCCCTTCGTCACGGCCCTTTACGATCTCGCCTTCAGCCGCACGCGGACCCTGGCCGCCGGCGTGACGCTGAAGGTCTTGCTGCGCATGGGCCTCGATTACCGCGGCGACGTGGCGTTCAAGATGAACGCCGGCATGGGCGACATCATCTTCGCCCCGCTGTATCGGGCGCTGACCAATCTGGGCGTGCAGTTTCGCTTCTTCCACCGCGTCACGGCCGTGACGCTGGACGCAACCAAGCGGTACGTCGAGGCGATCGAGTTCGAGCGCCAGGTCGCCACGCCGGGCGGCTACGATCCGCTAGTGGACGTCAAGGGTCTCGCCTGCTGGCCACACGAACCGCGGACGGCGCTGCTCGCCGCCGCGTATCAGACGGCCTACACCGCCAACGGCGGCATGCCCTATGATTTTGAACACGCGGCGGGGCCGTCGCCGTTCCGGATGGACGCCATGCCGTTCCCCGTGCACCGCGGACCGGGCGCGACACAATTTGAGGCTGTCGTACTCGCCATCCCGGTCGGCGCGCTCGGCGGCATCTGCGCGGACCTGGTCGCTGCCGACCAGGGTTTCGCCGCCATGGTGCAGGGCTTGACGACGATCCGGACCGCCGCGCTGCAGGTCTGGACGGCGGTGCCCTACGCGCAGCTCAAGTCGCCCGCCAAGCGAGGCATGGTGATTTCCTACCGGGCGCCGTTCAACTCGTGGGCCGACATGTCGCAGGTGTTGGCGCGCGAGGCGTGGCCGGTGGCGCCGCAGGGTCTCGCCTACTTCTGCGACGCGTTACCGGATGCCGTCCCCGACGCCGCCGCGACGGCCTGGGTTGCCGCCGAGGGCGAGAAGTGGCTGCAAGGTGGCGTGGCCGATCTGTGGCCCGGCTACGCGCATCCTGGCGATACCATCGCCATGTATCCGCGCGCCAACGTCGAGGCCTCCGCGCGCTACGTCCTGAGCGAGAAGGGCACGGTGAGCGCGCGACGGGCGCCGGAGGGCTCGGGCTTCACGAATCTGGCGTTGGCCGGCGACTGGGTGGCGACCGACCTCAACTCCGGCTGCCTCGAGGCCGCCACCCTCGGCGGTCTCGGCGCGGCCGACGCCATTCGCACCGGCAAGATTACGCACTGACGGCACTGAGGACGACATGGCCACGTATGTAGAACGCGACGGCGACTGGGTCCTGCGCCCACCGGGGCGCCTCGACAACGCCACCATGCATGCCTTCGCGCTGCGCGCCGGCGCGGCCGAATTGAATGCCCTCTGCCAGCGCTTCATCACCCAGCCCAGCGGCGGGGCGGTGACGGCGACGCCGTTGTTCGCGGGCTTTCCCTTCGTGCTGCTGACCTGCGCCGATATCCCGCGCGGCTACTCGCGGGACGCGGACGATGCCGGGCACGGCTGGATGCCCGAGTCCGACGTCGGCATCTTCGTCCCGGTGACGCTCACCTGGGGCAACGGGCAGCAGCGCGTCGCCAATTTGCTCCCGTACCTCTACGTCGACAATTTCGCCGCAGTGCTGATCGGGCGCGAACTCTTCGGCTTCCCGAAGGTCCTCGCCGACATCGCCTTTGGCGCCGCGCCATGGCGCTGCACGGTCACCGCCCCGGTCAGCGTCACCAATAATCCGGCCCAACCCGCCACGGCGGCGCCGATCATCACCGTCGCCAAGCTCTCGCCCCTCCCCGGCGTGCCGATTCCCGGCAAGCTCGACGATGCGATCACGGCGATCGTCCTGGCGCTGCGCGCTGCGCTCGGCATGCCGCCGGCGGCCCCGGCCCCGTTCGCGACCATCCCGATGGTGTTCCTCAAACAGTTTCGCGACGCGGTGCAGCGCACCACGGCATGTCACCAAAGCGTCGTGCTGGCCGAGGCCGGCATCAATGCCTTCTACGGAGGCGAGCTGTGGCCGTCCGTGCTCGCGCCGCCGCCGCTGCCGAGCCTCCACCCGTTTTCGATCACTATCCCACCGTACCACAGCGTCAGCATCGTCGAGCGGCTCGGCCTCGGTGCCGGACCGACCGTCTACCCGGTCCTCTCCGTGCGGGTGACGATCGACTTCGCCCTGCCGTTCGGCGCCACGCTCTGGACGGCGCCGTGACGCCCGCAGCGGCGGGATGACGCGGCCGTCCCCCGCGCCGTCGGCCGCCGCGCCGCGGACTCGCATCGGCAGCTACGAACTGCTCGACGTGCTCGGCCGCGGCACCGCGGCGGTCGTCCACCGCGGCCGCGAGGTCGGGAGCGGCGCCGCGGCGGCGGTCAAACTGCTCCACGTCGCCGACCCGGCCGATCTCGAGTCGCTACGCCGGGAAATTGAGATCCTTGGACGGCTGCGCCATCCCGGCGTCGTCCGCGTGCTCGCGCACGGCGTCGACGGCGGGGCGCCGTGGTACGCGATGGAGCTGGTCGAGGGGCCGACGCTCGCCACCGTCTGGGCGCGCCGCGCCCCGACCACCGACGCCACAGCCATGCGCGAGGCGCTGCACACCCTGGAGCGGCTGTGCCTGACCCTGGCGTTCCTGCACGGCGAGGGGCTGGTGCATCGCGATCTCAAGCCGGCGAACGTCGTCATCCGCCCCGACGGCACCCCGGTGCTGGTCGACTTCGGGTTCGCTGCTACATTCGTCGCGCGCGGCAGCCGCGAGGTGCTCGAACGCGGCGGCGAGGCGCTCGGCAGCCTGGCGTACATGGCCCCCGAGCAGCTGCGCGGCGAGTTCGTCGACGCGCGCGCCGACCTCTACGCCCTGGGCTGTATGCTCTATGAAGCCGTCAGCGGCGCACCGCCCTTCGCCCACCTGGCGCCCTGGGAGGTCGTCCGCGCCAAGCTGTCGAGCCTACCGCCGCCGCCACCGACAGCGCACGGCCTCGAACGCGACCCCGCGCTGCACCGAACGATGCTCGCCCTGCTCGCCCCCGAGCCGCGCGCACGCCCGGGCTACGCGGAGGACATCGCCCGGCAGCTCGCCGTCGGACGCGGTGACGCGCCGAGCGCTGCCGGCACCACCGCCTACCTGTATCGCGCCGCCTTCGTCGGGCGCGAGGCCGCCCTGGCTCGACTCGAAGCCTGCCTCGACCGCGCCGCCGAGGGGCACATCGTCTGCGCGCTGATCGCGGGCGAAAGCGGCGTCGGCAAGACCCGTCTGGCAATGGAGCTGACGCGGGCCGCCGCCGGCCGGCGGGTCGACGTCGTCACCGGCGAATGCCTGCACGCGGGCGCTGGCGGTGGCCCCCTCCAGGCATGGCGGCCGCTGCTGCGCCAGCTCGCCGACGCCCTGCGCGTCGGCGGCGCCGCCCTGAGTGCGCGGGTCCTCGGCAACCACGCCGGATTGCTGGCGACGATTGAGCCGGCGCTCGGCGACCTGCCGGGCATGCCCCTCGCGGTCACGCCGGCGCCGCTGCCAGCTGCCGCGGCTGGCGAGCGCCTGGTGGGTGCGCTGATCGACGCCCTCGTCGGGTGGGCTCGCGAAGCGCCGCGCGTCGTCGTGCTCGACGATCTGCAGTGGGCGGACGAATTGACGCTCGCCTGCCTCGCTCGGTTGGTCGATGCCGCGCCGACGTGTCCCCTGCTGGTCGTCGGGACGCTGCGCAGCGAGGAGGCGCCGCCGCCGTTGCGCGCGCTCGCGGCGCGGCCACGCGTGTCGCTGATCGCCCTTGGCCGCATCGACCGCGACGCGGTGGGGACCATGGTCGCCGATATGCTGGCCATGCATCCGCCGCCGACGCGCCTGGTCGATGTCCTCAGCGAACAGTCGGAGGGCAATCCGTTCTTCGTCTCGGAGTATCTGCGCACCGCGGTTGGGGCGGGTCTCCTCGTACGCACCGCCGCCGGCGCCTGGCGGCCGCGTGGCGGCGGTGCCGACACCTACGCGGGGCTGGGCCTGCCCAGCACCCTGCGGGCCCTGGTCGAACGGCGTCTGCACGATCTTAGCGACGCGAGTCGCGCGCTGGTCGACGCCGCGGCGGTGCTCGGGCGCGAGTTCGAACTCGAGTTCGCCGCCGCCCTGGCGGACCTCGACCGGCCGCGCCTGATCGCCGCGCTGACCGAGCTGCGTGCGCGTCAGGTCGCGGACGCGGCGAGCGGCGACCGCTGGCGGTTCGCCCACGAGACGCTGCGCGAGGTGGCCTATGGCGTCCTGGCGGCGCCACGCCGCCGCGCGTTGCACGGCGCGGCCGCGCGGGCGCTGGCGGCACGCGCGGGCGACGCGGCGGCGGCGGACCTCGACGCGCAGGTGGCGCATCATTTCGACGCCGCCGGCGAGCCGCAGCGCGGTGCCCCCTATCATGGCAGCGCCGGCGAGCGTGCCCTCGCCGATGGCGCCCCGGACGCCGCGCGCGATCAGCTGGAGGCGGCCCTGCGCGCCGCCCCACCGCACACGCCCGCCCGCCAGCGAGCGCGCTGGTGGCGTCTGATTGCCGAGGCCGCCTCGGGAAGCGATCTGGCCACCGCCATTGCCGCGACCGGCACGGCGTTGCGCACCCTTGGCGAGTCCGTGCCCACAGGAACCGCAGGGTGGGTCGCCCAGCTGGGCGTGCAGTGTCTACGGTACTGGCATCCCGCCGCGGGGCGCGATCGCGCCGGCGCAAGCGAGGCGGCGCAGGCCTCGAACCGCGCCGCAACCAGCTTCTACTACCAGTTCGCCCTCCTGCCGGGCGTCGTCAGCTCCCTGCGTTGCGTCACCCTCGCCGACGCGGCGGGCGAGCCCGGCCGCGCCGCGCTTGCCTATGCCCAGCTCGGGTACGTCGCGGGCGGCGCGCGCCTGCACCGGCTCGCGGCGCGCTGCTTCGCCCGCGCCCATGCGCTGCGCGACCGCGCCGTCGACCCGACCGAATTCGCTGCCGGCCTGTACTTCCACGCCATGTACGAGATGGGATTTGGGCGCTGGCCGACGAGCCAGGTGCTGGCGCGCGAGGCCATCGAGCGCCTGCGCGCCATCGGCAACCAGCAGGAGGCCGAGGTGGCGACGACGGTGCTCGCCAACACGCTCTACTACGCGGGTGCGCTGGTCGAGGCGGAGGCATGTGCCGCCGAGGTGCAGACGTCGGCCGATGCGCGCGGTCACGTCCAGCACGGCGCCTGGGGTGAGTTCCTGCGCGGCCGCTCGCGGCTGGCGCTTGGCGATGTGACGGAGGCGCGCGCCTGCATCGAGCGCGGTCATGCTCGTCTGTTGCCGACGCGGGACTTCGTCTCGCTGGTGATGTGCGAGGGGCTGCTCGCCAAGGCCCGCTGGGCCGACGGCGACGGACGCGGCGCCGCCGCCGCCGCCGCCGCCCTCGACGCGCGCCTCGCCGAGCGGCGCATCGTCCCGCTGGCGCAGTGTCTCGACGGCTACAGCGCCTTGGCGGACGTGCGCCTACGGCTGTGGGCCGCGCGCGGCGAGGGCACCAGCGCCGCCGCAGCCTACCGCGCCGTGCGCGCCCTGCGCCGCTTCGCGCGCCTGTACCCGATCGCGGCGCCGGCGGCGGCGCGCGCCACCGCGCGCCGCGCCTGGCTGCGCGGCCGGTCGTGGCGCGCCCGCCGCGCCTGGGCGCGCAGCGTGCGGCTGGCCAGCCAACTCCGTATGCCGGTCGACGAGGCCCTGGCCCGGCTCGATCTGGCCGACGTCGATGGCGATGGCGAGCAGCGCCGTCGCGGCGCTGCCCTGCTGCAGGCGCTCGGCTGCACGCCGGCAGCCGCGCAGGAGGGTCGCGAGCCGTGACCATGCCACCGGAAGCGAGCGCCGCTGCCGCGCAGCGGCGACGGGTGCGCGCATACTACCAGGCGACGCAGCCGCTCTACACGGCGCTGTGGTCCCCAAGTGCCGTGCACTACGGGCTGTGGGAGGTCGGCACGCGGACCCATTCGGAGTCGATCCTTAACCTCGACCGCCACGCGGCGGAGCACCTGGCGCTGCCGCCCGGCGCCCGCGTGCTCGATGCCGGTTGCGGGGTCGGCGGCACGAGCCGGCTGCTGGCAAGCCGCTACGGCCTGCGCGTCGTCGGCGCCACCCTGTCGCCGCGTCAGGTGCGCGGTGCCGCCCGACGCGCCCGCCAATTGGCGCCGCCGACCCGGCCGCAGTTTCTCCTCGCCGATTTCGCGTCCACCCCGTTTGCCGACGCCACATTCGACGGCATCGTCGCCATCGAGAGCTTCTGTCACGCCGAGCGAAGGCTGGAGGTCCTCGCCGAGGCGCACCGCCTGCTGCACCGGGGTGGCCGCTTGGTCGTGGCCGACGGCTTCCGTTCCGACGACCGCCACCTGGCCACCGACCCGCGCTATCGCGCCCTCTGCCATGGTATGGCGCTGCCGGACCTCGCCGGCGCGGCGGAGTTCATCGCGGCTCTCGGTGCCGTCGGGTTCCGGGTCGAACGCGACGTCGATCTGACGCCGGCAATCCTGCCCTCCGCACATCGCATCGCCACGCTGTCGCGCATCGGCGTGCGCGTCTGCCGCGCCATCCGCCTGCCGCGCGCCTGGCTGGCGCACGGCGAGGCCGGGCTGGCGCAATTGCCGCTGTTCCGCGAGGGCCTGCTGAGCTACCGCGTGGTCGTGGCCGTGAAGACCCGACGCGACGGAGTGTCTGCTCGCGCCCTCCAGCACGCGAGCAACGGCACACCGCAGATGACCCGGCAAGCGTCGGGCAGCCGGCACCCGTCAGAGGCGGCGGGCTAGCAGCCCGTTGAAAGAGCCCGGCGCCGCTCCGTCAGCCACCAACGAGCACTCGGACCTCCTCATCCCGCATGACGCGCAAGAGGGAATCCTCGCCCGCTGCGAGATCGAGGGCTTGTCAACGGGCTGCTAGGTGGTGCCCGGCCTGCGGCGACGCGGTCAACCAGTCGGCAGGCACCGGCTCGTCGGGCAGTGCGGCGAGGTCGACGCCGGGATCGACCAGCGGCGCGGCCGGGCGGGCGTTGAGGGAGACCAGCGCGTCGGCGTCGATCCGCACCGGCCGGCCGGCACGGGCGGCGAGGTGCCGGGCGTAGGTCAGCAGCATGTCGGGCTGCGTCGCCAACATACGCGCCTGCAGCGGCGTCAGCTCGTCGAGCGGCCGCACCGTCTGCGCAGCCCCGCTGGCGGAGTCAACGACGGTGAAGACGGCGCGGCCGAACTTCTCCGTCGCCCTGATCTGCCACGACCAGCGGAACCCCGCCTCGTGCCAGTGCAGGTCGCCGGCGAGGACGTGATGGCGCAGCGGCAGGCCCATCTGCAACACCACGAAGACGCCGACCAGGGTCGCGACGGCCGGGCGCCATGGGCCGACGCGCGGGGCCGCGCCCGGGACGGCCGGTCGCGCGCCGCGGACGACGCGGCGCGGCCACGAAGGCGCGCCCCCGTTGTGCCGCATGGCTTTTCCGAGACCCCGTCCGCCGCGTCTTGACTTCATTCCGGGCAGATGAAATTGACAGTGAAAATCGTTTTCAATTTGGCCGACCGATCCGGCCGGCACGGGGGAAGCATGAGTCGACTACGGGGAGCGAGGGTCTGTCTGGTCGCGGCGCTGGTGCTGACGCCGGCGCTCGCCGCGCGCGCCGACGAGGCGGCACTGCAGAAGCGGATCGAGGAGCTCGAGGCGCAGCAGCGCGAAGTGCTGGAGCAGTTGAAATCGATGCAGAAGGAGCTGCAGGCCGAGCGGCAGCGCGACACGGCGGCACCGGTGCCGGTCGCGGCGCCCCTCCCCGCCCCGGCTGTCCCCGTGCCAGCCGCGTCCGCCCCTGCTGCCGCGCAGGCGCCGGCCGTGCAGGCAGCGCCCGCGGCGCCGGTCGCCGGAGAGGCCGGACGCGTCGGCGAGGTCGAGCGGCGCCAGGGCATCCTGACCGACGAGATCCGCAAGATCCGCGAGTTCCTGGTGTTGCCCGAAACGCAGGAGCTGAAGAGCTACTACGGCCTGGGTCCGGCCGCATCGAAGGTCTACGGCATCCCACGCGGACTCTCGATCGGCGGCTACGGTGAGTCGAACTTCAACAAGATCACCAGCGACGCCAACGGCGCCAATTCCACATTCGACTTCGTGCGGCTCGTCACCTACATCGGCTACAAGTTCACGGATCAGATCGTCTTCAATTCCGAGATCGAGTACGAGCACGCCAGCACCGGCAGCACGGTGTCGTCGTCCGACGGCGAGGTGGCGCTCGAACTGGCCACGCTCGACTACTTGTACGCCGAGGCACTCAACGCGCGTGGCGGCCTGATGCTGGTGCCGATGGGCTTCATCAACGAGGTGCACGAGCCGCCGTTCTACCTCGGCAACACGCGGCCGCCGGTCGAGACGCAGATCATCCCCACCACCTGGAGTTCCAACGGCGTCGGGCTGTTCGGGCAACCGTTCGAGGGGCTGGAGTACAAGCTCTACGGCGTCACCAGTTTCAACGCCAAGGGCTACCGCTCGATCAACCTGCGCGACGCGCGCCAGGGCGGCAACCGCGAGATCGCCAACGACTGGTCGTTCGTCGGGCGCGGCGACTATGCCATCCTGCCCGAATGGTCGGCCGGCGGCTCGATGTACCTCGGCGATCAGGGTCAGGGTGAGGAGTACGGCAATGAGGACATCGGCTTCCGCAAGGTCGGCGCGTTCACGCAGATCTACGAGGTCCACAGCGAGGTGCTGACGCGGGGCTTCGAGTTCCGCATCCTCGGCACCACGGCGTTCATCGACGACGCCGCCATCCTCAGCCAAGATGAAGAGATCTCACTCGCCAGCGGCGGCCAGCCGATCGGCGAGGTGCTCCTCGGCATTTACGGCGAGGCGGCGTACAACGTCCTGCCGCTGATCTGGTCGGACACCACCCAGTACCTGGCGCCGTGGTTCCGCTACACCTGGCTCGACACCAACAACAAGGTCCCGTCCGGCTTCACCCGCAACAAGGCGGCGCGGCGCGACTATTTCGAGTTCGGCCTGCAGTACAAGCCGATCCCGCAGGTGGTGCTGAAGGTCGACTACCACATCCAGGACTCGGAGGCCGGGACGCTGCCCGACGAGCTGCGCCTGGGCGGCGGCTTCGTCTTCTGAGGCCGGCCGGAGGCGCCGAAAAGAATCTTCAGATTGATCTTGATAATGGATTTCAGATTCAGCTATAGCCGAAGCACGGGTTGCGTGTTCCAGGAGGATTTCTCGCGATGATCGTCTGCCACTGCGCCGGAGTAACCGACACGGCCATTCAGCAATTGATCGCCAGCGGCGCCCGCTCGGTCAGGGACATCGTCCGCGAGACCGGGGCTGGTCGCTGCTGCGCGCCGTGCCGCCGGGAGATCGCCTCGCTGCTGAATTCCGGCCCGCCCGCCGCCGCCCTCGGCGACTGACGTTCGCCCGGCCCTTCCCTTCCGCGCGACTTCGGCTATCCTGCCGCCGAGTTCACCGGGAGGGTTTGAACATGAAGGGCAACGCGAAAGTGATCGAGTCGCTGAACGAGATCCTCACAGGCGAGCTGACCGCGATCAATCAGTACTTCATCCACGCCAAGATGTGCGCCAATTGGGGCTTCGAGCGCCTGGCGCACAAGAACCGCGAGGAGTCGATCGGCGAGATGAAGCACGCCGACTCGATCATCGAGCGGATCCTGTTCTTGGACGGCGTGCCGAACATGCAACGCCTGGAGAAGGTTCGCGTCGGCGAGACCGTGCATGAGCAACTCAAGCTCGACCTCAAGCTCGAGGAGGTCGCCATCGCGCGCCTGAACAAGGCTATCGCCCAGGCGGTCGACGCGGCGGACAACACGACGCGAGAGCTACTCGAGGAGATCCTGGTCTCCGAGGAGGACCACGTCGATTGGCTCGAAGCGCAGCTCGGCCTGATTAAGCAGGTGGGCGAGCAGAACTACCTGTCGCAGCAGATTCGCGGCTGAGCCGACCGTGACGCCGCGGAGCGCCCGGCGGCGAGACTGAGCGCCAGCGGCGCGGCGGCTCAGAACAGGCGGCCGGCCCAGCAGGCGAGCTGATAGGTGCAGGCTGCGGCGGCACACATGCCCGCCAGCGACAACAGTTCACTCAGCACCATCGGTCGGTCCTCCGTTCCTCATGTGTTCGAAGCCATCCCAACGCGGCGGCTTCTGCAAATGAAATCTTCGTCTGCCCGGTCCTCTCCCTTTGGGGTCGAAGCAACTGGCCTGCCACATGACGGGTGAAGCAACGGCAGGGCTGGGCCGGCCAACTCCCTGCCGTTCAGCGACATTTTCGTCGCTCCAGATCAGCCCTAGCGGTCGCGGCGCAGCGCCGGATGATCCAGGGGCCGGCTAGGCCCCGTCAGCCGCGCGCGGCCGCGCGAAGGTCACCAATGCCTGCGCAAGCGCGCTGCCGAAGCTAGGTTCGCCGGGACGGCGCACGCCGACGCCGCTCGCCACCAGGAGCACGGTGGCCGCCCGCAGCGCCGTCGAGGCGAGGAACAAACCGTGGTAGCTGACCTCGCCGAAGCCGCGCAGCACCAGGCCGCCGAGCACCGAGGCGAGGACGATGGCGACCCCGTTGAGCAGCGTGTAGAGCGACAGCACTTGCGCCCGATCGGCGTCGTCGGTCGCGTCGAGCAGGTTGAGCATCGTCGCCAGCTCGAAGCCGGACCACGCGAAGCCGGCGAGCAGTTGGAGCCCGACGAGGTACACAAAGGCGTCGGACACCACCCACAGCCCGGCCAGCGGCACCAATAAGGTCATCCCTGAGACCTGCAGCGCGCGACGGTTACCGATCCGTGTCGCGACGCGGCCCCAGTACGCCGAGGCGAGGATGCGCGCCAGTAGCACCGTCGCACTGAGGATGGTGAACTCGGCGTACGACAGGCGCAGGCGGCGGAGCATGTATGGCGTGAAGTACGGCGCCGAGAGATTGACCGCCCCCATCACCAATACCAGCACCGCGATGACGCGTCCGACCGGACGACCGGGGAGACCGCGCAGGGCGCCCAGCAACGGCGGCCGGGGCGGTTGCGGCCCCGTCGCCGGATCGTACTGACGCGAGAGGAACCAGGCCCCCGCCAGGCGACAGACGGCGGCGAGGGCGAAGCTGGCGACGAAGCCCAGCCCGGCGCTGCCGGCGAGGCGGGCGCTGGCCTCGAGCAACGCACCGCCCGCCAGCGTCGCGCCGAGCAGAGCAGAGCCGCGTTGACCGCGGCATTGCGCCGGCCGAAGAAGCGCCCGCGCAGATAGGCCGGCACCAGGCGGCCCATCCACGCGTTCCAGACCGGGTTGATGCCGAGCGCCAACAGCCAGTACAGCGTGACGCCGGCGAGCCGCGGCAGGTAGCGGTTGCCGCTGCCCAGCGCCAGGGCGCCGAGCGGGACGAAACACAGCGCCTGAACCAGCGCGGCGGAGACGACGAAGCAACGCGCGCCGACCAGGTGTGCCAGGCGCGGCGCCGCCAACTGGCCGAACGCCGCGCCGAGCATCGGCAGGGTCGTCAGCAGGCCCACCTGGAAGGCGCTGGCCCCGAGAAAGAAAGAGGCCGAACGCCGGCAGGTAGACCTCGCCGAAGCCGGTCATCGCGGCGCAACAGGCGCCGTCGACGACACTGGCGCGCAGGCTGCGGCGCAACCGCGCGCTGGGCGGCGTGGCAGCGGCGCGTGGCTCTGCTAGCCTGCCGCCGGTCATGACTCGACTCCCCCGCCCCTGGTCGCGGCCGTCCGCGCCCCTTCCGCGCCAGCACTATCGGCTCGCTGCGGGGAAACCAATTCTCGCATGACGGTGCTCACCGATCAGGATCTCTACCTCTTCAACGAGGGGACGCACGCCAGAATCTACGATCGTCTCGGCGCGCACCCGCTGCGCCACGAGGGCCGTGACGGCACGCACTTCGCGGTCTGGGCGCCGAACGCCGCGCAGATCTCGGTCATCGGCGACTTCAACCATTGGCGGCGTGGCGCGACCCCGCTCGCGCCGCGCGGCGGCTCCGGCATCTGGGAGGGATTCGTGCCCGGCGTCGGCCCCGGCGCCGTGTACAAGTACCACATCGTCTCGCGCCACAACGGCTACCGCGTCGACAAGGCCGATCCGCTGGCGCGGCGCACCGAGATGCCGCCGCGCACGGGCTCGATCGTCGCGCTGCCGCAGCACGCCTGGGGCGACGGCGCCTGGATGGCCGCGCGCGCCGACCGGCAGCGCCTCGATCGGCCGATGGCCATCTACGAGATGCACCTCGGCTCCTGGCAGCGCGATCCCGGCAACCCGACGCGTCTGCTGAGCTACGGCGAACTGGCGCCGCGGCTCGCCGCCTACGCGCGCGACCTGGGCTTCACGCACGTCGAGTTGCTGCCGGTCACCGAGCACCCGTTCTACGCGTCGTGGGGCTACCAGACGACCTCGTACTTCGCGCCGAGCGCCCGCTACGGTGCGCCTGAGGACTTCATGGCCTTCGTCGACGTCCTGCACCAGCACGGCCTCGGCGTCATCCTCGACTGGGTGCCCTCGCACTTCCCGAGCGACGAGCACGCCCTGGCCTACTTCGACGGCACGCACCTCTACGAGCACGCCGACCCGCGCCAGGGATTCCACCCGGACTGGAACAGTCTGATCTTCAACTACGGTCGCAACGAGGTGCGTTCGTTCCTGCTCAGCAGCGCGATGTACTGGCTCGACCGCTTCCACATCGACGGCCTGCGTGTCGATGCCGTCGCCTCGATGCTCTACCTGGACTACTCCCGCCAACCCGGCGAGTGGATTCCGAACGTGTACGGCGGGCGCGAGAACCTCGGCGCCATCGAGTTCCTGCGGCAGCTCAATACCGCGGCCTACACGGAGTTCCCCGGGGTGCAGATGATCGCCGAGGAGTCGACCGCCTGGCCGATGGTGTCACGCCCGGCCTACGTGGGCGGCCTCGGCTTCGGCCTCAAGTGGGACATGGGGTGGATGCACGACCTGCTCGCCTACCTCGCGCACGACCCGATCCACCGGCGCTATCACCACACGGCGCTGACCTTCCGCATGCTGTACGCCGGCAGCGAGAACTTCGTCCTGCCCCTGTCACACGACGAGGTGGTGCACGAAAAGGGGTCGCTGCTCGGCAAGATGGCCGGCGACGAGTGGCAGCGCTTCGCCAATCTCCGCGTGCTACTCGCCCACCAATGGACGCAACCGGGCAAGAAGCTCCTGTTCATGGGGGGCGAGTTCGCGCAGCGCGGCGAGTGGCGGCACGACCACAGCCTCGACTGGCATCTGCTCGAGCAGGAGCCGCACGCCGGGGTGCAGGCCCTGGTGCGCGACCTCAACCGCGTCTACGCCGCCGAGCCGGCCCTCCACGAGGGCGACCACCAGCCGAGCGGCTTCGAGTGGGTCGACTGCAACGACGCCGAGACCAGTACCATCAGCTACCTGCGCCGCGGCGCCAGCGCCGACGTCGCCGTGCTCGTGGTGTGCAACTTCACCCCGGTGCCGCGCCAGGGATACCGCGTCGGCGTGCCCTGGGGCGGCGTCTGGCAGGAACTGCTGAACACCGACGCGCAAGAGTACGGCGGCAGCGGGATGGGCAACCTCGGCGGCGTCACGGCGACCCCGACGCCGCAGCACGGCCGCCCGCAGCACCTGGCCATCAGTCTGCCGCCGCTGGCGGTGGTGCTGTTTCGCGGCGAGCGCCCGGCGCCCTGACGCGCCTCACAGCGCCTGCGACGCACCGACCTGGCTCGACGGCGGCATCGCCGCGCGCGCCGTGCTCCCAGGCGTCGCCTCGTAGAGCTTGGCGACGTATTCGAGCAGCATGCGGTGGGCGCTGAAGAAGGGCACCAACCCGCGCATCGAGGCCTTCACCTTGCGCAGCCAGAGATGTGGGATGCCGTCCGGTCCGCGCGCGTAAAAGAGGGGTACGATCTCGTTCTGCAGCACGCTCAGGAGGACGTCGGCATCGTGCTCGTCCTGCATGTGCGCGTCGCCGGGCGGGGTGACGATGTTCCACCCGTTGGTGCCGTCGTAGGCCTCCTCCCACCAGCCGTCGGCGACGCTGAAGTTGAGGCCCCCGTTGAGGACCACCTTCATGCCGCTGGTGCCGCTCGCCTCGAGCGGCGGTCGCGGCAGGTTGAGCCACAGGTCGACTCCGGCGACCAGGGGCGGCGCCATCGCCAGGTCGTAGTCCTCGAGGAACACGCCGCGTCCGCCGATGCTGCGGCCGCGCAACTGGAACAGGCCGTTGAGCGTCTGCTTCCCCTCCTGGTCCTGCGGATGCGCCTTGCCGGCGATGACGAGCTGAATCGGCGTCGGCCCGTCGGCGAGCAGGTGCCCGGCGCGTTCGGGAAAGCGCACCAGCAGATAGAGGCGCTTGTAGGCCGCGACGCGGCGGGCAAAGCCAATGGTCAGGACGTTGGGGTCGAACTGACGCGCCGCTGCCTCGACGTACTCGGGCGCCTCGCCGCGCGCCAGGCGGTCGATCACCGAGCGCTCGCGCACCAGTTCGACGAGGTGTCGGCGCAGCTCGCAACGCACGGCCCACAGCTCGGCGTCCGGAATCGCCTCGATCGCCTCGAACACCGCCGCGTCGGCGAGCCGCGCCCGCCAGTCCGCCGGCAGGTGGCGGTCGAGCAAGCGCTGCATCGGGTCGGCCATCCACGTCGGCGTGTGCACGCCGTTGGTCACATGGGTGATCGGCACGTCGTGCGCCGCCGCGTGCGGCCACAGCGGTCGCCACATTTCCCGCGCCACCTCGCCGTGGCGTTTCGAGACGCCGTTGGCTGCGCGACTCGAACGCAGGGCGAGCGGCGTGATGCTGACCATGTCGCCGCCGTTGCCCGGGTCGATGCGGCCGTAATCGTAGAAGGCATGCCGCGGGATGCCGAGCGAGTCGGCGAAACCGCCGAGCACCGGATCGATCTCGTCGTGATGGTACCCTTCATTCCCAGCCGGCACGGGCGTATGCGTGGTGAACACCGTCGTCTCGCGAACCGCCGCGAGCGCCGCGTCGAACTCGCCACCGGCGGCGCGGGCGCGCTCGAAGCTGCTCAGCGCCGCGTGCCCTTCGTTCAAGTGGACCAGCAGCGGGTCGATGCCGAGCGCCCGCAGCGCCCGGACGCCGCCGATCCCGAGCACCGCGTACTGGGCCAGGCGCACGTGGCGGTCGCCGATGTACAGCCGCCCGGTGATCCAGCGATCGATCGGATGGTTGTCCTCGCGGTCGGTATTGAGCAGGTACAGCGGCACCCGGCCGATATCGATGCGCCACACATCGCAGCGCACCGGGCGGCCGCGCACCTCGACCTGGACGATCACCGGTTGCTGATCGGCGCCGCAGACCCGCACGGCGGGGAGCCGTTCGAAGTCGGCATTGATCCAGTACTCGCGCTGCCAGCCCTCGAGGTCGAGGCGCTGATGGAAGTAGCCCTGGCGGTAAAACAGGCCGATCCCGACCATCGGTACGGCGAGGTCGGAGGCCGCCTTGAGCGTGTCGCCGGCGAGCACCCCGAGGCCGCCGCCGTACAGCGCCAACGACGCGTGCAGGCCGAACTCGGAACAGAAGTATGCCACCGGCCTGGCGCTCTGCCCGGCGATCGGCAGCGCCGGGCGCGCCAGATCCGCCGCCACCGCGGCGGCGAGGGTGCGGACGCGATCGACGTAGCCGCTGTCGCGCGCCAACTCCTGGAAGCGACGCGGAGCGGTCGCCTCGATGACATAGCGCGGGTTGCCGCCGCCGCGCCGCCAGGCGTCGGGATCGATGTCGCGGAACACCTCGAAGCCGCCGACCATCCATGCCCATTTATAGTTGAAGGCCAGGCTGGCGAGCGCCTGGATCGGTTCCGGCATACGCTCCGCCAACTCGACGACCGCGCGCGCGATGTCGCGATGGCCGTCGGCGGGGCTGAAAGGCGCGGGCAGCGGCAGCGCAATCGACATCGGCGGTCTCCTCCTGGTCGCGGACGACCCACGCCTATGTCGAGAGCCGCGCCCCTGCAACCCGGTGTTCGCCAACCCGCCGCTACTCGCGGCCGCGCGAGCGCAGCGGCGGCGGCGCCTCGTCCTCGGCGAGCGGGGAGCTGCCGCCGTCGAGGGGGCGCAGCGAGATGCGTACCTGCTCCGGTTCGATATCCTCGACCGTCAGCTCCGTCGGATGGCGGATCTGCTCGGGCGCGATGGTGAACGTCCGGCGCCCGTATCGCGCCAGGCTGGCGTCGACGGTGACCTCGAGGCGACTCGGGTCGAACAGATAGAACGCGCGGCGCTGTCCGGAGAACACCGCCAACACGCGCGCGGGCTCGACGCCCTCGAGCGCGAAACCGGGCGGCAGGTTGACGATCTTGATGTCGATCGGAAACGCTTCGGTTGCCGGGCGCGAGCCGGGTACGAACAGGTACCAGAGCGCGATCACGAGCAGCAGCGCGGCGATCTTCTCGACCCAGTTCTCGCGCACAAGGGCCACCAGGACGCGCCGACGGTCGGCCGGCGGCGCGAGTTCGCGCCGGAACGCCTGCACTTCGGCGGCCACCGCGGCTGGATCGGCGAGCCGTCGCAGCCGGCCGCCGCGCGCGAGCGACACCACGCCGCGCTCTTCGGATACCACCAGGCAGAGCGCGTCGCTGCGCTCGGACAATCCGAGCGCCGCGCCGTGGCGCGTACCCACCCCCTCGAGCTGGCCGAAATCCGTCGACAGCGGCAGCTGGGCGCCGAAGCGGCGCAGTCGATCACCCTCGACGATCACCGCGCCGTCGTGCCCGGCCGAGTGCTTGTCGAAGATACTCGTCAACAGCGGCTCGCTGAGAATGCCGTCGAGGGGCACGCCGCCGGACAGGTGGCGATCGATAGGCTGGCGCCCGACGAAGACGATCAGCGCCCCGGTCTGCGCCCGCGCCAGAGCGCGCACGCAGGCCAGCACGACGTCAGTCGCACCGGCCGACGGCCCGGCCTCCGCCCGCCGCCGCAGCCCCCACAGCGCCAGTCGCTCGAAGAGCTGGCGCAGCTCCTCTTGGAAGATGACCACCAGCATGACCACGAAGACGGCGAAGAAGCCCTGCAGGAGCCAGGTGGTGAGCCGCAGGTCGAGCGCCCGCGCGCCGAGAAAGAGGCCGACCAGCACCACCACGCCGCCGGCGACCAGCCGGGCGCGCGTGCGCCGCACGAGGGCGATGGCGGAGTACAGAAAGACCGTCACCAGCGCGATGTCGAGCAGGTCGGCGAGGCGCAGATCGCGCACGACGGCGAGCAGCGACTCGGGCATGGCCACGGACTGTACCGGCGCGGTCGCGGAAAAGCGACGCCCGCCTTCCGCCGCCGCGCGGCGACAGATAGACAGCAGTCGTGTCCCGCCGCCCCTGCTCCGCGCCGGTCGGCGCCCTCGCCGGCGTGGCCGCGGCCGCCCTCTGTCTCTGTGCCGCCTGGCCGGCGTCCGCGCGCCCTGCCGCGGACGCGCGCCTCAGCCGCGTGGCGAGCGCCCTGCGCTCCGGCGACCCGGCGGCGGTGCCGGCGCTGCTTCCGTCCCTGCCGGCGCTGCAGCTCGACCGCGACGAGCGCGTCGTCGAGCTGCGCTTTACCCGCCTGACGCCGGCCGTGGTTGCACAGGCGAGCGCCATCGGCGCCCGCCTCGACCGCGTGTCGTATCGCTATGCGCGCCTGGTGGCGCGCGTGCCCCTGTCGGCGCTGCCCGGGCTCGCCGCCCTCCCCGACCTGACGGTCATCCATCCGCTGTATGGCGGCGTCACCGCCAGCGGCTCGGTACAGACCCAGGTCGACGCGATCCTCGCAGCGAACGCGGCGCGCGCCCGCTTCGGCGTCGACGGCAGCGGCGTGCGCATCGGGATGCTCTCAGACAGTATCGCCAACGATCTCGGCGGCTCGATCACCGGCAGCGGCTGCGACCGCACCCTGCGCGGCGCGGCGCCGCAACGCAGCGGCGATCTGCCGGCGGCAGTGACCGTCCTCGACCCCGGCCCGCGCGGCGGTACCGACGAGGGCAGCGGCATGGGCGAGATCATCCACGATCTCGCTCCCGGGGCGTCCCTCCTGTTCGCGACGGCGTTTCCCGACGAAGCGACCTTCGCCGAGAACATCCTGGCGCTGCGCGCCTGCGGCGCCGACATCATCGTCGACGACGTCTTGTTCTTCGCCGAGCCTATGTTCCAGGACGGCATCGTCGCGCAGGCCGCCGCCGATGTCGCCGCGGACGGCGCCGTCTTCGTCTCCGCCGCCGCCAACAGCGGCCCGCACGGCATCGACCAGCGCTTCGTCGACAGCGACCCGACGGTCGACGGCGGCGAGCGTCCGAACGGCGCCGATCTGCACGACTTCGGCGGCGGCGACCGCTTCGCGGCGATCACCATCCCGGGCGGCTGCAGCGTGCGTGCCGTCCTGCAATGGGCCGAGCCCTTCTCCGGCGTGCTCGGCGGCGGCGCGACCACCGACCTGGATCTCTATCTCTTCTCGGCCGCCACGGCGCAGTCGCGCATCCTCGCCCAGGGGACCGATACGCAGGGGTGCGCCGCGCCCGGCGGCGGCCGCGGCGGCGACCCGCTGGAGATCGTCACCTTCCGCGCCGCCACGACGACGACGGTCCACCTCGCCGTCGACCACGTCTGCGGCGCCGCCGGGATACCGTTCCGCATCACGGTCAGCAGTCCGCGCTGCCCGGACGAGGCAGGCGAGATCACATTCGCAGCGGGCCGCTTCGACGCGGCGCAGCTCTATGGGCATGCGGCGAGCGCCGCCGCCATCGCCACGGCGGCGATCGACGTCCGCGAGATCGCCAGCGGCGGCGCCTTCGCAGGCGGCGACGCGGTGATCGACGTGCAGGCCTACAGCGCCCGCGGCGGCGCGCTGCCGTTCTACTTCGACGGGACCGGGGCAGCGCTGCCGGACGCGCCGGTGCGGCGCTTCAAACCCGACCTCGCCGCGCCCGACGGCGGCGACACCGCCTTCTTCGGCATCGACAGAGACGACAACGGCCTGCCGAACTTCTTCGGCACGTCGGCCGCCGCGCCGGCCGTCGCGGCCGTCGCGGCGCTGCTGCGTCAGGCTGCTCCAGGGGTCACGCCGGCCGAGGTCGCCGCCCTCCTGCGCGACACCGCGCGCGACGTCGCGGCGCCGGGCCAGGATAGTTTGGCGGGCGCGGGGCTCATCGATCCCGAGGCCGCCCTTGCCGCACTGATCGTCACGACGCCGGGAGACTGCGACGCGGACCGGCGCGTGTCCGTCGCCGAACTCTTGGTCGCCGTGCGCATCGCCCTCGGCGAGGCAAGCCCGGCAACCTGCGTGGCGGCTGACGGCGACGGTGACGGCGCGGTGTCGATCGCCGAGCTGCTCGACGCCGTCGCCGCGGCGCTCGTCAACGCCTGAGCCGCGGACACGCCGCGGCCGTCACGATCAGCGTCCAGGGCAACCGTCCAGCGCGCGCGAGACGCTGGCGATGAGTTCGTTGACAGCCACGGCGCCGTCACCGTTGCTGTCCGCCGCCGGGCACGATGCGTTTGGCGCAGCCCCGAGGGCGATGTTCACGCCGACGACCAGCTCACCGATGTCGACCGCACCGTTGCCGTCGCAATCGCCGGCGCAGGCTGGCGGCGTCGGCGTCGGCGCCGGTGTCGCCGTCGCAGTCGGGCCGGGCGTCACCGCCGTGCGGCCGGCGGCGCGGCTGAGGGCGACGGCGTCGAGCACGTAGGCGTCGCCGGCCTGCGCCAGGCGATCCTCGAAGCCGTCGCCGCCCATGGCATTGAGCACCAGGTCGCTCAGCCCGTCGCCGTTCAGATCGCCGACCGACATGCTGTAAGCGAGCAGATCGCCGGCACCGGCTCCGTTGACCACCAGGTGGGTCAGCTCCGCCGGCACCGCCGCCAGGTCGATGGCCGCCGGCAGCGGCGCCGCCGTCCCGAACAGCACCAGTACCGTCCCCGCCACCGAGCGCTGCGGCACGACGTCGACCGGAGCATCCTGCGGACTGGCGATCACCAGTTCGTCGCGGCCGTCGCCGTCGACGTCGAGCAACAACGCGGTATCACCGGCGATGGCCGAGGAACGGGCGCCGTAAAACAGGGTGACGTTTGCCGGCGGCCGCGCCAGATCGATGCGCGCCCCGCGCAACCCGTTGGCGTCGCCGCGCACCAACGCCAGCTCGCCGGCGGTCGGCCGCGTGTTGCCAGGCCCATCGGCCGTCAGCGCACCGATGGCGACGTCGCCGCGCCCATCGCCATCGAAATCGCCGGCGAAGAGCTCTTCGCCCCAGGCGTCGAACCGGTCGACGCCGTAGATGATCGCCGTCGAAGCCGGTGGGACGGCAAGATCGATCGTTCCAGGTCGGGCGCCGCGCGCGCCGAAGACGACGTAGGCTTCACCGATCTCGCAGTTCAGGCCGATGGGGTCGCAGCGATTGTCCGGGCCGTCGCCGCCGGCCAGGCCGTGACCGGTGAACCCGCCGCTGGCGTCACTCTGCGCCGACAAGCGGTTGAGGCCGGCGCCGATCAGCACGTCGCCGACTCCGTCGCCATCGACATCGGCACCGCGCACCGTCGCGCCGCTGTGATCCTCGGCGTCGATGCCGTGGATCTCCGTCACCGGCACCAGCGGCGCGCGCAGGTCGACGACCGCGCCGGCGCGCAACCCGCTGCCACCGTACAGCACGTAGGTCGCGCCCGCGTGCCGGCGCGCCTCCGCAGGGCCGTTTGCCTGATCGGCGCCGAGCAGCGCATCGGCGACGCCGTCGCCATCCACATCGCCGGCGCTGACCCAGACGCCGAGCCGGTCGCCGGCATCGGCACCAACCACCTGCGTCACCGCTCCAGCCGGCGGCGCCTCGAGATCGAGCACGCGGCCGCCGCGCTGCGCGCCGCCCCAGACGATCCACACCTCACCGGCATCGGAGCGCTGGTTGTCGGCGCCGTCGCCGTATTGGGCGCCGAGGATGGCGTCGTCGAATCCGTCGCCATCGAGATCCGCCGCCGCGACCTCAGTGCCGAGATTGTCGAACAGTCCGGCCCCGTAGACGAGCAGTACGTCTTCCGGCAGGGCGGCGGGATCGAGGGCGGCAAGGTCGCGGACGCCGCCCGCCGTCCCGCCGCTGAACACGATTGCCACCTCGCCAGCGCTGAAACGGTCGCGCGTCGGACCGCTGTCGGCGTTCATCGGCGTCAGGATGAGGTCGTCGCGGCCGTCGCCATCGAGATCGCCGGCGGCAAGCGGCAGGCCGAGTCCAGCGCCGCCGGCGGTGCGGAGATAGACCGTCGTCTGGCCCAGTTGGGCGGTGTCCCGCACGTCCCAGACGGCGCCGGCCGGGAGAGCGGCGAGCAGGAGGGCCAGGCAAGCGGCCCGGCGCGGCGTCGGCGAGATCATTTACCGCGACCGTACCACCGACGACCGATTGAGGCACGCCGGTTGCAAAGTCCTCGGCCGACGAGCGAAATACCGGGGGACAGCTGGCGCCATGAGCACGGACCGACGACCCAGCCCCGCGCCGCCGCGCGTGGCCGACCCGCTCGCCGAGCAGGCGAGCTTCCGGGCGATGGTCGAGCTCGGCTCCGACGTGGTGGTCCTGCTCGGCAGCGACGGCACCATGCGCTACGTCAGCCCGGCGATGGAGCGCCTGCTCGGCTACCCGGTGGCCGAGGTCGAGGGTCGCCGCAACCTCGAGTTCATCCACCCCGACGACCACGCCCTGTGCGAGGCCGCGCTCGCCGAGTTGCTGACCGCGCCGCGGCGCGTCGTGCGCCTCAGTTATCGGGCCCCACACCGCGACGGAACGCACCACTGGATGGAGGGCGTCGCGACGAACCTCCTCGACGAGCCGCATGTCGGCGCGATCGTCGTCAGCGTGCGCGACATCTCCGAGCAACGACGGGCCGAGGATCTCCTGCGCGAGAGCGAGGCGCGCTTCGCGCTGGCGGTGGAGAAGGTCAAGGACGGCATCTGGGACTGGCATCTCGGTGCGGGGAAACTCTTTGTCTCGCCCCGCTGGCGCGAACTGCTCGACCTTTCGCCCGACGAACCCGCCGGCCTCGACGTCCTCGCCGAGCGCCTGCACCCCGATGACGCGCCGCGCGCGCGTGAACGTTGGCACCAGCACCTGGAATCCGATCAGGCGCACTTCGAGATCGAGTTCCGGTCCCGTACACCTGGCGGCGGGTACCGCTGGCTGCTGGCGCGCGTCCGCACCGTCCGCGACGCGGACGCGCGCCCGGCGCGCATGGCGGGATCCATCTCCGACATCAGCGCCCGCAAGCATGCGGAGGAGGAATCGCGCCAGCGACAAGCGGAGCTGGCGCATGTCCTGCGCGTCGGCGCCATGGATGACATGGCGGCGGGCATCGCCCACGAACTCAACCAACCGTTGGCGGCAATCGTCAACTACGCCCGCGGCTGCACGCACCGTTTGGCCGGCCAGGGCGTCGCGCCCGAGGTGCTCGACGCGCTCGACCGCATCGCCGCCGAGGCGCTGCGCGCCGGCGAGATCGTGCGCAGCCTCAAACGTCTCGTCCGCAAGGAACCGCCCGGCGAGAGCAGCGTCGACATCGGTTCCCTGGCGCGCGAGGCGGCGCAGTTGGTGCGGCCCGACGCCACCGAACGCGGTATCGCCGTGCGCCTCGACATTGCCCCCACCCTGCCCGCCGTGCTGGCCGACCGCGTTCAGATCGAGCAGGTGATGCTCAACCTGCTGCGCAATGCCGTCGAATCGATCACGCGGCGTCCGGGACTGATTGCCGTGCGCGCGCAGGCGACGCCCAGCGGCGGCGTCGGCGTGGCGGTGAGCGACACCGGTATCGGCATCCCCGCCGCCATGATGCAGCGCGTCTTCGCCCCGTTCTTCACCACCAAGACGAGCGGTCTGGGCATGGGCCTGTCGATCAGCCGGACCATCGTCGAATCGCACGGTGGTCGGCTGTGGGCGGCACCCAATGCCGGCGCGGGGATGACGTTCTCCTTCACCCTGCCGGCGGAGCGAGCGGACCAGCCCTGAGCTGACGCTTCGACGCCGAGCACGGGCACGCTCCCCGAGCGGCGGACGAGAGCACGGTCACGGCAGGGCCGGCGGGCAGCCGGTCAACGCAGCGGAGACGGCGCGGACCAATTCGTCGACGGTGACGCGCGCGTCGACATTGCCGTCGACGGCCGGACAGGCAAGCGGCGCGCGGCCGTCGAGGGCGATGCCGACGGCGATGACCAGGTCGGTGATCGCCACCTGGCCGTCACCGTCGCAGTCGCCGGGACAGGGCAGCACCGTCGGCGCCCGGCTCGGGGTTACGCTTGGAGCGGCCGTCTCGGTCGCGGCGGCCGTGCGCGAAACGGTGTCGGTGGGTGTCGCCGTGCCGGTCGCACTCGGCACACTCGAGGGCGTCGCGGTCGCGGCCGCCGTGGCGGTCGGCGAGCTGGTCGCGCTCGGCGTGGCGGATTCGCTGGCGGTCGGCGACGGCGTCGCGCTGCGAGAGGCCGTCGCGCTCGCTGTCGCCGTAGGCGGCGCGGTTGCCGTCGCGCCGACGGTGGCGCTCGCCGTCGCGACGGAAGACTTGGTACGAGTCGTCGTTGGCGTCGGCGTGTCGGCATTGGTCGCGGTCGGGGCGGGCGAGTCAGTCCGCGTCGCCGTTGGAGCCATGGTCGTGGTCCGCGTCACCGTCGCCGCCGGCGTGTCGGTCATCGTGGTCGTCGGCGCCGGGGAAGCGGTGTGTGTCGGCGTCGCCGGCGGCGAGTTGGTGCGGGTCGCCGTCGCGCTCGCCGTCGGCATCGCGGTGGCAGTGTCGGTGCGAGTCGCACTGCTGGTCGGCGCGCCGCTCGACGTGGCGGTCGGGCTTACGGTCGCGCTGGGCGGCGGTGAGGCGGTGCTGGTTCTGGAGGGTGTGCGGGTCGGGGTCGCGCTGTGACTCGGCGTCGCGCTGAACGTGGCGCTGGCGGTGCGCGTGACCGAGGCGGTCCTGGTCGGCGAAGGCGTCGCGCTCGGCGGCGCGCTGAACGTGGCGCTGGGGGTGGCGGTAGACGACGGCGTACCTGTCGCCGTGCGCGTCGACGTGGCGGTGCGCGTCCCGGTAGCGGTCGGTGTGCCGGTGCGGGTGGGCGTGGTGGTGGCGGTGCTCGAACTGGTCGGCGACGCCGTGCGGGTGCGACTCGGTGTCGAGGTCGCCGTCTGCGTTGGTGTGGCCGTCACCGTGGCCGTCGCCAGCGCGGTCGCGCTGCGCGTCGGGGTGCCGGTACGGGTCGGCGTGGCGCTCGGCAGTGGCGTCGGATTGATGGCGGCAAAGCGCTGCGCGAGGATGTCTGCGTCGTCGAGGATGCCGCCGCGACGCCAGGCGACGATCTGGCGACCGTCGCTCGCCGCCGCCACCGCCGGCGACAGTTGGTCGACCGTCGAGGTCGCAACCACCGGCTCGGCCGGCCCGAACGCCGCGCCGCCAGGGTCATAGCGCCGGGCCAGGATGGTCGTCGCTGCCCCAGGCGTCGCCTCGGCACTCCACGCGACGACGAAGTTGCCGGCGGCGTCGGCCGCGACCCGCGGTCGGCCGGGGTCGGCCGATGGCGTCGGATCGATGCGGAAGTCACCGGCGACCGGCGTGCCCTCGGCATCGAAGCGGCGGCCGAAGAGTCCGACATCGACGTCCTCGGTCACCGGATAGCCCTGCCAGACGACCACGAATCCACCGCCCGCGGCCGGCGCCACGGAGACCGCGTACTGGCCGCCGGCGCCGACGTCGTTGACCTGCAATTCATCGCCAGCCCGCGCACCGTTGCCGTCGAAGCGCTGGGCGAAGACGCCATAGCCCGATCCGTCGGCGCCGGCGCCGCCGAAATAGCCGTCCTCCCAGGCGATGACGAAGCCGCCGCCGCCGAGCGGGGCGACCGCGGCCGAGCCCTGAAAACCGCCGGTCGTCGTATTCACCCGGAAGGCGTCGCCGAGCGGAGCGCCGTTGGCGTCGAGGCGGCGCGCGAAGACATCGTCGTAGTCATCCCAGACGACCACGAAGCCGTCGCCGGTCGCGGCCACCGCCGCCGCGCCTTCAAAAGCGCCGGGGTCCTGGTTGACGAGCGTCTCGCCGCCGCTGGCGACACCGGTGCTGGAGAATCGCCGCACGAAGATGTCGGCGTTGTCACTCTCCTGGGAGTCGCCGTACCCCTGCCAGGCGACGACGAAGGCGCCGTCGCTGGCGACGCTCACGTCCGGTACCGCCTGGGGTCCGGCGCTCGAGGTGGGCGCCTGGAACTCCATTCCTGCCGCCACACCGGTGCTGCTGTACCGCTGCCCGAAGACCCCGCAGTAGTCGCCGTCCTGGTCGAGGCTCTCCCAGACGACGACGAAGCTCCCGCTGGCGGCGGCGCCGACCGCCGGTGCGATCTGCTGGTCCGCGGTGGTCATATTGACCGGGAAGGCACCGCCCAGCGGTTGCGCGGCGCCGAGCAGCGGCCGCAACATGGCCAACGCTCCAACCACCAGCACCGGCCCGACCCGTCTCATCCCGCTGCCATCCGCCTCCCAGTCCACTCTGCCGCAGGCGACGCCCCGGCGAAAGAGCGAATCCGGCCGGCCGATCAGAGGGCGCGGATGCGGATGTCGCGAAAGGCGACGCGCGAGCCCGGATTCACCTGCAGGCCGACGTAGCTCGGCGCCGCCGCGGTGCCCGGCCGGCCGCGCAGCGGATCGCTGTTGTCAAAGGCGGCGACCGGCGTGCCGTTCATCGCGACGTCGTAGTGCTGACCGCGGACGCGAATCTCAAAGGTGTTCCATTCGCCCTGCGGCCGTGCCGCGCGCGGGTAGAGTCGCTGCAGCGGCTGGTTGAAGATCGCCCCGGTGCGGTGGATGGCGCTGGCGCCGGGCATCCCGACCTCGTCGATCTGCACCTCGAAACCGCGCTGCATGGCGATTGCGGCCGAATTGCCGTGCGGCGGCGCCTGCGGCTCGGGAAAGCGGAGAAACACGCCAGAAGCATCCTCATGCCGCCAGCGCAGCCAGTCGAGGCGGAGAACGAAGTCGGCCGGGCTCGGCGCGGTACACCAGAACAGCCCGACATCCGTCCCTGGTACCGATTCGAGGCGCCCATCGACGGTGACGAAGTCACCGCTGCCGGCCATGCGCCAACGCGGACCGGCGGCATCGCCGAAGAGCATCCGGTCGCCGGCCGCGACCGACCTTAGCGCCGGCGGTGGCAGGAGCGGTCGCGGCGGCGTCGGCGGAACGTCGCGGGTCAGATCGACGAGATCGGTAGCCAGCACAGGTGTCATCGGGGCGGTAGAAGGGAGAGTGGCGGGGCTTGCTCAGCCCTGCAGCAGGCGGAGCGAGTCGACGGGTTGGACGAGCAGGTCCATACGCACCAGCTCGGCCAGCGACGTGGCACCGAGTTTGTGCATGACACGAGCGCGATGCACCTCGACGGTCTTCTCGCTGATGCCGAACTCATAGGCGACGACCTTGTTGGGCTTGCCATGCACGACCTGCTCGAACACCTCGCGTTCGCGGGCGGTCAGGCAGGCCAGGCGGGACGCGAGGGCATCGCGGCGAGCGCGCGCGGCGCGACGGGTGGTATCGACCGCGATCGCCTGTTCGATGCGCTCCAGCAGAACCTGGTCGGCAAAGGGCTTCTCGAAGAAATCGAAGGCGCCGGCCTTGAGCATGCGCACCGCGGTATCGACGTCCGCGAAGCCGGTCATGACGATTACCGGCAGTCGCAGCCCGGCGCGCTGCATGGCCTCCTGAAGCACGACGCCGCTCATGCCGGGCAGGCGCACGTCGAGCAACACGCAGCCGGCCCGAGTGCGGTCGACCGCGGCCAGGAAGGCATCCCCGGTCGCAAATCCGGCACTGACGATGCCGGCCGACTCGAGCAGCCACTGCAGCGACTCGCGCAGGGAGTTGTCGTTGTCAATGATGAATACCGTCGCCTGTCTGTCCGACATGGTCGCTCCTTTGGTGTGCGCGCGCCCTGGTCGCCGCGGGGATACCGCCTGGCGTACCCACGTCTCGTGCCAGGCGCCGAGCGCCCACCCAGCGGGGTGGCGCCCCGAGAGCCGTCCGCGCCAGTGGACACCTCGGCGCGCCGGCGGTCCTTACGGCTGGACAAGCCGCGGGGCGACTGGTCTAAGCGCCCGGCTGGGACACACCATGAGCGCCGCACGCATCGACGATACCGACCTGCGGCAACTGCAGCGGGAGTACGCCCTGGCGTTGCGCCTGCTTGAGCTCGGCCAGCAGCGCGACCTCGAGCCGTTCCTGCGCGAGGCGCTGGTACTGGTCGTCGACGCGGTGGGCGCCCGGCAGGGCTACCTGGAGCTCGAGCACGACGACCTGGTGGCGGGGACGTCGCCCTGGTGGATGGCGCATGGGTTCACCGATGAGCAGGTGTCGACCGTCCGCGCGGCGGTGTCGCGCGGCATCATCGCCGAGTCCCTGGCGACCGGGCGGACGGTCTCGACGGCGTCGGCCCTGCTCGACCCGCGTTTCAGCGCCCGCGACAGCGTTCGTCTCGGGCAGATCGAGGGGGTCCTGTGCACCCCGATCGGCAGCGACCCGCCGCGCGGCGTCCTGTACCTGCAGGGGCGCTCCGACCCGGGGCCGTTCGTCGACGAGGAGCAGCGGCGGGCCGAGAGCTTCGCCCGTCATCTCGCCCCGCTGGTCGACCGGCTGCTGCTCGAGTACCGGCAGCGCGCGCAGGCGGACGCCACGGCGCCGCTGCGCGCGACGTTGCGTCTCGACGGCCTGGTCGGGCGCTCGGCCGCGCTCGCGGCGGCGGTGCGCCAGGCCGCGCTGGTGGCGCCGCTCGACGTCAATGTCCTCATCACGGGCGAGACCGGCACGGGCAAGAGCCAACTGGCGCGTATCATCCACGACAATGGCCCGCGCGCGTCGGGTCCGTTCATCGAGATCAACTGCGCCGCCATCCCCGAGAACCTGGTCGAGAGCGAGCTCTTCGGCGCCAAGGCCGGCGCCTTCACCGGTGCGACCGGCCCGATCGAGGGCAAGGTGACCGCCGCGCAGCACGGCACGCTGCTGCTCGACGAGATCGGCGACCTACCGCTGAGCGCGCAGGCGAAGCTGTTGCAGCTGTTGCAATCGAAGACCTACTACCCGCTCGGCAGCAGCGCGCCGCGCGTCGCCGACGTGCGCGTCATCGCCGCCACCAATCACGATCTCGGCGCGCTGGCGGCCGAGAAGCGCTTTCGCGAGGATCTGCTCTTCCGCCTGCAGGTCCTGCCCATCCGCATGCCGTCGTTGGTCGAACGGCGCGAGGACGTCGGCCTGCTGGCGAATCACTTCGCCGCCGCCGCCTGTGCGACACACCGACTGCCGCGCGCCGTGTTGTCGCCGGGGGCCTTGCGTGCCCTGGAAGTGGCGCCGTGGCCGGGCAACGTGCGGCAGCTGGAGAACTTCGTCCAGGCGGCGGCGATTCGCGCCGCCGGCGAGGGCGTCGAGCAGATCGAACCGGCGCACGTCTTCCCCGGGACCGCGGCACCCGCCGCCAACGAATCGCTGACCTTCCAGGAGGCGACACGGCGCTTCCAGCGCGACCTCCTGGCGTCGGTGCTGGAGGAGACGCAGTGGAACGTGGTCGAAACGGCGCGCCGTCTCGAGCTCGCCCGCTCGCATGTGTACAATCTGATTCGCGCCTTCGGTCTCCTACGCAACGGCTGAGCCGGTCCCCCACAACCGATCGCGCAGCCCCGAGGTGCGTTCCACACGCTGCGCGACGGCGTGCTCCACGACCGCGCGCGGGCCGACGACGAGGACCCGCTGCCGCGCCCGCGTCACGGCGGTGTACAGCAGCTCGCGCGAGACGATCGGCGACGGCAGCGGCGGCAGGAGCACGGCGACGCGGTCGAACTCCGAGCCCTGGCTCTTATGCACGCTCATCGCGAACACCGTCTCGTGCGGCGGCAGGCGCGCCGGCGACAGTTCCCGAACGCCGTCGCCCTCGGCGAAGACCGCGACGCGACGCCGCGGGTCGCCCGCCGCCTCGGCGATGACGCCGACGTCGCCGTTGAACAGCCGCAACTGGTAGTCGTTGCGCGTCACGAGAATCGGCCGGCCCACGTACCAGGCGCCGTCGAGGCGCAGCCGGCCGCGGTCGGCGAGCAGGCGCTCGACCTGCTGGTTGACGGTCTCGACACCAGCGGGTCCGCGGCGATGCGCGCAGAGGATCCGGAATCGATCCAGGGCTGCGAGGCGCTGCGGCGCCGAGTCGGCGGCCAGATAGTCCTCGAACCCACCCAGGATGTGCGCCTCGAGCGCCGGCCCCAGCGTCTCGGAAGATTCGGGCGCGCGCCACGCCACCTCGCTCTCGCGCGCATCCTCGAACGCCACCCACAGCGCCGGCGCGTCGCCGGCCTTGATGGCCGCGGCGAGGCGTCCGATGCCGCCGTCCGCACGGTAGCGATGGCTTTCGGTCAGCTCGACGATGCCGCGGGCGAGATCGCAACGCTGCGGCGAACCGGTGTTGCAGATGTCCCCAAGAACGGCGCCCGCCTCGACCGAGGCCAGTTGGTCCTGGTCGCCGAGCAACACCAGCCGCGCCGCCGGTGGCATTGCGTCCACCAGATGCGCCATGAGCGCCAGGTCGACCATCGACGCCTCGTCGACCAGCACCAGGTCGGCCGGCAGCGGGCGGGCGCGGCCGCGGCTGAAGGACGCGCCGCGGCCGGGGCGGGCGCCGAGGGCGCGGTGGATCGTCGCCGCCTCGGCGGGAATCGCCGCCGCGACCGCGGCGCTGCAGGCCAGGTCGTGCTTGCCGGCGAGGATCGACTCGCGGAGTCGCGCCGCGGCCTTGCCGGTCGGCGCCAGCAAGAGCATGCGCGGCACAGGCGCGCCGGCGGCCTGCGCCTGCTCGACAAGCAGCGCCAGGATGCGCACGACGGTGTAAGTCTTGCCGGTGCCGGGACCGCCCGAGATGACGCAGAACCGCCGTTGCACCGCCATCCGCGCCGCCACGCGCTGCATGTCCGCGTTCGGCCGTCCCGCCAGTGCCGGAAAGAGCCGCGCGAGTGCCCGCTCGAGTGCCTCCGGCGCGAGCAGCGGCACGGCGTCGCCGGCGCGCGCCGCGATCGCTTCGGCCAGCGTCTCCTGATGCACCCAGTAGCGGCGCAGATAGAGCCGGTGTGCGTCGTCGAGCACCAACGGAGCGGGCGGCGCGTCGCGGTGCGCGGGGGCGACCAACCGACTGGCGCGCAGTGCCGCCACCCACGCGTCCAGACGCGGCGCGGCCTCGATCTCGATCAATGCGCCGCTGTCGTCGACGATCGGCGCCCGGTCGGCGTGGCGGACCAGATCGAGGCACACATGACCGAGCCCGACCGCGCGGCTGGCGAGCGCGGCGGCAAGCAGAACCTCCGGGTGCGACTCCCGGCCGATGCGCGCCACGCTGAGCGCGAACGCGACGTCGAGGTCGGAGAGCGCGCCCCGCAGGCGCAGCAGATCGAGCGACATGCTCACCGGTCCGCCCCGGCGGGCTCGGCGGTAAACAGATCCGACAGCGTCTCGACGAGCAGCGGCGGTGGGCGGTCGAAGACCACGCCGGTGGCCGGCCCGCGCGACGGGTGCATGCCGCGCACGAAGAGGTAGAACACGCCACCGAAGTCGCGCGCATAGTCGTAGTGGCGAAGGCGCCGCCGCAGATAGCGGTGCACGGCCACCACGTAGAGATGGTACTGCAGCACGTAGTCGTGGCGGGCCATCTCCGCGTCGAGCGCGGCCGGCGCATAGGCCCCCAGCGCGTCGCCGCGATCGTTCGATTTGTAGTCGACCACGTACCAGCGGCCTTCGTGCTGGAACACGCAGTCGATGTAGCCGCGCAGGTAGCCCGCCAATCCGTGAACGCGCAGGGCGCGCAGCCGAGTGGCATAGGCGCGGACCGCCGCGCTGGCGGCGTGACGATCGAACGCAGCGGCCAGGGCGGCCGCCGAGACGCCGGGGCGCGGTGTACCCTCCTCGTCGAGAGCCACCGGCAGGGCGAACTCCATCTCCGTCAGCCGCCGCGCCCGCGGCACGTCGCGCAGACGCACGGGCAGCGCCGACTGGGTCAACGGCGTATCAAGCACATCGTCGACGGCGTTACAGAGCGGCTCGATCCACGCCGCGTCCAATCCGAACGCCGCCACCCAGTGCGCCGTCGTGGCGCGCAGCGCGGCGCGATCGCGCACCGTGAAGTCCACGTGCTCGAACACGGCGTGGACCAGCGTCCCCGGGCGGCGCCCGCGCGGAAAGCCGCGCAGCGGTCCGTCCGGGAGCGCCTCCTGGCCGCTCACGGCCTGATCCCGATCGATGCCCTCCTCCGCCCGCGCATCGTCGCCGCCAGTGCCCGCCAGCGCGGTGAAGCTGCTGACGCGCCACGTCTGCGCGATCACCCGTCGCGCCACGCGGGCGCGCAGCGGCGGCGCGTCCGCCGCCGTGCCGCCATACATTTCGCCCGTTGCCTCCGGCATCGGAAGAATCGCGATGGTCCCGTCCGCGCCCGCGGCGAGGCGGAGCAGATCTGCCTCGATCTCGGCGTCGTTCAGCCCGGCGATACGCGCCCGGGTCGCTTCGATCAGCCCCGCGTCGGGGACCTCAGCCGGCTGGTGCAGCAGATAGCCGAGCGCCGAGTCTTCGAAGCCGCTGAACGCTCCCCAGGCAACCAGGCACAACTGCCGCGCCCGCGTCAGGGCGACGTAGAGCAGGCGCAGCTGCTCCGACAACGCCTCCCGTGCGGCGTTGGCGGTGCTGTCGGCGCGCGGCGGTCGGTTCAGATCGAGCATCAGGTGGCCGCTGCGCCGGTCGTGATAGCGCGGCCACGCCTTCTTCCCCGCCTTGCCCACGGCGCCCGCACCCATGAACGGGCAGACGACGACGTCGTACTCCAGCCCCTTGCTGCGATGAATCGTCACCAGTGTCACGGCGCGGTCGTCGCTCTCCAGGCGGATCTGCGCCGCGTCGCTGCCCAGGTCGTCGCGCGCCGCCGGGTCGGTACGCCGCGCGCGCAGCCAGTCGACCAGCCCCAGCGGCCCGCGGCGCGCTTCCATCGCGGCGCCCTGCAAGAGCTCGCCGAGATGGAGCACATTGGTCATCGTCCGTTCGCCGCCGGGCAGCTCCAGGACGCGCTCCGGCACGGCGCACTCATCGAGCAGGTGCTGCAACGCGATCGCGAACCCTTCGGCGCGCCAGCGTTCGCTCCAGCGGTGGAAACGCTCGACCCAGGCCTCCCACCGCGACTCGTCGAGCCGCATTGCCGCCAGATCATCGCCGCTGACGCCCAGCAGGGGCGTCGTCATGGCGGCGCGCACCGCCCCGGCATTGCCCGGCGCCGCAAGCGCGCCGAGGATCCGCTCGAGCGTCGCCCCTTCCGGCGCGTCGAACACGCTCGCGCCACCCTGCACGACGGCCGGCACGCCGACGCGCCGCAGGGCGGCATGCATCCAGTGCAGCTCCTTGTTCCTGCGGCACAGGACCACAACGTCGCCGGGCCGCAGCCGCCGCGCGCCGATGGCGCTGCGGTCGTTGAGCAGGCCGACGACGGCCGCCGCGGTGGCGTCGAAGAGCCAGTGACGGTCGTTGCCCACGGCACCGAAACGGTTCCGGGTCGTGATGCGCTCCGTCGTCCGTTGCGCGAACAGCATGCGCAGGGGCGCCGTGCCGGCGGCGGCGCCGGCGAGGACGTCGTCGGTCCGCGGCTTCGCCGTCGCGGCGGCGAAGGGAATCTCCGCTTCCAAGAAGGGGGCGCGCGCCTGGCCGAACACGGCGTTCACCGCCGCGACGTAGGCGCGGCTCGAGCGTCGATTGGTGAGCAGGGTGTAGTCGTCTACCGCGTTCTGCTTGGCGCCGAGGTAGGAGAAGATGTCGGCGCCGCGAAAGCTGTAGATCGACTGCTTGGGGTCGCCGATGAGGAACAGGCCGCCGGGCCCCTCACCATAGATCCGGCGGAAGATCCGGTACTGGACCGGGTCGGTATCCTGGAACTCGTCGATCAGCGCCACTGGGTAGCGCGTGCGGATGCGCCCGGCGAGGGCGCCGCCCTGCGGTCCATCGAGGGCGGCATCGAGGCGGAGAAGCAGGTCGTCGAAGCACTGCACGTTGGCCGCCCGCTTGCGCGACTCAAGAGCGGCGACGATGGAATCGCCCGCTTCGCCCAGGATGGCGTGCATGCGCTCCGCCACCGCATCGTCGGCGGGAGCCGGGTCGAGGAGGATCGTCAGATCGGGACGGGCGGCGCGCAGCCGCGCCAGCGCCGCCAACTTGTCCACATCGATGTCAGCGTCGTCGAGGGCGGTGACGACCGCCGGTGGGGCGTCGAACAACGCGCGGCTCCAGTAGTCCTGCGCGGCGTCGGTGATCAACGCCCCCTGGTCGCCGATCAATTCGGCGTCGAAGGTGGCACCGCTCTCGAAGGCAAACTCCTGCAGGACGCGCTGACAGAAGCCGTGGATCGTGAAGATCGCGGCATCGTCGACCGCGGTGAGCGCGAGGCCCAGTCGGTGGCGATCCGCCACGGCAGTCGGGCGGCGCTGTTCGGCGTACGCGATCAGCTCCACGGCGCCGGCCGCAGACGGAGCCAGCCGACCATCGATTGCCTCCAGCGCCTCCTGCACGCGCCGGCGCACCCGGCCGCGCAGCTCGGCGGTGGCGGCGGTGGTGAACGTCACCACCAGCGGCCACGGCGCCGCCACGGGGCTCTCGAGAAGGCAGCGCACGACCAGCGTGGTGATGGCGTGCGTCTTGCCAGTGCCGGCGCTCGCCTCGACCAGGCGGATGCCCGTGAGCGGCACCGTAAGCGCGTCGAGCGGCGTCATGGGGCGCCCTCCTTCCCGAGGTGGTCGAGCAGCGGCCCGTACACTGCCAGCGCGACCGCGGCGAAGGCATCCCGCTGCGGGCCGGCGGCGGCGAAGGGGGCGCCGTTCGGGTAGAGTTGCGCGACCGATGGATCGTCGGCGTCGCCGGCGGCAAAGTCCCCCGAGGCAAACTTCTTCGCCGCTTCGGCGATCGCCGCGTCCGGACCCTTCCGCTTGGCGATTCGCGCCGCATACTCGCGCGAGGCCCGCTCGAAGAACGCCAGCGGTCGCGCGCGACCGTCGCGGAACGGAGCCAGCAGCGCGGCGAGATGGCGCAACGGATCGTTCACGGCTGTGAACCGTATCGCCGCCGCCTGCGGCTTCGACGCGTGCCGGCCGAAGAGGCTGGACGTGCCGGACGCGCCACTGGCAGCGAGCGCCAGGTGGCGGATCCAGAACCGCAGCTCGTGGCGGCCGCCGAGCTTGGAGAACTGCACGCCCACCAGGCCTTCTGGCCCGATGCCGGACAGGCTGCCGACGAGGCGCACCCCGTCGATGGTCAGATCGATGTCGCGGCACGACGGCGCGGGGCCGCGGGCCGCCCGCGCCTGCGCACCGATGTCGGTCGCCAGGGGCGCGATGGCGTCCAACAACACCACGCCTGGGGTGCCGAGCGGCAACCGCCCTTCGGCGATGAGCCGACGTCGCGTCGCCGCCGGGTCCCCGCCGGCCGCGGCGGAGGTCATCAACTCGTCGCCGAGGCCCCAGCGTTCCAGCTGGTTGAGTACGATCGGTTCGCGGTCGTCGTGCGGGTCGCGGTCGTCGTCGAGATAGAGGCCCAGGGAGCGCAGAAACGCGCGCGACGGGTTGTCGAAGAAGCGCACCAGGTCGTCGAGATCAACGGTCTCGAGCTCGCCCGCATCGAGCGGTCCGGTGAAGAACGACGGCGCCGTCGCGCGCGGCATCTGCAGCGCCCGAGCGCCGGCGCAATGGCGTTCGGAGAAGCTGAAGAGCGACGGGCTGCCGTCGAAGTAGCGATGACTGAAGGGCTGCAGCGGGTGGCGGACCGTCAGACGCTCACTGGGGGTGCGGTCGTCGTCGGACCGGAAGGTCTGGTCGATGGCGTCGCACAGCTCGCTCACGACGACCGAGGGCGGCACCGCGACGTTGTCACTGATGCGCTGACCGACGTAGGTGATCAGCACCCGCTCGCGCGCGGAGAGCAGTGCCTCGAGAAACAGGTAGCGATCGTCCTCGCGCGGACTGCGATCGCCGCGGCGCGGCGTCGCCGCGACCAGATCAAAGCTCAGCGGGCGGCGTGTACGCGGGAACGCGCCGTCATTGAGTCCGATCAGACAGACGACCCGAAACGGAATGCTGCGCATCGGCACCAGCTCACACAGGGTGACGGCGCCGGCGCCGAACCCGCGTGGAGGTCCGGCCTGATCGAGGGCCTGCTCGAGCAGGTGGCGCATCGTGTCGAGGTCGACGCGTTCGACGAAGCCGGCCACCGCGGCCCGCTCGGCAAGACTGGTGAGGGCGGTGGCGATCGCCTCGTGCTGCGGGGCGTTGGCGGCGGAGCGCTCGACGAGCAGGGCGAGCAGCGCGGTGAGCGCTTCGTGCCAGGCGCCTGGAGGGCGCGACGCGGACAGCGTCTCGCGCTGGCTCGTCAGCGTCGCGACGAAGGCGGCCAGACGGCCGAGTACGGCGGCCTCGCCGCCCTCGATGCCGTCGATGGGGCGCACGGCGCCGAAGAGCGCATCGCCCTCGGGCGGCAGGGCGTAGCCGAGGAGCAGGCGGTCGAGCCCGAAGCGCCAGGTGTTGAGGTCGCAGTCGGGCTGCCCCTCGGCGCGGCGATGAGCGGCATTCGCGCCCCAGCGGATGTCCGCATCGCGCACCCAACGGTGCAGCGTCTCCATCTCCTCGGCGGCGATGCCGGTACGCATCCGGACGGGATCGAGGCCGAGCAGGTCCAGGACGGCGGAGGCACCGAAGCGGCCGCCGACGACATCGATCGCACGCAGCAGAGCATCGAGCACCTCGGCGTCGGCGCGGGCGGCGCGATCGGCCGTCCGAAACGGAATCCGCGGACGGCTGGGGCTGCCGAACACCGCGTCGATCAGCGGCGCATAGGTCTCGATCGACGGTGCCATCACGACGACGTCATGCGGGTGCAGGGAGGGATCGGCCTCGAAGAGGGCGGTGAGCTGATCGTGCACCACCTCCACCTCGCGCATCGGACCGTGGCAGGCGTGCAACGCGACCGAGTCATCGCCGGGCGGGAGCGCCAGGGGTGGCTCGGTGTCGGGAGTGGAGCCACGTGCGCGCATGGCCAGCATGTCGGCCTGCAAGGTGGCGAGCACGCTGCCGCCCTCGGGCGCGCGATAGGCATCGTGCGCCTCGTAGTCGCCGGCCTCCTCGAGCCCGTCGGCGAAGTCGCGCCCGACGGCGCCCAACGACGCAAGCAGCGGGTGTCCGTTGACAACCACCGCGGCGCCGCCCAACCGCGCCTGCATGCGCGCCGCGCGTCGCGGCGACTGCAGGTCGCCCCAGTAATGCTCGGTTGGGCTCAGGACGAAGAGGTGCACGTCGACCGCGGCGGCGAGCGCGGCGAAGATGCGCACGTACAGCGGCGCCAGCGTCGACAGTCCAAACACACTAACGCGCCGCGGAAACGGCGCCGCCGGCACGCCGCCTTCGGCGAGCGCGTGGAGGAGATCACGGGCGCGCGCGGCGGGATGCGCGGGACCGAGGCGTGCGACCAGCCCCCGCCAGAGAACCGGCTGCCAGGGTTCGTCGGTCGCGCCATCGGCGCGGCCGGCCTGCCACCCGAGCAGCATCTCGGGCCGGAAGAGCGCGTATTGGTCGAAGAGGTCGGCGATGCGACGAGCCAGCTGCAGGCGTTTACGACCGGCGGAGTCGCCGGCCAGGTAGCTGTGCAGCGGTGCGAACGGCGCCGTGTCGAGGTGCTGGGGCAACTCGGCGGCGACCGCCCAGAGAAGGGCGTCGGCGCTGAACGCGGCGGCGCCGTCGGGGGGCGGCCCGAGCACCGCGGCGGCGGCGTCATCGACCAGCTTGCGCGGAAAGGGAAAGGCGGGATTGGCCCAGATGCCGAGGCGGCGGGCCAGGGTGAGGGAGAGCCAGCGCGCCATACCGGCGCCCTGCACGACGATTGTCTCGGCGGCGAAGGGATCGTCGGGCGGCGTTGCGACCACCGCCACCAGCGCGTCGAGGAGGGCCTCGGTGCGGTTGCTGCGGTGGACGATCATCGCCGGCGTCGGGTTCACCGCATCACCCTAGCAGGTGTGTGATGACAGCGGCTGGCTGTGCCGACGTCAGCCGCGCGCCGCCTTACAGGCCGGCCGGCTCGTGCACCGTGCCAGCCAGGCCGCCACCTGTGGCCAGCGGCCGAGATCGATGCCGCCCGGAATGGCCCAGCTCACAACCGACGCGACGTTCAGATCGGCTACTGAAAGGGCGCCGCCGAGCAGCGTCTCGCGGCCGCGCAGGGCGCCCTCGAGCACCCCGAACGGGCCGACGAGCTTCACCTCGTTGGCACTTGCCGCGGCGGCGTCCCGCTGCTCGGGCGGCAGAATTCGGCGGTGCGAGAGGACCGCAAGGAGGGGTCCCTCGACCTCGGTCAGCGCCCAGAAGCTCCATTGGAAGGCGCGGCCCTCGTCGGCGACGGTGCTCGGCCACAGAGAACCGGCGCCGTACTGGCGGGCCAGATAGAAGGTGATCGCGAGCGACTCCCACAGCACCGTCGTGCCGTCGACCAGTACCGGAATATGCCCGTTCGGGTTGAGCTTCAGGAACTCCGCCTGGCGGGTATCCCCCGTCGCGTAATGGGTGGGCACGTTCTCGAACGGCAGATCGAGTTCGCGCAACATCCAGAGCGGCCGGAACGCGCGCGACGCCGGCACCCCGTACAGCTTGATCATGGCCTCTACCTCCGCGGTGATGCGCGGAGCTATCCAGAGAAGCCCTGGGCGAGCAAGCGGCGGGCGTTCAGTAGTCTTGGACGTGCTCGCGCACGATCAGCCGAACGAGCGCGTCGTAGCTCAGTCCGCGTTGCGCCGCCCGCGCCTGCAACGCCTCCATGACCTCGGTCTCGATCAGCAGAAACGCGGGCTCGAGGCCGCGGCGCGCCGACACCGGCCGCGGCCCGGCGAAGATGCGCGAGTGATCGAACCAACGCACCACCCCTTCCGGCTCGGGAAGCGGATTGGGCGCACGGCGCGGTTCTGGGAGCGCCGCGGTGCGGCGTGCCTTGCCTGACTGGGCACCGGATTTTCTTGACATTGGACCCTCCGTCGTCGACGAGAGTGTTCTGGCGGCCGAATCCGCGGACTCACCTCGCATCTTCCATGGCGTTACTTTCCGCGAGACACTGTTACGTCCGCCAGATCGGCGAAAATGTCTTCTAGGTGGTCGGGTCGGGGGGCTCGCGGGCGATGCCTCGGGAGATGGAGGACTCCACGCTGGGAGCGGGGCGCGAGACGCGCCCCGCCGGCGAGGCGTTCGTCGGGCGCGATCACGAGTTGACGGCGCTGTCCGTCAGCCTGGCATCGACCGCGGCCGGCCGAGGCCGGCTGGACGTCGTTTCCGGCGCTCCCGGAACGGGCAAGACGCGCTTGGTCCAGGAGTTTGCCTCGATGGCGGAGGCGGACGGGTTCCGCGTCCTTCGGGCCGGGTGCTGGGATGGCGACGGGGCGCCGCCCTTTTGGCCGTGGATTCAAGCGTTGCGCGACATTCCCGGCGAGTCATCGGACAGCGGCTCGACGCTCGCGGCGCCGGAGTTGCACGGACTCCTACAGCGAGCCCTTGCGACGCGAGGCGTGGACGGCTTGGCGGAGTTCGTCGATTCGAGCGACGCGCAGCAGGCCCGGTTCGACCTGTTCGATCGGTTCGCGACGCTGTTTCGCGACCTGGCAGAGGAGCAGCCGTTGGCGATCGTCGTCGACGATGTGCACCGCGCCGATAGCGGGTCGATCCTGCTGCTGCAGTTTCTGGCCGGGCGATTGGCTGACGCGCCGATGGCCGTGTGCATCACCAGTCGCGACCCGCTTCCAACGGTCGTCTCGGACGGCTGCCGGCATCCGTGGACGCGTCACATCGTCCTGACCGGACTGAGCCGATCGGACGTATGCTCCCTGCTCGCGGCGCGTGCCGGCGCGCCGCCAAAGCCGGAGTTGGTCGACCGCCTCATGGCGCTGACCGACGGGAATCCATTCTACCTTCGCGAGTTGGGCCACGTGCTGACCGCCGACGCTGATTCGTTGGCCATGCTGTCCCTACCGCCGAGCTTGGCGGGCATTGCAATGCATCAGTCCGACGCCCTGTCGCCAACCTGTCAGAGCCTGCTGCAAGCGGCGTCAGTCATCGGCCGCGAGTTCGACGCTGATGTCGTCGCGACGGCCTGTGGCATCGAGACGGGCGCGGCACTGGACCTGCTCCAGGAAGCGTTGACGCACCGTGTCGTCACCCGCACTCTGCCCATGCGCTACCGGTTCGCCCACGCTCTCGTCCGCGAAGGCACGTACGATCGGTTGCACAGCTCGGAGCGAACGCACTTGCACGAACGGGTTGCTGCCGTTCTTGAGGAACGCTTGGGAACGCCCGCGGCGGTATCGTTCGCCAGCATCGCCCACCACGCCTTTCTGGGCCTGCCTCGCACCGACCGCGTCAGGGCGGCCACCTTCGCCGTCGCTGCCGGTCGCGAAGCGCTTGCGGCGTGCGCCTTCGAGGAAGCCGTCGCGCTCTTCAGCCGCGCCAAGGAACTCATTGGCACCCACAGCACCGATAGCGAAGCCTGCGACCTGCTGCTCCTCCTCGGCGCCGCGCAAGCCGCCGCCGGCGAATGGGCTGCCGCCCGCCGGACCTTCGAAGACGCCGCCAGCCGCGCCCGCCACGCAAACGACGCCCCACGCTTCGCCAGGGCAGCCCTAGGGTTCAAGGGGTTGATGTGGGCCACGATCCCCGTAGACCAAGATGCCGTGGCCTACCTTGAAGAAGCCCGAGAGCGGCTTTCTCAGGATCATCCCCCCCTACAAGTCGAGGTCCTAAGCGCGCTCAGTCGCGCGTTGTACTTCACTAACGACACGGAACTCCCCAATACCTACTCCGCGGAAGCGGTCGCCTTAGCTACCAGCACCGGAGGCGACCAGGCACGAGCCGTCGCACTTGAGGCTTACACGGTCAGGCAACTTGAACCAGCTCGCACACACGCTGTCCACGCCTCTGCAACCGAGCTACTCCGTCTCGGCAGTCGACTGCCTGATGCCCTCGTTTCCTTCCACGCTCGCATCTTCCGGCAGTCATCCTTGCTTGCGCATGGCAACACCTTGGAAGCGGATACCGACCTCTCTTACGCTGCGGCAATCGCAGACGATACACGCAACCCACGCCTACTCTGGCAAATCGCCCTTCTTCGGAGCGCACGCGCGACGCTTCGAGGCAACCTTGCCTTGGGGGAGGCTCTCGCCATCCGCGCGCAACAACTCGGACAACGGGTACACGATTCCAGCCCCACTCAGTACGCGATGATCCAGGCCTTCCAACGTGGTCTCCTACGAAACGACTTCGACGCCCTCTTGTCCTTGGCGGAAGCTGCAATCGAGCGCTTTCCGTCCATCCTGGCGCCACGCATTGGACGTGCACTACTCCTCGCCCGACTTGGGCGGCTCGCGGAGGCCTCAGACGCCCTGTTTCTCTTTACCGACACCGACTTCACAAATCTACCAGAGAACAACCTCACAATCTGGCTCCTGACACATCTAGCCGATGCCGTATCGCTTTGCGGAATGCGGGACGCTGCCGCGTTACTCCATGCTCGTCTTCTTCCTTACTGCGCGCAGTACGTGACCGCCGCTTGGGGCACCCTCCTTGACGGTTCCGTCTCCCACTACCTTGCAGGGCTAGCACACGCGACCGGTGACGATACATCAGCAGAACGCCATTTTTCGTCGGCATTGCGCGCCAATCGCCGGATTGAGGCTGTCCCACTTATCGCCCGTACTCAATTGGAGTTCGCGAAATTCTTGGTTACAACGGGGACCACTTCACCATCTGATCCACATACATTGGCTGAGAATGCAGCACGACTCTTCGCCACTCTCTCTTTGGACAGACCCCACGCGGAGGCGGTGGCACTGATCAACACCTTGGGGCCGCGCACAACCTCTACATCACACTCAGGCCCCCCACCTAAGCGCCATCATCTCGAGTGCAATCCCACCCCCAGTCCCGCCCTTATAGTTGAGGGCCATTACTGGACCTTAGCCTTTGCTGGCAAGAGCGTCCGCCTCCGCGATAGCCGAGGGCTCCGCCATATCTGGCAACTCATCCGAGCGAACGGTGCCTCTGTGCACGCAACAACCCTAAACTCGGGAGGACGGCTGCCTGCCAACAGCCGTCCAGACATTGGATCCGTCTTCTCCGACCCAACCGCGCTGTCAGCGTACCGCAACCACCTTCGCGAAATCGACGCCAGCATGGCCGAGGGAGAACTCCTCAATGACGCGGGCCTGCTTGACGCTCTAGCTATTGAAAAGGAATGCCTACTCCGAGAACTCTCCAGATCCCTCGGACTCCGCGGTCGTTCCCGTAGATCTCCGTCGAGCGAGCGAGCCAGAATCAACGTAAGAAATCGAATCACGGCCGCACTCGAGCAAATCCGACTTGTTCACGATGATGCTTGGCGCCACCTTGACCAATCTATCCGTACAGGAACAATGTGCGCCTACGTCCCGAGCACCCAGTACATCTGGGCACTCTGACTCACCATCCCCATGCGTACCCGTCCCGAAACTGCTCAAGCACTCCGACACTCCGGAGCCTGCCAATCCGTCCCGTCATGGGAGGATACACTCGGCACGTTCACGACGACCCGTGTCCCGATTCCAACCGCGCTTTCCACTTCGAGGAATCCCCCGGACTCCGACACGATCTGCTGAGCGATCGATAGCCCCAACCCGGTCCCCTTCTCCTTCGTCGTGAAGAACGGATCGAATATACATTCAAGACTCTCGGGTGGAATACCACAGCCAGTATCCCTGATCTCAATCTGGGTGAATTTAGACGGCGCTACTGGCGCCTCGCGGGTAGTCACCGTGACGGAACCACCCCTGGGAGTGGCCTGGATCGCATTGAGCGCAAGATTCAAGACTACCTGCATGATCTGATCGGCATCACCCTGCACATAACTAACGGACGCGCCAAGGCATGATGACAGATTGACTCCCTCGGAGTGCGCCTGCGGTTTCAGCAGAGCAACAGCCCGATCCGAGATCTCATTCACCTTAATCGGCCCGAATGAAGGTGAAGGAGATTTCGCGAACGTTAGCAGTTCAGCTATGAGCCCAGTGATTCGTTTCACTTCGGTTCCGGCGAGCCCCAAGAATGAGGTCATGAACTCTTCATCACCAAGGCGCTGCGGTGCCAGCTGGAAGAACGTTTGAATCGACACAAGGGGATTCCGAATCTCATGGGCGATTCCCGCCGCCAGCGTTCCGAGCGCCGAGAGGCGACCAGCCCGGCTAATTATTTCGCGAGACTTGCGCAACTCCTCATAGAGTTTCGAATTCTGCAAGGCCACACCAACCTCACGTCCGACAATTGTAAGGAGGTTCAAGTCTCGAGTACTATAGGCACTAAGACCGCGCTTTCTATCCAACAGTAATAAACCTTGCATCTCGCGGCCAACTACGAATGGAACGCATGCCTCCCACGAGTCGCCCCTTAGCCGCGCGGCGGCGTCCGCGGAACCGCTCTTCGAATCCGCAGCCTCTTCACGGAGTACAGCTTCGCCACGCGAGAGGACCCATCGAACTACGGGGTCACCAACGGGAAAAGACTGAACCCGGATGTCCGGGCCGATTGATCTGCAAAGATCATAGCTGCCGCTCGCGTCGTCCCGAACGTATAGCGCGATTCGATCAAGCTCTAGAGCCACGGCTACACGTTCGCACACCAAACCAGAAAGACGGCCTCGATCCAACTCCCTGACTACTTCATTTGCTAGGGCATCAAGAACTGCGTGACTTTGAACTTTTGCCGGAAAGAGGGATCGCTCCAATCCTTGCTCGACCGACTGCTGAAGCCTTGGAAAGATAAGCGCCACGACGAGGAGTATGAAGGCCACAGCGGCGGAGAAATCATAATGGACCTCGCCGAAGGCCCAGATCTGGAGCAGCCAGACTGCGAGGGTCGTCGGCCCAATACATACTATTGTGGTCAGCAGATAAGAGATACTTCTTGCGACAACAATCTCGATATCCATGAGGCGGTAACGAACGATTGCATAGGCGACGACGCCCGCCCAGATCGCACTGCCGAGATTTCCGAGCGGGTAAAAGTGGACGCCGTAGGCGGGAAGTAGGTTCGTGAGCCCGAGAGGAAGTGCGACCGCCATCCCACCGAGCCACAGCTTGAGCTGAATCCGCATATGCGGCTCTGTAGTGGTGACAAATTCTCTGGCCAGCAGCCACGCCGCAAGCACGAAATTGACGATGAGGGATACGGTGAATAGGTTATAGTAAGGGCTGCCAATAGAGTAGTAACCCCACTGGAACGCTGCGAGGTGGGTCACGAGCTTGCCGGACAAATTCAGACCCGCAAGGAGGGCCGACCAGCCGTAGTCGAGCGCGAGGAACACGCGCCATGCTCGGGAAAGAGGGCGGAGCGGAAGGACAAGGCTGAGATGCAATACTCCGGGAAGGAGGAAGACGGCGCCGGTACGAAACAGTCTCGAGAACCCGTGAGCCCTCTCGTAGTCATGAAACGCATACAACGAAAAAATATTGAGGTTCCAGAAGACAAGAGTAATGGCGAGGAATGTGAAGACGCGCCCAAGTGTCCTGTCCGGTGCACGGAGATACACTAACACCGCGAGACAAAGTGTCGCGATGGCGGCTATCAGGGGAATCAGTCCCTGGACTCTTAGCATAGCGAGCGTGAGTTGGTGCGAGTGCCAACTAGGCCGATTCGACCGGAGTGACCTTGGAACGGGATCCCGACACCAGCGATCGCGTCACCTGCTGAGCGACGCTCATACTCATCAAGTAGAGACGGCCCCAGTGTTTGTGGTCAATCACTAAATTAGAATCGGAGAAACCACCTTTAGTGTAGAACTTCCTAAGATGCGCGAAGGTATATAGAAAATAGTCCGATATAGCCTCCGTGCGGCCATATTCCAGGATCTCCGCAAGAAGGCCTGCGAGGACGCGGGTACTGTGCTTGATGTTTCGATAGTCTCGTCGGACGCATAGTCGACCGATCATTGCGGGTCTTCGACCACTGGCGACCAGAGAATCAAGCGGTCGGAGGTGTTCAAAATCGAACGGTCGCAGTTCAGGCCCCAGAATACGAAATGAGGCTACTACCGAACCCGACGGTTCAAAGGCCGCCACGTGTATTGCCGCATCATCTAGGCCATCATCTGGATCCGGCACGAGGTCGGCGGAGTAGATCTCGCGCCGCAAGTCGACTGCGACGCGCCCCTCGCCCCCTCGAAGCCGGCGGAACTCCAGCGGGCTCAATTCATCTCCGAGAGCGGGCTTACCGTCGTTTGGATCCTGCATGGATTGCCATCCTTGAATGCTCAGAGTATAGAGGCAACCGTTTTCGAGTGCCACAGGCGCTTTACAGATGAACGCCAGCCCACAGATCGAACCCGACGACATCCGACGCTTGCTCGATCGGCTGTTGGTGGAGGTCGGCGTATCGCAGGAGAGCCTCCACGATGGAGCTCGGATCACCGAGGATCTCGCTCTCGAATCGGTAGCGTTCGTTGAGCTTCAGGTAGCATTAGAAGAGGAACTAGGAATCGAGCTCGATCCAATCAAGGTCGTTGAACTAGACGAGCTTTCCGCGATCGCCGAGTATCTCCACGGCTTGGCTTTGGGACGTTGATTCGGACCGAGGATGAGCTTGTTTCGAGATGAGCATCGGCCGTTTCGCGATGAGGTCCGACAGGCCATACGCGAGCGCCTGACGCCGTTGACAGAAGATCTCGAGCGGTCCGGAGTAATACCCCGGAGCGTGTTTCGCGACCTCGGCCAGCGCGGGCTACTCGGATTGACCCAACCGATCGAGTACGGCGGGCGTGGTTTGGACTTCGGATACACGGTGGTGCTGGCGGAGGAACTTCCGCGCTGCCGAATGGGGGGCGTGGCGCTCAGCATCCTCGCGCAGACGAACTTTTTCTCCCCGCTTCTGTCCCGGTATGGTACCGTTGCCCAGAAGAGCGAGTTCCTGGCACCGGCGATTCGAGGCGAAAAGATCGGGGCGCTGGCGTCGACCGAGCCGACCGGTGGGTCCGACATCTCCGGGGCCGTGCAGTGCCGCGCCGAGGACGACGGGGATTTCTGGGTCGTTTCGGGCGAGAAGACGTACATCACCAACGGCCCAATCGCCGACTTCGTGGTGACCCTGGTCCGCACGCGCTCGGATGGCGGACCGAACGGGATGTCACTGCTGCTCATCCCGACGGATACGCCCGGCTTCTCAGTGAAGCAGACGCTCCGCAAGCTCGGCCTGCACTCATCCCCCACCGGTTGGCTGGCGTTCGACCGCTGCCGGGTTCCGAAATCATACACGGTTGGCAAGGCCCATCTCGGCTACTACTACCATACGCAGAACCTCCTGGAGGAGCGCCTGATCGGCGGAGTATGCAGCCTCGCCCTGGCCGCGCTGGTCCTCGACGATACGATTACCTATCTGAAGGGCCGCCAAGCCTACGGCAAACCCCTGACGGCCCTGCAGACCATCCGCCACCGCATTGCCGAGATGTCGGCAGAGATCGAGATGGCACGTGCGTTCGTCTATTCCGTCTGCGAACGGTTCCGCGACGGGCATGTGGACGCGAAGCGCATATGCATGATCAAGTTCCAGGTAGTGGACGTGGTGCAGCGGGTCATCGAGCGCTGCATCCAGCTCTTTGGCGGCAACGGGTTCCTCGAAGAGAACTGGGTGACGCGCGCGTACCGTGACGCGCGCGTCCTGAGTCTTGGCGGCGGCACCTCCGAGGTGATGAAGGACCTGGTTGCCAGCCACCTGCGGCTGTGAGGCGTACGGTGGGCCAGCGTACAACGGTCATTACTGGGCTTGGCGTTCTCGGGCCTACCGGGGCGGGCCACGAGCGCTTCTGGGACGCGGTCTGCAGCGGCCGCAGTGCGATCCGCCTGCTCGATTGCTTCGACACCAGCGGCTTTCCGTGTCGCATCGGGGGCCAGGTTGCCGATGCCGACTACGTCGGACTCCTGGAACCACGAACCCTCCGTACAACCACCCGGGTTGCGCAATTGGCGCTTGCAGCAGCGAGCCTGGCCCTAGCCGATGCCCACCTCGGGCGCGATGCGGTCGCACCGACCGCGATGGCCGTGACGCTCGGCACTGCGCTGGGCGGCTGGATCGACGCGGAGCAACAAGCGGCCATTCTGCTTGAGCGCGGCGCGCGTAGGGTCAACCCGTTCATCGTGGCCGGGTCCGGCAACCACGGTCCCGGCGTCGAAGTGGCGGCTGCCGCGGGGGCGCAAGGACCACAGGTCACCTTCTCGAGTGGCTGCCCCTCGAGCCTGCAAGCCATTGCCCACGGGGCCGCGCTGATCGAGTCGGGAATCGTCGACGTCGTCTTGGCCGGCGGCGCCGAGGCGCCGCTGAGTCCGCTCGGGTTCGCGGCCCTGTGCCGGACGAACGAGCTCTCGACCGCCAACGACGACCCGACTCGCGCCGCACGCCCATTCGATGCCACCCACGGCGGCATGGTGCTGAGCGAAGGAAGCGCGTTCCTGGTGCTCGAGGAAGCGACGCACGCGAACGCCCGGGGGGCGCGCGCCTATGCGCGCGTAGATGGCGCGGCCTTTTCGTGCGACGCCCGCGGACTCTATGGGATGGATGAAGCGGGCGGCGCCGGTGCGACGGCCCTGCGCCGCCTGCTCGCGGTCGCCGCAACCGCCCCAGGCGCGATCGATTACGTGTGCGCACACGCCAACGCGGCGCCGGTGTTCGACCGCAAGGAACTGACGGTCCTCAACGCGGCGCTCGGCGAGTCGCTTCCGGGGATCCCGATCAGCTCGATCAAGGGCGTTCTCGGACATCCGTTCGGTGCCGCAGGCGCCTTTCAGGCCGCCGCAACCGCGCTGGCGATCGCGCACGGCTGCGTTCCGCCGACCGCAAATCTCCTCACCCCCGATCCGGAGTGTCGGGCCCTGCACGTCATGGGCGGACCGCTGCGTCGTCCCGTCCGCACAGCCCTGGTGACGAGCTATGGGTATGGTGGCGTCAACGGCTACCTGCTCCTGGGCGCCGCGTAGATCACGAACTGCTCACGCTCGCCGTGCGCGGGGACGGCGCGAGAGTCCCCCCCGCGCACAGCCGCTGCCCGGCGCCTACCACCCCGGCCGCGACAGAAATCGGGGGCGCGTGAGCAGGATCAGCGCCGGGAGCAATGCACAGGTGGTCGCCGCGCTCATCGCCACGGTGAGCGACGTGAGCACAGCGAGCCGGATCCACACGCTGAACCCAGACAGTGTCAGCGTCAGGAACCCCGCCACCACTGCCGACGAAACGTACACGGCGGCCTTACCTGACGTGCGTAAGCCCGTCCGCAGAGCCTCCTCGAGCGGCGCGCCGCGGCGCAACTCTTCGCGAACCCGGAAGAGCAGATAGATGGCGAAGTCGGCGCCGATGCTCACGCCCATCGCAGTGATCGCCGCGGTGCTCATGTCGAGCCACACGCCCGTCCAGCCCATACCGCCAAGGATGACCAGGCTGGCCAACGCCAGCGGCGTGAGAACGAACAACGCGCCGACGAACGATCGCAGGACCACCGCGCACAGAACCAAGATGATCGCAGCGACCTGCACCATGTTGAGGATCTTGTCATGCACGACCAGGTCGTTCATCGCGGTCTGGACACCGAGGGTCCCGCCGGCAATGCCGACGCGGACCGGCAGGCCGGCGAAGCGCACCGTGGCGTAGGCTTGCAAGCGTGCGAGCAGCTCGCGCGAGAAGGCCGCGCTGTCGGTCTTACTCAGCGCCCGGATCACCGCATTGCGATTGCGCGCATCAACGAACGCCCCGAGCCCGTCCGGTCCAGCCGCCGACGCGTACAGGAACAGGTACTCACCAATGACGGCCGGATCGTCGGGCACCACAAAGAACGCCGGGTCGCCGTCATGCATCGCCTGATGCATGCGGCGAACGTGGTCGACAATCGACGTGATCCCGCCGATCTCCGGAGTCCTCGCCATCTGCAACTGCAGATCGCTCATGGCCTCCAGAACCGCGGGCTGCAGCATCGCATCGTCGGCCTCGCCTTCGATCAGCACCCGTAACGTCGCCGTGCCCGGCAGCTCTTCATTGAGCAGCCGATCGTCGATCCGCACCTGCGTCCCTGGCGCGAACCAGAGCCGGAAGCTGTTGTCGACGCGCAACCACAGGGTTCCGACGCCGGCGGCGAGCACCACCGCACACGCCATCGCCACGACCGTCCGCGGACGGCCGATCGCGACGCGCGCCAGCGCGTCAAGGCCGCGATCCAGCCGGCGCACGCCGCCCTCGCGGAGGAGCTCGCGACGCCGCGGCGGCCGCAGCATGCTCCGGCACGCCGGCGTGAAGGTCAGTTCGATGACCAGCGCACTGACGATACCGGCAGCCAGCAGGGTCCCGAATGCCCGCACGCTCGTGATGCCGAACGATGCCAGCGAGGCGAAGCCCGCGGCCGCGATGAGCCCGGCGGTGACCATGACCGGCCCAACCGCGGCGATCGACCGCACCACCGCTTCGCTGCTGTCACCAACCCGCCCGTACTCCTCATAATACCGCTTCAGGATCTGCACCGCGTGGCCGGCCGCGATGGCGAGTATCAACACGGGGGTCATCGCGCTCCAGGTGTCCATCGGCAGCCCGAGCAGTCCCATGATTCCGAGCGCCCACACCACGCTGAGCACGGCGGTGACGAGCGGCAGCAGCATGGCCTGCAGGGTCCGGAAGGCCTCGTAATGAACCAGTCCGATGACGACGACCGCGAGAGGGAACAGGAACGCCATCATTGCGGTGTAGCGGGCGAGTTCGCGGCGCAGGATGGGCGCCCCAGCGAGCGCGATCGTCACATGGTCATCCCGCTCCGGCGCCACGGCCTGTTCGACCATTGCCGCGAGATCGACATCCCGAATCCGATCGTCAAAGTCGGCAACGATCATCGCCGCCTGTTGGTCGGACGACACGAGGTTGCCGCGGAGGAGCGGATCCGCCGCGATCCGCTCACGCGCACGGGCGATGGCGGCTGCGGTCGGGGCGGCGTCAGGGAAGAGCGGCTCAATGCGCATCGCGCCACTTTCTCCGGTGAACACCGCCTTTATGTGGGGGGCGGAAATGCTGAAGAGGCTCGGCACGATGACGTTCGGCGACGCGGCCAGACGATCCGTGATGCGTCGGATCTTGGCCAGAATCTCCGGCTGGAACACATCACCGGTGCGCGCGATCACGCCGATGATGACGATCGCCTCGCCGCCGAACAGGTCGGAGATGCGGTTCTGGATCTGCACGTACGGATGCCCGTCCGGCAGGTTGGCGCGCCGTCGGATGTCGAGGTGGAGGTTCCCCAACTGCACCGCCAGACCCGCCGTGATGGCCAGCACCGACGCGACGACCATCACTCGATGACGCACCACCGAGCGCGCGAAGCGCTCGAACAACGGGGCCCGCTGGCCAGCCGACTCACCGTCCGCCCCCGGGACCCTGTCGCCTGCTCCGTGACTCACACGCCCCCCGCGTCCTGATAGCCGTGAATCGATGCGTTGTAGTAAGCCTACTGCGAAGCGGTCGCCGCAAGCAAGGATTCGCTGCTTCGGGTCGAGGCGGCCGCCCATCATGCAACCGCCGAACTTATTTGACGATTCAACGCTCTTGTGCCATACTGCGAATCTATGCCAAGCAAAGGGAAGACTGACTCGATTTTCAAGGTTGGTGAGAAAGTCGTTTACCCTGCGCATGGCGTCGGGGTCATCCAGAGCATCCAGACGAAGGTCGTCTCTGGAACCGAAAAGACGTTCTACATGTTGCGGATTCTCGACAGCGACATGACGATCATGATCCCGACCGAGAACGTGACCTCCGTCGGCCTGCGGCGCGTCATTGGCCGAGAGATGGTCACCAAGGTGTACAAGATCCTGCGCGAGAAGCGGGTCGAGATCGACCAGCAGACGTGGAACCGCCGCTACCGGGAGTACACCGAGAAGATCAAAACGGGTTCGGTGCTCGAGATCGCCAAGGTATTGCGCGACCTCTTCGTGCTCAAGGGCGACAAGGAACTGTCGTTCGGCGAGCGCAAGATGCTCGACACGGCTCGCAACTTGCTCGTCAAAGAGCTCTCCATAGCTCGCTCGCACCCCGAGGAGAAGATCATGGAAGAGCTCAAGACCATCTTCGCCCGCTGACCACCGCCATCATCGTCGCTGCCGGCCCGGGATCGCGACTCGGCGCCGGGATCCCCAAGGGGTTCGTTCCCCTACGCGGGGAGCCTCTTTTCCTGCGCGCGCTGCGCGCCCTTCTGACAGCCCAGGAAATCGCCCGCGTCGTCCTGGTCGTGCCGGCAGGTTGGGAGGACCGCGCCGAGGTGGAGGTGGCCCGCGCCGCCCCCCTCCGCGTGGCGCCGACCGTCGTGGCCGGCGGCGCCGAACGAGGCGACTCCGTCCGAGTCGGGCTAGCGGCCACCGGCGATGCGCGACTGATCGCAATCCATGACGCCGCCCGCCCGTTCGTCAGCGTGGAGGTCATCCGCGCCGTGATTGGCGCGGCGCGCACGCATGGGGCCGCGCTGCCGGGCATCCCCGCCACGGACACGATCAAGCAGGTACACCCTGACGGCTGGGTCGCGGCGACGCCCCCACGCGCCCGCTTGTGGCTGGCGCAAACGCCACAGGTGTTTCAGGCGGACATCATCCGCGCCGCTCACGCCGACGCGACGGGCGATGCCGGGACCGACGATGCGATGCTGGTGGAACGCCTCGGCCACCGCGTCTACGTCGTACCGGGCGATGCCCAGAATCGAAAGATTACGACGCTGGAGGATCTGCGCTGGGCAGAGTGGGTTCTGGCGCGCCCGGCAGTGCCTCGTTGAGGCTCCCAGACCGGAACCCCTGCAGGTCGACCGTGATGTAGAGAAAGCCGGCGGCCTTGAGCTCCCGGACCACCGCCGCACGCGTTCCCTCCGTGGCAAGCCGCGGCAAGTCCTCCGCTGGCACTTCGATCCGCGCGACGGGATCGTGCGAGCGCACACGGCACTCAGGAAACCCGAGACGCCGGAGCGCCTGCTCAGCCAGCGCCACCTTACGTAATCCTTCGAGCGTAATGCGGGTGCCATACGGAAAGCGCGACGAGAGGCAGGGACTGGCGGGCTTGTCAGCGGTCGGCAAACCCACCCGCCGGCTGAGCACCCGAATCTCAGCCTTCGTGAGCCCGACCTCGGCCAAGGGGTGGCGAACGCCGTGCTCCTCCGCTGCGCGAAGACCCGGACGGTAGTCGCCAAGATCATCCAAGTTGACGCCATCGACGATGTGGGCGATCCCAAGGCGTGCCGCCTCGGCGCGACAGATGTCGTACAAGCTGCTCTTGCAGAAATAGCAGCGGTTCGTGGGGTTGTCGGCGTACCCGGGAATGTCGAGTTCGTTCGCATCGAGACAGACATGGTGCACACCGAGGGTTGCCGCCAGCGCCCGCGCCATGGCCTCGTCCTCCTCCGGCGCCGTCGGAGAGTGCGTCGTCAGTGCCACGGCGCCGTCGCCGAGCACGTCGACGGCGACCTGCAGGAGGAAACTCGAATCGACACCGCCGGAAAACGCGATCAGCGCCCGGTCCATGCCTTTCAGCGCATCGCGCAGTGCGGCGAGCTTCGCGTCGATATCCACGTCAGATCCCTTCACCGCCGAAGAGGTCGGTTGTGAGATAACGTTCCCCAGTATCGCAGAACATGGTCGCCACGATCTTGCCTGCCCCCATCTCACGCGCGACCTGCAGGGCGGCATAACAGTTCGCGCCGGCGGAGATGCCAACCAGCACCCCCTCTTCGCTCGCCAACCGGCGCGTACATGCGGTCGCTGCCTCGTCGGACACGGTGATGATCGCATCGTAGATACCTGTATCGAGAACCTCAGGTACGAATCCCGCACCAATGCCCTGGATCCCATGAAAGCCGGCAGTGCCGCTCGAGAGAACCGGGGAGGCCGCCGGCTCGACGGCATAGATGCGCACCGCTGGCAGCGCCTCTCGCAGGGCGGAGCCGACGCCGGTGATGGTGCCGCCTGTCCCGACGCCGGCGACGAAGGCGTCTATATGCGGCAATTGCTCGAGCAGCTCGCGCGCCGTCGTCTGCCGGTGCGCGTCCGGGTTGGCCGGATTGCGGAATTGCTGCGGCATGAACGCGCCGGGGTGCTCGGCGAGAAGTTCCTCAGCCCTGCAGATCGCCGCATGCATGCCCTGGGAATCGGGCGTCAGCACCAGGGTCGCGCCATAGGCTGTGAGCAGGCTGCGCCGCTCCTCGCTCATCGTGTCGGGCATGGTCAGGATCAAGCGATAGCCCTTGATCGCGGCGACTACTGCGAGACTGATCCCCGTATTGCCGCTGGTCGGTTCGATGATGGTCCCGCCGGGACGCAGGCGCCCGTCCCGCTCCGCCGCCTCGATCATGTGCAGGCAGATTCGGTCCTTCACGCTGCCACCGGGATTGGCGGATTCGAGCTTGCCCCAGACTTCGGCATCGTCGGGACCGGTCAACCGGTTGAGGCGAACCACCGGGGTGCTGCCGATCAGGTCGAGTGGTGTGTGTGCGACGGCAGGACGCATGGCGGGTACAGGGATCCGATTCATCCAAGTAGCGGCGCCGCCCTGGCCAAGTCAATCGAGGTCGTGGCGTGAGCCGCCGCACGTTGGTGCTGTTCCCCGGTGCGCTCGGCGATCTGCTGTGCTGCTGGCCGGCGCTCCGCGGCCTGGCGCGCGCCGGCGACGCCATCACCCTATGCGCTCGCATGGCGTGGATCGCCGCCTTCCCCGCCGACGCCTTCGCCGCGTGCATCTCCATCGACCGACGCGAGATCGCGGAACTCTTCGCCACCGGGCCGTTGGGGGCGGCACCCGCGGCGCTGCTCGGCCGCCAAGACCGTGCGGTGAGTTTCACCGGATCGGGCGACGCCAACTTTGCGGCGCGCCTCGCCGACGTCGTCGGCGTCGTGCCGACGTTCCACCATCTCCGCGGCGTGACCCACGGGGTGCATGCGGCAACGTATCTTGCGCAGTGCCTTGATGTGACGCCGCACGAGGACATACTGCCGGTCGCCGCAGCGGCACGCGCGTGGACGGACCACTTCTGGTTCGCGCACGCGCTCGGGACGCGCGTCCTCGCCGTGCACGCCGGCAGCGGTGCACGCCACAAGAATTGGGAAGGCGCCGCCGACGCCGCGGCGGCTTGGCGACGCGACGGTGGGCAGGTGGTTGCACTGGCCGGCCCTGCCGAAGCCGAGTGTCCGATGCCGATCGACGCAACCGCCTGGCTGCGATGGGAGTCGCTCGATCGTGTCGCGGCCCTCCTCCACCGCGCCACGCGCTACCTGGGCAATGATTCGGGCATCAGCCACCTGGCAGGCCTGGTCGGCGCCCGCGGGGTGGCGGTCTTCGGTGGGACCGACCCGTCCATCTGGCGCCCACTGGGTGGCGGCATCACGGCGATCCACGCGCCGTCGACCTGCCCCCGCTGCGGCGATGGGCGCCTGTGCACGCACCGCGTCAACGTCGACGCTGTCCTCGCCGCGCTGGTCCGACTCTGACAACCCGGTTGCAGCGAGGCGTCGTGCGGCGTAGGGCAGCCAACAGCCGCACCGTACGCGGTCATCCGGCGAGGAGCCTCCCATGTTCGACCTCATCATTCGCGGCGCGGCGATCTGCGATGGCAGCGGCGTGGCGCGCGCCGCGGGCGACATCGCGGTGGTGGACGACCGCATCGCCGCGGTCGGGCGCGTCGAGGGTTCAGCGCGGCGCGAGATCGACGCCGACGGTCTCATCGCCGCGCCGGGATTCGTAGACGTCCACACCCACTACGACTGCCAAGTGTCGTGGGATCCCGCCCTGACGCCGTCGTCATGGCACGGCGTCACCAGCGTCGTCATGGGCAACTGCGGCTTCAGCATCGCCCCCTGCCGACCGGCGCATCGCGAGCTGCTGATGGAAATGCTGCTCTACGTCGAGGGGATGCCGACCGCCGCCCTGCAAGCGGGGATCCACTGGGACTGGGAGACCTTTCCCGAGTATCTCGACGCCGTCGAGCGCGCCCGGCCGGCCATCAACGTCGCCGCCTTCGTCGGGCATTCCGCGATCCGCTACTGGGTGATGGGCGAGGCCGCGACGGAGCGGGCCGCAACCGCCGCCGAGTTGGCACTCATGCAAGCGGTCGTCCGCGAAGCGATGCACGCCGGCGCAATTGGCTTCTCGACGTCGGAGTCCCCCACCCACTTCTTCGGCAGCGGGGTACCCGTCCCGAGCCGCGTGGCCCCACGAGAGGAGTTTCTCGCGCTGGCGGCCGTCTTGTCGGAGTTTGGTCGTGGCATCATCGAAGTGGCGCCGCGGCACCTACTGGGCGGCACCGAAGACAAGATCGCCGACCAGGCCTTCTACGCCGACGTCGCTCGCGCGGCGGGGAGGCCGGTGACCTGGGCGCCGTTGCTGGTCAACCCCTGCGATCCTGACGGTGCCCTGCGAGTCATCGACGCGGCCGCGGCAGAGCAGAACACCGGCGCGCAGGTGGTACCCCAGGTCGGGTGTCGTCCACTCGAGGTCCGTATCTGCTTCGCGGCCGCCGGCATCGCGATCGCCAACAACCCGTTCTGGAAGCCGATCCTCGATCTCCCGCTACCTGACCGGCTGGCACGACTGGCGAACCGGCAGTTCCGCGACGAATTGCGCGCGATGTCGAACGGCGGCGGATTCGTCGCCGCGCTCGGGCCCAGCTGGGAGCACATCTTTCTGCGACTCTCGCCGCTGTCGGCGCACGCCGCCTTCGTCGATTGCAGCATCGCGGCGCTGGTCGCTGCCTCGGGTGGGGACGAAGTCGATACCCTGCTCGACCTTGCTCTCCAGTCGAATCTGGCGTGTCAGTTCGGAATTCCGCTCATGAACACCGATGACGACGTCGTCGGTCAGCTCCTGCGTCACCCTGCCGGTCTGATCGCGCTCTCCGATGCCGGCGCACATGTCGACACCCTGGCTGACCAGGGATTCGCAACGACCCTGCTATCGCGTTGGGCCCGCGACCTGGCGGTGATGCCCCTCGAGGATGCCGTCCGCCGCGTCACCGCCGTGCCCGCGGCGCTGTATGGCCTGCGCGATCGAGGGCTTCTGCGCGCTGGGTGGGCAGCAGACATCGTTCTCTTCGATGCCGCACGCCTGAACGTGCAGCGGACCGAACTCGTGCACGATCTGCCGGGAGGGGCGGCGCGACTCATCCAACGTCCCGTCGGCATCGAACACGTGCTGGTGAACGGCGTGTCGCTGATCGACGCCGGCCTGCAGACTGACGCCCGCTCGGGCGCCGTACTACGCGGCGCCTGAGCGTTGCGCCACAGGGGGAATACGCCTTGAAAACCCGACGGTCGCCATCTAAGCAACGCCAAGCCTATTCATTGATTCGTCCCGTCGAATGGCGCAGCGGCGCCGTGGTCCTCCTCGATCAGCGCAGGCTGCCGATGCAGGAGGTGTACCGCGTGTATCGCGATCACCGCGAAGTCGCGCGCGCGATCAAGGACATGGTCGTCCGCGGCGCCCCGGCGATCGGCGTCGCCGCAGGCATGGGCATTGCGCTCGGCATGGCTCAGGCAGGCGACGGCGACCTCGCGCGCGCCTTCGAGCGCATCTGCCGGCGCTTCGCGGCGACACGCCCTACGGCAGTGAACCTGTTCTGGGCCATCGAGCGCATGCAGCGCACGTTCGCCCGTATCCGTGGTCGCGGCGCCGAGGTCGTGCGGGAAGTGCTCCGACAGGAAGCCCTCGCCATCTACCATGAGGACATCGCCGCCAACCGCGCCCTCGGTGCCCACGGCGCGGCGCTCCTCAAGCCGCGCTCGACCGTCTTGACGCACTGTAATGCTGGGGCGCTGGCGACGGCCGGCTATGGTACCGCACTCGGCGTCGTGCGTGCCGCACAAGAGGCTGGCAAGCACATCGCCGTCATCGCCACCGAGACGCGCCCATTTCTGCAGGGGGCGCGCCTGACGGCCTGGGAGTTGAAGCGGGATCGCATCCCGGTAACGCTGATCACCGACAGCATGGTCGGCCACATCATGCGACGCGGCACGATCGGTGCGGTCGTCGTCGGCGCCGATCGCACCGCCGCCAACGGCGATGTCGCCAACAAGATCGGTACGTACTCGATCGCCGTTCTCGCCGCGCGCCACCGCATTCCGTTCTACGTCGCCGCGCCGACGTCGACCGTCGACCTCACGTGCCGCGACGGGGACGCCATCCCCATCGAGGAACGCGCCGCGCGTGAGGTGACTCACCTCGGGGAGCAACAACTCGCGCCGAGTGGCGTGAAGGTGCTCAACCCGGCATTCGACGTCACGCCTCACGGGCTGATCGCCGCGATCATCACGGAACGCGGCATCGCGCGCGCCCCCTACACGCGCTCACTGGCTCGCCTGGCCGGCGGCGAGGCACGCGAGGTCCGCAAACGCGCGAGTCGGTCCTGAACGGACACCCTGCCGAGTTCAGCGCCAATTCACGACGCGCAAGTCTGCCTGCCCGGGCCGTTCCGCGCCATGGCGGGACACCGGACGGTTCTGCGCATCGACGAAGACCAGTTTCGGCTCCCAATCGCGTGCCTCCGCGTCGGTCATCCAACCGAACGTGGCGATGATCACCAGATCGCCCGCGCGCGCCTTGTGCGCCGCCGCGCCGTTGATGCAGACGACGCCGGAATTCGGTTGGCCGCGCAGCGCGTACGTCCGAAAGCGCTCGCCATTGGTGACGTTCCAGATCTCGACCTCCTGGTTGGGCAGGATGTCGGCGCGCGCGAGCAACTCGGCGTCGATGGTGACGCTGCCTTCGTAGTGCAGGTCGGCCCCGGTGACGGTAGCGCGGTGGATCTTGCTGCGCAGCATGTTGCGGTGCATGCGATCACTCTCCCTTGACGCGATAGCGGTCAGTGCGACTCGGCCGCGAGCACGGCGTTGTCAATCAGGCGCGTCCGACCAATGAACACGGAAAGCGCCAGGAGCGCGGACGAGTCCAGCTGCGCCACCGGTTCGAGCGAGTCGAGATCGACGAGTTCGGCGTAATCGACGCGCGCCAACGGCTCGGCGCACAGAACGGCCTCGGCCGAGGCCAGGACCGCGCTCGCCTGACGCACCCCAGCGGAGACCACCGCGCGGGCAGCGGCCAGCGCCCGCGACAGGCAGCGCGCCGCCAACCGTTCTGGCGCCGACAGGTAGGCGTTCCGCGAACTCAACGCCACGCCGTCCGGCTCGCGAACGATCGGCATTCCGACCACCTCGACACCGAAATCGAGGTCGCTGACCATGCGGCGGATCGCCGCGAGCTGCTGAAAATCCTTCTCGCCGAAGACCGCAACATGCGGCCGCACCGCATTGAACAGCTTCGCGACCACGGTGGTGACCCCGCGGAAATGGCCGGGGCGCGAGCGACCGCACAGGCCTGCCGTGACACGGGCAACGCTCACCTCGGTCTGAAAGCCAGGCGGATACATCGCCGCGGCGGTGGGCAGGTACAGCGCCTCGACGCCCGCCGCAGCGAGCGCGGCGCGATCACGCTCGAGATTGGACGGGTACTGCGATAAGTCCTCGTTGGCCCCGAACTGGATCGGATTGACGAAGATCGATGCGACACAGGCGTCCGCGTGCCGGCGTGCCTCGGCGACCAAACTAAGGTGTCCGTCGTGCAGGTATCCCATGGTCGGCACGAAGCCGATACGGCGTCCGGCAACGCGCGCCTGATCCGCCCAGGCGCGCATTGCCGTCGTGCTGATGATGTCGCGCATTGCCGTCAGCCCTGCGCCACGCCCTTACCGGGCACCGTGGCAAGCGAGGCGAACCCGTGCGCCGCCGTAGGGAAGGTCCCACCGCGCACCTCGCTCGCGTAGGCCGCCACCGCCTGACGCGCCGCACCCCACAGGTCCGCGTACGCCTTCGCGAAGCGCGGCGGCGTGCGCCCGCTGAGACCGAGGACATCGTGCAGCACGAGGATCTGTCCGTCACAGCCAGCGCCGGCGCCGATGCCGATGGTCGGAATCGACAGCCTGGCGGTGAGCTCCGCTGCGAGGTCCGTAGGAATCCCTTCGAGGACGACGGCGAACGCGCCCGCATCCTCGACCGCGAGTGCATCCGCGATCAGGCGTTCGCGCTGCCCCGGCGCGTTGCCGCGCTGACGGCCCTGCACCTTGTGCCCGCCCATGCGATGGACCGACTGGGGCGTCAGCCCAATGTGCCCCATGACCGGAATGTCGACCGCGGCGATGCGCGCGATGGTGGCGGCGACGGCCGATCCCCCCTCGAGTTTTACTGCCTCGGCACCGCCCTCCTTGATCAACCGGCCGGCGTTGGCGACCGCGTCGCTTGGACTGATCTGGTACGAGAGGAAAGGGAGATCGGCGACCACCAGTGCGCGCCGACGACCGCGCACCACCATGCGCGTGTGATAGACCATCTCGTCCATGGTCACGGGCAGGGTGGTGTCAAAGCCCTGCACCACCATGCCGAGCGAATCGCCGACGAGTATGACGTCGATGCCCGCTTCGTCGACGAGTCGAGCGAAGGGGAAGTCGTACGCTGTCAGAGCGACGATCGGCTGGCCGGTGGACTTGGCCTTGACGATCTCGGGAACGGTTACTTTCTGCTCCATGCGAAAGCCCTCCGAGACCGAGTGCCGGAAGGCTTATCGGGAGCAGGGTCGGAAACAACGGCGCAAGGCTGGTCCGTTTCGAGCGTTGTGAGTCGGGTTCGTGTTCCCGCTCGGCTCGATTCGGGGCGGTGCGACGATCCGGGCCCGATGATGCCGTCCGTCTCGGTCCAGTTATCTGGATCCAAGCGGTATGTAGTGCTGAACGCCTTGCCCCATCTCGCGGATTTCCCGCATCAGGTCGGCGGTCTCCTCAGAGTGGGCGACAAAGTCGATCTCCGAGCAGTTGACCACGAGGAGGGGCGTCTCCTCATAATGGAAGAAGAAGTCCTTGTAAGCCTCCGCTACGCGCCGGACGTACTCCGGAGTGACGTGCCGTTCATAGTCCCGTGATCGCTTCCTGAGTCGAGCAATAAGCACATCGGGCCTGGCTTGCAAGTACACAACCAGGTCCGGCTTGGGAATGCGGGCACCGAGGAGGTGGTAGAGTTGGCGGTACAGAGCCAGCTCATCGGAGTCGAGATTGATCTGGGCGAAGAGGTGGTCCTTGGCGAAGAGATAGTCGGCCACCAGGCTCTGCCGAAAGAGCTCCTGCTGCGCCAATTCCTGCTGCTGTCGGAATCGCGTCAGCAAGAAGAACATCTGCGCTTGGAACGCGAACTTGTCGGGCTCGTCATAGAAACGGCGCAGGAACGGGTTGTCGTCCACCTGTTCGAGCACCATGCGGGCCTGCAACTCGTCAGAGAGCAGACGTGCGAGCGTCGTCTTGCCGACGCCGATGGGGCCTTCAACGACGATGTAGCGCGTCTTGCTCACCCGCCTTTCCGCTGGCGTGCGAGCGACTAGCACGCGCCTCGGCGGGGGTCCAGGCATGCGACGACGCGTGGCGAGGACGGCGGCCGCCTGCTAGCGTCGGAGGCCGTGAAGAAGGACAACCCCCGCGATCGCGACATCGCCGTCAATCGACGCGCCCGATACGAGTACCATGTCGAGGAGGCAATCGAGGCCGGTATCGTCCTGACCGGCAGCGAGGTCAAGGCGCTGCGCGAGGGGAAGGTCAACCTGAAGGACAGCCACGCGCGCATCGAGCGCGGCGAGGTCTGGCTGTGGAACGTGCACGTCAGTCCCTACGGCCCGGCCTCGCAGTTCGGCCACGACCCGACCCGTACGCGCAAGCTCCTCCTGCATGCGAACGAGATTGAGCGGCTGCAGGGCAAGGTGAAGGAGCGCGGACTGACGCTTGTGCCGCTGCGGATGTACTTCAAGAATGGCCGCGCCAAAGTGGAGTTGGCGTTGGTGCGCGGCAAGAAGCAGCACGACAAGCGCGAGGCCATTCGCGAGCGCGAGGTTCGGCGCGAGGTGGACCGGACCCTCGCGGCGCGGCGCTACAGCAGGTAACGCAACGACAGGAACACCTCGTCGTTGTCCTTGTACTGGCCGACGACAGATTGCTGCCGCCCGGCGATGAACAGGTAGCCGAGCCGTGCCTCGAGCGGCTCCAGGATCCGATAGGTGACGCGCGGCATGAGCATCGTGTAGCCGCTTTCGATCCCCTGGACGGCGGTGAGTTGGAGCGTGAGATCCTCGTGCAGGAAGGCGCGCCGCACGTTCGCGGTAAGGACGGTGTCCACGTTCTGGATGAGCAGGTCGACGTCGTTGTGGAGCACGTCAGTCTGGTTCAACTGCAGTAGGAACGTCGTGTCGCTCCACGTGTAGTCAACGCCAACGCCCCATTCGAACGCGCTGCGCACCGCGAACGCCGGCGGCAGGGCTACGGGCGTGGGGGAGTTGCCCCGCGCGATCTCGCGCAGGGCGGCTTCGATCGCCGGGGCCAACTGGCTTGGGGAGCTGATCAGGAAGCGGATGTCACGGCTGAACGGGCGCCCGCTGACGAAGGCGAGCTCTGCACGAATCGTGAAGTCCCCCCAGGCGTAGGCGGCGTCCGCGCCCCACAGATCGATCTTCCGGAAGACCGGAGACAGCCGCGTCGTCGCGGAAACGTCGGCGACAAAGGGCGGCGCCGGAAGCGGCTCGCCGGCGGCTTCGGCCGTGAGGCGGAACGCCGGCCGGTTGTCGAACCCGTGGTAGTAGTACAGTGCGTAGTCGACGCCGGCGGCGAACGCCGATGCGCGGGCCGCGTAGCCGGAGTTGCCGAGTTGGAATCCCGGTGCGGGCGAGTTGACCACCTGAAATCCCACCGGCACGGTTGTCATGAGTGCCGGAACCGAAAAGGTCGTGGGTGGTGTGCCGGCCGGCGGGTACCAGCGCTCCCCCGGCAGCGGAAACCAGTAGGGGAAGTACTGCGGGATCCAGGCGATCGTCAGGCGCGCCTCTTCGGGCATCCATTCAGCGGTGGGGAGGGATTGCGAGCCCTGAATGGCGGGCACGCCGATCTTGCGTTCGTCCTCGTCGAGTAGGAACGGATCGCTGTAGCGCTCGACGTTGAGCACGTCGACGGCCTGGACGCGATCGAGCTTTCCCCAGGCGAACTTCTGCATGCCGACGCGCACTTCGGTGGCCCCGAGTGCGATCTCCGCGAACGCCTCCTCGAAGATCACGGCGGGCGAGACGCTCTGGAACACCGCCCGGTAGCTGTACAGACCGAATCGCGTCTCCTTCGTGGCAGGGCCGCCATTCTGGAAATTGATGGTTGCGTCGAGGGACAGCCACGGCGCCGGGGAGTACTTCGAGCGCAGCCAGAGCTGCTCGAGGGTGCGCTCGCTCGGCGTCGCCTCGTCGGTCTTTATGGTCTGCCGCAGCAGCACCCAGCCGGTGAGTTCGAGCGGTCGGCCGGCCAGCGAGACGTCGATGGCGTCCGCCCGTGGCGTCGGCCGAGACGCGAGCGCCAGGAGCACGCCGCCGACTACCGCTGCAAGCTGCCGTCGCACACCACCTCCCAAGGTCTCCTAACTTGAACCGCGCCACCGCCGCAAACATGGACGGGGAGGCCGCGCCGCCACGGGCGGCACGGAAGGAGACCGGATGAGTTCGACCGAACTGCTACACCGCGCCCTCGACGGCGACATCGCCATGGCCCACGCACGCTTCGTCGAGGCAATGGCGGCGCGCCTTCCCAACCTCGAACTCCCGTCGAAGGAGCGCTACTTCGCCGTGCTCACCATCCTCCTCGGCAAGCTCGAGGCCGAGGACAAGACCCTGCGCGAGGTCTTGGTCGAGATGATGACCGAAGCCGGCCGGCACATCATGGAGGAAATGAGCGCACCGCGCTGAGAGTCAGTTCTCTTCTGGCACCGGGGTGGCGGTATTCGCCGAGGTCGGAGTGGCGGGAACGTCACCGGGAAAGACCAGATCACCGGACCCGCAGGCAGCCCCTCCCACCGCCAGGCAGGCGGACAGGGCCAGCGCGACGAGCAGCGCCCGTCTCTCCGCGCGGTGGGTGTGCTGGGATGATCGATACATGGGTTGCCTTCCGCTCATGTCGGGTGGCCGAGGATCGGCACCACGGCCATCTGCAGCGGTTGTCCTGTCACGAGGAGTGCTCGACCGTCAACGAACGCGTTGAGTTCGCTGCGGATCCCGAACTCGCCGGGTAGATACACGCCCGGCTCAATCGAGAAGCAGGTTCCAGGCAGCAGGCGGCGCGTATCGGGCGTCTCGAAGCCGGCGATGTTGGCGCCGTTGCCGTACACCTCGACGCCGATGGAATGCCCCGTTCGATGCACGAAGTACGCTCCGAAGCCGGCCCGATCGATCGCCGCGCGCACCGCGGCATCGACGTCGCAGCCGCGGATCACCGCGCCGTTCGCCAGGGCCTCGCGGGCGGTGTCGACGCCGGCGTCGCGCGCGGCGCGTACGACGTCGAATACCTCGGCGTGGCGGGAGGACACCTCCGCGCCGACGTAGCCGGTCGAGGTGATGTCGGCATACACCCCGGCGGGCTCCTTGGCCCATAGGTCGATGAGCACGAATTCCCCGGCCCCGAGCGGACGGCCGCCGGCGGCTGGCGTCGCATAGTGGGGATCAGCAATATGGGGGCCGGCAGCGGCGATCGGCGGATGGTGGGTCACAAGTCCGCGTGCCGCGAAGGCGTCCACGATGCCGCGCTGGATGGTGCTCTCGTCGGCGGGTCGACCGGAGCGGCAACGGTTGCCGATCTCGGTGAAGACCTCGGTCACGACCTCGCGCACGGCGCGCGCCGCCCGGGCAGCCCGCGTAGCGCTTCTGGCTCGACGGCCGAGACCAGCCCGGCGGGCTCGCCGGTGGCGGGAACGCAATAGAACCACCGCCGCGTCGCCAGCGTCGATCCGAGGCCAAGTACCCGCGCGGCGATCGGGTCGCTGCCGCGGAAGTCGGCGAACAGCCAGGCGTCGATCCCATCCTCCGTCAGCACCGCCTGAATGGCGCGCAGGCCCGCCTCCCGCATCACTCGCGACGCTATCGGATGGCACCGAGTCGGTCTACTGCGCGCCGCCGCTGCCGGTTTGGGCGACTGGTTCGCCCAGGTGATCCACGTTACGTTGCCTGAGATGCGCTCCGCCTTCGTCCCCCGACTGGTCAACCACCCTTTTGGGGACCCCGGTCTCTTCGTCGGTCTGCGCGATCGCGGCCGGGCCGTGCTCTTCGATCTCGGCCGCATCGACCGCCAGCCGGCGGCCGCCCTGTTGAAACTCACCCATGTGTTCGTATCGCACACGCACATGGACCACTTCATCGGCTTTGATCACCTGCTGCGCATCTTCCTGGCCCGCGACGCGCATCTCGACATCTTCGGCCCACCCGGCATCATCGCCAACGTGCGCGGCAAGCTGGCCGGGTACACGTGGAACCTGATCGAGAATTATCCCCTCACGTTGTCGGTCCACGAGGTCGGGCGCGAGATCATCGAGGCGGTTCGTCTGCCCGCCCGCACCGCGTTCGCTCCGGAGCCCCTTCCTTCGCGCGCATTCGACGGCACCCTCGTCGACACACCGGAACTGGCGGTCACCACCGCCCACCTCGATCATCGCATCCCCTGTCTCGGCTTCGCGATGACCGAGAAGACCCGCATCAACATCCGACCAGATCGCCTCGAAGCCCTCGGCGTGCCGCCCGGCCGCTGGCTGAATGCGTTGAAGGACGCCGTGCGCGCCGGACTCCCGGCGGACACGCCCATCGTCGCGGAGTGGCGCGAGGCCGGGACGACACAGCAGCGGCGCTTCACCCTCGGCGCATTGCGCGACTCCCTCTTGGTGCAGACGCCCGGACAGAAGATCGCCTACGTCGTCGACACGCTCTTCAGCCGCGACAACCTGGAACGCATCAGCGCCCTGGCCCGTGACGCCGACGTGTTCTTCTGTGAGTCGTTGTTCCTCGACGCCGACCGCGACCAGGCATCGAAGCGCTATCACCTCACCGCACGTCAGGCCGGCAGCCTGGCGCGGGCGGCCGGAGTGGCGCGACTGGAGACGTTTCACTTTTCGTCGCGCTACGATCGCGACCCCGCGCCGTTGCGGGCCGAGGCGCAGGCGGTCTTTCGCGGCGAGCTCCCGCCGGACGAGCCCGGCTGATTCGACGAGGCGGCACCACGCGACTGCCTGTGCCGCCCGCCTTCGGGATCAGGCAACCGGCCCGCCGCCCCGCCGGCAAGCGCCCCCTGCCCGGGTGTGGGTGAGTTGCGTCACGCGGCGCGGCGGGTATGTACCTTCTCATGAGCGCGGTGCGAAAAGGGCTCGCCGCCTTGGCGGTCCTGGTGATGTTCTTCTGCGTCGGCTGCTTCAGGCTGGGCAGCGGCTCGCCATCCGGGACCTCGAATCCCGGCGACATTCCGACGGGAGATTTCACCGTCCGCGCCCTGCCCGTCTACCGGCTGGTCTCGAGCCCGGTGATGGTCGACGCGCCGTCGCGCCTGCTCGTCGTCAGCCTGCGCCTCGAAGGCACCGGCGACGCCAGCTACGCGTACACGGCGAGCGACCTGCACATCGTTCTGCCAGACGGCTCTCGCGCCCGCGTCTTCGACCATCCGCGCGCGCTCGAACTCCTGCGCCGTGCGATCATCAGCGAGGCGGACATGAGCTACCTACTCCGCCCCGGACATCAGCCGGGCGGCATCAGCGATTTCACGCGATCCGCGGTTGCGGAGATGGTGGCGGGAAATCTGCTTGACGCCGGCGCCTTCGCCAGCGGACGCCCGTTGCAGGGGTATGTCGTCATCGACACGGGCGTGGCACTGATGTCGATCGAGGGCGCCTCCTTCGAGGTCGTGGCGCGCCGCCTCGGCGACGATGCGCCCGCCCGGTATGCCTACCAGCTACAACCGGCAACCATCGTGGAGACGCAGTGAGCGAACGCGCCGAGTGGCTGGCCGAGATCCTCCGACGCGGCTTCGCGCCGACCCATCTCGAGGTGGAGGACGAGAGCCATCGTCATCGCGGGCATCCCGGCGCCGCCAGCGGCGGCGGACACTTCCGCGCCGTGATCGTATCGCCGGCTTTTCAGGGACTCACGGCGGTGGCCCGCCAGCGTGCCGTGTACGCGCTGCTCGGCGACGCCATGCGATCGACGATCCACGCATTGGCCCTGCGCACGGTGACGCCGGACGAATGGGCGCGAGAGGCGCCCGCCGCCCAGCCGGCACCTGTGCCGGATGCCGACTGACGGCTGGCTCGCGATCGGCGAGCAGCGGCTGCACTACCTCGACTGGGGAAGTCACGACCGTCCGCCGGTGCTCTTCCTCCATGGCAGCGCGGCCCATGCGCACTGGTGGGACTTCGTCATTCCGCCGCTCGCCGACCGCTACCGGTGCGTCGCCCTCGACCTGCGCGGGCACGGCGACAGCTGTGCCGCCCCCGATGGCAACTATCGCCTCGAAGCGCACGCCGGCGACGTCGCGGCGGTGATCGCAGCCCTGGCGCTGCCTGGCGCCGCACTGGTCGGCCATTCCTTCGGCGGCCTGGTCGCGATGGTGTGTGCCGGGCAGACCACGGCGGACCTCGCCGCGCTGGCGGTCATCGACAGCCGCATCGGTCTCAGCCCGCGCAGCATCCGCGTCCTCGGAGCCCTGCGCCGGTTCCCGCCGCCGCGCTACGCGACCGTGGACGAGGCGCTCACCCGCTTCCGGCTCCTGCCGGCTGGCACGACCGCGCCGGAGAGCGTCCGGCACCACGTCGCCCGTCACGCCGTGACCCCGACGGCGGACGGATCCTGGGTGCTCAAGGGCGACCGCCGTGCCCTTGGCGGTGCGAACGCATGCGACCTCAGCGCGGCACTCGCAGCCAGTGCGTTGCCGCTCCTGGTGGTGCGTGGTGGCCGCAGCACCGTCGTCGACGCCGCGGCCCTGGCCGCGTTTCGCACTGCGGCCCCGCACGCCGAACTGGCGGAGATCGCCGACGCGCATCACCACATCATGCTCGACCAGCCGGCGGCCTTGACGCGCGTGCTGGGCGACTTCCTCGACCGCCAGCACGCCGTTCGCTAAGCGACGAAGCGATGGCTCACCGTTGCGAGGTCGTCGCCGTTCGCGGCGTGCGGACCCAGCTCTTCCGGGGCGGGCGCGGCGCGCCGCTGCTGGTGCTGCACCCGGAGTTCGCCGCCGGCATGTGGGCGCCCTATCACGATGCCCTGGCGGCGCGATTCCAGGTCTTCGCACCGGACCACCTCGGCTTTGGCGGCAGCGAGCGCCCGGAGTGGCTGGATGCGATCGACGATCTCGTGCTGCACTACGCCGACCTGCTCGATCTGCTCGAGCTGGAGCGGGTGTCGATTCTCGGCACGTCACTCGGCGGCTGGATCGCCGCGGCCTTCGCCGTCGCCCACCCGGAACGCGTCGCCCGCCTCGTCCTCGCCGCCCCGGCCGGCATCCGCGTCGACGGCGTGCCGCGCTACGACTACTTCGCCAACCCGCTCGACGAGACCCTGCGACGCCTCTTCCACGACCCCTCGCGCGCCGACCAACTCGTCCCCGCCGAGCTCGGCCCCGACGCCATCGTACGCGGCTACCATGAGCTGACGACCCTGGCCCGGCTGTCGTGGAATCCGTATCTGTTCGACCCCAAGCTGCAGCAACGCCTGCCCCGCATCTCCCACCCGACCCTGGTGGTCTGGGGCACGGACGACGCCGTGCTGCCGCCGGCGCACGGCGACCTTTACGCGGCGCTGGTGCCGGACGCCACGTTGCAGCTGCTGCCGGCCTGCGGCCACTTGCCGCCGTTCGAGCAGGCCGACGCATTCGTGCGGCTGGCCATTGCGTTTCTGAGCACATGACGATGGACTTCTTCTACTTCCATCTGATGCCCTGGCCGCATCTGCCGCGCGACTTCGATCGCCGCCACGACTCGGCCTGGGTGACGCTGCCGAACCGCGCCTACGATCCGGCGCGCGGCCACCACCTCTACAACGAATACCTCGACGAGCTGGAAACCGCCGAGCGGCTCGGCTTCGATGGCGTCTGCGTCAACGAGCATCACCAGAGCGCCTACGGCACCATGCCGTCACCCAACCTCATGGCGGCGGCCCTCGTCCGGCGCACCAGCCGCGTCCGCATCGCCGTGCTCGGCAACGCCATCGGACTGCGCGACCACCCGATCCGCGTCGCCGAGGAGATCGCCATGCTCGACGTCATGTCTGGCGGCCGCATCATCTCCGGCTTCGTGCGTGGCATTGGCTGCGAGCACTTCTCCCTAGGCGTCAACCCGACGTACTCGCGCGAGCGGTTCTACGAAGCCCACGACCTGATTCTGCGCGCATGGACAGAACCCGGCCCGTTCTCCTTCGAGGGCAAGCATTTCCGCGTCCGCTACGCGAACATCTGGCCGCGGCCGCTGCGGCGACCGCACCCCCCCGTATGGCTCCCCTCGCAGGGGAGCCCGGAGACGATCGCCTTCGCCGCACAGCACCGCTACCCGTTCATCACCGTCTTCACCCCGTATGCCAACGCACGCCGGCTGTTCGGCGAGTACCGCGAGGCGGCCGCACGCGCCGGCTATCGGGCCGCGCCGCGACAGCTCGGCTTCGCGGTGCCGGTGCACGTCGCGCCCACCGACGAGGCGGCGCGGCGCGAGGCCACACCGCACGTCTTGTGGCTGTTCCGCCGCGGCCTGAAGATCCCTCCCCACTTCCTCGCGCCGCCGGGTTATCTCAGCGAGGATACTCTGCGCCGGTTCCTGATGGCCGGTGTTCGCCCGCCAGGTGAGCTGAGCTTCGACGAGCTCGCGCGCGACGGCTACGTCCTTGTCGGCAGCCCGGCGACGGTGCGCGACCGCATTCGCGCCATGCAACGCGACCTCGGCATCGGCGTCTTCATTGTCGGCGGGCGCATCGGCGACATGTCCCACGCGCGCGCCGCGCGCAGCGCCGAGCTCTTCGCCCGCGAGGTCATGCCACATTTCCGTCGCCGCCGCGCCTTGCGGCCGGCCGGCGCTACGGTGTAGGCGCGCCACAGCCGCATGAGTCGAATCGAAAGCAAGCTGCGCCCCGGCGACGCCACGTTCGCCCTCAATCGCGCGCGCATGGAGGCGCTGGCTGCCGCACTGCGCGATCGGATCAGGCAGGCTCAGGCCGGCGGGCCTGCGGATGCGCGCGCCAAGCACGTCGCGCGCGGCAAGCTCCTGCCGCGCGAGCGCGTCGAGGGGCTGCTCGACCCCGGCACGGCGTTTCTCGAACTCTCGCCGCTGGCGGCGTACGACCTCTACGGCGGCGACGCGCCCGCGGCCGGCATCATCACCGGTATCGGCACCATCGAAGGGCGCCAGGCGGTCATCGTCGCCAACGATGCGACGGTGAAAGGCGGAACGTACTTCCCCCTCACCGTCAAGAAGCACCTGCGTGCCCAGGAAATCGCGCTCGAGAGCCGCCTCCCCTGCGTGTACCTCGTCGATTCCGGCGGTGCCTTTCTGCCCCTGCAGGCGGAGATATTCCCGGACCGCGATCACTTCGGCCGGATCTTCTTCAATCAGGCCCGGCTGTCGGCGCTCGGCGCCGCGCAGGTCGCGGTGGTCATGGGATCGTGCACGGCCGGCGGCGCCTATGTCCCGGCCATGTGCGACGAGGCGGTCATCGTGCGCGGCACCGGGACGATATTTTTGGGCGGGCCACCGTTGGTGAAAGCGGCCACGGGCGAGGAGGTCACGGCCGAAGAGCTCGGCGGTGGTGACGTACACGCGCGGATCTCTGGCGTCGCGGATCACCTCGCCGCCGACGATCGGGACGCGATCGCCATCACGCGCCGCATCTTCGCGACCCTCGGAGCGCAACCGCCGCCGGGGATGGCGCCCGACGCGGTGGAAGAGCCCGCCTATGATCCGGCCGAACTCTACGGGATCATCCCGGCTGATCCGCGTACGCCATATGACATCCGCGAGTTGATCGCGCGCATTGTCGACGGCAGTCGTCTGCAGGAGTTCAAGGCGCTCTACGGACAGACGCTGGTGACCGGGTTCGCCCGCATCCACGGCTACCCCGTGGGCATCGTCGCCAACAACGGCGTGCTGTTCTCCGAATCAGCGCTCAAGGGCACGCATTTTATCGAGCTGTGCTGCCAGCGCCGCATTCCACTCCTGTTTCTGCAGAACATCACCGGCTTCATGGTCGGCAAGCGCTACGAGCACGGCGGCATCGCCAAGGACGGTGCCAAGATGGTGCACGCCGTCGCCACCGCGGCGGTCCCGAAGCTGACGGTGCTCGTCGGCGCCTCGAACGGCGCCGGCAACTACGGCATGTGCGGGCGCGCCTACGGGCCACGCTTCCTGTTCACGTGGCCGAACTCCCGGATCTCGGTCATGGGCGGCGAACAGGCCGCCAGCACGCTGCTGACGGTCAAGCTCCAGCAACTCGCGGCGCGTGGAGAAGGGCTGACGGAATCCGAGCAGGAGCGACTCACCGCACCGATTCGCGCCAAGTACGAGGCGGAGGGCAATCCCTACTACGCCACCGCGCGCCTCTGGGACGACGGCGTCATCGACCCGGTCGAAACGCGCGACGTGCTCGGCCTCGCCCTCGCCGCCGCGCTCGCCACGCCGATCGTCGAGACCCGCGTCGGCGTCTATCGGATGTAGCCGGCGATCGATGCAGCGTGTCCTCATCGCCAACCGCGGCGAGATCGCCGTGCGCATCGCGCGCGCCTGCCGCGAACTCGGCCTGGCGCCGCTGGCGATCTACTCGGAGGCCGATCGAACGGCACCGCACGTCCTCGCCGCAGCAGCCGCCGCCTGCGTCGGTCCGGCGCCGAGTCGCGACAGCTACCTGAACATCGACGCCATTCTCGCGGCCGCGCGCACGCTCGGCGCCACCGCCGTTCATCCAGGCTACGGCTTCCTCGCCGAGAACCCCGCCTTCGCGCGGGCGGTGGTGGACAGCGGACTGATTTTCATCGGCCCGAGCGCCGACGCCATCGCCGCCATGGGCGACAAGACGCGCGCGCGTCAGCTTGTGTCGCAGGTTGGCGTTCCCGTCATTCCGGCGGTCGAGGATCTTCCGGCCGATGCGGCGGCGGCGCAACGCGCCGCCAACGACCTCGGGTATCCGCTGCTGATCAAGGCGGCGGCCGGCGGCGGCGGCAAGGGGATGCGCATCGTACGCGCGGAGGCGGACTTCGGCGCCGCACGCGAGGCGGCAGCGCGTGAGGCGGCGGCCGCCTTCGGCGATGGGCGCGTGTTTCTCGAGCGCTACTTCAGCCGCGCCCGCCACGTCGAAGTCCAGGTACTCGCCGATCGGCACGGGGCGATCGTACACCTGGGTGAGCGCGAGTGCTCAATCCAGCGGCGCCATCAGAAGATCATCGAGGAGACGCCCTCGCCCGGCGTGTCGCCGGCGCTGCGCGCCCGGTTGACGGCGGCGGCGATTGCCGCGGCGCGCCGCGTCGATTACGTCAGCGCCGGGACGGTGGAGTTTCTGGTCACCGATGACGGAGACTTCTTCTTCCTCGAGATGAACACCCGCCTCCAGGTCGAACACCCGATCACCGAATGGGTGAGCGGTGTGGACCTCGTGCAGGCGCAACTGCGCATCGCCGCCGGGGAGTCGCTGTGGTTGGCCCAGGACGCCCTGACGCCGCGCGGCCATGCGATCGAGTGCCGGATCTACGCCGAGGATCCAGCAAACGGCTTCCTGCCCTGCCCGGGTCGCATCGCGCTCCTGCGCGAACCGCAGGGCGCCTGGATCCGCGTCGACTCCGGGCTCGCCGTCGGCGGCGAGGTGACGGTTCATTACGATCCGATGCTGGCCAAGCTGTCGGCGTGGGGTGCGGACCGCGAGAGTGCCCGCCTACGGTTGGTTGCCGCCCTGCGCGACTACGCGATTGTCGGGGTGACGACGAACGTCCCCTTTCTCGCCGACGTCTTGACCCAAGACGCATTCGTGGCCGGGACCACGCACACGCACTTTCTCGCCGAGCACCTGGCTGGCTGGCGACCGGCCGCGGCACGGCTTGACGAGGCGGTGATCGCGGCCGTGCTGCATCAGTCGCTGGCGCCAACGGGCAGCTCCACGGCCGCCGCCACGCCGGTCGCCGCGGTCTCCCCGCGGCATACTCTCGGCGCCTGGCGCCTCGGGAGTGGCTCACGTTGATGCACACCGGCTACCGACACGGCGTGCAGCATGTGGTCGCCGAGGCCCGTCGTGAGGGGCCCGGTCACTTCCGGGTGACAGTCGACGGGGTCGATCGGATGGTCGATGCGACGCTCATCGACCGCACAACGCTGCAGTTGTGCATCGATGGGCAGACGATCGTCGCGCATGTCGTCCGGATCGGCGGCGCCGACCACGTCTGGGTCGCCGGTGAGGTCTATGTATTGCGCCCGGAGGGCGTCGGTGGCTCGCCCGAGCACGCGATCCTGGCACCGCCGCAGGTCACCGCGCCGATGCCGGGCAAAGTCCTGCAGGTGCTCGTCGAGACCGGCCAGCGCGTCGCCGCCGGGGACGGGCTGCTGATCCTCGAGGCTATGAAGATGGAACACAGAATCACCGCCGCGGCGAATGCCCGGGTGCGGAGCGTGCAAGCACTCGCGGGGGAAATGGTCGACGGCGGCGCGGTATTGGTTGAACTCGAGTACGAAGACCCCACCTGACCCCGGACGCTACGCGTCGCCGATCCGCGCACCGATCCCCAGGCCGAGCGCGGCCGTCACCTCTGCCGCCGCCACCTTCCGGTCGGCCCCAGCCTTTAGTCGACCAATGCTGATGGCGCCCCCGGCAACGCCGACGACCATGCCTTCGGGCGCGATGGCGGCTATGACGCCGGGCGGCGTCCGGGGCGCAGCGACAGGCCGGGCATCGAACAGGCGCACGGGTGTACCGCAGTGGAGGACGAACGCACCGGGTTGTGGATCGCAGCCGCGGATCAGGTTGTACACCTCCGCTAGCGGCCGCGCCCAGTCGACACGCGCGTGCGCGTCGCGACACAGGGAATCGTAGGTCGCCCGCGCTTCGTCCTGCACTTGCCGCGGCGCCGCGCCGGCCGCAATGAGTTCGACAGCCTCGAGGACGGCGCTCACCCCCATCGGGAAGAGGGTGTTGTAGTACAGCGAAGCCGCCGTCTCGTCGGGGCCCAGGGGCGCCCGGCGCTGCAGCACGATCGCCCCGGTATCGATGCCGGGATCAACCCAGAACACGGTGACGCCGGTTTCCGACTCGCCGCGGATGATCTGCCATGGAATCGCGCTACCGCCGCGATAGCGCGGCAGCAGCGACGGATGAAAGCAGATACTGCCGAGCCGAGGCGCCGCGAACACGGCCGGGGGAACGATCTGGGTCACGTACGCCAGCACGCCCAGGTCGGCTGCATAGGCAGCGACCTCGGCGGCAACCTCCGGGCCCTTCAGCGATGAATGTTCATGCACCGGCAGCTCCAGTTCGCGCGCGCGCGTCGCGAGCGGATCTGGCTTGGTGCCGGGTGGACAGTACACCGCCGCAACATCGTGCCCACGCGTGCGCAGACCGTCGAGGACTTGTTGGGCGAAGGCGGCCTGACCGAGAAGCACGATGCGCATATGTTCCCCCAGCGGATCAGCGAGTTGTGGACGGCACGCGGGCGAGCCAGCTAACCGCCGCGGCAAGCCGGCCGGCGAGCGCGCCCGCCTCGACATCACGGTCGAGCAAACGGTTGTTGATCTCAAGTTCCAGATAGAGACGGCCGTGACGGCGCCCATGCAGGCGCGCACTGTAGATGAGCCCGTCCAGGCCGGAATAGGGCTCGTTCAGCCGCACGCTGAACCCGCTGGAGGCGATGCGGTCGGCGAAGGCCCGGGCGACGTCGGCGAACTCCTCGAAGAGGACGCCGATGTCGAACCCCCGCTCAGTCCCGTGCAGGGACGGGGTGAAGGAATGGACGCTCAGCAGGACCGCCCCCGGGCACTGCGCGAGCTGCGCATCGACCGCAGCGTGGAAGGGATCGTAGAAGCGCGCCAGGCGTGTGGCACGCTCCACTGGGGCGATAGAGGCGTTACCTGGAATCGCCGTCTCATGGCTGATGTGCGGCATCAGGTCGGCGTCGCCGACGTCTCGGTTGCAATCGACCAACAGTCGCGAGGCGGCGCTGAGGACCGCCGGCGCGCCGAGGCCGCGGCTCAACGCCGTCACGACCGCGGCGGCACCGATGTCCCAGCCGATATGGTCGGCAAGCTCGTCCGCGCCGAGTCCGAGGTTGGCGTACTCCGCCGGCACGGCGGCGGACGCGTGTTCGCACGACAGGACGAGGCGCGCCCCGTCCGGCCGACCCGTCAGAGTGACGGGATCGAAGCTCACGAGCGCAAATGGAGCGCGAGGAAGGTCGTCAGCCGGCGCCATGCATCGGCGGCCGCATCGCCGCGATACGAATCGCGCTCGTTGCAAAAGAAGCCGTGCGGCGCACCGGGGTAGATCTGCATCTCCGCCACCTTCTTCAGGTCGCGCAGGGTCGCGGTGATCTTCTGCACCTCGTCGTTGGGGATGAAGGCATCCTGATCGCCGAAGAAGAGCAGCATCGGGCAGGTGATGGCCGGCGCACGGTCGAGCAGGCCGCCGATCCCGCCGCCGTAGAATGGTGCGGACGCCTTGATCTCGGGAATCGCGCAGGCGCTGAGGAAGCTGATCCGACCACCCATACAGAACCCGGTGATGCCGATGCGATCCCCGCGCACGCAGGCCAGGGACTGCAAGTGGGCGACAGCCGCCCGCAGGTCCGCGACGATGCTGTCGTCTCGCAACCCGCTCATCAGGCGGATTGCGTCCGGCAACTCGTCGTAGCCCACCACCGCGTTGGGCTCGCGGTAGTACATGTCGGGCGCCAGCGCGACGAAGCCCTCCGCCGCGATGCGCGTTGCCACGTCTTGAATGTGCCTGTTCAGCCCGAAGGCCTCCATGATCACCAGTACCGCCGGGTGCGGACCAGCCGCGGTTGGTCGAGCCAGAAAGGCGCTCATCGTGCCGTCTGCGGTTCCGATCCGCTCCGTACTCGTGGTCGTATCCATCGCGTCTGCCGCCCCCTGAGAGTTGTGGGCGTCACCAGTATCGGACACCCGTCCGTGCTGGCAAGCGTCGCCACCGAGCGGTTGACAGGTCACGGGCTCCCTGAGTAGGTAAAACGCCTTTTCCGCATATCTCGGAGGCCAGCGTGCGGCGCGAAAAGACGAACTACATCATTCAATCAGTGTCTCACGCCCTCGACGTGCTCGAGCAGTTCTCCGGCGAGCACGACGAGCTCGGCGTGACTGAACTCAGCAAACGGCTGAAACTGCACAAGAATAATGTGTTCAGGCTGCTTGCCACGCTGGAATCTCGCGGCTACATCGAGCAGAACAAGGCGACCGAGAATTACCGGCTCGGCATCCGCTGCCTGCAGTTGGGACAGACCTACGTCTCGCAGATGGGGCTCTTGAGGCAGGCCCGCCCGATCATCGAGTCCTTGTCCCGTGACGCGAATGAGACGGCGTTCGTCAGCGTCCTGCGAAAAACCTGTGTCGTTCCCCTCGACGCCGCCGAGGCGCCGAATCCGGTGCGGTTGACAGCGCGCGTCGGCGAGGATCTGCCACTCCACTGCACCGCGGCCGGCAAGGTCCAGCTGGCGTTCATCGCGGACGCCAATCTGCGCGAGGCGCTCACCGCCGGCCTGTCGCGGTTCACGGACCGCACCATCGTAGAGGCCGGCGCGCTGCAGCAACAGCTCAAGCGCGTTGCCGAAGCGGGCTATGCGGTGGAACTCGGCGAGCACATCATCGACGTGCATTCGATCGCCGTGCCGATCCGCGATTACACGCGCAACGTCGTCGGGAGCCTGGCGGTCTCCGGCCCTGCCCATCGCATGGGGACCGAGCGCATGGAGAAAGTCATCGCGCCGCTCATGCGCAAGGCCGGGCTCGAGCTCTCGAACCGCCTCGGATTCAAAGACTGACGACGCCCCCCGGCCCAGCACGCGGCGCGGCGGGGAGGCTTGCTTGTCCCGCTCCGGGGTGCGTGCTAGGCCACGCTTTTGCATACTCGTCGAGGAGGAATTCCCGTGAAGATCCTGGTAGCTGTGAAGCGGGTCCCGGACCCGAACGCCACGATCAAGGTGCGCCCGGACGGCGCCGGAATAGTGGCCGACAACGTCAAGTACGTGGTCAACCCGTTCTGCGAGATCGCCATCGAAGAAGCCCTACGCATCAAGGAAAAGCAGGGCGGCGCCGAAGTGGTCCTGGTGAGCATCGGCGGCAAAGTCGCGCAGGAGCAGCTGCGCACTGGCCTGGCGATGGGGGCCGATCGCGCGATCTTGGTGGCCAGCGAGGACGAAGTCGAGCCCGCCGTCGTCTCGCGCGTGCTGAAGAAGCTGATCGAGTCCGAGCAACCTGAACTGGTGCTGATGGGTAAGCAGTCCATCGACGACGACTCCAACGTCGTCGGGCAGATGGTCGCCGAGATGCTCGGGTGGCCCCAGGCCACGTTCGCCTCGGAGGTGAAGCTCGCGGCCGACACGAAGTCGGCCGTCGTCACGCGAGAGGTGGACGGTGGGTTGGAGGATCTCGAGATTCAGCTGCCGGCGGTGATCACGGTCGATCTGCGGCTGAACGAACCGCGTTATGCCTCGCTGCCGGGGATCATGAAGGCGCGCAAGAAGGAGCTCAAGGAGATCCCCCTCGCCGAGGTCGGCGTGAACACCTCGCCAACGTTGAAGGTCCACAAGTTCGAGCCTCCGGCGAAACGTGAGGCGGGCAAGAAGGTCGGATCCGTCGAGGAGTTGGTGGGCCTCCTCCATTCCGAGGCCAAGGTCATCTGAGGCGGCGCGCCGCGCCCGCATTGCGAGGAGTCACGCATGAACGTGCTTGTATTTGCTGAGCACCAGCACAAGAAATTCTCGAAGATCGCCCTCGTTGCCCTCCGTGCCGGTCAGGTCCTGGCGGAAAAGACCGGGGGTACGTGCAGCGCTGCGGTGCTGGGGACCGACGTCGAGGGACTCGCCAGAGAGCTGGCGGAGTACGGCGTCAAGACGGTGTACGCGGTCGAGCATGCTGCGCTGGAGCACTACGTCGCCGATGCGCATGCCCAGGCGCTCGCCGGCCTCGCCGCCGACAAGGGTTTCGATGCCGTCGTCGCAACGGCGAGCGCGATCGGGAAGGACCTATTGCCCCGTGTCGCCGTGCGCCTGGATGCGGGAATGGCTTGCGAGATCACCGGCATCAACGATGATGGCACGCTTGTCCGTCCCATGTATGCCGGCAACGCGATCGCGACGATCTCGATCGAGACGCCACGGAAAGTCGTCAGCGTGCGCGCCACGGCCTTCGATGCCGCGGCCAAGGGGGCATCCGGAACCGTCGAGATGGTCGCGGCCGCCATCGACACCAGCGCGCTGCGCATGAAGTTCGTCAGCTTCAACGAGACCAAGTCCGACCGTCCAGTCCTCACCGAGGCTCGCATCGTCGTCTCCGGCGGCCGCGGGCTCAAGAACGGAGAGAACTTCACCACGGTGCTCGAACCGCTCGTCGACGCGATGGGCGCAGCGATGGGCGCCAGCCGCGCCGCCGTCGACGCGGGATTCGTCCCGAACGACCTACAGGTCGGGCAGACCGGCAAGGTCGTCGCACCGGAGCTCTACGTCGCGGTCGGTATCTCCGGCGCCATCCAGCATCTTGCGGGGATGAAGGACTCGAAGGTCATCGTCGCCATCAACAAGGATGAGGAGGCGCCGATCTTCCAGGTGGCGGATTACGGATTGGTGGCGGATCTGTTCAAGGCAGTCCCGGAAATGAAGGACGCCGTCGAGAAGATGAAGCACTGAAGGTGTACCCGGCGCGCCATCGCACCGAGGCAGGGAAACCCATGGGGGTCGCGGCACCCGCCGCGACCCCCGTTTCGTTTCGGACTACTGCGTCATGGAATTCGCCACGAGTTCCATGACGTCCAGGGCCGGGACCGGATGATCCCCGCCCTTCGCCTTGAGTCCGTCCTCAATCATCGTCATGCAGAACGGACACGCCACCGCCACGGCGTCCGGCTTGGTCTCCAGTGCCTGATCCACGCGACGGAAGTTGACTCGCTGCGTCGGCTCCTCTTCCATCCACATGCGTCCACCGCCGGCGCCGCAACACATTCCGAACCGTTTACTGCGCTCCATCTCGCGCAGTTCCACGCCGGGAATGCGCCCGAGGATGCTGCGCGGCGCGTCGAAGACGCCATTGTACCGACCCAAGTAACACGAATCGTGGTAGGTGATGGCGCGTTTCTCGCCGTCGTCGGTCAGGGTCAACCTTCCATCCGCGAGTAACCGATCGACCACCTCGGTGGCGTGCAACACCTCGTAGTTGCCGTCGAACTGCGGGTAGTCGTTCTTGAACGTGTTGAAGCAGTGCGGGCAGTTGGTGATGATCTTGCGGACGGAGTAGCCGTTCAGCACCTCCACCGTCATCTGCGCCATGGTCTGGAACAGATACTCGTTGCCGATGCGGCGCGCCGTCTCGCCATTGCACGGCTCCTCGACTCCCAGGATCGCAAAGCTGACATCGGCGGCCTTGAGAATGCGCGCCAGGGACTGCGTCGTCCGCTTGTTGCGATCATCGAATGCCCCCGCACAGCCGACGAAGTACAGGTACTCTGCGTCCGGCTTCTCAGCCATCGTCGGGATCTCCAATCCCTCCGCCCAGTCCGCCCGCGACCCCGCATCGATACCCCACGGGTTCCCCTGCGCCTCCATCGCCTTGAAGACACGCGTGAGTTCGCTCGGGAAGCGTACCTCCTCCTGCACCAGGTGGCGCCGCATGTCGACGATCTTGTCGACGTACTCGATCAGGACAGGACAGGCTTCCTCGCACGCCCGGCAGGTCGTGCAGGCCCACAGTACCTCGTCGTGGATCAACCGATCGCCGACGACGTTCTCACCGACAGTCGTGACCGTCGCCGCATCCGACGACGCCACGGCCGCCACCGCGCCCGACTGGCTCGCCAGAACCGCCCCCTCCTGCTCATAGAGGTAGTCGCGCAGGTCCAGTAACAGCTGCCGCGGCGCCAGCTGCTTGCCGCTGATGGTCGCCGGACAATGTGACGAGCAGCGCCCGCACTCGGTGCACGAGTACATATCGAGCACCTGCTTCCAGCTGAACTGGTTAATGTAGGACGTCCCAAAGGTCGTCGCGTTCTCGAGGTCCTGCTTGCTCAACTGCCCAAATGGTTCGAGCTTGCGGAAGAACACGTTCGGCACCGACGTGATGATGTGAAAGTGCTTCGACAGCGGCAGCAGATTCATGAACACAAGTATGATGCAGTTGTGCACCCACCAGGCAACGTTGCTGGCCAACTCCGCCAGACCCGCCCCACCGAGCGCGAATAGAGCGGCTCCGACCAGCACACTGAGCGGCTGCCACGCCCGCTCCCGGTCGATCTCCGGCGTCGCGACGGCAGAAAACAGGTGCCCCCCGTCGTACAGGAAGCCGCTGATCATGATCATCCCGATTAAGCAGAGGATCAGGATCGCCTCTCCGTGCGACTGGCCGCGCAGCCGATCCTCGGCCGGCGCAAAGCCGAACAGGCGCGCCGGGTGCGACACCAGCCAGCGGAAGAGCGCCATGGAGATCGACCCCAGCACCAGCACCTGCACAACGTCCTTGATCAGCAGGTAGGGACCACCGAGGGCATCGATCGACAGCCCGGGGAGCGTGAAGCCGGGGAAGAAGCCCCGCGCGAACATGTGCGTCACCTGAATCGCCAGGATCGAAAAGCCCCAGAAGATGAAGAAGTGCATCCAGCCAGCGGCACGATCCCCCTTGAGAGGCTGCTCACCGACGACGAACTTCTTCTGCCCCAGCACGTACTGCAACACCGCGTTGATGCGCTCGGGAAGTCGATCGAAGCGCGACACCGACGCAACCTTTGTCAGAACGGCGAAGCGGCGATACAGAGTCCGACCGAGCACCGCGCCCGCGATGGCGATCACACCAGCGAAGATTAGCGAACTCATCTCTCATCCCCCATCCGACAACACTAGTGCTTATGCCCGTGTCCTACGCCAAGCCCCGCTCAGCCGCAACGCACGCCCAAAAAAAAGAGCCGGGGGGCATGGCCCCCCGGCTCGTGAAACGGTGGTACGAAAACCCTACGGCATGGTGATGAAATCTGCGGTCGCCCGCTCGCCAGCCTGATGAATGTTGAAGGCGTCCGTCGCAACGACCGTGGACAGATCGTCTGCGCCGGACCGGTAGAACTCTTCCGCCACGCCGACCAAGCCATTACCGTGCGCCGGCGAACCATCATCGACGCCTCGGATTCGCGTCTGGCCGGTCAATGTTCCCGACACGAAAGCGCTGAACACCGAGCGCTGGCAGCTGTTCGAGTCCGCATCGTAATCGTTGATGGCACGATCCAGTCCAGTGCCGAGAGAACACAGCTCGAACTCCTTGAAGCAACGCAGCGAGCGGCTCGCCGAGAAGCGCTGTTCGAACTCGTTGAACACGAGGAACTGAACCGTCGTGTTGAACAGCGCAACATCCTGCAGCAGGAAGTTCTGCGAACACGGAACCAGCGTCAGGTGCGTCTTGACGTAGTTCTCGCTCACCGGCTCGACGGCATCCTCGAAGAAGTGATTGAGGATGAGCACGTTCGGGCAGCCACTGTACTCTGGATCCTCGCCGCCGAGCACCAGCGTATTGTCGCCGTCGTTGGCACCCGCGACCGCCTGAATGCCCACTGCGTTGTAAGCACGCGCATCGAACTGCGAGCCGTACGAGATGATCGAGACCTCGGCCTTGATGTCGTTGCGGTCAACCGGCGCGTCGTCCGGGCCGACCTGGACGCACTTGAGTTCACCCATGAAGGGGTCCTCGTTCGCACCCGGGATGCTGCCGACCTGACCCTGATCAGCAAGCGGCAGCGAGAACAGCCCCTCGCTGACGAGCCAGATCAGGGGCTGACGCGGCGTCAGCGTGATCTCGAAATCCGTCTCGATCCAGCCCTCGAAGCAAAGGCCGCCCGGGCCAGGAGCACCCTGGCAGTCCGCGGCCACAGAGCAGACGCGCTCGGGATCGTTTGAGCAGTGCGAGTTTGCGTTGACGTAGAAGCAACGCAGCTTCGCTTCCTGGTCGGACACGTTCGTCATCTGAATCTCGGTATCGACCGGACTACCATTGCCCGTCAGTGAGCCGAGAACACCAGCCGAGTCGAACACCACCTTCGGGATGACAACCAAGCCAGCCGGACGGTCGGATGTCACATCCGCATCCGCAGCCCCTGCCGTCATCATCAGTCCCCCGAGCACCGCACAGGCGCCAGAGAGAAAAGGATTCCGCTTCACCGTACCCATTGCCCTTCTCCTTTCAACCGTCAGGGAGAACTCAGCCACAGCCGTTTCCGTTTCCCTGTTTCTCACCGCGCCGGGATCGTGATCACGTCGACGATTTCGCCGCCGCTGGCGGAGAAGCGATCACCTTCCATGTGGATATTGACCGCCGCACGCGTCAGCTGCCCCGTGGCGTCGGCCCTCGTGGTTCCCGCGACGCCGAGCACCGCGCCACCATCAGGATTCGGGGTGATGCGGGTGTGCGCGGCTACCGTGCCCAACGTCTGGAAGGAGAAGACCGAGCGTTCAGGATCGTTCGGGCTGTCAACCTGGAAGAGGTAGAAGTTCTTCCAGCAATCGACGGTCGTGCTCGCTGAGAGCCGCTGCTCGAACTCGTTGAAGATTTCGAACTGGACCGTCACGCTGCTGGGCACCGCGTTCTCGAAGTCCTGGCTGCACGGGATCAGCGTAAGGTCGGTGACCGTGGCGCTGGTCAGGGTGACCCCGGACGCAGTCGGCACGATGGACGGAGCGTTCTGGCAGGTGCCTGCAGCGCAATCATCGTCGGAGTAGCAAGAGTCGCCGCCGGTCGTGCAGGTACCGCCGAGTTGGTTGGCGTACAGAACCGGATCCGTGACGCCCTCAGCGAGATGATTGAGCAGCAGCACGTTCGGGCAGGCGTTGTACTGGCCGACCGCCTCCTCAGCGCCATGGGGCTGATTGAGGAGGAGTTCGTTGCCGGTTTCGCCGGCGAGCTCGGTACCCTGGATGCCGATAGCGTTGTATTTAGAAACGTCGTCGTCCGAGGTGATGATGGTGGCTTCACCCTTCAGGTGGTTGCCGCCGATCGGGTTTCCCGCGACATCGACCTCGACGCACTTCAGCTCACCGGTGAAGTCGCTCGACACCGGCGGCACCGCGCCCGGGTCCAGACCCGAGTCGGCGCAGTCGGCCGAGGGAACGATTTTGCCGTTCTCGATGCAGGTGTCAGTCGGGTTGACGAAGCGGCCCTCGCTGACGACCCAGTGCGTCGGCTGCTGCTTGGTCAGCCAGATCGTGAAGTCGGTGACCTGCCAGAGCGGGTTCCCGAAGAAATCCGGCGCGCCGTTCACATAATAGCATTGCGCGTGGACCATGTTGTTCGAGATGTTGGTGATCTGGATCACCGTGTCGGCGTCCCCGTCCGCAAGGACCTTCGGGAAGGCGAGGATCGATGCTCCCCTCTCCGTCGTGACGTCCGCCTGTGCGGTGGCGGTCATCATCCCCAGAGCTACCGCGACCCCGCAGAGCCCTGAGAGAAAAGCGTTCCGCTTCTCCGTTCGCATTGCCCTCCTCCTTTCCTGTCGGCCGAGACTCATTCCTTACTCCCTCGCGTTTGACGCCAGCCCACTGCGGCCCAAAAGGCGGGCACAGTTGCAGAAGTGGCGCGGTACATACTCAAAATTCAAACATACTGTCAAGAGAATACGGGGCGGTGGCGTCGATGACGGGGTTCCGACGGAGTTCCTTCTGGATGCCCCACTTGCGCGACATTCTTCCCGCCGAGGCGGCACTGCACCCCCGTCCCCTCTCCCATGTTTTTCTGACTGACCGCGCCCTTAGAGCATGTTTGTCCGGAAGCGTCAAATGTAAAACCGGCTCTGCGGACTAGGCGGGCTTCACGCCAGGACGATCTTCTCTCGTCCGCCAGCCACATTGCGGGTTGCGTTGCGAGAGTCCACGACCAGCGCGGCATGGCGGACAACGAAGTCGTAATCGACCGAGGAGTGGTCGGTGGCGATGAGGACCACGTCGGCGGCCGCCAAGGCTGCGGCGGTGAGCGCCACCGACCGCAAGCCGAAATCATGCCGGCGGCCGGGCTTGAGCACCGGGACGAAGGGGTCGTGATAGCTCAGCTCGGCGTGCTTACGCCGCAGCAGTTCGAGGATCTTGAAGGCTGGCGACTCGCGGTCGTCGTCGAGGTCACGTTTGTACGCGACGCCGAGCATCAAGATCTTGGCGCCCTTCAGGCTCCGCCCGCGTTCATTGAGCGCGTCCGCGACGCGTTCGACGACGTAAGCCGGCATCGCCAGGTTCACCTCGCCGGCGAGTTCGATGAAGCGCGTGCTCATCTCGAATTGGCGGGCGCGCCAGGTGAGATAGAACGGGTCGATCGGAATGCAGTGTCCGCCCAGGCCCGGCCCGGGGTAGAACGGCGTGAAGCCGAACGGCTTGGTGGCGGCCGCGTCGATGATCTCCCAGATGTTGAGGTCCATGCGGTCGAACAACACCTTGAGTTCGTTGACGAGGGCGATGTTGACGCTGCGGTAGATGTTCTCGAGCAGCTTCGCCGCCTCCGCCACCGCCGCGCTCGACACTGGGATGACGGAATCAATCACCGCTTCGTACAGCGCCACGGCGACACGGCCGCACTCCGGAGTGACGCCGCCGACCAGCTTGGGAATCGTGCGCGTGGTGAAATGGGTGTTGTTGGGATCCTCGCGCTCGGGCGAGAAGGCAAGATGGAAATCCCGCCCGACGCGCAGTCCGCCGCGCTCCAGGATGGGGCGGACCACCTCGTCGGTGGTCCCCGGATAGGTCGTGCTCTCGAGCACGACGACCTGGCCGGGTCGTACATGCGCCGCAACGTTCTCAGCCGTCGCGATGACGTACGACAGGTCCGGTTCGCGGCTCTCGGTGAGCGGCGTCGGAACGCAGATCAGAATGCCGTCGCAGCGACCCAGATCCGCGTAGTCGGCGCTGGGGTAGAACCCGGCAGCGCCAGGCACGGGAACGGTCTGCCGCACGAGCGGCGCGAGCCGCGCCCCGGCGACGTGCCGGATGTAGGACTCTCCGCGTCGCAGCGCCTCGATTTTGTCGAGCCGCGTATCGAAGCCAACGGTGCCGAAGCCGGCCTCAGCGATCGTCGCCGCGAGCGGAAGTCCGACGTAGCCGAGGCCCAGCACCCCGACGATCGCCTGGCGTGACTTGAACAACTCGATCAGATCCGACATGGCGCGCAACGTCCCCCGTGCGGAAAGCTCTCTCAATATCCCCGGTCGCGCGACAAGGCCAGCACCAGTTCATCGGCGGCCCAAATGACGACGGGGGAGGCGCCGCGCGGCGCCTCCCCCGTCACATCAAGGACCCGTCAACCGGGTCCAGACTTCAGCGATCACCTGCTCCGGCGCCGTACCCACAGCATCAGGGCAGGCAGAAGAATCAACGCGCTCGCGCCGCCGCTCTCCTCGCCCTGCACCGGCACGACCGCGCAACCGGAACTGCCACCGGAGCTCCTGCGGGTCGGCGTCGGCGTTCCACCAGTGCGCGTCGCCGTCGCGGTCGGCGTTCCACCAGTGCGCGTCGCAGTCGCGGTCGACGTCCCAACGGTGGGCGGCGTCTGCGTCGCCGTCGAAGTTGGCGGCGTGAACGGGGTGTTCGTGGCCGTGGAGGCCGGCGTGTTCGTCACGGTCGCTGTCGCCGTCGGAGGCACCGGTGTGCTGGTCCCCGTCTGGGTGCTCGTCGCCTGTGGGGTCGCGGTCGCCGTCGGCGTATTCGTTGGCGGCGTGCCGATGATCTGCACGGCGCCGTCACGGACGCGGACGGGAATGGCCTGCCCCGCGCTGTCGCCGAGGAACGGCATCTCGATCGCGAGCGCCGCGGAACCGGCGGCAACGCCCGTCCTGATGCGGAAGTCGCACCTGGCCAGGTCGCCGTCGCCGAGCGGCGGCACCGGGTCCGGCACGCCGGAGACCAGGATCTCCAGATTGAGCACGCCGTCGTCGAGCAGGCGCCCGGCGACACTGTGCGTATCGCTGAGGCGGTCGGCCACGGCACAGTTCTCGATCCCCTCGCCGAGGAATTCCAGCTTCTCGTCATCGAAGAATAGATCGACGCCGGCACTCACGCCGGCCTCGATGACATCGTCGGACAGTGCCAGCGTCACGGAGACGGTTCCGCCCGGCAGGCCGCTGCCACCGACCACCGACAACTCCGGATCTTCCTCGGGCAGCAGGCCGGCGCGAGCCGCCGGCGTCGCCCCGATCGACAGCATCCCCACCACGGCGAGGGCCACGCCGGCGCGGCACCATTGCTGCAGGATCGTCTCGTGTGTACGCATGATTCCCACTCCTCCAATACCCGTCTGGATCCTCGCGCCCAGGCCTGACCACGTCCCCGGCATCACGGACAGCCGAGGTTGATGTTGTTGATCGCGATGGTCACATCGTTGGCCCGCACACGCCCATCACCGGTGAAGTCCGCTGCCAGACACTCGTCGAGGGATGCGGTTCCGTTGATGATGTTGACCATGATGGTGATCTCGTTGGCGCGAACGCGACCGTCGAGGTTGCAGTCGCCAACGCATTCGCACTGATCGTCAACGCAGGCCTGTCGTCCATCGAGGCACTGCCCAGGACCCGCCATCGGGCCGTCGCAGTCGATGATCGGCCGGCACTCGCCGCCCTTGCACTCCGTCCCTTCCGGGCACATTTCCTGATCGACGCAACGCGGGCGCGGCTGGACGTCGACCGCGCCGCCGTTGACGACGGCCGTGAACTCGTTGAATGCGGGGTCGGCGATCTCGACGCGCTGGTACTGAAGCTGGCCGCTCCCCGGGGCGGCGCCCGGCTGAATGCGGAAGCGGCACTGCCACACCGGTCCAGGGCCGAACGAATCAATCGGCGGCAGCTTGTCGATGACGGCGATGCGCAGACGACCGATGCCGTTCGGATTCATGGGAACCTGCGGCAACTGGACCTCGGCCTCGAACGAACCTTCATCCAGCAGGCGCGAATCGAGCGTACACGGGGGCGTCTCGTTGGAGATCTCCAGCGCCTCTATGTCGTAGAGGATGTCGAGTTGGGCGGTGGTGACGTCATCGCCGCCCGCCATGGCGATTTCGACGTTGACGTACTCACCGGGGATGCCGGTGATCGTCGGGATCTCGATGGTGCGCACCTCCGAGGTGCGATCGAGCGCGTAAATGAGCGGCGAACCCTCGCCCGGACAACCGAGACCGAGGTTGTTGACGGCCAGGGTCACGTCGCCCGACGTGACCTGACCGTCCTGATTGATGTCGCCGGACGGACACACGCCAATGCCGCACATGCCCCCGACGATGCACACCATGCGCGTGATCTCGCTGCCGAAGACGATACCGTCAAGATTGCAGTCACCGCCGCATTCGCAGAATCCGTCCAGGCAGGCCTCGCGCACTCCGCGGCATTCGAGCTGATTGTCGCACGGGCGTGGCGGCACGCACACCATCGCCTTGCACTCGTTGCCGTCCGGGCAGTCGTCGTCGACGACGCAGGTGGGCAGCGGAGTTGGTGTGACGGTCGGCGTCGAGAGGTCGCGGCAGACGCCGTCGACACAGAACAGGCCGGCGGGGCAGTCGTCGGTATTGACGCAGGCGATGGTGGGCGTCGGCGTCGGCGCCGTGACGCACACGTCCTCAGGCCCACACACCTGCCCGACCGGGCAGTCGGTGTCGCGCTGGCAGGGGACCTTGCGCGTCGGCGTCGGCGTCGGTGCGGCGGTGACGGTCTTCGTCGCCGTCGGCGCAACCGTCACGTTGGCGCGGATGTACGTGTCCAGGTAGCCCTGCGTGTCGCGTAGAACCAGATCGGTTGCCAGCGACTCGAACGCCACCCACTTGCCGTCCTGGCTGATGCTGGGCGGCAGGTCGGGCACGCTGCCATTGCCGGGCTGACCATCGAGGCTCGAGCTGACCAACACCGTCGTCTGGCGCTCGAGGTCGCGGACGTAAACCTGCGAATTCCCGTTCGTCGTCGCGCCGCGGAGCAGGTTGCTGGCGAACGACCCGAAGGCCACGAACCGACCGTCCGCGCTGATGCTCGGCGGAATGGCGATGTCGTTGGACTCCTGGCCTGCATCGCCGACGCTGACGCGCTGGGTCTCGCCGGTCACACAGCTGTGAACGAAGACGTCGGGAGCCTGGTTGAGATCTCCCGGAACGAGATTGCTGGCGTTTGACTTGAAGGCGACAATGCTCCCATCGGCACTGAGCGCCGGCAGGAAACTCATCTGGTTTGCCTCGACGCCGTCGCTGCTGACGCTGGCGCGACACGAGACGACGCCGTCGCAGGCGACGTAGATATCAAGGGCTCCGTTGGCGTCGGGCGCTCCGGGCAGGAGATTGGTGGCGCCCGAAGCAAAGGCGACGCAGCGTCCATCGGCGCTGATGCTCGGCGTGATGCTCGGTCCATCGGCCTGTACGCCGCCCGGCCCGACACTCACTCGCGTCGTGGTGCCCGCCGTTCGGTTGAATACGAAGACGTCCGAGGCGCGATTGGTGTCATCGGGAACGAGGTTCGTCGCCACCGAATGAAAGGCGACGAGGCCGCAGTCGCCGTCGACGCTGGTAAACGAGCTGGCGCCATCGGCCGGCGCGACGCCGGCGCCGACGCTGACCAGGTCGGTTGTCGCCGCACCGAGATCGCGGACAAACGCATCGGTACGACCGTTCGTATCGCCGGCAACCAGGTTGGTCGCATCGGAACTGAACCCGACGCAGGTGCAGTCATTGTCGATCGATGGCCGAAAGCGCTGCGCCTGGCTCGGGCCGTTGGCGGCCTGCCCGTCTGCCCCGACACTGACGCGCGTGGTGACACCGGCGTCACGGTCGAAGACGTACACGTCGGTGAATCCGTTGTTGTCGGACGGGATCAGATTGGTCGCACCCGAGTAAAACGCGACACAGCGTCCGTCGCCGCTCGGCACGGCGCCGCTGCTGTTGCCGTTCGGCTGCTGCCCGTCCGGACGCTGGCTAATGAGTTCGACGGGCGGGAAGGGATTGGTGGTCTGCGTCTTGGCAGACCGCTCGGTCAGGGTTAGCACGGCGGCCAAGATGCCGACTCCACCGAGCGTCAACGTGACCAGTCTGTTACGGGCGTTCATTTCGGTCTATCCTCCCCGGTGTCGATGGCCACGGGTGAGACACCCCTACCGCGGACGCCCACCGCATCGTGTAAGCGATACTCTTTGAGTACAATGTTCATGCGCGAAGTCAAGGATTTTTGATACATGACAGAAGGCTCGACCGGGTAGGAAGCCCTTTGGCATCGCCTGACTTGCGGCCTGCGCGACGATGTTCCCTAGCGAATCGCAGGTAAGTGGAGCTGAGCGGAATCGAACCGCCGACCTCCTGAATGCCATTCAGGCGCTCTCCCAACTGAGCTACAGCCCCGCACCCGCCGCGCGGGCCCCTGCATGTACCGAAAATGCCGGCGCCTCGCAAGGAATGGTTCCCATCGGGTTCAGGCTCCGCCGGCGCGTCGCCGCTCGATCGCTTCCATGCGCGCGGCGATGGCGCCCTCCACCCCCTGGCGGCCGGCCCGGTAGTAGCGTCGGTCGCGTAACAGCTCCGGAAGATGGGCATGTTCGGGAATGCCCTCGGGGCAGTCATGAGCGTACTGGTAGCCTGCGCCATAGCCCAGCCCACGCATCAGGCCGGTTGGTGCGTTGCGCAAGTGCAGCGGCACCGGCAAGGCACCGTGGCATGCGACGTCCGCGGCAGCCGCGAGCATGGCGGTATAAGCGGTGTTCGATCGCGGTGCGGTGGCCAGGTAGACCACCGCTTGGGCAAGCGGAATCCGCCCCTCCGGCAGACCGACAAAGGCGACGGCATCCTTTGCCGCGACGGCCAGGGTCAGGGCCTGCGGATCTGCCAGACCGACGTCCTCGGCGGCGAAGATCACCAGCCGCCGGGCGACGAAGAGCGCATCGTCGCCGGCCTCGAGTAGGCGCAGCATCCAGTAGAGGGCCGCGTCGGGGTCACTGCCGCGCAGACTCTTGATGAGGGCCGAAGCCAGCGCGTAGTGCGAGTCGCCCGACTTGTCGTGGCGCAACACCCGTCGCTGCGCGGCGTCCTCGACCAGTTGGCGGGTCAGGTGCCGCTGGTCCCGTTGCGTCGCCAGCGCGGCGGTCGATTCCAACGTGTTCAGCAGAACGCGCGCGTCCCCCTGTGCAAAATCGACCAGTGCCTCAAGGGCATCCGGATCGACCGAGAACGCGATCGCCCCCAGGCCGCGGTCGCGGTCCTGCAGCGCCCGTTCCGCGATGGTGCGCAGATCCCCCGCATTGAGCGGCTGCAGGACGACCACGGACGCGCGCGACAGAAGCGGCGCGGTCAACTCGAACGAGGGGTTCTCGGTTGTCGCGCCGATCAGCACCACGGTGCCGGATTCGACGTGCGGCAGGAACGCGTCTTGCTGCGCCTTGTTGAAGCGATGGATCTCGTCGACGAACAGCACCGCCGGCCGCCCGCCGCGCTGCCGCTCGGCGTAGGCCTGATCGATCATCGCGCGCAGTTCCTTGACCCCGGACAGCACGGCCGAGAAGGCGAGAAAGAGCGCGTCGGTCGAGCGAGCGATGATGCGCGCCAGCGACGTCTTGCCGCTGCCGGGCGGGCCCCAGAGGATGAGCGAGTGTGCGCGCCGCGACGCGATCATATCGCGCAGCGCGCGCTGCGGACCGACGAGGTGCCCTTGTCCGACGAATTCCTCCAGCGTCTGCGGCCGCATCCGCTCGGCCAGCGGCGCATCGGTCGCGCGGGCCCGAGGCGGAGGCGCGGAGAACAGGGACGGATGGTCATCCGGTACGCGAGCCATGGGTGGACCCATAGCATATCGGGTCGCTGGCTGGCGCGCGGCACGCCGTGCTATGGCCCGGCGCGTGCGCCAGGTCGGCATCGTCGTCAAGCGGGGCCGTGAGCAGGCGCTGAACCTCGGGCGCGATGTCGCGCTGTGGCTACGCGCCCACGGACTGACCCCGCTCGCCGAGCCGGACGCGGCGGATGCGCTAGGGTGCGCGCCGGGTCTCCCGGCGGCGGCGATCGTGGCGCAGGCAGACCTCGTCGTCGTGCTCGGAGGCGACGGCACCCTGCTCAGCGTCGCCCGCCACATGGGTCCGCGTCCCGTGCCGATTCTCGGCGTCAATCTGGGCGGGCTCGGCTTCCTCACCGCGGTGACCGTGGATGAGGTCTATGGCGTGCTGGCCGACGCCGTGGCCGGCCGCCTGCAACTCGAGGCGCGCATGATGCTCGAGGTCCGGACACCGAAGGCCCCCGCACCGCATAAGGTGCTGAACGACATCGTGCTCAGCAAGGGCGGCGCGCTGGCACGCATCATCGATCTCGACACCCGCGTCGATGGCGAGGCCGTCTGTACGTACAAGGCCGATGGGCTGATCGTGGCGACTCCCACCGGTTCGACTGCGTACTCGCTGTCCGCCGGGGGGCCGATCGTGTATCCCTCCCTCGACGTGATCCTGCTATCGCCCATCTGCCCGCACACCCTGACCAATCGGCCGATGGTCGTCCCGGGTTCGGCCCGCGTCAGCGTCCGCGTGCTCTCGCCCGACCACCCGGTCGAGATGACCCTCGACGGGCAGGCTGGCGTCTCTCTGACGGATGGCGACACCGTCGAGATCAGCAAGAGCGCGACCGTCGTGCCCCTGGTGCGGCCCCGCGAGCGCAGCTACTTCGGCGTCTTGCGCAGCAAGCTGCGTTGGGGCGAACGGTGAACCCGGCGACGCGCGGCGGACGCCGCACCTGATCAGGCGCCATGCTGCGCGAGCTGCGCATCCGCGACATCGCGATCATCGACGACCTGGCCCTGACGTTTGGCGAGGGCCTCAACGTCATTACCGGCGAGACTGGGGCCGGCAAGAGCATCATCCTGCAGGCGCTGGCCCTGCTGTGCGGGGCGCGCGGCGCCGCAGACCTGGTGCGTGCCGACGCCGACGAGGCCATCGTCGAGGGCCTGTTCGAGTGCCGACCGCCGGCCGACCTGCGCGAGGCGCTGGGCCTCGATGACGCGGACGAGATCATGGTACGGCGGCAGGTCGGCCGCACGGGCAAGGGCCGCATCCTCATCAATGGCAGCCCCGCCACGCTGCCGCTGCTGGCCCGACTCGGCGAGTATCTCGTGCACATCTACGGCCAACACGAACAGGCGATGCTCCTGCGCCCGGCGAGCCACCTCGAGCTGCTTGATCGCTTCGGCGAGCTGGGTCCGGATCGCCAGCGGATGACCGCCGCATACGCGCGCTATGCGGCGGCGCGGCGGCGGCGCGATGAGCTGGCGACGCGCACGGCCGCGTTGCGGGAACGACTCGAGCTGCTGGAGTTCCAGCGCCGCGAACTCGACGACGCGGCGCCGTCCGCCGGCGAGGACACGGCGTTGCGAGAGGAACGGGAACGGCTGCGCCACTCGGAACGATTGCAGGAGGTGTGTCGAGATGGCGAGGCCGGTCTCTATTCGGCGCCCGGCGCCGTGGTCGATACCGCGGCCCGCCTGCGTCAACGTCTCCTCGAGCTCGTGTCCATTGCGCCGTCGCTCGCGGCCATCGCCGAGTTGGTGGAGAGCGGCCGGGTACAGCTCGAGGAAGCGGCGCTGCAGTTGCGCGCGGCCGCCGGCCACCTGCAGGCCGACCCGGCGCGGCTCGACGCGGTCGAGGAGCGCCTCGCGTTACTGCAGCGCCTGGCGCGCAAGTTCGGCGTCGCGGCGGATGTGCTGCCCGACACTCTGACCGCAATCGAAGGCGATCTGGCCTCACTCGAGGCCCACACCGGGAACGCGGCCGCGGCGGAGGCCGAACTCGGGGGTCTGCGCAGCGAGGCACTCGCCCTCGCCACGGCGCTGTCGCGGGCCCGCATCAAGGCCGCCGAGCGCCTGACCGCGCGAATGACCGCAGAACTGGCGGCGCTGGGAATGCAGGGGGCGGGTCTGCAAGTCGCGCACGCGGTCGGCGACGACGCCGAGCTCGGCGCCGACGGCATCGATCGCATCGAGTTCCTCCTCGCCGCCAACCCCGGCGAACCGGCCAAGCCGTTGGCGCGGGTCGCCTCCGGCGGCGAGCTGTCGCGCATCATGCTCGCCCTGAAAGCCCTGACGGCCTCCGGGGGGGAGACACCGATCCTCCTGTTCGACGAGGTGGACGCCGGGATCGGCGGTACCGTCGCCGACGCGGTGGCGCGGCGGCTGACCCTGTTGGCGCGCAATCGGCAGCTCCTGTGCATTACGCACCTCGCCCAGATCGCCGCGTACGCGGACCAGCACGTCGCCGTCGAGAAGCTGCAGGTCGAGGGGCGCACGGTGACGCGGGCCCGCACCCTGGCCGGAAGGGAGCGCGTTGCCGAGGTGTCGCGCATGCTCGGCGGCAGCCAGGCGCCGACGGAGGCGGAGCGCTACGCGCGCCGCCTCATCGCCGAGGCGCGGCGCGTCCGCGGCGAGGCGCAGCCGCAACCTTGACATCCCGACCCGACACGGCCTAAACGCGCGACGGGTCTTCGAACACTTCTATCCCAGGTACTGGGGCCAGGGGGGATCCTGGATCGGTTCTGGATCGGTTTAGGGAGGGGGCGATGATGGGCGTAGCACGTCGCAGTCTGTTCGTGATCGCGCTGATCGCGGCAGCGGCAGTCGCATCGGCGCAAGAGAACACCAAGGTGACCAGCAGTGTCACCGATCTCGACCGCATGTGGGACAACTTCAATCGCGAAGCCGCCACCGTTGGCGACGGCCGATTCTGGGTCGAGCTACGCGGCCTCAAGCTCAACAAGAACGACCCCAAGATCGGCCTCAACGGCTACCCCGTGAAGGACTTCGAGCGGAAGAACGGCTCGGAGCTGACCGAACTCGACGGCGGCCGATTCGATCTCATCGGCGCGTATGGACTCGGCAATGCGGAACTCGGCATCGGGCTCCCCCTGGTGCTGCAGGAGTCGCTGAATTTCGCCAACGGCGAGGACCAGGAGCATGCCAGCTTTGGCGACATGACTCTGTACGGCAAGTTCAAGCTGGAGCTCAGCGAGAATTGGGCCTGGGCGCCCGGGCTCGAAATGAGCATTCCGACCGGCCGCGAGAGCGTTATGCTCGGCTCTGGCGACCTCGGACTGAATCCGTTCGTGTCGACGCGCTACCAGGAGGGACGCCTCGCGATCGGGGCCCACTTGGGCTTCCTCCTCAACACCGGCAGCCAACCGTCGGTGTTCAACTGGAGCGTGCAGGGTATCGCCAGAGCCAACAGCCGCTTCGCATTGCGCACCGAGGTAACCGGACAGCTGTACAACGCGGTCGGCAACACCTTCAACATCATCTCGGTGTACCCCGGCATCGACTTCAACCTGACCGAGAATTTCATCATCCGCCCGGAAGGCATGGCCGGGCTCGCCTACCAGGCCTTCGACTGGGGCATTGGCATCGGCTTCGTCTTCACGATGTGAGGCGGGAGCTCGCGTCAGTACCGGACCTCGTCGAGGCATAGTCCACGGGCCGGCGCCGTCGCGCCGGCCTGGGTGCGATCGCGGGCTGCTAGCAACGGGCCGAGATCGTGCGGACGCTGACGCCGGCCGATCTCCACCAGCGTGCCGACGATGTTCCGCACCATGTGCCGCAGGAACGCCGTGGCCTCGATTTCGTACCGCAGCAGCGCCCCATCGACCACCACGGTGCTGCGCAGGACGCGGCGGACCGGATGGGCGGCATCACAGCCGGCGGCACGGAAGGACGAGAAGTCGTGCTCCCCCTCGAGCAGCGGCGCGGCGCGCGCCATCGCCTCGATATCGAGCGCCGCCGGCACATGCCACGCAAAGCGGCGCCAGAACGGCGAGGCCGGACGCCGGTTCCAGATGCGGTACACATAACGGCGGCTGCGCGCCGCGCGTCGCGGGTCGAAGGCGTCGTCAGCATGCGCGACGCTGCTGACGGCGAGATCGGCTCCGGTCAACGCATTCAGCGCGCGCCGCACGACGTCGGGCGCCATGGCCACGCTGGTGCTGAAGGCGACCACTTGGCCGGCCGCGTGAACCCCCGCATCGGTTCTGCCCGCGGCCGCGACCCGAACTGGGCTGCCCAGCAAGCGCGCCAGCGCTGCCTCGATCTCTCCTTGGACCGTCCGCGCGCCGGCCTGAACCTGCCAGCCGTGGAAATCGGTACCGTCGTACTCAACGGTCAGCTGGTAGCGCATCGCGCCCGGCGCGTCGGTCAGCCGCGCTCGCGCAATGCGCGTTCGGCGATCTGCACCGCATTGACGGCGCTGCCCTTGCGCAGGCCGTCGATGACCGTCCACAGCGTGACGCCGAACGGCACGGTCGGATCGTCCCGCACACGGCCGATGAGGGTCGCCTCGGATCCGATCGCGTCGACCAGCGTCGGGTAGGTCCCTGCATCGGACAGGAGCACGCCGGGCGCCTCGCGCAGCAACGCCCGCGCCGTGTCAGCGTCCATGGGTCGGTCGGTCTCGACTTGAATCAGATAGGCTTGCCCGTAAAAAGTCGGGACGCACACACTCGTCACCGCGATCGGCAGGTCGGGAAGATCGAGCAGCGCCCGCGTCTGCGACTCAAGCTGCCACTCTGCGCGCGTCCGACCTCCCGGGAGAAGGTCCCCGACTTGCGGAATGAGGTTGAAGGCGATGCGGTGCGGAAACACCTCGCTCTCGATCGCACCGCCGGTGAGGAGTTCTCGTGTCTGCCGCGCCAGCTCGTCGACCCCGGCGCTGCCGGCGTGGGAGACGGGCTCGAGCGCCGTCACGAGGACGCGCTTCAAGCCGGCGCTGTCGTCCAAGGGGCGCAGGGCGACTGCCAGCGCGGTGGCCCCGGGTACCGGACAGGCGAACAGTCCGTCGTCGAAGGCGTCTGCGATGTCGTCCCCGTTCACCTCCGGGACAATCAGCACGGCCCCGTCTTCGACCAGGGCATGGCTTACATCGATACAGAGTGCGCCCGCCTTCCGCGCCTGTGCTGCCCAACCCCGCGCCTTGTCGGCCGGCCCGCACAGGAAGGCGACGTCCACGCCGGTCAGCTCGACCGTGTCCCCGAACTCCACAGGCGCGGGAAAGTCCTCCGGACTACCCTCGACGCCATCGTCGGTCGTGTCATACAGTCTCCATCCTGCCACGGGCGCGCCGCGCTCGGCCAGAACGGATAGGATCTCGCGTCCGACTTCGCTCGCGGCGCCGAGGACCGCGACCACCCAGGCGGATGCGCTCATGCGGGCTCGCGGTCGAACGCGGTGCGCACTGCTTCGCCCATCGCGCGACAACCGACCACGATGCATCCCTCCTGCCGAACGTCTGCCGTGCGCAGGCCGGATTCGATCACCGACCAGACCGCCGCCTCGATGGCCCGCGCCGGCACCGGGAGTTGCAAGGAGTACTCGAGCAGCATCGCAGCCGACAGAATAGCGCCGAGGGGATTCGCGATGTCCTTGCCCGCAATGTCGGGCGCACTGCCATGAATCGGCTCGTAGAGACCGCGCCGGCCGCCGTGATCGTTGAGCGAGGCGCCGACCGAAGCAGACGGCAGCATGCCGAGTGAGCCGGTCAGCACCGAGGCCTCGTCGGTGAGGATGTCGCCGAACATATTCTCCGTCACCACCACGTCGAAATCGCGCGGGCGACGCAGCAGGTGCATCGCCATCGCGTCCACTAGGACATCCTCGCACACCACATCGGGCCAGGCGCCGGCGACCTCGTGCGTCACCTCCCGCCAGAGGCGCGAGGTGGCGAGAATGTTCGCTTTGTCCACCTGTGTCACGTGCCGGCGTCGTCCCCGGGCGAGCTGAAAGGCGAGTGTCGCGACACGCGCGACCTCGCTCTCGGAGTACACGATCGTATCAACGGCCTCCCGGCCGTCGACGCCGATGCGCCGCTCGCTCGGCTGGCCGAAGTAGACGCCGCCCGTGAGCTCGCGCACGAAGAGGATGTCGACCCCCTCCAGGACCTCGCGCTTTAGCGGCGCGGCGCCGAGCAACGCTGGGTGCGCAACGATCGGGCGCAGGTTGGCGAACAGGCCGAGCCCCCGCCGCAACCCCAGGAGCGCCTGCTCCGGCCGCACCGCGCTCTGTGGATTGTCCCATTTCGGCCCGCCGACTGCGCCCAGTAGCACCGCATCACTGCGGCGCGCGAGATCCAGGCTCGCGGCGGGGAGCGGCTCACCGTGCGCGTCGATGGCCCCGCCGCCGATCACCCCGTCCTCGAAGCGCAGCGGAATCTTGAACCGCGCCGCACAGGCCTCCAGCACCAACCGCGCCTCGCGGGTGACCTCGGGGCCAATCCCGTCGCCTGGAAACACTGCAATCGTCGATGGCGTCATCGTCGCTCCTTACGGCCCCACCGTAGTTGGGGTCTGCCGGTGGTGGCGGTGTCGGTAGTCCAGTTTGTTGAGGGCGTTCACATAGGCGAGCGCGCTCGCCATGACGATGTCGGTGTGCACGCCATGCCCGCTGACGGCGAACTGCTCGTCGCGGACCGAGCAGGAGGCCTCGCCCTGAGCATCCGTATCGGCGCTGATGGCGCTCACCTGGTACCGCTCCAGTGCCGGCTGTCGGCCGACCAGACAGCTGATCGCCTTGAAGCAGGCATCCACCATGCCATCACCCGACGCCGCCTCCTCGCGTTCCGCGCCATCGATGCGCATGCGTACGCGCGCCTGCGGGGCTGTCGCCGTCGACGACGTCACACTGAGGTCGAGCAGTTCGTACCGATCCGCGGTGCGCACCCCGGTCTCGGCCACCAGGGCGATGAGGTCTTCCTCATAGACGTGCTTCTTGCGGTCCGCCAGTGCCTTAAACCGATCGAACGCGGCGCTCATGTCGACGTCGCCGAAGTCGACCCCGAGTTCTTGCACGCGACTCGCGAACGCGTGCCGGCCAGAGTGCTTGCCGAGCACGAGCTTGTTGCTGGCCAAACCGACCGTCTCCGGGCGCATGATCTCGTAGGTCTTCTTGTCCTTCAGGACGCCGTCCTGGTGGATGCCCGCCTCGTGAGCGAAGGCGTTGTCGCCGACGATCGGCTTGTTGATCGGGATCGGAATCCCCGTGATCTTTGCGAGCAGGCGGCTTGACGGATAGATCTGCTCCGAGCGGATACGGACGTCGACGTCGGAGAAGATGTCCCGGCGCGTGCGAATCGCCATCACGACTTCTTCGAGCGAGGTATTGCCTGCCCGCTCACCGATGCCGTTGATCGTGCATTCGACCTGGCGCGCCCCGTTAAGCACCGCCGCCAGCGAATTCGCCACCGCCATGCCCAAGTCGTTGTGGCAATGGGCACTCCATATCACTCCGCCGCTGCCGGGGGTTCGCGCGATCAGCTCGCGGATCAATGGGCCGAACTCGTGCGGCACCGCGTAGCCAGTCGTGTCCGGCACGTTCAATACCCGCGCGCCCGCCTTGATGACCTCGCCAAACACCTGGACAAGGTAATCCAACTCGCTGCGGGACGCGTCCTCGGCCGAAAACTCGACGTGATCGACATGCTGCCGCGCCAACCCGATCGCCCAGCAGGCGGCGTCGAGAACCTCTTGGTGACTCATCATGAGCTTCTTGCTCATGTGGAGTTCGGACGTCGCGATGAAGATGTGAACGCCCGGTCGCGCCGCCTTCGCGACGCTGCGCAGCGCGGCATCGATATCCGCCTGCTTCGTCCGAGCCAGGCTGAGTACAACCGGGGCCTGGACCGCCTCCGCGACTCGGGCGACTGCGTCCGCGTCGCCGGGTGAGGCCGCGGCGAAGCCGGCCTCGATGACATCCACGCCCAGCTTCTCGAGCTGACGTGCGATGACGAGTTTTTCCCCGACGTTCATGGTGGCGCCCGGCGACTGCTCACCATCGCGCAACGTGGTATCGAAGATCTGAACGAATTCGTTGGTACTCATCGCTGTCCCCTGTCCGGTCTGTCGTGGTCCTGGGGATCGGACCATTCGCCCCGCTAAGGAGCGAAAGCAAAAAGGGCCACGGACGATTCGCCCGTGGCCCTGATGACATGCGCGGCTCCTGGTTCCACGGGCGGATCCCCCGCCCGTGACGCCGTGGTCTATCGGATTACCGATTCGCTGTCGCGCCGAGCCCGGGGCGTAGTCGTAGCGCCAGCGCTAGGATCTCGGAGCAGTGCGAACGGTAGGTCATGGCTTGTCGAAACTAGAGTAGGCTCGTGTGGCTGTCAAGCCATCGTCCTTGGGCTGACCACGTAGCAGCCGCCGCACCCAGCGCCACGCGGTCCGCACCGGCCCCGATGCCGCATACAGAAAGAATCCGGTGAACAACACCATCTGCGGCTCAGCGATCAGCAGTTTCAGGATGAGGATGCCCGCGAGCAGGACCCAGAACGGCTGGCGGCGGTGAATATCGACCTCTTTGAAACTGAAGTACCGCACGTTGCTCACCATCAGACCGGCGAGCACATAGATCATGACCAGGACGATCAGGTGGCGGTAGGTCGGCCCGTCCCCGCCAAAGAAGTAGTAGAGCATCACCGTCGACGCGATGACCTCGGCGGCAGCCGGAACGGGCAGACCCAGGAAGTGGCGCTTCGACCCGGTGTCGTTGAGCACGTTGAACCGCGCCAGGCGCAGCGCCGCGCACGTAACGTACAAAGACGCCGCCAGCCATCCGACCGTCCCCCAGGGTTCGAGCGCCCACCGGTAGACGAGGATGCCCGGCGCAACACCAAAGGCGACCAAGTCGCACAGCGAGTCGTATTCGACCCCGAAGCGCGACGTCGTCTTCGTCAGGCGCGCAATGCGGCCGTCGAGCACGTCAAATACGTTGGCCGCCATGATCGCGAGCGCCGCGAGCAGGAAGTCGCCCCGCAGGCTCGCGATGAGCGAATAGAAGCCGCAGAACAGCCCACCCGTCGTCAGCAGGTTGGGGAGAATGAAGACGCCCTTGCGCAGGGGCAAGTCGACCAACCGGGTGGGCCCGGACGGGGGCAGCCCGCCGATCGCAGCCATGGGTGGTGGGTCAGTTCTTCGAGCGATCGACCAACCGGTTGGACGCGAGCCAGGGCATCATGCCACGCAGCTTGGCCCCGACCGCCTCGATCGGATGGTGCTCTGCTTCCTTGCGCAGCTCGCGGAAGTGGGGGCTGCCGACGCGATGTTCGGTCATCCACTCCTCGGCGAACTTGCCGCTCTGAATCTCCTTCAGGATCGCCTTCATCGCCGTGCGCGCTTCCGGGCCGATGATGCGCTTGCCACGCGTCATGTCGCCGTACTCGGCCGTGTTGCTGATCGAGTAGCGCATGTTCGCGATGCCGCCCTCGTAGATCAGATCGACGATGAGCTTCACCTCGTGGAGGCACTCGAAGTACGCCATCTCGGGACTGTAGCCCGCCTCGACCAACGTCTCGTACCCCGCGCGGATGAGTTCCGTCATGCCGCCACAGAGGACCGACTGTTCGCCAAACAGATCGGTCTCCGTTTCCTCCTTGAACGATGTCTCCAGCACCGCCGCGCGGGTACCGCCGATCGCCTTCGCGTAGGCCAGCCCCACCTGTCGCGTCGTCCCGCTCGGATCCTGGTGGATCGCCAGCAAGCAGGGCACGCCGCGAGCGTTCTCGAACTCGCTGCGTACCAGATGGCCGGGCCCCTTCGGGGCAACCATGAACACATTGACACCTGGAGGCGGCACGACGCCCTTGAAGTGAATGTTGAAACCGTGGGCGAAGGCCAGAAACTTACCGTCTGCCATGCCCGGAGCAATGTCTCGCTCGTAGATCTCGGCCCCGAGCTCGTCGGGAACAAGCATCATGACCACATCCGCCGCCTTCGCTGCGGCGGCCGGCTCCATCACGGTGTGGCCAGCCGCCTCGGCCTTCTTCCACGAGCCTCCGCCCTTGACGAGGCCAACCACCACCTTGATGCCGCTGTCGCGCAGGTTGTTGGCGTGGGCGTGGCCCTGGCTGCCAAAGCCGATAACGGCGACCGTCTTGTCTTTCAACGCGCCGAGGTCGGCATCTTTGTCGTAGTAGATCTTCATGCGACTCGCTCCTTACCGCCCCGAGCGCCGCGCATCAGCTGCATGCCGCGATGCATCGCGACCTTGCCTGTACGGGCGATCTCCGTAATGCCGAGCGGCAGCAGCAGCTCGAGCAACGCGGCGATCTTGTCCTCGGTCCCGGTCACTTCGATCAGATAGGATTGCGGGCTGACATCGATCACCTTGCCACGAAAGATGTCGACGATGTTCATGATCTCTGCGCGGGTGTTCTGATCGGCTGCGACCTTGATCAGGGCCAACTCGCGCTCGACGTGGCTCGCCTGGGTAAAGTCCTGTACTTCGATGACGCTGACGAGCTTGTTCAGCTGCTTGTTGATCTGCTCCACCACTTGATCGTCGCCGCGCGTGACCAGGGTGATGCGGGAGACGGCGGTATCGAGCGTTTCCGCCACCGTCAGGCTCTCGATGTTGAATCCGCGCCCACTGAACAGGCCTGCGATGCGGGCCAGGACGCCGAATTCGTTCTCGACGAGGATAGAAATCGTGTGGCGCATAGCCGTTAAGTCTGCCGGCGCGCGGCCGGCAATGCTAGATACCTGGGCGCGGAACCAGAGCGCCGATCAGGCGAGGCGGTGACGCACCAGGATCTCCCTGATGCGGTCCTTCCCGGCCAGTTTGAGCTTCTGGATTCTCTTGCGCTCGAGTTCCTCCTCCGGAGTCCGGAAGTGCTTGTGTTGGAGGCCGGCGAGCTGTTTCTCGAGCAGCAGATGCTCCTCGTAGTGGCGCTTGAGCTCGGGATCGCCTTCGATCAGCGAGCGGATCAATTCGACTTCGTGCTTCTCCATACGGGCCACCCTCAAGGATCGCGAGATGTAGCTCACCCCGCTCCCTCCTGTCAATTTTCCCTACGGTTATCGAGCAGATACGACAACACCAGCATTGCGTTCAGCATCCGGTCGACGGCAGTAGGCGGGCTCCAGAGCGGCCAGGTCGGCGGCCCCGCCGGTTCCCACACCGAAGGCACCGAGGCGGGCGACGGAGACCCCGCTCGGCGGCGCTTCGGCGAGCCGCCGAGACTCGAAAGGGGAGGCGGCGGCCGCGGCCCAGATTTCAGCGTAGGTGTCGACGCCGTCCCCGAGGACGAGGCAGGGCGCCTCGAGGCGCGCTGCGAACGCCGCCGCCTCGATCACCGACGGCGCCGCGACGCAGCGCATCGTCTCGCCCGACCATCGAAATCCCGCCGCGTAGACCTCGCCCTTGCGGGCGTCCAGCACCGGCCAGATCCACCCGGGACGCGAACCGAGCGACGCCGCGTACGCCTCCAACGTCGATACGCCGATGATCGGAAGCCCGTTCGCGAACGCCAGCCCCTTGGCGACGCTGAGACCGATACGCAGTCCAGTGAAGGATCCTGGCCCGATCGAGACCGCCACGAGATCGATGGCGCAAAGGGCGGTACCGGCGGCTGCGAGGGAATCGTCGATCAGCGCCAGGAGCTCGCGCGCATGGCTCGCCGCGACGGCGCGGCGGCGCTCGATCACCACGTCGTCTGCGACGACGCCGATGCTGGCCACTCCGGTGGCGGTCTCTATGCCGAGGACGCGCACCCCGATGTCAGCCCCAGCCGCGGATGACGCGCATGATGTCGTTGTAGAATGCGAACCCCATCAGGCCGAGCAGGAGCGCCAACCCGACCTGCTGGGCGATCTCGCGATGCCGCAGGTCCAGCGGGCGGCGCATGATGATCTCGAGCGCAAAGAACAGGAGATGGCCGCCGTCAAGAATCGGAATCGGCAGCAGATTGAGGACGCCGAGATTGATGCTGATCACCGCCATGAAGCCGAGCAGCGATTCGAAGCCCTTCTGCGCCTGCTGCCCGGCCGCCTGGAAGATCAGCAGCGGGCCGCCGATGTCATCCGACGAGATGCGCCCCTGTACGATCTTGACGACGCTCATTACCAGGGTCTGGATCCACCACACCGTCTGCCGGGCCCCACCGATGACCGCCTCGAACGGGCCGACAGCCACTTGATCCAGGCCGCGCTCGATGCCGATGAGATATGCTTGCCCGACCACCTCGCCGAAGATGTTCTTGTCCTCTTTCGCTTCGGGCACCACGGTCAGTTGCTCGGTGGCGTCGCCGCGCCGGACCGTCAGGACAACCGGCGCCCCGCCGCTGGCGCGGATCCCGGCTGAGAGCGCCTCCCAGTCGGCAATCGGCTTGCCGCCCAGCGCGGTGACCACGTCACCGCTGCGCAGCCCCGCGCGCGCCGCCGGCATGTCTGCCGTGACGTCTTCCACCTTCGCATTGACGCTTGGCACCCGCTGGCCGTAGGCGAGCAGAATCGTCGTGAACGCCAGGAATGCGAACAGGAGGTTGAACGCCGGCCCTGCCGAGACGATCGCGATGCGCTTCCAGACGGGCTGGTGGGAGAAGGAGATGCGCGGATCGACCGGCTCGCTGGCGTCCGGATCCTCACCAACCATCTTGACGTAGCCGCCGAGCGGAATCGCAGCGAGTACGTACTCGGTGCCACCAATCGTGCGACCAAACAGCGTCGGTCCAAAGCCCACAGAGAACTTGAGCACGCCAACGCCCGCCCATTTGGCGACGAGGAAGTGTCCACACTCGTGCACGACGATCAGGACGCCGAGCGCGATGACGCCGGCAAAAATGGTGATCAGCATGGGACGATCGAAGCAGCCGAGCCGGTCGCGATCAAGTAGTAGTACACGAGGGCGACCGGAAAGAGGAGGCTATCGATGCGGTCGAGCACGCCACCGTGCCCCGGGAAGATCGCCCCCGATTCCTTGGCCCCGAACGAGCGCTTCATGACGGATTCTCCGAGATCGCCGAGTTGTCCGAGTACGGCCATCACCCCAGCCAGCGTAAGGACCTCGCCCCACGCGTGACCTGGAAACAGGATCATCTTGGCTATCGCCGCCCCGAGCAAACTGGCAGCGACGATTCCGATCGCTCCCTCGACGGTCTTGCCTGGGCTCACGCGGGGAATGAGCTTGTGGCGCCCGAAGGCGTGGCCGACGAAGTACCCGCCGGTGTCACCGGCCATCGTGATCGCGATCACGAAGGTCACCCACCGGGATCCGTCGGGAATCTCGCGCAACCAATAGAAGTGCGGCAGCAGCAAGCCGATATACAGGACACCGATCACGACGAGCCCCGCATCGGTCAGACCGCGATCGAGGTCATTCCGCGTCAAGACGACATAGCTGAGCACGAGCGGCAGCAAGGCCGCCGCCGCCGCCGCCAGCCAGATGCCCGGCCTCGGTGCACTCATCGCGCCCGCCAGCATAGCGACGCCGCCAATCCACCCGACGATGCGCGCCCCACGCTGGTCGCGCAACGCGAGCCCCAGATACTCGGCCAGCGCCACGAGGGAGATCAGCACCACCACCGCCCCCCAGACCCACCCCGGCGCCAAGAAGACGAGCGCCAGCAACAGTGGGATGGCGACCGCGGCGGTCGCAAGCCTAGCCCGCAGCACCCGCGCGCCCCCGATCCTGGCGCTGCTCGGGGGTCAGCCCGAATCGCCGCTCGCGCTGCTGATAGTGTCGCAACGCATCCAAAAACGCTTCCTCGCCAAAGTCTGGCCACAGCGTTTCGGTCATGTACAACTCGGTGTAGGCGAGCTGCCACAGGTAGAAATTCGACAGCCGCATCTCGCCACTGGTGCGGATCAGCAGGTCGGGATCAGGCAGGCCGGCGGTTCCCAGTGCCCCCGCGACGGCATCGGCATCGATCGATTCCGGGTCGATGCGTCCGTCACGCGCCGCACGCGCCAGACGGCGGGCCGCTTCGACGATGTCTTCGCGCCCACCGTAGCTGACACAGAGCCCAACGGTGAGACGCCGATTGTCCTTCGTCAGTGCGACCACGTGCTCGAGTTCCGCGCGTACGGCGGTGGACAGCCGAGACAAGTCGCCGATCGCCCGCACCCGCACCTCGTTCGTCATCAGCCGCCCGATTTCGGTCCGCAGATAGCGCCGCAGCAGCGTCATGAGCGCGGAGACCTCACGTGCCGGCCGCTGCCAATTCTCGGTGGAGAAGGCGAAAAGGCTCAGATAGGGGATGCCGATCCGCCGTGCCGCTTCGACAACGGCGCGGACCGACTCCTTGCCGCGCCGGTGCCCCTGGATGCGTGACAACTGGCGGCGCTGCGCCCATCGCCCGTTGCCGTCCATGATCACGGCGACGTGGCGCGGCAGACGCGAGAGGTCGAGGTGGGAGGTGTCGAATTCCGTCACCCCCCTACACCTCCATGATTTCGTCTTCCTTCGCCTTGAGGATCTTCTCGAGGCGGTCGGTCGACTCCTTCGTCAACTCCTGGGTCTTTTCCTGTGCCCGGCGCAGATCGTCCTCGGTGATGTCGCCATCCTTCTCGAGTTCCTTGAGGAGATCGTTGGCGTCGCGCCGGTGACTGCGCAAAGAGACCCGATACTCTTCCGCCACTTTGCGCACGTGCTTGACCAGGTCGCGACGGCGCTCCTCGGTCAGCTCGGGTATCGGTACGCGCACGAGCTTGCCGTCGTTCTGCGGCATCAACCCGAGGTCGGACTGCATGATCGCACGCTCGATGTCCGTGATGGCGCCTCGATCGTAGGGCTGGATAACGAGCAGCCGTGGCTCAGGCGCCGACAGGCCGGCCAACTGATTCAGCGGCGTCTTGGCGCCGTAGTACTCGACGACGATGCCCTCGAGCAGGCTGGTCGACGCCCGTCCGGTGCGCGAGCGCGTCAGTTCGCGCCGCATCGCGGTGAGCGTCTCGTCCATCTCGCGCCGTAGGTCGCTGAGTACTTCGTCGGTTGCGGCCATCAGTGCACCAACGTTCCGATCGTCTCGCCGCTCACCGCGCGGCGGATATTGCCACCGACGGTCATGTTGAAGACCATGATCGGCAGGGAATTCTCCATGCAGAGCGTGACGGCGGTGGCGTCCATCACCTTCAGTCCCTGACGGAGGAACTCGTTGTAGCTCAACTCCGAGAAGCGCGTCGCGTCTGCATGGACCTTCGGATCGGCGCTGTACACCCCGTCGACCTTGGTCGCCTTGAGAATAATCTCGGCGCCGATCTCTGCCGCGCGCAAGCTGGCAGCCGTATCCGTCGAGAAGAAGGGATTCCCCGTCCCGGCGGCAAAGATCACGATGCGTCCCTTTTCGAGATGGCGCATCGCGCGGCGCCGGATGTACTGCTCGGCAATCTGGCGAATCTCGATGGCCGACATGACACGCGTCGGAATGCCCTGGCGTTCGAGCGCGTCCTGCAAGGCCAAGGCGTTGATGACGGTCGCCAGCATGCCCATGTAGTCCGCCGTGGCGCGGTCGGTCCCATTGGTCGCGACGCTGACGCCGCGAAAAATGTTCCCTCCCCCGATGACGAGGGCCAACTCGAGTCCGAGCGCCGCCACGTCGCGAATCTCGCCGGCGATCGACTGCAGAACCTTGCTGTCGATGCCGAAGGCCGAGTCCCCCATGAGGGCCTCGCCGCTGAGCTTCAGGAGCACGCGCCGGTAGCGCAGACCGCGGGACAGTTCACGTCCCGTCGGACCGACCTCTTCCTGCGCGCCCATCGACGCCTCAGTTGTCGACGGACTGTTCGCCGAGCTGGAATCGCGCGAAGCGCCGCACGACGACGTTCTCGCCCAGTTTCGACACGGCGTCAGATACGAGTTGCGACACTCCCTTGTCGGGTTCCTTCACGAACGCCTGCTCCAGCAGACAAATGTCCGCGAAGAACTTCTCGACCTTGCCCGCCACCATCTTCTCGATGACGGCCGGCGGCTTGCCGCTGCTCTCCGCCTGGGCCACATAGATCGCCCGTTCCTGCTCGACGACTTCCGCCGGGACGTCCTCGCGGCGCACGTACCGGGGGTTTGCAGCGGCCACCTGCATCGCCAGATCGCGCACCAGGGACCGGAAGTCGTCCGTGCGGGCGACAAAGTCCGTCTCGCAATTCACTTCAATCAGTACGCCGATCTTGCCCCCGGCGTGAATGTACGATTCGACGAGGCCGTCGGCGGCCGTCCGCCCGGCACGCTTCGCCGCAGCCGCGAGGCCCTTCTCGCGCAGGTAGACGACCGCTTTGTCGATGTCGCCCTGCATCTCCGACAGGGCCTTTTTGCAGTCCATCATGCCGGCGCCAGTCCGCTCGCGCAGGTCCCGAACCGCCGTCGCGCTGACCTCCGTCTCGCTGACCTCGCTCATGCCACAGCCCCTTCTGCGCCCTCGGACACGACCTCCTGGCCCGGCGGGGGCTCCGTCGGATCCCCGACTTCACCACCCTTGACCCGCTCTTCGTGCTGCGAGCGCCCGTCAAGGACGGCATCACCCATCGCGGTACAGAACAGGCGAATGGCGCGAATCGCGTCGTCATTGCCCGGGATCCGATGTGCGATGAGGTCTGGGTCGCAGTTCGTATCGACAACGGCCACGACAGGAATGCCAAGCTTTTTCGCCTCCTTGACGGCGATGTCTTCCTTGATGGTGTCGATGATGAACAGTGCGTCGGGCAGCTTGCGCATGGTCCGAATACCGCCGAGCGTATGGACGAGTTTATCCCGCTCCCGCCGCATCTCGAGCAACTCACGCTTCTTGAATCCCTCGGTCTGCGACGGGTCCTCGAGCATTTCGTCGAGCTTACGCAGCCGATCGACGCTCTGCTTGACGGTCTGGAAGTTCGTCAGCGTGCCGCCCAGCCAGCGGTTGCTGACGTAAAAGGCGCCGCTGCGCTCCGCCTCTTCCTGGATCGCGTCCTGCGCTTGCTTCTTGGTGCCCACGAACAGGATCGTACCGCCGCTGGCGGAGAGGTCGCGCACGTAGTTGTAGGCGTCCTGCAGCAGCTTAACCGTCTGCTGCAGGTCGACGATGTAGATGCCGTTGCGCGCTCCGAAGATGTACGGCTTCATCTTCGGGTTCCAGCGGCTAGTCTGGTGGCCGAAATGGACGCCGGCCTCCAGGAGCTGCTTCATGCTGACTTCCGCCATTCCGTGCTCCTCGCAATCCGTGGGGTGACCCGTACGCTTAGCAGAACTCTTCGGACCACGGCAACCACGGCCCAATCACCCGGTCAATGGTTCATTGCCTCCAGGAACTCGCTATTGCTCTTCGTCCCCTCAACCTTGTCCACGAGGAACTCCATGGCCTCGACCGGGTTGAGTTGGGCCAGCAGCTTGCGGAGCACCCAGATCCGCTTGGTCACGTCGCGACCGAGCAGCAGTTCTTCCTTGCGCGTACCAGATCGATTGATATCGATCGCTGGAAACGTTCGCTTATCGACCAGGCGACGGTCCAGATGGACTTCCATGTTCCCAGTCGCCTTGAACTCCTCGAAAATGACCTCATCCATTCGGCTGCCGGTGTCGACAAGCGCGGTGCCGAGGATGGTCAGGCTGCCGCCATCCTCGATGTTGCGGGCGGCGCCGAGAAACTTCTTCGGCTTGTGCAGGGCGTTCGAGTCGACACCACCCGACAGGATCTTGCCGCTCGGGGGCACGACGGTGTTGTAGGCGCGCGCGAGCCGCGTGATGCTGTCGAGGAGAATGACGACATCGCGGCCGTGCTCCACCAAGCGCTTGGCCTTCTCGATGACCATCTCGGCCACCTGCACATGGCGGGTCGCGGGCTCATCGAAAGTAGAACTGATCACCTCACCGTCGACGGACCGCTGCATGTCCGTCACCTCTTCGGGTCGCTCGTCGATGAGCAGCACGATAAGAACGACTTCCCTGTGGTTGCGGGTGATGCCGTGGGCGATGTTTTGCAGCATCACGGTCTTGCCCGTCCGCGGTGGAGCGACGATGAGGCCACGGGTGCCTTTGCCGATCGGCGTGAAGAGGTCGATCAGGCGCGTAGTGTGCTCCTCGGGATCATGTTCGAGGCGTAGCTGCTCGTTGGGGTAGAGCGGCGTCAGATTGTCGAAGAGGATGATGTCGCGTGCGCGCTCCGGTTCCTCGAAGTTCAGCGCCTCCACCTTCAGCAGGGCGAAGTATCGCTCACCTTCTTTCGGCGGCCGGATCTGCCCCGAGATCACGTCGCCCGTGCGCAGATTGAAACGGCGGATCTGGCTCGGCGATACGTAGATGTCATCAGGCCCGGGCAGATAGTTGTAGTCTGGGGCGCGCAGAAACCCGTAGCCGTCGGGCAGCGTCTCCAGAACGCCTTCGCCGTACACCAACCCGCTCTTTTCGGTCTGTGCCCCGAGGATCGCAAAGATCAGTTCCTGCTTGCGCATCGCCGAGGCACCCTCGACGTTGAAACTCTTGGCGATCTGGGCGAGCTCGCTGATCTTCTTGGCCTTCAGGGTCTTGAGGTTGAGACCGTGGTCTGCCGACAAGCCGTCGCCGCCCTCTTCTGCGCCGGCTCCGTCGATCTCAACCTCGGAGGGGAGGTTGGGGTCGCTCTCCCCATCCGATTCGCGTCGACGGCGGTCGGGGCGTCCGGCGGTCGGGCCCCCCGCCGTCGGGCGGTTCCTCCCGACGCTTTCGTCGGCCATGGTGCGTCCTCTCAGTGGGTGGTTGGTTCTGGATTCAGGCGGAAGGCCGGCGCGGTCGGGAGCGCGCGGCTGAAGCAGCGGAGCGCGGCCCGTCGGAGGCGAGTCGGAGGCTAGAGAAAGGTCCCGGTGAAGTCAAGATTTTCGCGCCCAAGTGGCCGAGAGCAAATGTGAAATCCTCTGCCAACGGGGCGTCCACGCGCATCAGCGTGCCGCTATCCGGATGCAGGAATTCTATAGCCTCGGCATGCAACGCCTGTCTTCCAATGACATCCCGGCCCGACGCACGTCCTCCCCCGTAGAGGGGGTCAGAGACGATCGGGTTGCCGATGGCGGCCAGATGGACGCGGATCTGGTGCGTGCGCCCCGTCTCAGGAAAGGCCCGAACAAGACTGTACCCACCCAGCCGCTCGATCACTTCGTAGCGAGTCGTCGCCAGTCGCCCCTGCGGCCGAACCGTCATTTTCTTTCGCTGCGAGGGGTGCCGTCCGATCGGCTGATCGATGACGCCCCGCTCGGCCTTAGGCGTGCCGACGACGAGGGCCAGGTACTGCTTGTGGACCTCCCTCGCACGGAACTGCCGCCCCAGGGCCCCTAGGGATCTTGCCGTACGGGCGACCAGGAGGACGCCAGAGGTGTCCTTGTCGAGCCGGTGCACAATGCCGAGTCGTGCGGGATCAAGACCCTCCCCCGGCTCCGGCCAGCGATAGAGCAAGGCACTGACCAGGGTTCCGCTCCAGTGCCCGGGCGCCGGGTGGACGACCATCCCCGGTGGTTTGTTGATGGCCAGCACGACGTCGTCCTCGTACAGGACATCGAGCGGGATCGCTTCCGCGGCCGCGTGCACCGGCACCGGAGCCGGGGTCGTCGCGCTCACGCAGTCGCCCGTTCGCAGGATGCCACCGGGTTTCGCGGGCCGCCCTGCGACCAGCACATGGCCGGCGATGATCAGCCGCGCCACCTGCGACCGTGTCCCGAGTAGGGCTTGGGCAGTGAGAAACCGATCGAGTCTGAGCCCGGCCTCGGCTTGACCCACGACCCACGCAAAGCGCCTCGCTTCAGCCATCGACGCCGTCGAACAGCGCACGCGCCGCAGCTACATCGCGGTGGATCTGGGCCAGCAGTGCCTCCACGGTCGGGAAGCGCTGCTCACCACGCAAGCGACGACGGAACGCGACCTCGAGGCGCTGCCCGTAAAGGTCGCCTTCGAAATCGAGCAGGTGCGTCTCTACTGTGCGCACCGCGTTGCCGAATGTCGGGTTGAATCCGATGTTGGCAACCCCTCGCAGCCGGGCCTGCCCGACTGCCGCGCCGACAGCATACACGCCGTCCGGAGGGAGCACGATGCCGCGCACGCTCAGGTTCGCTGTCGGAATGCCGAGCGGGGCGCCGCGGTGGAAGCCGTGCACCACCAGTCCGTCCACCGCGTGCCAGCGCCCGAGCCCGCGTCGCGCTCCATCCAGATCCCCGCTCGCGACGAGCGCACGCAGCCGCGCGCTCGTCACCGGCTCGCGGTCGAGATCCGCGCCCCGCGGCGATTGAGCTCCCGCTTCGCGCTCCAACGCATCGCCATCGATGACGCTGGCCACGCCGAGCGCTCGCGCGACGGCCGCCGCAGAGCGCCTGTCGTTCCTGGGCAGCAACATCACTTGGTTCACGCCCGCCGCGTCGAGCAGGCCCAGTGTGCGGCGCAGCGAGGTCAACGCGGGGACCACATGATCACCGACGCGCAGAGCGACGACGGGGCTTGCTCCCATTCGCGCGGCGGTGGCGCGCAACTCGTCCAGGATGCCGCGATGTTCCAGGTGCACGCCGTCGAATCGCCCCACGGCCAAAACCCAATCGGGCCCTGCCAAGCCGCGCGCGGCGCGGTGCCGTGTCACCCGCATGGGCAAACCACTGCGCGCACGCGGCGCACGATTCAATCGGTGATCGCCTGGAGCTGCTGACGCGCTATCTGCGCCTCCGGCGCATTCGGATGGTCGCTGATGAGCTTCTGCAACACCAGCTTCGCATCGATCTTGTCGCCCGAACTGGCAAACGCCGAGGCCAACGCCAGCAAAGCGCCCGGTACCTGATCGCCCTGCGGGTACTTCAGCAATACTTCGTTCAGTTCGATGATCGACCGATTGTAGTCGCCCTGCGCAAAGTACGCCTCGCCGACCCAGTACTGCGCATTGTCAGCGAGGGCGGATTTGGGATTGGTGCGGACAAACTCGCGGAACCCCTGGGTGGCCTGCTCAGACTGGCCGTCGCGGTAGAGTTCGAGGGCACGGCGGTAGGACTCCGGCGCGCCGGAAGACTGCAAGTCGCGCTGCATGGCCAGTTGAGCCGCCTCGCTGCCGCTGACCCTGGGAGGCGGAGTCGGGCTCGCACTGGGCTCGCCCGTGACCATCGGTACCGGCGTTTTCGCCGCCGCTTCCGCTTCCATCGCGGCCATGCGCTGCTCGATGACCCGCAGCTTCTCTTCGCTTTGGCGACTGCCGCGGCGGTCCTCTGTCGATGCGCGCATGGTATCGACGCGACGGCTCAGGGCATCGATGGACACCTGCATGTCCGCGATGTGCGCCCGCACTTCCTGCTGGTCGCGCTTGACGCGATCGAAATCAGCCTGCGTCACGCAGCCACCGAGCGCGATGGCCACGCCGCCGCAGAACGCGGCGAGGCGCGTCAGTTGCCAGCGGGAACGAAGTGGGCGCGGCGGTTGCGGCTCCAACACGATTCGGCCTCCTCGTGACAGAGCGGCAGCTCCTCGCCATAGCTGATGGTCGTCATGCGGTCGCGACCGATGCCAAGGGCGACGAGGTAGTTCTTCGCCGCCGCGGCACGCTTCGCGCCCAACGCCAAATTGTACTCGACCGTGCCGCGATCGTCGCAATGCCCCTCGACCTCAACCCTGACCGACGAGTTGTCCTTCAGCCAGTCGGCGTTCTCCTGCAAGGTCTGCCGTGATGTTTCGTCCAGTTCGAACGAGTCGAAATTGAAGAAGATGTCACGCAGCGGCCCCGTGTCACCCCCGGCGCCGCCGGGACCACCGAGCATGTTGTTCTTCGCGAGGTCCAAGCTGCCGCCGGTGCCGCCCGTCGTCGTCCCCAACGACTCTTCACCGTAGCCGGCCCCTGCTTCGCCGCTGTCGAGGCCGCCGTCGGTCTTTTTGCTGGAGCAGCCCGCTCCGAAGGCCAACGCCGCCAACCCCACCACAACCAAGCGCCACGCATGCATCCTTCACCCCTCGCGCTCGCGCATCATCATGGACGCTCGAGCCAACCCGACCACGCTGGAGAGGTATCACTGCCTCCTGCGGTGGTCAATTCTGCTTGATTCGCGCCAGATAGATCCGAGAGGTACAACTTGGCCGCGCCGCCGCGCTTGGAGCTGAACACGAGGTAGCGGCCGTCCGGCGACCACGCAGGGTCCTCGTTACTGCCGACCCCAGTCACCTGACGGGCATCGGAGCCGTCGGTCTTGACCGTGACAATCTGAAACCGACCACCGGAGCGAGTGGCGTAGGCGATTCGGTCACCCTTGGGCGACCACGCCGGCGAGGTATTGTAGTTGCCGGCAGTGCTGACGCGGCGCACGCCTCGTCCGTCGGCGTCCATGACGTAGATCTGCGGCGCCCCGGATCGATCCGAACAAAAGGCGAGTTGTGCGCCGTCGGGCGACCACGTCGCCGACACGTCGACCGCCCAGTGATCGGTGAGGCGGCGCAGGAGCGCACCGTTCGCGTCGAGTACGCCGATCTCCGGATTGCCGTCGTACTCCAACGTCACCGCGATCTCGCGGCCGTCGGGCGACCACCGCCCCCCGAGATTGAGTCCCTTCAGGCTCGACAACCGGGACCAGGCACCGCGCGGCAGGGCGATGGTGAAAAGATCAGGGTTGCCGCCCCGGTACGAGGTCAACAGCAACGAGCGGCCGTCCGGAGCCCATGCCGGAGAGAGGTTCAGCGTGTTCTCGTTCGTCACCCGCCGCGTCCCTTCCCCGTCCGCAGCCATCAGATACAGATCCTTGAAACGGCCGCCGCGGGTGGACAAGAAGGCGATCTGGGAGTCGAACGGCCCGCGCTCTCCGGTGAACGTCGCAATGACCTCGTCCGCGAACCGGTTGGCCATGCGCGCTTCGTCGCCGGTCGTGCCACGGAAGCGTCGACCCGCCAGCTGGCGCCGCTGGCCAACATCGAACAGCCGGACCTCGGCCGTCAACTCACTGCCCTGCCGCTCTGCGGTGCCCTTGATGACCGCCAGTGCGCCAATGACCGACCAGTTGTCGAAATTGATGCTCTCGGCACTCACCCCCGACGTCTGCGAGGGTTCGATGTACGTGTCGCTGGGCAGGACCCGGAACAGCCCCGACAACTCGAGGTCACGGGCCAGGACCCGACCAAAGGTCTCACCGGCGCCGAGGCTGATCTGCTTCAGGGCCGCGACGGCAATCGGATAGCGGGTCACGCCGGGACCGACGATCGTCGAGCGCACCTGCGCCGCCGCCGCACCGCTCAGGCTGGCGACCAGGAAAGGGACTATCAACAGGAACGGGCAACGCCGCATTCAGGGCTCCAGGTCGCTGGGTTGAAACGTCAATTCGATGACCGCAAAGTCTTCGTGCAGGCGTTCGGGGACCGGATCGAGGGGGCTGGCGGCGTGCACGGCACGCTCGGCCGAAGCATCATAGCTCGCATCGCCGCTCGGCTCGATAGTGCGGACGTTGCGAATCTCTCCGTCCGGATTGATGTTGAATCGCACGACGACGCGGAGCGACGGGTCGGCCCCGGCCCAGGCCCACGCCTTCTTGATCCGCTCGAGCATCCGCCCTTGATACAGCACATACTGTAGGTCCGCTTGCTTGCCGCCGGCGCCAAAGCCAGGGCCCGACGAGACGGGGCCTCCGCTCGACGGCGCCGCCTGCCCACTGCCCGCGCCCACCGCGGTCGCGCGGCGCTGCACGGCGGCGGCGATGCGCTGATCAATGGCGTTCGACGTTTCGGCGGGTGCGCCGGGCCCGGCGGCGCGGCGCTGCACGGCGGCGGCAATCGCCTTGTTGCGCTCGGCGGCGAGCTTGGACTCAGCGTCCACTGGGGGCACGGGCGCGGCAGGCTTCGCCGCTGGGGCTGCCTTCGCCACGGCGGGTGGCGCCGGCTTGGAGGCAGGCTTGGGCGGCACTTTCGCTGCCACGAGTGGCGGCGCGGGTGGAACCTGCTTGGTCACGGCCTTCGCCGCGGCGGGTGCGGGTTTCGGCACCGGTGGCTCCTCGACCGGTGCAGCCTTGACCGCCGGCTTGGCCGGCGCTTTCTCGGCCAGTGCGGGCTTCTTGGCGCCTTCGGGAACCGATTCCTTGCGCGGCGGCGCGACAGGAGCCTTGGGCGCTTTCGGCGCGACCTTCACTGCCGCCGGCTCCGGCGGGGGCTTCGGCGGCACAGGCTTGGCAGCGGCCGCAGGCGGTTCGAGCGGTGCAACGGCCTTTGGCTGCTCCGGCGCAGGTGGCGGAACGTTCGACGCTGGTGGGATCGCGACTTGTGCAGAGACGGGAATCTTCGCCACCGTGCCAGCCGCCGCTTTCGGCGCCGGTGGAGGACTCCCTCCGCCGGGCCGCGTATTGACGCCACCCACGACATCCGGAGCAACCAGATCGACCGTATACGACTCGATCCGTGGCGGGACTGTCAGAAAGTAGGCGGGCAGGACGAGGGCTGCGATGATCCCAACGGCGTGCGCCACCGCGGAGAACCCCACGGTCCACACCAGGCCGCGCTCGATCCCGCGTGGCTCGACGATCCCAGGAATGCTCGAGGCCATCCTACGACTTGGGCGGCGCGGTGATCATCCCCAGTCGCTGCACTCCGGCCTCGCGCAGCGATCCAATCACACGCATCACCTCGCCATAGGGGACGGCGGCATCCGCACGCAGGAACACACCTCGATCGGGCTGGTCGCGCAGGACCGCCTGTAGCTTGGCCAGCAGCTCAGGCGGCGTCAACGTCGTGTCGTTGAGGTAGACGCTGCCACCGGCCGTCACGGTGACCACCAACTGGACTTCATCTCCGGTGATCGCCGCGGCACGCACCTGCGGCAGGTTCACGTCGATCCCCTGATGCAGGATCGGCGCCGTGACCATGAAGATCACCAGCAGCACCAGCATGACGTCGACGAGCGGCGTCACGTTGATCTGCGACAGCGCCTCTCCGTTGCGCTCGCTGCTGAACGCCATGGCGTCAGTTGAGGAAATGCCGTTCCGCGATGTTCAGGAATTCGAAGGCGAAGTTCTCCATCTCCGCCGACAGCACCCGGATCTGCCGCGAGAACGAGTTGTACGCCACCACCGCCGGGATGGCGGCGAACAGCCCGGTCGCGGTCGCGATCAGTGCTTCTGCGATGCCCGGCGCCACAGCTTGAATGCTCGACGACTGCGTCGTGCTCAATCCAAGGAAGGCGTTCATGATGCCCCACACGGTTCCGAACAGGCCGATGAACGGCGACGCACTTGCTGTCGTCGCCAGGAAGGTGAGTGCCCGCTCCAGCTGCGTGAGCTGCTGCGTGGCGGCGCGGCGCATGGCGCGCTCGACGTTGGCGACGCCGCCGAGGTCCGTGCTCAACTGCGCCTCCTCGGCCTGCCGCTTGGCGCGCGTCAGCCGCACGAGTTCCTGATAACCGGCACGGAACACCTGCGCCACTGGGCTGTCGCCCATCTCCTGGCTCGCCGCATGCACCGTGGTGAGGTTCTTGGTCTCCCAGAAGCTCTCGATGAAGCGATCAGAGGCCCGACGGGCGCTGCGAATCTGCCGCGCCTTGTGAATGATAACTCCCCAGCTGGCA
>Ga0105044_10000041_pt1:0-115000 | contig 116053 bp, 98 predicted proteins | sample MAT01_FD_78092 | JGI IMG/M metagenome (GOLD analysis project Ga0105044, IMG submission 78092) | Freshwater microbial communities from Lake Fryxell liftoff mats and glacier meltwater in Antarctica - MAT-01 | ecosystem: Environmental > Aquatic > Freshwater > Ice > Liftoff microbial mat...
GGCCACACGCACGCGCTCGGGGCCAAGGACGATGAGGACGATGAGGACGATGAGGACGATGAGGACGATGAGGACGATGAGGACGATGAGGACGATGAGGACGATGAGGGACGGAGCGGTCTGATTCGAACTGTCGACGACCCTGCTCTCGTTCCACTCCGAAGTCAAATGAGCCGCATGAACCTCTCGCCGATAGGCCGTATTAAGGGGTTGTCCCTGACATAACCTCTCCTGTCAGACGTTTGGGCACATCACCCAAACGCAGATGTTCGCCAACGGCCAGGGTGATATTCATACCACACATAATTACGTGTGACTTAATAAGTGTGGCAAGCTCGCCCGGGGCGGTGCGTCACGGTGTTGCTGGTTATAACTTCTATAGCTACATGGGTCTCATCAAGAATCATCCGTTCGTCGACGGCAACAAGCGCATTGGCTTCGCCGTCGCCGCGCTGTTTCTCCAACTGAATGGCTGGCGGCTCGAGGCCGGGCAAGCCGATGCTGTCGTCCAGACACTGGGTCTGGCTGCGGGCGCGATCGATGAGGTCAAATACGCCACCTGGCTCACGGCGAACAGTCGGCAGCGACTATAATCGCCGCGCATCCATGGCCCTGCCCGTCGGCACGAGAGTCGGCCCCTACGAAGTCCTTGCGCCGCTGGGCGCCGGCGGTATGGGCGAGGTGTATCGCGCGCGTGATACCAACCTCAACCGCGACGTCGCGCTGAAGATTCTGCCCGAGTCGTTTGCGGCGGATGCCGACCGCGTCGCGCGCTTCAAGCGCGAGGCGCAGGTGCTGGCGTCACTCAATCACCCGAACATCGCGGCGATTTACGGGATCGAAAAGACGTCGGGTGTCTTTTCGGGAGGCCTCGCGCTCGTGATGGAACTGGTCGAGGGCGACGATCTGTCGGAGATGATCGGCGGCCTTGACGCCCAGGCCGCCCTACGTACGACAGGGATGCCGCTCGTCGACGCGCTCCCCATCGCGCGGCAGATCGCCGAGGCGCTCGAGGCGGCGCACGAGCAGGGCATCGTCCATCGCGACCTCAAGCCGGCGAACATCAAGGTGCGCGCCGACGGCACGGTGAAGGTGCTGGACTTCGGGCTCGCGAAGGCGATGGAACCCGTAGGGCGTGGCTTTAGCCGCGCCGACCCTGGCGTGGATGGCGTGGCTAAAGCCACGCCCTACGAATCTCCAACCATGACGTCACCCGCGATGACCGCCATGGGCATGATCCTCGGCACGGCGGCCTACATGAGTCCGGAGCAGGCAAAGGGCCGCCCGGTCGATCACCGCGCGGACATCTGGGCGTTCGGTGTGGTGTGTTACGAAATGCTCACCGGGCAACAGCTCTTCAAAGCTGAGACCGTGAGTGAAGTGCTGGCCGCGGTTCTGCGCGCAGAGATCGACATCGCAGCGCTGCCGGCCGGAACGCCTGCACATATTCGCCGCCTCATCGGGCGTTGTCTCGATCGCAACCCGAAGACGCGTTTGCAACATATCGGCGAAGCGCGCGTCGCGTTGACGAGTGCCGGAGACGCTGACGTGGTTTCACCCGTAGTACCTGTCGCGGCGAGGCCGGCGCTGTGGCAACGAGCGTGGCCGCTGCTCGGCAGTGCGCTCGGCGGCGCCGCGGTGGTCGGTGCGCTCCTCAGCAATTGGGGCGCCCCCTCACAGACCGATCGCCTCGTGGGACGCCTGTCGATGGATCTCCCGGGTTATTCCGGTCGCCTTGCGATATCGCCTGACGGCCGCCGCGTGGCGGCAGTAACAGGTGGACAGCTCCTGCTGCGATCACTCGACAGTTTTCAGGCGACGTCCGTCGCTGGCGTGGACGCGGCAGGACTGGCGAACCTCATCTTCTCGACCGATGGTGAATCGCTGGTGTTCAGCGTGGGGAACGTCGTGAAGCGCATGCCGGCGGCCGGAGGCGTGCCGCTTGATCTCGCCACGCTTGCCGGCCTACCGTTCGGGATCACCTGGGATGGCGATGACTTGCTCGTGGGCCTCGGCGAGAAAGGGATCGTGCGTCTGGCAGCCGGCGGCGGAGCGCCCGCGCAAGTCGTTGTGCTGCAGCCGGGCGAACATGCCGCCAGGCCTCAGATGATGCCCGATGGCGACGTGATCTTGTTCACGCTCGCGATCGGAACGCCGCGGCCAGATTGGGACCAGGCAAAAATTGTCGCGCAGTCGATCGCATCCGGAACGCGGGACGTCGTCTTCCCTCTGGGAAGCGATGGACGGTATCTGCCGACCGGGCACCTGGTCTACGCGGTGGGCGGCGTCATGTTCGGGGTGGCATTTGATCCCACCAGCCGGCGCGTCAGCGGTCTGCCACGTGCCCTGGTGCAGGGGATCGATCGTGGCTCGACCTCGGGCCGCCGATCCTACAACATGGTGGCGGGGATCTCGGATTCAGGAACGCTGGCCTACGTGCCTGGGCCGGTCGACCTCTCTGACAAGGGGACGCTGGTCCAAACCAGTCGCCTGGGTGTCGAACGCGTGATTGAGGCCGTGCCCAGGCGGTACAAGTCGCCGCGGATCTCGCCGAGCGGAAAGCAGTTGGCCGTGACGGTGACGGAAGGGGAGACCTCGGCCATCTGGATTTACGATGTGGCAGGGAAGATCGCCCCGCGCAAGCTGACCTTTACCGGCAGCAATCGGATGCCGGTGTGGTCGCCCACTGGCGACCGGATCGCGTTCGAGTCGGCGCGCGACGGCGGCCGCGGCCTCTTCGTGCGACGGGCCGATGGTCATGGTGACGAGGAACGATTGACCACGGCAGAGCCCGGCACCGAGCACCATGCGGAGTCCTGGTCCAGTGACGACCGATACCTTGGGTTCTCGAGAGTGGCGAACGATGGGGTGCAGCTCTGGTTCTACTCGTGGGCGGCGAAGAAGACCGAGCGGTTTGGCGATCTGGCCTCGACCGATCCCTTGAATGCCGCGTTTTCACCCAACGGGCAATGGGTGGCCTATACGAGCCGGACCGCGGACCTGGGCTTCAGTGCCCGGATTTTTGTACAGCCTGTGCCGGCGACCGGCGCGATGTACCAGGTGTCGCCCGATGGCGAGGCCGGACACCACCCGTTCTGGTCGCCTCGCGGCGACGAGTTGTTCTACTTCGGGATCTCGGGGTCGCGTGTCGTGTCCGCGCCCGTCACGCTTGGACTGACGCCCACATTCGGGAAGGCAGTACCGTTGGTCGCGTTGTTGCCCACGAACACATCAGCGCGCGCGCCGCTCAACTACGACGTCCTGCCGGGTGGCCAGACGTTCGTGTGGACCAAACCGTCGACGTCGGCGCTTCCCTCAGAAGACCGAGCGTCGATCAAACTCGTACTGCACTGGTTCGACGAGCTTCGCGCGATCGGGGCCCGTGCGAAGTAGTCGGCGAGGTCGGCGGCGGTGTCACGCGACGGCGCCCGGGCGCCTATAATCCGTTACTCCATGGCCCTGCCCCCCGGCTCGAAAGTCGGCCCCTACGAAGTCCTTTCGCCACTGGGCGCGGGCGGCATGGGCGAGGTCTATCGCGCGCGCGATACGAAGCTCGATCGAGACGTGGCGCTCAAAATTCTGCCTGAGTCGTTCGCGACAGATACGGATCGCGTCGCGCGCTTCAAGCGCGAGGCGCAGGTGCTGGCGTCCCTCAATCACCCGAACATCGCGGCGGCCGATAGGCCGTATTGAGGAGTTGTCCCTGACATAACCGGCCTTATCAGTCGCTGGGTGACGGCCGACGGCCGCATCGAAACCCTGTTCCAGGATCCGCAGATCGGGGCGGCGCGGCTATCGACAGATGGCCGGCACATCGTGTTCGTCAGCACACAGGCCACGCGCGAAAAAAAGTTCTGGACCTTCGACGTCACCGCCGGTCGCCGCGCACGACTGACCAACACGAGAGGGGAAGACTACAGCCCGGTCGTGTCGAAGGATGGCGCGCAGGTGTTCTTCTCGGCCTGGCGCGAGAAAGCGGGTCTGTATCAGACGTCAGTGCTGGGAGCGCCGGAGCGGCAAGTCAGTATTCCACCCGACCGAGCCGTTCGTGGCTGGTCTCTCTCTCCAGATGGCAAGTGGCTTGTTGTCACCGACGATGTGCCCGGAGGCGCGTCCGATCGAGCTGCCGCCACCTTTTTCCGAGCCTCGCAACGTCTTCGCGCGTCCGAACCTCACCGTCGTCGGCGTCGCGCCCAACGGGCGGTTCCTTGCCATTCAACGCAGGCGCGAGCCGGTGACGCGGTTCGAGATCATTGTGAACTGGCTGGCTGAGTCTCAAAGAGCGAGTGCGGTAAAGAATGAGGCTATCGCCTCAATGCGGCAGCCGTGCCCTTACTTCCGTCCCGGGGCGATCTGCCAGAGATAGTCGAAGAAGTTCGACACGACGACGATTTGGTCCAGCACGTCCGTGGTTTGATCCGGCGCTGCGACGAGCGCCAGCCGCTTGCCGTCCGGATGGATGTCGTAGGGGCTCCGGTTGCCCAGCGGCATGTACTTGGCCGGCGACCAGATCGTCGGCTTTTCCCGCCGGAACGAATTGCCCACCACCGAATAGGGCGCCACCATCACCGTGCCCTGGTTCAGATACAGGAGCTCGTTCGACGTCCTGGACCACCGCGGGAACCGACCGCCTTCGTTCGACACCCGCCACTGGCCGCCAGGGCCCGGAAACGGGCGCACATGCACATCCGTCGTGTTGCCTGCTTCATTCGAGAAGTACGCGATCCAGTTCCCATCGGGCGAGAACATGGGCTGCAGCTCGGTCCCCGGGGTTTTGAGAAAGACCGTCGGCGTGCCGGCGATCCATCCCCGGGCGGGATCGTTCTCGAGAGGCAGGATCATCAAGTCGATCCCCGAGATGTCCTTGCTGGTCTCCTGGAAGGCGAGAAACTTCCCACTGGGATGAAACGACCACACCTGCTGCACGTTGGGGCTATTGGTGAGCCGCGACACCGCGCCGGTACCGTCGCTGTTGGCGACGTACAAGTTCGCCACGCCGCTGCGGTCCGACGTGAAGACAATATGCTGACCGCTCGGCGACCAGACCGGGTTGCTGTCGTTGCCGGCGTCGATGGTCAGTTGCGACATGGCGTCGCCCGCCCAGTCATACACCCAGATGTCGCGATTATTGCTGTCGCTGCCCATCGCCACGGCCAGCCGCTGGCCGTTCGGCGAGAAGCTCGGCTGCGACCAATCCGCAGTGGCGGCGCGAAGCACAGAGGTCTTGCCGTCACGCGTCATCCAATTGATGGGATTGGACGCTCCGACTACGGAACCTGGCACGTAGACAAGCGTGCCCTCGTCAGAAAAGGCCGGCTGGGCTCCACCCGTTCCCTCGCTGGCGGCAACACCGTCGAGCACCGGCCTGGCCTCGCCCACGGTCTCGAGGCGGTCGAGGTTGAAGCGCACGGCAAACACCGTGCCCTGCTGCAAGTACAGCAGGTGCCCATCGGCGCGGTCCGCGCGGTTGGGCGCGCCCGGCCCGCTCGGCACGAACCGCCCGTAGTAGCCGCCGCGTACGACGACCTTCCCCGCGCCGCCATCGGCGGGCGCGACGACCAAATTCGCCGAGTCCCACAAGCCGGTGTTCGCGCTCTCGCTGTAGAGGATGCCGCGCCGGCCGGGTAGTGCCTGCGGCCAGCGCTGCGTAACGGCTCCCTCGCTCAGCACGCCGAAGGCCGTGGCGGTCTTGCCGCCCGAGGCCGACACGCGCATGAGTGTCACGTTGAACGTGGAATTGGGCGTGAAGATGATCTCGTCGTTGTCTGTCCACGTGCCGCCGCGTCCCACCGGCGCGTCACACAGTGTGAGCGCTGCGCCGCCAGTGACCGCAACCTTCTTCAACTTGCCGCCGGCAAAAAACGCAATCCATTCGCCGTTCGGCGAAAAGAACGGGTTCACCGCGTCTTCCGTGCCTGCAAGCGGGGCGGCCTGCAACTGGTCGAGCTTCCTCACAAACAGTCGCAGGGCGCCCGCCTGCTGGCCGACAAACGCCAGTGTCGTGCCGTCAGGCGACAGAATCGCCGCGGCGCCGACGTTGGTCTGCAGTGACGCGTTCGCGCCGATGTTCACCAGAAACTTGCGCAGCGACGGCGTCGGTTCCGAGCGCCAGGGCGCCCACAGTGCGAGTATGCCGATCGCAGCCGCGAGGCTTGCCGCCGTCGTCGCCCACGGCAGCACGCGCCGCCACGCGGGAACAGCAACTGCCGGAGTCAGGGGCGCGAGGGGCGTGCTCGTGGCGTCCCGATCGGCGCCCGCGCTGATGTCGTCCAGCTCGAGTCGCGCATCTGCAATCGCACTCAGCCGGCGTTTGGGATCCTTCTCGAGACAGCGGCGGAGGAGACGGCGCAGGGGCGCCGGCAGGTCGGCCGGCAGCGCGTCCCAGCGCACGTCTTCCTTGAGCACGCTCGCGAGGGTGATCGAGATGTCGTCGCCCTCAAACGCGCGCCGGCCGGTCAGCATTTCATAGAGCACGACGCCGAACGCCCACACATCGGCGCGCCGATCGACGGCGCGCCCGCGCGCCTGTTCCGGCGCCATGTAGGCCGCCGTGCCGATGATCATGCCCATCTGCGTCGCGCGTGCGGTCAGCGTCGGCGAGTTCATCGCGCCGGCCGACGTGCCGGACGGATCCGACCCCAGCGCTTTGGCCAATCCGAAATCCAGCACCTTCACCGTGCCGTCCGCTTTCACCTTCACGTTGGCCGGCTTGAGGTCGCGATGGACGATGCCCTGGTCGTGGGCGGCTTCGAGCGCGTCGGCAATCTGGCGTGCGATGGCGACTGCATCGGCCAGGGCGATCGGACCGCGACCGATGACCGCCGACAGGTCCTCGCCTTCGACGAGTTCCATGACCAGATAGGCGGCCGATGATGACGCGTCAGGCTTCCCGGCGTCGTAGACGTGGGCGATGTTGGGGTGATTGAGCGCCGCCAGCGTTTCGGCTTCGCGCGTGAAGCGGGCCAGCCGATCGGCATCGCCGGCAAACGCCTCAGTCAGAATTTTCAGGGCGACGTCGCGGTTGAGCTTGGTATCGCGGGCGCGATAGACCTCGCCCATCCCACCGGCCCCGATGGCCGCGAGAATCTCGTACGTGCCCAGTCGGGTTCCTGCGGTCAGTGGCATGGCGGGTCATTGTGACACCGGCGACGCCCCTTGGGCCAGCCCTGTCGTGGACGATGCCGGCTGCGTGTATCTTCGGGAGCAAATCTGCGGCGCCGAAGACGTGCGCGATGTTGGGGTAGAGTCCTCTCTGTGAGGACCATTCGAATTATCATCAGTCTTCTGGTGCTGCCAGGCTTGGTGGCTTCCGCCTGTTCCGGATCCGGGGACCAGTCACCAGTCGCCGATGTCAGCTTCACGGTTGCGCCCGTCCTCTCGCAGGAGACGGCCGGCCGGTTTGCGGCGCTTGCGCTCTCGTGCGTGCAGAAGGAATACCCGAACAAAATCGCCCACGTCCTGAATTCGCCTGAGGACGTGAAGGCGCCGCATGAGCTGACGCCTGCGTTTTATGGGTGTTTCGACTGGCACTCGTCCGTGCATGGCCACTGGCTGCTGGCCCGGCTGACACGCACGTTCTCCGATGCGCCGTTCGCCGCGAATGCCATGGCCGCACTCGAAGCGAATCTGACGCCCGCACACATCGCCGACGAAGTGGCGTACCTGAACGGGACGGGGCGCGAGTCGTTCGAGCGGCCGTACGGACTGGCGTGGCTGCTGCAGTTGGCCGCTGAACTGCGCGAGTGGCAGTCGCCCGAGGCCGCTCGGCTCTCGGCCACACTGGCGCCGCTCGAGGCCGCTGTGCTCGGCCGGCTGAAGGCCTGGTTGCCCAGGCTCGCGTATCCGATTCGCGAAGGTGAGCATCCCCAGACCGCATTCGCCTTTGGGTTGATCCTCGACTATGCGCGCGGCCACGACGTGGCGCTCGAGGTGCTCGTCAAGAGCAGGATTCGAGAGTTTCATCTCAAGGATCGCGACTGCCCGATCGGATACGAGCCATCCGGACAGGACTTTCTGTCGCCGTGCCTTGCCGAGGCAGACGTGATGCGACGAGTACTCCAGCCCGGCGAGTTTGCGACGTGGCTCACGGAGTGTCTGCCACGACTGCCGAAGACCGCCACTGATACCTGGCTGCCAATTGGTGTCGTGACCGACAAGACCGATGGCAAACTCGCCCACCTGGACGGTCTGAACCTCAGTCGCGCGTGGATGCTCGAAGGCATTGCCTCGGGCCTGCCCGAGCGAGACGCGCGCCGCCAGTCGCTTCTGGCTGCCGCTCGAACGCATGCCGCCAGTGGACTGGCGGCGGTGACCGGCGAGCACTATGCCGGCGGACATTGGCTCGGCAGTTTCGCGACGTACCTCACGACGCACCGCGGCGTGTCGAAGTAGCGCAGCCACTGTGAGTGCCTACTGCCGGTCGTCCTTCTTACGAAGCCCCTCCAGGAACGCGCGGTCGATCGCATCTTGCGGCCGGTACGTGTCCTTGGTGCGAATCAGCGCGGCCGGACTGGCCACCGGCACGCGGACGCCTTCCAGATCGAACCACTCCGCATCCTTGATGACGTCCTCGTACGACAGCCCGCAGGCGCGACCCATCAGGTCGATCACCACTTCATCCGCGATGCGCACGACCACGTGATCCCGGACGTCGGTGTCGAGCACGTCCGCCGCCGCATTGTCGGCGAGGACGCCAAGTGCCCGCTTGACCCGTGCCACGTTTGAGGGAGCGTCATCAATCAGCAGATCGATGTCTTTCGTAAAGCGCCCGGCACCATGCACGATGACGGCAAAGCCGCCGATCAGGACGTACCGTGCGTCCTCGTGATTCAGCGCCCGACAGAGGCGGAGGAGGTCGGCCGGCTCAGGCGCTCGTGCGTACTCCGAATCGCGTTGGTCATCCACGTGTCGGCCTCGTCGAAGCTGGAGAATCGGTACACGCCCCGAGGCACGATCGCCGAGGTGCCGCGCAGCAACGCCGCCGTCCTGGCGAGCGCCCCCTGGTCGGCGAGGGCGTGGCCGTCCACGGTTCGTCGCCCTACGATGTGCATGTCTCATTATCGGACTGGTTGGCATGGATGGCAACCCGGCCGTTCACGCCTTCGTTGGCCGCGCTCGTGTTAACTTGATGACCATGAGATCGCGCCGACTGAGCTGTTGTCTGACTCTTGTGCTGTTGATGCTGGCCGCGTGCAGTGCGGCGCCGCCACCCCCTGAGGTCGGCAATCCGAGGGTGCCTGCGGGCGCCAAGAGTTCGGGCGGACAACACGCGATCGTCGAGACAGGCATGGGCGCCGTCGAGATTGAATTCTTCGCCACTGATGCGCCCAAGGCGGTGGAGAACTTCCGGTTGCTCGCCGAGCACGGCTACTACGACGGCCTGACCTTTCACCGCATCATCAAAGGCTTCATGCTCCAGGGCGGCGACCCTGCGGGTGACGGCTCGGGCGGGCAGAGTGCGTGGGGCGCGTCCTTCGCGGACGAAATCGCGGACTCAGCCCTCTACCGGGCCGGCTACCGCCGGGGAATTGTGGCGATGGCCAACAGCGGCGCGAACACCAACGGCAGCCAGTTCTTCATCATGCACGACGACTATCCGCTGCCGCCCAACTACGTGATCTTCGGCAAGGTGACCGCGGGCCTCGACGTCGTTGACGCGATTGCCAATACCCCAACGAGGATGGGTGGGGATGGCAACATGAGCGCGCCCGTGACACCCCAGGTGATCAAGAAGGTCACGATTCGGCCGTAGGGAGTGTCCCTCGCAGGATCGTGCGATAGAGATTCTCATACCGCCTGACGCAGCCGCCAATCGAGAACCTGTCACGCGCATCTGTACGGGCAGCCGCACCCATGGCCTGACGCGTTGACGGGGCATCAAGGAGGGCGATCACAGCCTTGGCCAGCGCCTGAGGATGCTGCGGAGCGACCAGAAGGCCCGTTACCTTGTGCCGCACCAACTCAGCGTTACCGCCCGATCGGGCAGCAACGACGGGCACGCCCGCCGCCATGGCCTCGAGCACGGCATTGCTGTGACTCTCGCCGATCGACGGCAGCACAAGGATGTCGAAATCTCGAGCCGCGTGGCCGTCGGAGAACTCGCCCAGGGTCACTCGAGGCACGTCGCGAGCAAGGCGCCGCATCCGGGCCGCATAGCGGCGGCTCTCGCCGTGTGCATACTCGCGACCGAGGATCGTGAACGTCACGTCGTCGCGCCCGGAGGCAACCGCGGCGGCCGCCTCGATGAAGTCCTCATGCCGCTTCTGTGCCGTGAAGTGGGCAATCATGCCGATCCGGTACGGTCCCTGCCGGTTGCGCCCTGGTCGAACAGGGGGAATCTCGACGCCGTTCGGAATGACCTGGACCGACGCCTTGGCGCGGCCGAACTGGTGGCGGATGAACTGGGAGTTGCAGACGACCACCTGTGAAAGCAGTTGAATCATCTTGAGCGTCAAATGTTCGTCCGCGACGCTGCTCGCGCCGCTGCCAACGCCGACGTGCCCGCCCAGGCGCCAGATGTGTGGCACCTCCGCGAGGTTGGCCGCCATCGCCAGGTGCGAGGCGTAGTAGTTCGACTGCACCAGGCCGATTCGGTGTTCCCGGATGACGCTCGCAATCGCCCGGATGCCGCGTTGCGAGAAATAGTGCTCGACGACCACGGTCGGTACTCCGAGGGCCGCAATACGTGCGAGAGGCGCACCGGCTCGCGGTGCAATCACCATGGGCGCAAAGCGGCGCCGGTCCAGGCGTGGAAGCAGCAGCGAGAGAAAACGTTCGGTGCCGCCAAAGGTGGCGGGATGGATCTCGAACAGAATGGGCACGCTCATCAGAGGCGCGAGAGTGCGGTCCGAACTCCATCCTGATCGGAGCCCAGATGCACTCGATAAGCGGCGGCTGAACGCGAGAGGAGGGAATAGATCTCGAACTGTGCCTCGACGGCCGCTGGTCCGATGAGCGACGAGGGGAACTCCTTGGGCGTCTGCTTCAGACACTCGAGCAGGGCCTCAGCTGGTGTGAGCCTCTCGATCCTCGTGGTGAGGCCTTCTGCAATTCGCGGGAACAACAAGTACTTCACGATAGGCGGCGAACGGCGCTTCGATCGTCGATCTGTCAGGTTCACGTGGTATTTCCATTGCCGACCCTTTCGATGCCGGCCGGGTAGAACGGATGGACGCCACTCTGGCAGCAGGCGCAACGACCGCTCCGTCACATAGACGCCCGTGTCGAGCCCGAATACCTCCAGCGTTCGCCCCTTCACTCGCAAGAACGCCGCGTCGTCAGCCATAAAGCGGAACCCGCAGGTGAGCAGGTTGAGGGTGGTGGTGGATTTTCCACTGCCCGATACTCCAGGAAGAAGGGCTGCGGCCCCCCCTCGCTCCAGTGCCGCGCAGTGCCAGGCGAGCACACCCAGGCGCTTCAGCACGTCGTGCAACACCGGTTCGAAGACGTAGTAATAAACGAAATCGGCGTTCCACGCCGGCAGCGATCGGCAATCGAATTGCCACGGACGGTCATAGCAATAGCCCGTCAGGAGGTAGCGCTTCCCGTCGGTGAGGAAGATGACCCGGTCGTTCGAGAAGGAGGCCCAGGTCTTCAGGCGGGACAGCGTCGGACCACCGTGGTCGGTAAAACGGAAGATGGCGCCGGGCTTGCGCCGGCCTGCGCGGCCAACGGCAAAGGGCTCCCAATGTGTCATGACCAGTGCGCGGAGCGCGCCGTCGTCCGTCTCGACGTGAATCTCCACGCCGGCGATGCGGAAGGCGTCGGTCATGACGCGAGTGTGAGCAGGCGCTTGTCGACCAAGTCATCGATGAACGCCTGAACGTCCGTCACAATGTCCGCTGGATCGACTTCACATTCCCCGGCGATCTCCCGGCCGATGTCCTCGATCGTTCGACACCCGTCGATGCGGGCCCAGATGGCCATCCCTGAGTCGTTGACTTGTGCGAACTGACCGGTCACCGGGTCGAGCAGGATGGCCTCTGCGCCGAACTCACGCCACTGAACCGATTCGCCTCTGGCCGGCACACGGCCAAGCAGGCTGCTCATCACGGTAGAATCCTAACACGCGTTTATGTGCGGTATCAGCGGTCAGGTGAAGTTCGATGCGACGCCCGTTGATCGCGCGCTTGTGCGGCGGATGACGCGCGCGCTCGCGCACCGCGGGCCCGACGATGAGCGGTTTCATTTTGATGGCGCCGTTGGCCTGGGGCACCGGCGCCTCTCGATCATCGATGCGGCGGGTGGCGCACAGCCCATGACACTACGGGGCCCCCGCCCCCTGCGCCTTGTGTCCAACAGCGAAATCTACAACTACGTTGAACTGCGTTGCGAACTCGAGGAGTCGGGCCACCAGTTCGTGTCCCGCAGCGACACGGAAGTGATCCTGAGATTGTTCGCGGCCGAGGGCGTGGCCGGCTTTCTGCGCCTCGAGGGAATGTTCGCGATCGCGATCTGGGACGAGGCAGCCGACTCGTTGTATCTCGCCCGCGATCGGTTTGGCGTGAAGCCGCTGTACTACTACCATGACCAGTCGGCCTTCCTGTTCGCCTCGGAGTTGAAGGCACTGCTGCAATATCGCGGTGTGGATCGCGCACTCGATCGGGGCGCCCTCGACAGCTATTTCGGCACACTCGCGCTCCCGGAGCCGCAGACGGTGTTCAGGCATGTGCACAAACTTGCACCAGGGCATGTCCTGACCGTGAGGCGGGGCCGCGTGAAGCAGACGCGGTACTGGAACCCGGTGCCAGAAATTGCCAGCAGGAGGCCACTCGCCAATCCGGTGGCCCGACTGCAGAACGAGATCGAGCGAAGCGTTCGCATCAGCCTGAGAAGTGATGTCCCGGTCGGTGTGTTACTGAGCGGCGGACTCGATTCGAGCACGGTCACGGCGGTCGCCTCGCGCGCGAGTGAAACCAGGCTGCACACGTTTTCGGCGGCGTTCCGAGAGGGCGACTTCGACGAGGGCCCCTGGGCGCGGTTGGTGGCGAAGCGGTTCGGCACACGGCACCACGAGGTTCTGGTCACGAAGTCGACGGCGACTGAGATTGCGCTCCAATTGATCGAACACTTTGACGAGCCATTCGCAGATTCGTCGTCGATCCCGATGTTCGCTGTGTGCCAGGCGGCGAGTCAGGTCGTGAAGACCGCGTTGTCAGGCGAAGGGGCTGACGAGCTATTTGGTGGGTATCCCTGGCACGGGTCGCGCCGGTCGGATGGTCATCCATCGCGGGCGGTCTTCACCCGGGAGGAGCGCGACCAGCTGTACGCGTCAGTGTGGAGGCGGACGAAGCGACGTCCCGCACCGGCTCATGGACTCTCGCCCCTCAAGCACTCACTCCTGGACGATCTGAAGACGTACCTGCCGTCCGACATCCTGCTCAAGTCCGACCGCGTCTCGATGATGCACTCACTGGAACTCCGGGTGCCGTTTCTCAACCACCAGCTTGCGCAGTTCGCCCTGCGGCTTCCGGATCAGATGAAGGTCCGCAGCGGCGTCCGGAAGTACCTGCTGCGCGAAGCCATGAGAGACATGTTGCCGAGCGAGGTCCTCCAGCGTCCCAAGAAGGGCTTCAGCATTCCGATGGACGTGTGGCTTTGGGAGAAGGGACCGTGGCGCGATATGGTCTACGACACGGTGTTCAGTGATTCGCTGCGCCGACGCGGGTTGTTCGACATGATGATGCTCGAACGGATGCAGCGCGAACACGACCGGCTCGAGCGTGTGCACGGGTACAAGTTCTGGACACTGTTCATGTTCGAAAGCTGGCAGCGGAGGTGGGGCGGATGAAGGTCACCATCGCGATGCCGGCGTTTAATGCTGCGACATTTATTGACGAGGCCATTCAGAGTGTTCTGGCCCAGAAGTTCGGCTCCTTCGAACTCCTGATTGTCGACGACGCGTCGTGCGATGCGACGTGGCAGCGCTTGCAGAAGTATGCGGGACACGAGAAGGTCCGGCTGTTTCGGAATGACACGAACCGCGGCGCCGGCGCGACCAGGAACCGGCTGCTGTCGCTTGCGCGCGGCCGATACGTGATGCCCTGTGATGCCGACGACCTGTTGCTGCCGGGCGCCCTGCGACGCCTCAGTGACTACCTGGATGCACATCCGAAGATTGGCGTCGTGTATGGGGCGGTGCTGGAGGTCATGACGGACGGCAGGAACCGAGTGCTTGGACCGGCCGCGATCCATGGCAAGGATGCCCATGCCGCCTGGGACCTGGTCGAAAACACCGTCAACCACGCAGGGTCATTGAGCCGCACGGCTCTGGTTCGTCAGGTTGGCGGCTATGACGAGTCGGTGTATTCAGTGGATGACTGGAGCCTCTGGATGAAAGTGGCCGAGGTGGCTCGTTTCAAATATCTGCGGGGAGAGGTCTACTACCTCTGGCGTCGTCACCCATCGAGCCTCACGCAGACCGACCGGAACTGGCATCGCGACGTCAACAAGATCCGCGACGAGGCCATTCGGCGCCGGTATGGTACGGGCTAAAGCCCGTGCCCTCCGATCGACTGAATGAGTGTTCGTTTGTGCAGTGCCGCCAGGAAGCTCGTCACGTCTTTTTCCACGGTCTTTGGCGCCACACGGTACGCGGTCGCGATCTTTCTGACGATCCCCGCCACCGGCGTCCGGCCATCGATGGCGTTCCAGATCGCGATCGCAGTGCCGTCCAGTTCGTAATAGTCACCACTCACCAGATTCAACAGCACGCCGGTTGAGCCGGTCTTCTTCCACTTCACGTGCCTGTGTTTCGTCGGAATCACCGTGTTCCTCCTGAATAGACCCTGACGCCGAACCCCTCGACGACCTCGTCGGTGACGCCCTCAATCCGCAGCGCCACCGGTTCGGCCGACGCGTTCACCAGCAGGATCACGTTCATCCCATCATGGTGCTTCACGCGATATTCAATGGAAGCGGGCAGGGGCCCTGGCCGCCATTCACTGTCGCGTGAGGTGAACACCGCGCCCATGCGCGCGATCTCCTCAACCACGGACGAATAGTACGTCCAGAAGATCCGGTTGCGCCACTGCGCCTCCTCGAAGTCGGCGTGGGTACGGTCGAGGTCCTCGCGCAGCACCGGGGGGATGCCGCAAGCAAGATGTGGCCGGGTCGGATTGACCACGCCATAGTGATGAAGGCCATTCGCACCCTGAATGACCGCCTGGTACGTCATGAAGCGCGCCTCGTGAAGCGACGGATACGCCGCGTCGCCATCCTCGAGGCAGTTCCACGCCCACGCCTGCAGCACGGGTACGATGGGCTTGCCTGGGGCGTATGACCGCCAGGCCCTCGTCTGCGTGCCCACCACCGCGATCGAGTGCGGCCAGCCCTCTTCGACCAGCCGCATCCGGCTGCCCCATCGCGCCGAGGGAACCGGGTAGCAACTGAAGCCATAAACGTCAGCCAATTGTCCCCAGTCGCGCATCTCCTGCTCTTCAGCCATCGTCGAGAGCCACTGGTTGCAGAGAATAGGATGAAACGGGTCGATGGCGCGAACCAGTTGGCAACCCTGCTTCGTCTCCTCCAGCGGCACATGATTGAGCACCGGCTCATCGTCCATCTCCCAGAAGAGCAGTGCCGGGTGAGCCCCGTAGATGGCGACGATGGTTTTTAGATGCTGGAACTGGCTGTAGAGGCGTCCTCCAGGCCGACAGCAGACGTACAAGCCCGCGCGATGGATGCGGTCGAGGTCATCGACCGACTCGATGTCGCCATCCACAAAGACGCTGTTGAATCCCATGTCGCGCAAGGCGCGCAGGCCATCCCCACTCGCATCCGCGATCTGGTCTCTGGCGTAATACAGGCCGTTCGGGAAAAACGGCTCGCCGTTAACCAGGAGGGTCCGATCGTCTCGAATCGTGACTTTCGTCGGGACGTCGCGCAGGCGTTCGGATGCTCGCACGCGCGGTGCCTGTCTGTCGGTGGATCGCCTCCAGCCGAGCCGTCGGAGCCAACGGCCGGCCAGTCGGCGCAGGGTCATGCGCGGGTCTTCCCGAGAGAGCGCTCAAGGCGCCGCAGGTTCGCAGAGGCTGGCCTGAATCCGGGGTGGAGACGCATGGCCGTCCTGAACTGCCGGCGCGCCCGGGTCTGATGGCCGAGGTCCTCATAGAGCACGCCGAGCGAGTTGTGCGCGAGCAAGTGGCCCGGGTGGAGGCCGATCGCTGTCTGCAGTGCCTCACGGGCCGCAACCGGTTCGCCCGCGTCCACCAGCACCATGCCGAGCAACGCCCAGGCGTCGGAAGAGCCGGGGTCGATTGCAATCGCACGGCGCAGGGCCCGCTCGGCGGACCGGTACCGTCCGTTTTCGAAGTCGATCATCCCATGGAGCTGCCAGGCGTCATGAAACTCCGGGTCGTGTTTCAGCGCCCGATTCAGGTGCCTGAGCGCCTCGGCATCGCGGCCTTCTGCGAAGAGAGTCCGGGCCACGTTGAGGTACGGGTACGTCTGCCCGGGAAAGCGCTTCAGGTGCGCGCGTTCCCCCTTCAGGCGCTCACGTTGTTTGGCGGCGACGAATCTGGCGCCGCCCTTCAGGTACTGAAAATGGTGGATCGTGACGTCGTCGCAGTCCTCAATCAGGCCTCGGTGCTGCTTCAACGACTCGAGCGGTGTCGGATGTGGCGTGGGGCCCTCCTGGTAGCGAACAGCCGGCAGGTTCCGAAACAGGCGCAACGCGCGAGTCTTCATCCAGCCGGAACACTGCGAGAACCGTTCCTCCTTCAGATAGCGGCGATCGTTGGGGAACCATCGCCACATGAGGTCGTGTTCGTCGGTGTAGTTCCTGACCGTGAGCCGGTAGCCGATAGGCGTCCGGCTTCTGGCAAGCCGGACGACGGCCCCGTGGTCCCTGGGGGCAATGGCTTCGTCGGCGTCGAGCACGAGAATCCATCGGCATCGTGCGGCTTCGATGTAGGTGCTGCGCGCATCGCTGTAGTTCATCCAGGACTTGCGGATCAGTCGCGCGCCGAACGACCGCGCGATATCCGGCGTCCGATCCGTGGACCCGGTATCCACAACGACGATTTCATCAGAGAAAGGAGCCGCGCTCGCCAGACAATTGGCAAGCAGCTGTTCTTCGTTGCGCACGATGAGACATGTGCTGATTAGACCTCGCATGTTAGGATCATTTTATGAAACCAGCTGGCAAGCCAAGCACACCGAAAGCCGGCACCGTTGCTGGTGCGGGAACCAAAGCTGCGAAGGTCTGGAGCAAGCCGCGGATCACCCGCCATGGCAACATGCGGCAACTCTCACAGATGTCGGGCTGAGGATCGAAAGATCATCCGACCCGACACTTCCAGGCACTTGTAGAACAGCCGAAACGGCGTCTGCCACAGGTGCTCGACGTTCCAGAGCGACTGCAAATAACGCAGGAACACCGTGACCTTTCTCCCGAATCGGCGCTCCGGAAGAACACGCCAGCACCGTTCCCAGAACGCCACGAGCAGAAGCGAATGCAGCGCCGGATTCGGGCTGGTTCGGGCCCGGTAGTCGAGGCGTTCCAGGCGCGTCACGGGCATTCGTCGAATCGTGTCCAGTACGGCGCCAGGTACGGTCGCGAAGTGCTGTAGATACGTCAGCGAATCGACCATCTGCAGCATGAGGCGTCGGCCTCGTGTGTGCTCGACGACCCGTGGCCAGTCCACACGAGCGCGGATGAGCATCGTGGCATCAGCGACCCAGCGTATTGAGGGCATGTCGTTCCAGTCCGTGCCGTGGACACAGACCAGCAGCAACTGGTCTGCGGCTTCGAGCGTGTGTGTAGCCGTACCCGCCACTTCCAGTCCGATCGCGCGTTCCCACAGATCGTCATCTTCTCGATGCCGTCCCTGTCGGAATGCCCGCCAGTGTAAATCGCAGAGTGTCCCGTTGCCATTCCGAAGCTCCACCGTTCGCCCAAACGGAATCAGGCGTTCTGGAACACGGTAACGAGTGGTCCACCCGGCTCCCAGCATCGCGGCGATTGCCCTGCCGGCGTCCTCGGGCCGCACGAGCAGATCGACGTCGGTCATCGGCCGGAGCGCGGCATCCTGGTAGTAGAGCACAGCCAGTGCAACGCCCTTGAGCACCAGGACTTCAATACCCACCTCACGCAGCAAGGTGACGAGCGATGCCGTTTCCTGGAAGAGCAACTGGTTCTCGATCCACGTCTGCGGATCCTGCGGCTCCCCGACACTGTCATGGACGAGCGGCAGCAACCGTCGCGAACCCCAGTCCAGGCCATCGTGGTCGGCAGCGGCCTGCCACTCGCGCCATGCCGTCAGGGCGGCAGGTGTCTCGCACAGGGCCGCACGGAGCAGGAGTTCCTGTGGTGCATCGGGCCGCCAGTCTCGACGCATCAATCTGGTTGTACGCGGCTGGACGGAGTGGAGTCAAGGCGGTCCGTGGGTGGAAGACCTGCTATAAGCTCTCGGCATGAAACGCGCGACTCTGCCCGCCCTCGTGCTGATCGCGTGTCTCGTGTCGGCAGGTCTCGGCCTTCAGCTGGGCAGTATGAGACGCGCGCTCACGTCTCCAAGCGAGTACGTCATGCTGCCGACGACGTTTGGCTATTGGGATAACACGTCTGTCACCCGCCATCTGGGACTGTCGTTCAACGTCCCGGAGGATGTGGCGCTCGGGCGCGCCTATCAGCATCTGACTCCGGCGTGGCTGGGGTTTGTGTATGTCTTCATGAAGCCGCTGACGTGGCTGGGCGTGCCCTATGCGACCGGCCAGAACGTCGTTGTATTCCTGACTTTCGGCGTCCTGTTGTGGATGATCTCAGCCGCGCTGTCGCTGTCGCACCGCGACAGCCCGACCGACCCTGTGGCCATGTGGATGATCTGGTTTCCCCTGGTCGTGCTGGGTTTCTCGGTCGTCGCCACGCTGCCTTCGCTCTGGGTGGCCTCGATCGTCGGAAATCCTGAGGACCACCACCGGTTCCTCGCCGCAATCGGCGTGGCGTTCATCAGCGTGCTCGATTTTCAGGCAAGGCCGCTTGGCCGAGCGGGATTCCTCACCGTGGTGGGCGTCGCCCTCATTGCGCCGATGTATGCCGCGTGCCTGTTTATCACCCTTGTCTTCTTCGCCACACCATTGGGCGGGACCAGGTTTGCAGGCGTACGGTGGGAGGGCTGGCGGTCGCAAGGGCTCATCTTTGGCGTCCTGATCGCCCTTGGCATTGTCATTCCGTACGTGATGGTGTGGCTTGGTGGTTGGCGGGGTATCGGGAGCAGCGTCTTCTTCAGGTCGGGTCTCGATGGCGGCACTCAGTACTTCACCTCCATGCTTCAGGCCGTGACCCACCCGTTTGATGCAGGTGGGAGAGACTGGCGCTTCTACCCGCTGATCGCAACCGCCCCTGCCGTGGCGGCCGGCACCTTCGCGCTCGCTCGGCCTCTGGCCGCGCGCATGTTCCGGCAGCTCCTCTTCTGCTGGTCGCCAGCTCTCCTCTGGATCGTCGTGTTTCCCCAGGCGGTATCGATTCACCCGTATCTGTTCGACTTCGGGTTGTTGTTTCCAGCCGCGTTTTGTCTGGCCTTCTGGCTGGCCCAGCCCGAGGTGCAGGACCTGCTCGCCGAGCGCCGCGCGCTGGCCTTGACGCTGTTCATTGTGCTGACCGGCCTGCTGGTGACGAACTATATCGACCTGGCTCGTACGTGAGCCGGCCAGTCGGTTTTGCGCAACGCACCGAGGCTGCGGTCGGAAATCGTTGACACCTCGCCGTGCACCAACGCTCCAGACGAGGTGGTGACCCACACTTCGCGTCCCGCCTTCAGACGATGCCAGGCGGCCAGGGGCGGCGTCTGACTGGACACGCCCGGCCGGTCGCCCGCGCGGAAGCGCCCGACCGGAACCACTGCCCCCACCATGCCCCGCAGTCCGCCGTTGTCGCCCGCAGTGAGGCGCAGGTCGCCGCGCAGCGCCAGCCAGGGTGCAGCCTCGAACTGCACGGCCGGTCCCAGCTGGACGGCCAGACCGGTATCAACGTACTTTTGCGCCGGGAACATTTCGGGGCCGTCACGCCCTTCCACGATCCGCTCCGGAAACTCGAAGACTTGCCGACTGTCGCCCGCGCCGAACACGCCGAAGACCAGCCAGCGCCCCGAGGTGAACAGCGCCTGGCGCCAGTGCAGACTGAACGCCCGCCCCGATGTGCGCGTGCCGAAGGGATCGGTCCTCGCGAGCTGGAAGTCCGCTGAGCCCTCAATCGCCGTGATCGGCGTGAGGTTCAGTGTGATTTGTGGAGACCACGTGACCGCACGTGCCTGCCCGGTCTGTGTGGACACCTGAACGCCGAGTTCAGCCCGAGGCGGATCGGGTGGCTGCGCCATCGCGAGGCCGGGCAGCGTCGCCACAAGGGCGAAGACTGCTGTCAGTAGCCGCATGCCACTAGTCTTGCACTGCGGCATCCGTGATTGCCAGGCCGCGATCGATAATCGCGAAGCCTTCGCGCAGCTCGTCCTCGGTGATCGTCAACGGTGGATTCGTGAAGAACGAGTTCCACCGGACGAATGTGTATAACCCCTCGTCTCTGAAGAAACGTCCGAGTGCGGACATTTCCGGTGCCGACCCGGCAAAGGGCGCCAGTGGGACCTTCTTCGCCCTGTCGCGCACAAGTTCAACAATGCCGAACAGGCCGATGGAGCGAACGGCGCCGACCGAAGGGTGCTTCGCCGCCAGGTCCTCGAGCAGCGACTGCATCAGCACACCCCGTGCCTTCGCGCGGGCGATGAGGCCGTCTTCTTCGTAGACCGCGAGTGTGGCCAGTGCCGCAGCGCACCCCAGCGGGTGACTGTTGTAGGTCAGGCCGCTCGGGAACACCCTCTCGGCGAAATGATCGGCGATGTGTCGGCGCAGGCCAACGGCGCCCAGGGGGACGTACGCGCTCGTCAGCCCCTTCGCCATGGTCATCAGGTCGGGCACGACATTCCAGTGATCAACAGCGAACCACTCGCCAGTGCGGCCAAATCCCGACATGACCTCATCGCAGATCATGAGGATTCCGTACTTGTCGCAAATGGCCCGAACGCCTTCGAGGTAGCCGTCTGGCGGAATCAGAATGCCGTTTGTGCCGGTAATGGGCTCGAGGATAAATGCGGCGATCTGTTTCGGCCCTTCGAGCTGGATGACTTCCTCGAGATACTCAAGGGCCTCGGCCGCCGACTCCCAGCCCCGTTCGATGCCGTGGTACGGATGCAGGACATGCACGATGCCCGGCATCGGGGGTTCGGTCCATCGTCGAGGATCGCCCGTGACGGCAATGGCCGCCGCCGTGCCGCCGTGATACGAGCGATATCGCGCCAGGATTTTCTGGCGGCCGGTGTACGCGCGCGCGATCTTGATCGCGTTTTCATTGGCCTCGGCTCCACCGTTCGTGAAGAAGAAGCAGTCGATGTCTCCGGGCGTCACACCCGCCAGTGTCGCGCCCAGCTTCGCCCGCGACTCTGTGGCCATGAAGGGGTTGGCGTACGGCAGCACGGCAAGTTGGGCTTCGATAGCCTTGACGACCCGGACGTCGCCGTGACCGATGTTCACGCACATCAACTGGCTGTTGAAGTCGAGGTACCGCTTGCCGTCAGGGGTGTAGAAGTAGACGCCGCTGGCCCGCGCCACCGGAATCGGATCCATCGCGCCCTGAGCGGACCATTCGAAAATGGTGTGGCGTTTGGAAAGCGCGATCATTTCCGGGCCGCTCATGCTTCCACTGTTCCCCATCACAGTAACCTCGGCTGACGTTTGATAAAGGATCCGGCGCCCGGGCGGCCCGTGAACGTGCCCCCATCGATGATGACTCGACCTCGCGACAATACCGTCTCGGTCACGCCGGTGACCTCGCGCCCTTCGTACGGGTTGTAGTCCACGTTCATGTGCAGCGTCTTCGCCCGCAGTGTCATCGTCTTCTCGGGATCGAAGATCACGAGGTCGGCATCGGACCCGGGCGCCACTGTGCCTTTTCGCGGAAACAGGCCGAAGATCTTTGCCGGCGAGGTGGACGTGAGCTCCACGAACCGATTCAACGAGATCTTCCCTGTCCGCACGCCCCCGTCATACACCAGGCTCATGCGCGTCTCGATCCCGGGCGCACCATTCGGAATCTTCGAAAAGTCTCCGTCCCCAAGATGCTTTTCCTTCATACAGAAGGGGCAGTGGTCGGTGGCGATCGCCTGAAGGTCGTTGCCGGCCAACCCGCGCCAGAGCCGGTTCTGTGTCTCCTTCTGCCTGAGCGGCGGACTCATCACGTACTTGGCGCCTTCAAAGCCGGGCTCCTCGTAGTTGTCGTACGACAGGAACAGGTACTGCGGACACGTTTCGGCAAACGCCGGCAGGCCCCGGTCGCGGGCCTCGGTCACCATCTCCAGGGCTTCGGCCGCTGACAAGTGCACGATGTAGACGGGCACGTCGGCCATCTCCGCCAACGCGATCGCCCGGTGGGTAGCCTCACCTTCGGCTCGGGCAGGCCGCGTGAGCGCGTGATACTTCGGCGCGGTCTTGCCTTCGGCCAGCGCCCGCTGCACCAGCACGTCGATCACGCCGCCATTCTCGGCGTGCATGCAGATCGTCCCGCCGTTTTGTCCAGTCCGCAACATCGCCTTGAAGATGCTCGCATCGTCCAGCATGAACACGCCGGGGTAGGCCATGAACAGCTTGAACGACGTCACGCCTTGCCGCACCAGCGCGTCCATCTCCAGTTCCACCTGATCGTTGAGCTCGGTCATGATCATGTGGAATCCGTAGTCGATGGCCGCCTTCCCGTCGGCCTTCTTCATCCACGTCTCCCAGGCATGGTGCAACGTCTGGCCCCTGTACTGGATGGCGAAGTCGACAATTGATGTGGTGCCCCCGAAGGCGGCGGCGATGGTGCCCGTCTCGAAGTCGTCGGCCGATGTGGACCCGCCGAACGGCATGTCGAGGTGCGTATGTACGTCGATGCCGCCGGGGAAGACGAATTTGCCGCGCGCGTCGATCGTGCGATCGGCCTTCATGGGCAGCGTCGTGCCAATGGCCGTGATCCGATCGTCCTCGATGAAGATGTCGCCGACGTAGTCGTCGGTGGCCGTGATGATGCGGCCGCCGGTGATGAGGATGCTCATGACTTCAGCTCCGCCATCGGACCGTACGTTTCGGGCCGCCGATCACGGAAGAACTGCCAGGTGCGGCGCACCTCTTCAATCATGTCCAGGTCCATCTCGGCGGTGACCAGCTCGTTCCTGTCCTCAGAGCCCACCGACAGGAACTGGCCGCGCGGGTCAACAAAGTACGAAGATCCGTAGAACTTGCCGATGTTCCAGGGCTCCTCGGTCCCGACGCGGTTGGAGGCCGCCACAAAGTATCCGTTGGCCACTGCATGAGCCGGCTGTTCCAGTTTCCAGAGATACTGCGACAGTCCCGCTACGGTCGCCGACGGGTTGAACACGATCTCGGCGCCGTTCAGGCCCAGGAGCCGGGCGCCCTCTGGGAAATGCCGGTCGTAGCAGATATAGACCCCGACTTTCGCATGGCGGGTCTGAAAGACCGGGTAGCCCAGATTACCCGGCTTGAAGAAGTACTTCTCCCAGAACCCTGACGTATGCGGAATGTGGTTCTTGCGATACTTGCCCAGATACGAGCCGTCGTTGTCGTAGACGGCGGCCGTGTTGTAGTAGACGCCAGCCTGTTCCCGCTCGTACACGGGGACAACCATCGCCATGCCGTACTGTTTTGCGAAGCGGCCCATCAATTCAGTCGTGGGCCCCGGCACAGCCTCGGCGATGTCATACCAGTGAGAGTCTTGCGACGGGCAGAAATACGGACCGTTGAAGATTTCCTGCAGACCCAGAATCTGCACTCCGAGCTTTCCAGCCTCTTCGATGAAGGGCACATGCGCGTCGATCGACGCCTGCCGGATCCTGTCGATCGGCAGCGACGGGTCTGTCAGTGGTGACGCGGCCTGAATCAGGCCCCCGAGAACCTTTCGTGGCATTCGCTCACTCCCGTCTAGAACCACCGGCTGATCGTGACCTTCTTGTCCGTGTAGAACTCGAACGCGTCGCGTCCATGAACCTTGAGGTCCCCGAAAAAGCTGTCGCGCGCGCCGCCAAACGGAAAGTAGGCCATCGGCGCGGCCACGCCGATATTGACGCCCACCATCGATGCCGTCGCCCGATGCGCAAACTCGCGGGCGGCCTTCCCGCTCGACGTGAAGATGGACGTCGCGTTCGCGTTCGGATGCGCCTCCATCAGCGTAAACACGTCCTCCAATCGCGCCACCGGGCAGATGGCCGCGACAGGCCCGAAGATCTCCTCGTGTCCGATGGTCATCGCGGGAGTGACCGCGTCGAACACCGAGGGGCCCACGAAATAGCCGTCTTTCGGCAACGTGCGCTGACGCCCGTCCAGGGCAAGCTTCGCGCCCTCGGTCGCCCCGCGTTCCACATATCCGAGCACTCGGTCTCGGTGCGCCGCGCTGATCACCGGACCCATGTCCACACCGGCTTCCATGCCGTCGCCCACCTTCATGGTGCGGGCCGATTCGACCAGGCGGTCGCGCGCGTCGGCATGCACAGGACCCACAGGCACCAGGATGCTTCCCGCGAGGCAGCGCTCGCCGGCGCACCCAAAAAACGACTCGCTGATGATGGGAATGGCGCGATCCAAATCCGCATCGGGCATGACGATAATGAAGTTCTTGGCGCCGCCCAGGGCCTGCACGCGTTTGCCTGCGTGGGTGGCCCGCTGATACACCGCGCGGGCCACAGCAGTGGACCCGACGAACGACACCGCGCGAATGCCCGGATGGTCGCAGATGGCTTCTGACACCTCTCGGCCGCCATGCACCAGATTCACAACGCCAGGCGGAAGGTCGCACTGTTCCAACAGTTCGAACATCTTCTGTTGCGACAGGGGCACCTGCTCCGAAGGCTTCAGCACAAAGGGGTTGCCCGACACCACTGCAAACGGCAGGAACCAGAGCGGCACCATCGCCGGAAAATTGAATGGCGCAATCGCCGCACACACGCCAATCGGCTGGCGCATTGCCGTGCAGTCGATGCCTGCGCCGACGTTTTCCAGCGCGTCACCCATCAGCATCGACGGGGCGCCGCACGCCACTTCGACACACTCGATCGCGCGTCGCACGCTGCCGCGCGACTCATCCAGGGTCTTGCCGTGTTCGGTCGTGACAATGCGCGCGATCTCTTCGGCGTGGGCTTCAAGCAGCGCCTTGAAGGTGAACATCGACCGCGCGCGAACCACGGGCGGCGTTTCCCTCCATCCCGGGAAGGCCGCAGTCGCGGCCAGCACAGCGGCGTTCACGTCGGCGCCGCCCGAGAGCGGCGTGCGCGCGATGGTCTGTCCCGTCGCGGGGTTGTGGACGTCGATCGTGCGGCTGCCGGTGGATGGAACCCAGCGGCCGCCGATGAAGTTCGAGAGGGTCTGCGCCTGCATGGGCCGAGTCTACGCCGTATACTAGCCTTCGCCAACAGTGAAGAAGCGGACACTTCTCGCCATTGCCCACGGTGTCGTCACGGCGGCAGTCTTGTCGTGCGCCGGCCCCGCCGCGCCTTCCGCGACTCCGCCGCCTGGCGCGCCCCTGCCGGCGACCCCGCAGCCGCCGGCGCCCGTCGCCTGCAGTACGCCGGGCGTCTCATGTTTCGGGATCAACAACTACATCGAGTACATCCCGGGTGATCTGCCGATCGTGATCAGCGTGCCGCACGGCGGCGCGCTGACGCCGGCATCGATCCCCAACCGCACAGTAGGGACAACCGTCACCGACTCGAACACCATCGAACTGGCTCGCGCGATTTCGACCGCGCTGGCAACCCGTGCTGGCCGCACGCCGCACCTGGTCGTCGTGCATCTTCGTCGAACAAAGCTCGACGCGAACAGGGAAGTGGTTGAAGGCGCGGCAGGGAATGCCGAGGCGATTCAGGCCTGGACCGAGTACCACGCCTTTGTTGCTCAGGCCATGGAGGCGTCCCGCCAGCGATCCGGGACGGGCTTCTACATCGACTTGCACGGGCACGGACACGCCAAGCAGCGGCTCGAACTGGGTTACCTGCTGTCGGCGTCCACACTTGACGGCACCGACCAGCAACTCAACGCATCATCTGTCGCCGCCGCCAGCAGCCTGCGGCTCATTGCGCAGTCGTCACCGCTCCCGTTTTCGGCCCTGCTCCGAGGACCCACGAGTCTTGGGGGGTTGCTTGAGCCCGCAGTGCCCTCCGTGCCGAGCCCGTCCATTCCAACCCCGGGCGCCGATGACTACTTCAACGGTGGGTACAGCACCAGCCGGCACACAACGATCCTGCCGGGCCTGCAGATCGAGTGCAACTTCACTGGCATTCGCGACTCGGCGAACAGTCGCGCGTCGTTTGCCGGCAATCTGGTCCGAGCCCTTGCGGCGTTCGCGCAGACCCACCTGGGCCTGACGTTCTGATCTCAGAGCCTGCTCAAAGATCCCCACACGAGGCATGAAGGATCCGAGGCTCGGCACCTACAATGCCTTCATGCCGCGTGTGAATGCTTCTGCAGCAGCCCGCTAAAGCAGTGCGCCGTACCAGGCGAGGAAGCCCTGCCACCAACCCGACGCGGTCACCGGCGTCATGAGCGCGTGGACCGAGACGAAGAACCCAAGCGAGAGGGGATAGGCCGCACCGCGCTCTCGCGATCGCCAGTCGGAGGCGATCAGGCCCACAAGGATGACTTCAACAGTCACGAAGCTGCCGTGCAGCGCCATCATGAAGTCTACGTGGGGCTCGAAGACCCGCGCGTAGAGGCGCGTCAACGCGGGTGGAAAAGACAAGAGGATTGTCGCCGCCATGAACCGCTTGTGGGCCGAAGGCGTACGGATATTCCTCAGGCCGAGCCCGACCAGTACCAGCAGGAAGGCGAGCGACGGAAGGTCGATGAACGCCAGGAGCGGCGGAAGGAATGGCGGCATCTGCGGGTTCACCAGCATCGCTTTCACCATCAAGAGCGCGCTGAACACGAGGACCGGGAGCAGTGCGATTCCAAAGAAGGCCACGCGTCGGTGCCACCACACGAGGCCCCGCGACATCAGCCACGACTGCGTGATGAGTACCACGACCCAGAGCGTGGCCGAGACACCATGCACCGTGTGCGCCGGACTGCCGCCAGTGAGCGGCTGAAAGAACGACGGCCAGAAGCCCGCGACGATGGCCGCGAGAGCGGCGAGGAAATACCAATGAGCGCGCCCGTACGATCGGCCGACGTTTGGTGTCACAACGTGCCTTTCGCCCGTTCCAGGTGTTCCCTGACTGGCGCGGCATCAGCAGGGAAGGCCGCGATGTCGGCGACGGTCGGTGGCGCGAGCCGCTTGGGTTGCATGAAGAGGCGCCCATTCTAATCCGTTCCTGCGCCAGGAAAGGCACCTGCATACCTTCACGTCTCGTGTGAGGCCCCGTCTTCCCATAGCAGCGCTCCGTTGGGCGCGCCCGTGCGCTATAGTGGCCTTGTTCTGACGGAAGGGGAGAGACCCATGGCTGCTTCGCTCGGTGTCACGTTCACCGGCCTGCGTTTCGAGAACCCATTCCTGCTGTCGTCTGCACCCCCCACGGAATCCGAAAGCAATATCCTGCGCGCATTCGACGCCGGCTGGGGTGGGGTTGTGACCAAGACGATCGGGCTGCATCCAGTGGTCAACGTCGATGGACCGAAGACGAAGTTTCTTCGGGCCATGCCCGAGTCGCCACATCTGTCAATGAAGCGCAAGCCCGGCATGGCGCTGCACTCCTCGTGGAACTGGGAGCTCATTTCCGACAAGCCGCTCGACTGGTGGGCGCCGCGCATCGCACGCATCAAGCTGGCGCACCCGACGCGCATCCTGGTGGCGTCGATCATGGCCGGCTCCGGCTCAGACGAGGAACTGCGGCACTGGCAGACACTGGCCAAAACGTGCCAGGACGAGGGCGCCGATGCGCTCGAACTGAATCTCTCGTGCCCGCACATGGATCGAATGGACATGGGATCGAACATCGGCAAGGACCAGGCCCAGATCTCGATCGTCACCAAGGTCGTCAAGGAAGTGGCCACGGTGCCCGTCTGGGCGAAACTCACGCCATCCACCACCGACATCGTCATCGAAGCGCGGGGCGCGTTTCTGGGCGGCGCCGACGCGGTGGTGTCGTCGAACACGTTTCCGTCAATCACCCTCATCGACCCTGACACGCTCGAGTTCGAGATGAACGTGGACGGCTACACGTCGAGCGGCGGCCTTGGCGGACCGGCCATTCTGCCGCAGTCACTGGCCAAGATGTCGCAACTGACGCAGGCGTTCCCCGACAGGTCGTTCTCCGGCATTGGCGGCGTCGCCGAGTTCGCCCAGGCGCTGAACTACTTCCTTCTCGGTGGCGGTACCGTGCAGGTGTGTACGGCGGCGATGCTGGATCACGCGATTGGGCCGAACGTGATTGCGGCGCTCAACCGGGACATGCTCGCGTTCATGGAGAAACACGGCTACTCAACCCTTGAGGACTTCCGTGGGATTCGCCGCGATCGTGTCGTGACGCATTCGAAGATTCGACGGCCGGACGCGAAGGCCTATCACGGCGGCCATGACGCCGAAGGCTACGCCGTCTCGCCGGAAGAGAAACGCTGATGGCTACTGACGATCTGTCCGGCAGCCCGCTCTGGAACCCCGATCTGGCGCCGACGCCGCTGTCGGCGCGTACCTGGACCACCTACAACATCGCCGCGCTGTGGATCGGCATGAGCGTGGTGATTACCACCTACACGCTGGCGTCCGGCCTGATGCAGCAAGGCATGACGTGGGCGCAGGCGCTGTTCACGATCCTGTTGGGCAATGCCATCGTGCTGGTCCCGATGGTGCTCAACGCGCATGCGGGAACCAAGTACGGCGTGTCGTTCCCGGTCTTGTGCCGCGCGAGTTTCGGGACGACCGGGGCGAATCTGCCGGCGATGCTCCGTGCGCTGGTGGCGTGTGGGTGGTTCGGCATTCAGACATGGATTGGCGGTCTCGCGCTGGACGCGCTGCTTACGGCGGCCTGGCCGGCCTGGCGGAATCTCGCCGGCAGCGAATGGATCGCGTTTGGCGCGTTCTGGCTCGTGCAGGTGTGGCTCATCCTGCGCGGGCTTGAAGGCATCCGCCGGCTGCAGAGTTGGTCTGCGCCCTTGCTGCTCGGAGGTGGCGTGTTGCTCCTGTGGTGGGCCGTCGGGCAGACCGGCGGCCTGCGCGCGGCCTTGGACGGGTCTGTCCGGTTGCAGCAGGGACAGCAATCGTTCTGGGCCCTCTTTCCTGCAGCGCTGACCGCAAACGTCGGCTACTGGGCGACGCTGAGCCTCAACATCCCCGACTTCACGCGGTATGCAAAAAGTCAGCGCTCCCAGGTGCTCGGACAGGCGTTGGGATTGCCCACCACGATGACCGCGTTTGCGTTCATCGGCGTCGCTGTCACCAGCGCAACGGTCGTGGTGTTCGGCGAGGCCATCTGGGATCCCGTCGTCCTGCTCACGCGCATCGGCAACCCGGGAGTGATCATTCTTGGCGCGCTTATCGTGCTGGTGGCGCAGTTGACCACAAACATGGCGGCCAATGTCGTGTCGCCGGCGAATGACTTTTCGAGCCTGGCGCCCAGGCGTATCACCTATGTCATGGGCGGACTGCTCACAGCATTCATCGGCATCGCCATGATGCCGTGGAAGCTGTACGCGGACGCCTCGGCGTACATCTTCACCTGGCTCATCGGGTACTCAAGCCTGATGGGCGCGATCGGCGGCATCCTGATTGCCGATTACTGGGTGCTGCGGAGGCAACAGCTGTCGGTGCCCGATCTCTTCAAGGTTGCCGGCAGGTACCACTACACGAATGGCACGAATTGGAAGGCCGTGGCGGCGCTGGTGCTGGCGATCGTGCCGGTGGCCCCCGGGTTTATCCGCGCGGCCATGACGCCAGGAGGACAGGTGCCCAGCCCGGGCCTTCTGGACGACCTGTATACCTACGCGTGGTTTGTCACGTTCGCGCTCAGCTTCGTCTTGTACCTCGTGTTCATGCGGACCGAACGCACAGCGACACAGTGAACCACTCACCAGTCAGCGGTATGCTGTATGGCTGGTGATGACTCTGCCATTCCTTCTTGTATTTGCCCTGGCCCAGGCGGCCGCGCCGCCGCAAGCTCCGATCGCGGTAGATGGCGCCGGCTCCCCGTCGTTCTCTATTCCACGCATTGAAGACACCGTCGTCATCGATGGCCGGCTGGATGAGTCGGCCTGGGCAAAGGCGACCCGGCTCACGGGTTTCTCCGAATATCGCCCGGTAGACAGCCAGCGGGCCAGTGAACGCACCGACGTGCTGGTCTGGTATTCGCCCGACGCGTTGCACTTCGGCATCATCGCGCACGATTCCGACCCCTCGTCGGTGCGAGCGACGCAGGCCGATCGAGACAACCTCGATCGGGAGGACTCTGTCCGCATCTATCTCGACACCTTTAACGATCGGCGTCGAGCCTTTGTCTTCGGCGTGAACCCGCTGGGCGCGCAGGAAGATGGCGTGCAGACCGAGGGCGCGTTCAGTGCGGGGCGCACTTTCGGCGGCGTTGTGGACCTCAGCCCCGACTATCAGTTCGACTCACGCGGCCAGTTGACCCCCGACGGCTACGTTGTCGAGGTCCGGATTCCCTTCAAGAGCCTCAGGTATCCGTCGGCTGCCGAAGTGAAGTGGGGCATCAATGTGCTGCGCAAGACCCAGCGCACCGGCCGAGAAGACACGTGGACGGACGCGAAGCGGGTGGCGAGTTTCCTGGGCCAGACCGGCACGATGACCGGGCTTCATGACATGGAGCGTGGGGTCGTGACCGAAGTGCAGCCCTTTGTCACGGGCGCCACCAACGGTACACGCGCGGCGGATGGCCGGTTTTCGCGCGGCGGGGTCGATGTGGAGCCTGGCGTCAATCTGCGCCTTGGCTTCACGAACCTCTCGCTGGATGCCACCGTGAATCCCGACTTCAGTCAGGTGGAGTCGGACGCCGCCCAGGTGACGGTCAACGAACGGTTCGCCTTGTTCTTTGCCGAGAAGCGTCCCTTCTTTCTTGAGGGAATTGAACTGTTCGCCACGCCGGGGCAACTGGTGTACACCCGGCGCATCGCTGATCCAATCGCGGGCGCCAAACTCACCGGCAAAGTCGGCAGAACGGGACTGGCGTTCCTCTCGGCGATGGACGAGGCTGGGCCCGACTGGACGTGGGTGAACCTGGCCCGCATCCGTCGGGATGTCGGCAAAGACTCGCTGGCGGGCGTGACCTATACCGATCGAACATCCGATGGCGGGTCCAACCGTGTCCTTGCCACCGATGCGCGCATTGTCTTCAAGCGGCTCTACTATGTGCTCGGACAAGTCGGCGGGTCGTGGACCGACAACGGCAGTGGTGCGGTGTCGGCGCCGATGTGGACAGTGGAAGCTGACCGTACGGCCCGCTTGTGGGGATTCCACTACAAGCTCGGCGGCATTGGCGAAGGCTTCGAGGCGGCATCGGGCTTTGTGCCGCGCAACAACATCGTGGAGTTCCAGGCCTTCAACAGGGTGAGCTACTACGGCAGCCGGGGTTCGCTCGTGGAGGGCATCACGGCGTTCGCCGGTCCCACCCGCATCTGGCGCTATTCTGATTTCGGCAAGGCACACGCTATTGAAGGTGGCGAGTCTTTGAGCCTTTCGGCGACGCTGCGCGGCGGCTGGTCGCTCAGCGCCAGGCCGGCGCGCGACTTTGTGCACTTTGAGCAGGGCGGGCAGGACCCGTACGTGAGCAACCTGAGCGGCACATTCTCGGTCACCACACCCGTGTTCGAGAAGTTCAACGCCAAGGTCGATGTGCGGACCGGCGGCACCGCGATCTTCGTGGAAGGCGCCGACGGTCGCGAAACGCGCGTCACGACCACGGTGGGGATGCGGCCGACGCGATCGGCGCGAATCGAGGCGAGCCTGGTGTCGTCGCGCATTCATCGCGAGCGTGACGATACCGAGTTTGCCCGGTCCACCATTCCCAGAGTCAAGGCCGAGTACCAGCCGCGGCGGTCGCTGTTCTTCCGCGTCATCGCGGAGTATCGGTCGGAGGTGCGGGCTGCCCAGACGTTCAAGGGGCTGCGATCCGACTGGCTGCTGTCATTTGAACCGACACCGGGCACAGTCGTGTTCCTCGGGTACGGCGCGAGTCAGGAACGTGACCCCAACCGGTTTGCTACCGAGGCCCTGCGTCGGACCTCTGATGGGTTCTTTGTGAAGCTGGCGTATCTCATCCGACGGTAGCCCATGATTGAAGACGCCATTGACGCGGACCTGATCGCGCGACTGCGATCCACCGTCGAAACCCTGGAGTCGATCGCGGCGGACCGCCGATTGCTGGCGGCCTTGACGCCGGATGAACGAAAGCGCCTGCTGATCGCGGTTGGCGCAGTCTATATTCCCGATCAGGCCGCACGGCGCCGTATGGTGAAAGCGGTGGTACGCCTGCGGAAAGTCGAAAGGACGCAGCGCGACGAACACGTGCGCGAGGTGACGGGCATCCGCGAATTGCGGCGCAAGCCGGTGTTCACGACACCGAACGTCTTTCCACCACCGGCCACTGAACAAGGTGAGCCCCTCGACGCTTCAGGCACTGCAGCCAGAACGCACCTGGCGGATGAGCGCCACTGTTACGCCTGCAAGACCCGCTTCACCCAGGTGCATCACTTCTACGACCAGCTTTGCCCGTCGTGTGCCGAGTTCAACTTCCGGAAGCGCACCGAGTTGGCTGACCTGACTGGCCGCGTCGCGCTGCTCACGGGCGGTCGCGTCAAAATTGGCTACCAGGCAGGCCTCAAACTGCTGCGTGCCGGCGCGCACCTGATTGTCACCACCAGGTTCCCGCGCGATTCCGCCATGCGCTACGCGAGCGAGCCTGACTTCGATCAGTGGGGCCACCGACTCGAGGTCTTCGGTCTGGATCTCAGGCACACGCCGTCGGTGGAGGCGTTTTGTCGCGAGATGCTCGCCACCCGCACCCGTCTCGACTTCATCGTCAACAACGCGTGTCAGACCGTGCGCCGGCCTCCCGAGTTTTACGCGCACATGATGGACGGCGAAACGGCGGCGTTGCATACGATGCCCGAGCCTGTGCGCAAACTCGTGGGCGCCTATGAAGGGCTGCGCGGCTATCACCTGCTGCCCGAGGCGCCCCAGGGCGCGTTGGCGACAAGTCTGTCGGAGGTGGCCGGCCTGACGCATGCCGCCGCGCTGTCGCAAGTGGCGTTGCTGCCCGAGGAGTTGCAGGCGCAGAAGAGCCTGTTTCCGCAAGGCCGACTGGACCAGGACCTGCAGCAGATCGACCTGAGAGATCGCAACTCGTGGCGGCTGCTGATGGACGAAGTGCCGGCCGTCGAGTTGCTCGAAGTGCATCTGGTGAACGCGGTCGCACCCTTTGTGCTCAATGCGCGGCTGAAGCCGCTGATGCTGCGCACGGCGAACCGCGACAAACACATCGTGAACGTGTCGGCAGTTGAGGGGCAGTTCTACCGCAGCTTCAAAACCACACGCCATCCGCACACGAACATGGCCAAGGCGGCGCTCAACATGATGACGCGCACGGCTGCGGCCGATTATCAGACCGACGGTATCCACATGAACAGCGTGGACACCGGATGGGTGACCGATGAGGATCCGGCGGAGGTGGCGGCCCGCAAGACGGCAGAACACCGGTTCCATCCGCCGCTCGACATCGTGGACGGCGCCGCCCGCATCGTCGATCCCATCATCTCGGGCATCAATACCGGCGTGCACATCTGGGGGCAGTTCCTGAAGGACTACAAGCCGACGAACTGGTAGTTGGGAAGTGGGGAAGTGGGGAAGTGGGGAAGTTGGCTCACCAGTTCCCAGGTCCCCAAGGTCGCTCTGTGGAGGTTGTGTGATGGTCGCTCTCGTGAGACACCCTTGGTTCACTGCGGCGGTCGTCGGTGCCGTTATCGCGGTTCAGCCGTACGACCCGTTGGTGCTCACTCGCGAGGCGCAGCCCGAGCCTCGCGATCTCGTTGTGCGCGACGATGAGCGGAGGCGAGACATTCCGGTCCTTGTCTATTTGCCGTCCGGCCAGAGTGAGGCCCCTGTCGTGCTGTTCAGTCACGGGCTGGGAGGCGCGCGCACAGGGTCGGCGTTCCTCGGCCGTCATTGGGCCGCGCGGGGATACGTCGCCGTGTTCCTCCAGCACAAGGGAAGCGACGAATCGGTCTGGCAGGACGTGGAGCCGCTTCGGCGCCTGGCGGCGATGCAGCGCGCTGCGAACGCCGAGAACTACCTGTGGCGGGCCCAGGATGTGAAGGCGGTGTTGGATGTACTGACGCGCTGGACTCATGAGGCCGGCCACCCATTGCGCGGCCGGTTGGACATGGCGCGCGTCGGGATGTCGGGCCATTCGTTTGGTGGGGTCACCACTCAGGCAGTGAGCGGACAGACGAGCAACCTTCCGTCGCTCCGTTTGACCGATGCTCGAATCAAGGCCGCCATCGTGATGAGCCCCAGTGTTCCTGCTGCCGGCACCCCACAGGCGGCATTCGGGAAGGTCGCAATTCCCTGGTTGCTCATGACCGGCACGCGCGACGAGTCATTGATTGGTGGCGCCACCTTCGAGTCGCGGCTCCAGGTGTTTCCCGCGCTCCCGCCTGGCAACAAGTACGAACTCGTGCTGTTCGACGGTCAGCACTCGGCCTTCACCGACCGCGATCTGCCGGGCGACAAGGTGGAGCGGAACCCGAATCATCACCGCGCGATCATGGCCCTCAGCACGGCCCTCTGGGATGCCTTCCTTCGGCAGGATCCGGCAGCAAGAGTCTGGCTCGAGGGAAACGGAGCGCTCGGTGTGCTGGAGCCGAAGGACCGCTTCAGACGGAAATGAGGAAGTTAGGAACTGGGGAACTGAGGCTGGGGAAGAGGGGAAGTGGGGTGCCCCAGTTCCCCAGTTCCCCTTGGTGTACGATCAAACGCTATGACGAGCTACTCCGGTACTGACTTTGGGCGGGCGTTCCGCACTGTGCGTAAGAACACGATTCAGGTGGCCATGGATATTCCGGCCGGGCAGTGGGGCTTTCGCGCCACGCCGGAATCGATGAGCGTGCACGAGATGCTGGCGCATCTGGCCGCTTCCACCACCTGGCAGCTCAAGCTGCATGGGCAGGACAAAAAGACGTTTGTCACCTTCGAGGATTTTGGCGCCTACATCGGTGCGGCCAAGGCCTTTGAACAGGCGATGGACACGCGCGACGCGGTGCTGCGCGCCCTCGAGGTTGACGGCGAGACGTTTGCCGCGTTCCTCGATGGCCTGAGCGAGTCCGATTTGGCCGAGCGCGTCGGCTTCCCGGCTCCCCTCGATCCGCCGTCCAAAACGCGGTTCGAAATGCTGATGGGCACCAAAGAACACGAGATGCACCATCGCGCCCAGTTGATGGTCTGCCAGCGGTTAGTTGGCGTCGTGCCGCACCTGACGCGTGCGCGCCAGGCGCGGACGGCCGCTCCGGCTCCGGCGCCGAAGAACTGAAGCGCTGCCATGCTGACAGCCGGGATCGTGGGCCTGCCCAACGTGGGCAAGTCCACACTATTTAACGCCGTCACGCGTACTCGGAAGGCCGAGGCCGCCAACTATCCGTTCTGCACCATCGACCCCAACGTGGGAATCGTCACCGTGCCCGATGCGCGGTTGTCCGAGCTGCAGAAAATCGCCAAAACCAATGTGGTGATTCCGGCCGCGATTGAGTTCGTGGATATCGCCGGGCTGGTCAAGGGCGCGAGCACGGGCGAGGGACTGGGTAACAAGTTCCTGACGCACATCCGCGAAGTAGACGCTATCGTGCAGGTGGTGCGGTGCTTTGAAGACGAAGACGTGCACCACGTGTCCGGCACGGTGGACCCGGTCCGCGACATCGAGATCATCAACACCGAGCTGATTCTGGCCGACCTGGAGTCGGTCAGGAAGCGCCGCGAGCGTCTTGCCAAAGACGTGAAGCGCGGCGATAAAGCCGCGGCCGCCGAAGAAGTCGCGCTCGCCAAAGTGGAACCGGTGCTCGACTCCGGGAGGCCCGCGCTGATGGTGGACCTGACGCCGGAGGAGCGGGCGCTGTCGCGCGCCCTGTTCCTGCTCACCGACAAGCCGACGATCTTTGCGTGCAACGTGAAGGAAGGCGACCTCGCCACCGCCGACACCAATCCCTACGTCATCAAGGTTCGGGAATACGTCAAGGCACACCTGGCGTGTGAAGCCGTGGTGATCAGCGCCCAGATCGAGAGCGACCTGGTGGATCTGGAGCCCGACGAAGCCCAGGCGTTCCTCAAGGAACTTGGCGTTGCCGAGAGCGGCCTCGGATCGCTGATTCGCGCCACGTTCCACCTGCTCGGCCTGCGCACCTACTTCACCGCAGGTGAAAAGGAAGTGCGCGCGTGGACGATTCACGCCGGTGACACGGCGCCACAGGCGGCGGGCGTAATCCACTCGGATTTCGAACGAGGTTTCATCAAGGCCGAAACCGTGGCCTACACCGATTTGGTCTCGTGTGGCTCGGTTGCCGCCGCTCGCGACAAGGGCCTGTACCGCATGGAAGGCAAGGAGTACGTCGTGGCCGACGGCGACGTGCTGCTCTTCAAGTTCAACGTGTAGACTGTGCGCATCGTGGCTGCGGGCCTGTTCCTGCTCACCCTTTGCCTTCCTGTGGCGGCCCTGGCGCAGCCGCCGCCTGCACGCCATCTCGTTCTCTCAGACGGCCATCCGCTCGTCGTGTGGTCGCGAGGGCCAACCGCGCCGCGCGCGGTCATCGTGCTGGTGCATGGCCGCACGTGGAGCAGCCGTCCAGACTTCGATCTTCAGGTGCCCGGACTGCAACGGTCTGTGCTGAGTTCACTCGCGGCCCAGGGCATCGCTGCGTACGCTGTTGACCTGCGTGGTTACGGCGAAACTCGACGGGATGCCACCGGGTTTCTCACCCCGCGACGGGCCGCGGCCGACGTGAGCGCGGTGGTGCGGTGGGCCGCTGCGCGCCATCCGTCGCTGCCACCGCCCGCGCTTCTCGGCTGGTCGCAGGGCGGCGCGGTGGCGCATCTGACGGCGCAGACGCCCGGAGTGACGTTGTCTGCGCTGGTCCTCTTCGGGTTCACGATGGACCCGGGGCTGAAATACGCAGCGTTGCCGGTACCTGAGCGTCCGGCCTTCGCCAAGACGACGCCCGAAGACGCGCTCAGCGACTTCATTTCGCCGGCAGTGACTCCCCCGGCTGTAATGAGGGCGTTCGCCGCGCAGGCGGTGGCCGCCGATCCGGTGCGCGTGGACTGGATCCGCGAAGACGAATTCAACGCCCTCGATCCCGCGCGTCTCACGATGCCGACGATGGTGCTGCATGGATCGAGCGATCCGGGCGTGCCTGCCGATGTAACGGCCAGGTTCTTCGCGAAAATCGGGTCCCCCCAGCGGCAATGGACACAGTTGCCTGGTGGTGATCACGCCGCTCAGCTTGAAGACACCCACGCGTCCTTCATCAGTGCTGTCGCAGAATTCATCACGCGCCCGGGCGCGGTGCGGCGCTGAGGGGACAATGATCGAACAATCGCACCACCTCAACCGCCGGATCGTCATCCCTCGCGCGATCGATGAGGTCTTTTCGTTCTTCTCCGAGGCCGGCAACCTCGAGCGTATCACTCCGCCGGAACTCAATTTCCACATCCTGACCCCGCAGCCCGTATTGATGACACAGGGCACCAGGCTTGACTACCGACTGTCGCTTTTCGGCGTCGGGTTCGGCTGGCAGACGCTGATCTCCACGTGGGAACCGCCGCGGCTGTTCATCGATGAACAGGTCAAGGGGCCGTACCGGCAGTGGATTCATACCCACCGGTTCGTGGAAAATGCAGACGGCACCGAGGTCCTTGACCACGTGCAGTACCAGTTGCCCCTATGGCCGATGGGTGAGATCGTGTTGCCCATCGTCCGGCGTCAGGTCAGCCGCATCTTCGACTATCGTGAGCAGGTGATTCGGGAGGTCTTTCGATGACGACACACACAGTCAGCCGTCGCGTCCTGTTGGTTCTTGCCGCATTCGCCGCGGTGGCCGTTTCGCATTCCGCCGCGTCGCAGCGGCCGGCACTGCCCGCTGATCCTGTGGCGACGTTTTCCATCCTCGGCTACGACCCGGAGTCGGGTGAACTCGGCGGCGCGGTGCAGTCACGCGTCTTCTCGGTCGGCAACGGGGTGTTGTGGGCCGAGGCCGGGGTTGGTGCCGCAGCCACACAGGCCATTGTTGACGTCAGTTATGGGCCGCAGGCACTGGAACTGTTGCGCAAGGGGCTCAAGCCCGCCGACATCGTGAAGCAGATTTGGGAGCGCGATCCCGATCCCGGACTGCGCAACCAACCGTGGCCGAAGGCAGGGCGTCAGTTCGCGGTGATTAATCCCGTCGGTGAGACTGCCGTGTTCACCGGGCCGCAGGCCAGTGAATGGGCGGGACACAAACAGGGCATCCTGTGCACGGCGCAGGGCAACATCCTGGCCGGTCCCGCGGTGGTTGAAGGCATGGTGAAGGCGTTCGAGACGACCAAGGGCCGGCTGGCGTTCCGGTTACAGGCCGCGCTCGAAGCTGGTCAGGCCGCCGGTGGCGACACGCGCGGCATGCAATCGGCCGCCATGCTCATCGTCAAGAAAGACGGCGGGCCGTGGCTGCACAACGATGTTGTGTTGCGGCTCCAGGTGGACGACCACACGGAACCAATCACTGAGATGCGACGGATCCTGACGAAGCGCTTCCCGCGCGGATAGCGTGCGCGTGGCTCGCATTTCGTAGCGCGCGCTGGGCCTCAAGCGCGCGGGATATCTGCGGCCTTGAGACCCAGGCCGCGCTACGTACGAAGGCCGGACTCTGGACTCTGGACTCTGGACCGGGATCAGAATCCAACAGACAAGCTGATCCCAAAGGTCCTGGGCCGGCCCATTTCGCCGACGAATCCCGATGGTGCAAGACCAGGGTAGGCAAATGCCGTCGGGATGTAGCGTGTGTCGAAGGCGTTCTTGATGAACGCTTCGATGGCGACCTTTCGAACGCTGACGCCTGCGCGCATATTGACCAGCGAATATGCCTTCTGTCCGGCCGTATTCGCGTCGTCGTACTGGAACGCGCCGTGGCGCACAACTTCGGCCCGGCCAAACACCTGAACGTTCGGGCGCACCGCGCGTGACACGTCGATGCCGGCCGATGCGGTGAAGTCGGGTGTGAACGGGACAAGATTGTCCGACACATCGATGCCGCTGGACAGGCTGCCGTCGGAGAACCGGGCACGGGTGTATCCGAACGCGCCGAACACATCCACGCCTGAGGCCGCTCGAGCAGCCACTTCCACCTCGAGACCGCGGCTGGTGGCCTCGCCTACGTTCGAAATGTAGAACTGCCCCGGCGCGTTGGAGATGGGCAGGTTCAGCTGAAGGTCGGTCCAGTTGATCGAGAACACGGCGGCATTGGTGCGCACGCGGCCGTTGGCCCAGGTCGCCTTGACGCCCCCTTCTGCGTTCCACGTCTGTTCTTCGTCATAGATGTTCGATGACGGCGGCGCAACAGGGTTGAAGCCACCGGCTTTGAAGCCGCGGCTGGCTGAGGCGTAGACCCTGTGGCTGTCGTTGATCCGATAGGTCAGGGCGGCACTGGGTGAGACGTTGGTCCAGGTCTTCTCTGCGTCCAGCGCGGTTCCCGGGGCAATCTCCGGCAACAGGAATGTCCGAAGGTCAGCCGTCTTGCGTTCCCGATCCGCGCGAACGCCCAGTGTGAGGTCTACCCGGTTGTTGAACGTCAGCGTCGAATGTCCAAACGCCGCGAGCCCGAAATCCTCGATGGTGCCCTGGGGAGAATGCTCGGTGACAGGGAACGTGATGAACTGCGAGAGCAGGAACGGAGCGTACGTGTTGACGGCGTCCTGCTCGTAGTTGTGCCTGAAGCCGAAGACGCCGGCCTGCCACGAGAACGTGGCCGAGTCCGACAACCGCACCGGCGAGCCGGTAGAGGACGCCAGACGCAGTTCCTGACTCAATTGCGTGGCTTCTTCCGTGTTGTCGCGCGTGATGAACGGCAGCGGCGAATAGTCGAGGTCAGTCACATCCTGGGTCTTCCAGCGAACCACGCCGGTGGTGCTGGTGAGACTCACGCGCGAGCCTTCGCGGCGGGCATGCAGCGTGCCCGACATGATGTCGCGGTCCTGACGGCCTTCGAAGTCCCGTGCCACCGTGAATGGGTTGGCGCGCAGGCCGTCCAGGTCCGACAGTCCATAGTCACCGTCGCGTGAGCGTTCTCCACTGACAATCACGCGCGTTTCCCACTGCGCCGAGGGCGTCCACAGCAGTTGAGCCTTGCCGAACGACGCCGACCGGTCATCCACCGTCCGACCCGTGACCTGGTTTGTCGTAAAGCCGTCACGTGCACCATGACCAAACGCCACAGCAAGTCCCACCGTGGCTGCGAGGGGGCCGGACACAGAAGCCCGGACGTCGCGCGAGTTGAAGTTGCCCAGCGGCGCGATCACTCGCCCAGTCCATGCCGAGAGTGACGGTCGCGCCGACAACACGTTGACCAGGCCACCGAGCGTGTTGCGTCCGTACAGCGCGCTCTGGGGCCCGCGGACAAATTCAATCTGGTCCACGTCAAGCAGTTCCACGCTCGACGCATTGGCGTTGAGCTGCGGCACGCCATCAAGGAACGTGGTGACCGCCGGGTTCGCCGGGCTGGATCCCACGCCGCGGAACCGCGCGTTGCTCAGCTTGCGCGCCGTGAATTCGGTGAAGATGACGTTGGGGGCCTGCACGGCTGCGTCAGACACGATCATCACGCCCGCGCGCTGCAGCATCTCGGCCGTGATCGCAGTCAGGCTGATCGGCAGGGTCTGAGCCTTCGCCGGCTCTTTCTGAGCCAGGACATTGACGTCAGGGAGCACGACGGCTGGCGGCGCCTGGGGCGCCTGAGCTTCAGGGGCCGGGCTCACAACGCTCAGAGCAATGCCCAGGGTGGTGACGAACGTCTGAAAAAGCATTCGTCGATTATAATTCGCGCCATGCGAACAGCACAGTGGATCTTGTCTGTGGTCATGGCTGCCACATCGGTGACCGCTTACGCACAGCGGCCGACTGTCGGCAACGCCATTCGACAGTTCGTAACTGTGGATGCCGCCGTCGTCGCGCTGACGCATGCGCGAGTCATTGATGGGACGGGCGGCGCGGTTCGCAGTGATCAAACCGTCATCCTGCGTGACGGCCTGATTGCGGCCATGGGACCAACTGCAAGCACGGCGGTGCCCGAAGGGGCTCGTGTGCTGGACCTGACGGGCAAAACGCTCATGCCAGGCATGGTCATGGTGCATGAGCACTTGTATTACCCGACCGGCCCCGGCGTGTACGGACAGCTCGGCGAAAGTTTCGTGCGTCTGTATCTGGCTGGCGGCGTGACGACGATCCGTACGGGCGGCAATGTGAACGGCTTCATGGACATCAACATGAAGAAGCTCATCGATGCGGGCAGCAAGGCCGGTCCGGCCATCGACGCGACGGCGCCGTACCTGAATGGCCCGAACACCTTCATCCAGATGCGCGCGCTCACGGGACCAGACGACGCGCGGCGGCAGGTGAACTATTGGGCAGATGAAGGCGCCACGTCGTTCAAGGCGTACATGCAGATCTCGCGCGCCGACCTCGGCGCGGCGATTGACGAAGCCCACACGCGCGGCATCAAAGTGACCGGCCATTTATGTTCGGTTACCTATGCCGAGGCGGCCGACCTGGGCATCGACAACCTCGAGCACGGGTTCCTTGCGGCCACAGACTTCGTGCCCACGAAGCTTCCTGATGTGTGTCCGGGTCAGGGGACCGGGCAGCAGACCATCGCAGCCCTCGACGAAAACGGCGAACCCTTCAAGGCGCTCGTCCGCAAGCTCATCGACAAGAAGGTCACGCTGACCACGACGCCAACGGTGTTTGAGACATTCACACCGGGGCGGCCGCTTCCGCCGGGGCTCGAGGTGCTGGTGGCGCCGCTGAGGGAGCAGTTCGAACAGGGCTATGCGCGGACGGCGAAGAATACCGAATCGATCTATGCGCGTCTCTTTCCGAAGGCCCTGAAACTTGATGTGGCCTTCGCGCGCGCCGGTGGGACTCTGATCGCAGGCACCGACCCCACGGGTGGCGGCGGTGTGGTGCCGGGCTTCTCGAATCAGCGTACGGTCGAGCTTCTGGTTGAAGCCGGGTTCACGCCCGTCGAGGCCATTCGCATCGTGACGCTGAACGGCGCGGAGTATCTGGGCCGGGGCAGGACGGTGGGGTCGATCGCGGTCGGCAAACAGGCCGACCTCATGGTCATTGCCGGCGACCCGTCAGCCACGATCGGCGATGTCAGGAACGTGGAACTGGTCTTCAGGCAGGGTATTGGTTTCGATAGCGCGAGACTGATTGCATCAGTGTCGGGCCGTGTTGGCATTTGGTAGAGCACAGACATGAACAGCAGATTCACCTGGATGAACGGCGAGATGATCGCCACTGAACACGCGACCGTGCCCTTTCTGACGGCCGGTCTGCATTACGGCGTCGCCATCTTTGAGGGAATTCGCGCATACAGGACCCCGCGTGGCCTCGGCGTCTTCCGCCTGCGCGAACACATGAAGCGCTTTGAGGATTCGTCGCGCATCGCCGGCTTTCTCGACCTGCCGCATTCCATCGACGAGATGATGGACGCCGTGTGCGCCACGGTGCGCGCCAACGGATACGGCGATTGCTACATCAGGCCCCTGCTCTGGCTCGCCGAGGGCGGATGGCAGTTGACGATCGACTCGGGCAGGGCTCACGTCGCAGTCACGGTCTGGGAGCAGTCGGTGTATGGCGGGAAGAGCACGGTGGCCGAGGGGCTCAAGGCGTGTGTCTCGAGTTTCACGCGCCACCATCCGAACGCGATGATGACCAAGGCCAAGGTCAGCGGCAACTATGTGAATTCGATCCTGGCCAAGACCGATGCGCAGCGAAACGGCTTCGACGAGGCGATCATGCTGGATCCGCAGGGCTACGTGGCCGAATGCACGGGCGCGAACCTGTTTGCCGTGCGCAACGGACGCTTGGTGACACCACCCGCCGACGCAATCCTCGAGGGCATCACACGCGACACCGTCGTGGCGCTCGCGCAGGACCTGGGCATTCCCGTGCAGGAGTCGCAACTCAGCCGCGATCACCTCTATGTGGTGGACGAAGTGTTTGTGTGCGGGACGGCCGCCGAGGTCGTTGGCATCACGAGCGTGGATCGCCGACCTGTGGGCGCCGGCGCCCCGGGCCCCATCACCTGCGCCATCCGTGAGGCGTATCTGTCGGCGGTTCGCGGAGGCCACGCGCGGTCGGAAGGGTGGATTACGCTCACGTAAGATCAAGTCGGGGTCCGGGGGTCCCGGGGCCCGGAGTCGGTGGTGCCTGCTTCGCAGGGGCTTCCTTTGAGGAAGTCCGGCGCAGCCGCTCCACCGACCCCGGGACCCCCGGACCCCGACACTCTTCTTACTGCCCCCCGCGCCCGCCTCGGCCTGCGCCGGCGGGCGCCATGGCTTTGCGCGGCAGCAGTTCGTCGCGGTTTGCCGTCAGGAATGCGAACGCGGCGGCGATCGTCGCGTTGCGCCGCATGTCCTCGGGCTGCAGTCGCTCGTAGCTGTCCATGTTGTAGTGATGCGTCACGGTGTTGTACTCGACCGAATCCTGGATGAACTGGAAGCCCGGCAGGCCGACGCCATCAAACGACTGGTGATCGGTGCCCCCGGTGTTGCCCGGGTTCAGGTGGGTGGTGCCCAGATCGCGCAATGGCTCCATCCATGCGCGGAAGATCGGACCGACCGCCCCATTACCCTGTTGGTACACGCCGCGAATGGCTCCGGTGCCGTTGTCGATGTTGAAGTAGCCCGCAAACTTCGCGTGCGCAGGCGTCGTCACCAGCGGACCCACAGGGCCGCCGCGACCGCCGCGGCCCGGCGCTGCGGGCGCTGCACCGGCTGGAGCCGGTGGTGGGGCTCCGCGCCCGGCAAAGTGCTTCGACACGTAGTCGCGTGAGCCGATCAGGCCCTGCTCTTCGCCATTCCACAGTCCGAGTCGCACCGTCCGGCGCAGGCGTACGCCAGACGCCTTCAGGATGCGCATCGCTTCCATCATGGCGGCCGACCCGGCGGCGTTGTCCGTGGCGCCGGTGGACGAATGCCACGAGTCGAAGTGCGCGCCCAGCATCACGATCTCGTCCGCCTTGTCCGTGCCCGGAATTTCGGCCACCACGTTGAACATGGTCGGGTTCGGGGTGTAGGTGTTCTTGATGTCGGCCTCGATCGTGACCGGCAGGTTCTTCTGCAGCATCCGCGCCACGCGTCCGTAGTGTTCGGCCGCGACGACAATGGACGGCAGCGTGGCGGCGGGGTCGGCGGTGGCGCTGCCGCCGATGGTGAAGAGGCCATGGCCGCGCGCATTGGTGGTCAGCACGGCGGCGACGCCTTCCTTCAGGAAGAAGTCATTGCGGTTGAAGGGCGCAGCGCCTGGAGTGCCTGGGCCGCCGGCACGTCCGCCTGCGGCGCCGCGGCCGGCGGCGCCCGGTGCGGCCAGACCCAGTTCGGCCACGCGCGGCGCGTTCTCCATCGCGTCCAGTTGCTCGGTGGTGTAGCGCTGCGCCTGTGGCGTCCAGTATGCCGCTACGTCGGGCGGCGCCTGCGTCAGCACGAACTTGCCCTTGAGGGTGCCCGCCAGCTTCATGATGTCCGCGCCGTCCGTGGTCGTGATGAGCACCGCTTCGCCGCGAATGGGGCCGTTCGTGCCTGGCGTCCAGGCCGACGACATCGCCGTCATGGGGAAGGCTTGCGGCGATACGGCGGCGAGATAGAACTTTTCGTTGGTCCACCCGCGCGGGAAACGCGTCTGGTCCACCCACGGTTCGAGGGCCACGTTCTGGAGGCCCCACTTCTTCATCTCGGCAACGGCCCACTCACCGGCCCGCTGAATGTTGGCCGAGCCGCTCAGGCGCGGACCATGAACGTCAGTGAGCCAGCTCGCCAGGTCCATCACCTGCGAGTTCTGCATGCCCTCCGTCTTGATCTTCGCGAGGCCGTCGTAATCGATGACCTCGTTGGCCGCTCGCAGCGGCAGTGCGACCACCGCCGCAAAGACTACGGTGGCGAGTCCCATCGTCAATAAGTGCGTCTTCCTCATGATGTGATGTCCTTTCGGGGCGTCCGGATCCGGTCCAATGATACGGTCCGCCGGGCTTTTCGCGCTACGGATCGGGCACCGGGGGATGGTAAGGTAATCAGCGATGAAAGCAGGGTGGCTGCTGCCCATATTGGTTTACGCGTCGCTGGCTGCCTCCTGCGGCCGTGGCGGCGCGGATCCATCCGGACGCCAGGACGTGGTGCTGGCCCGCGACGTGGACATCATTGAGGCCACGGTGCCTCGCAATGCCACGCTGCAGGGCGTACTCAGGAGCCACCAGGCGTCCAGCGATCTTGCCGATTCCATTGTCGGCGCTGTGCGGTCGCAGTTTGACCCCCGACGGCTCAAGGCCAACCAGCCCTACCACCTCGTGACCTCGCTCGACGGTCTCTTCCGGGAGTTCCGTTACACGATGGACGCCGACCGGTTCCTGCGGGTGGCCCTGAAGGTGGGCAGTTCGCTGGCCGCGCCGCAGTTCGATGTGGAAGTGGTGGCCTATCCGAAAGAGGTCATCATCGACGCCGTCACCGTAGAGATCACCAAAGAGCGCCCGTCCTTGTGGGCCGCGCTCGAAGATCGCGGAGAGAACATCCAACTCGCCTTGCTCCTGGCGGATGCGTTTTCGGGCGACGTGGACTTCAACTCCGACCTGCAGCCCGGCGACCGCTTTGAAGTGCTCTTCGGCCGGGTCCTGCGCGACGGCAAGTTCACCGGGTACGAAGAAGTCTCGGCCGCCACACTCAACAACGACGGCCGCGTGCTGACCGCGATCAGGCATCTTGGACCCGATGGCCGCCAGGCGTGGTACGACGCGCAAGGGCGGTCGCTCCGGCGCCAGTTCCTCAAGTCGCCGCTCGGCTTCGAGCCGCGCGTCACGTCGAGTTTTTCCTATCGCCGCCTGCACCCCGTGCTCAACACCTACCGCGCGCACCGAGGCGTGGACTACAGCGCGGGGTATGGCACTCCGGTGGTGGCGGTGTCGGCCGGTACGGTGATCGCGGCCGGCTGGGCCGGTGGCGCCGGTCGCCGCGTCTCCATTCGTCATGCGAGCGGCTACGTCAGCAACTACTTCCACCTGTCTACGATCTCGGCCGGCATCAGTCCAGGTGCGCGCGTCGATCAGGGCCGCACGATTGGCCGTGTCGGCAACAGCGGTACGGTGACGGCCACGCATCTGCACTACGAACTGATCAAGAACGGCACACACGTCAATCCGGTCGCCGAGCACCGCAACATGCCTCCTGGCGTGCCGATTCCGGCCGGCGCGATGCCGCAGTTCACGACCGAGCGTGATCGCTTGCTCGGCACGCTCCGCACCACCCTCCTTGCCTCTGACGTCACGCCGACGTCGCGAGGTCAGTAGCCGCCATGGCTCAGCTCACCCCATTCCGGGCACTGCGCCCGGCGCCTCCGGTTGCGTCCCGCGTCGCGTCCGTCCCATACGACGTGGTGAACACCGCTGAAGCGCGCGCCATGGCGGCAGGCGAACCGCTCAGTTTCCTTCGCGTGACCCGTTCCGAAATCGATCTGCCCGACACCGTGTCGCCTTATGACGACGCGGTGTATGCCCGTGCGGCGGCCAACCTGCGTGACCTGTGCCGCGCGGCACCGCTTGTGGTGGACGTGGAGCCCACGCTGTATTTTTACCGGCAGCAGATGGGCGCACACGTGCAAACTGGGCTGGCCGGGTGTTTCTCGGTGGACGAATATGAACGCGACCTGGTCAAGAAACACGAAAAGACGCGGCCCGACAAGGAAGACGATCGGACCCGGCACATCATCGAGGTCGGGGCGCAGACCGGCGTGGTCTTTCTCACGTATCGCGCGTCGGCGGCGGTGGATGCCATTGCTGCGTGTGCCTGCACCGGCGTGCCCCTCTACGACTTCACCGCAGCCGATGACATCCGCCACACCGTGTGGCCAGTCTCGTCGTCCGACGTCGGGGTGCTCGTGGACGCGTTTGTCGCGATCCCCGAGCTGTACATCGCCGACGGGCATCATCGCGCCGCGAGCGCGGCTCGTGCACGCGCCGCGATGCGCGAGCGGGGCGTGCCGACGCCTGAGGCGGATGTGTTTGTCGGCGTCGCGTTTCCAGACTCGCAGCTTCAGATCCTGCCGTATCACCGCGTGGTGAAGGACCTCAATGGCCACACGCCGGCCTCGCTGCTTGACGCGCTGCATTCACGGTTCGCGGTGACCGCCGGTTCGGCGGAACCGACCCAGCCAGGCCACGTTTCGATGTTCATTGACGGCCGGTGGTTTTCGATTCACCTTCCGGAATCACCGGCCGGCACCGCCAGGGCAGATGCGCTGGACGTGTCAGTGTTGCAGCGCGAGATACTCGGGCCGGTGCTGGGCATCGGCGACCCCCGCACTGACAAACGTATCGATTTCGTGGGAGGCGCCCGCGGACCGGCCACGCTCGAAGCCATGGTCACATCGGGCCAGGCCGGCGTCGCGTTCGCACTGTTCCCTGTGACGGTGGGCGATCTCCTGGCGATTTCCGACGCGGGCGGCATCATGCCGCCCAAGTCCACGTGGTTTGAACCCAAGCTGAGGGACGGCCTGCTGGTGCACCAGATATGAGCATTCATCGCGTCTTTAATTTTTCATCCGGCCCCGCAGTGCTACCGCTTCCAGTACTCGAAGAAGCCCAGCGCGACCTCGTGGCGTTGCCCGGCGTCGGCATGTCGGTGCTGGAGATCAGCCACCGCTCGAAGCCGTTCGACGAGATCCTGCACGGCGCCCTGTCGGACCTGCGCGCGATTGCAGGAGTGTCGGACGACCACGAGATTCTGTTTCTTCAGGGCGGTGCCAGCCTGCAGTTCTCAATGGTCCCCATGAACCTGCTGACGCCAGGCACCACCGCCGACTACATCGTCACCGGCGACTGGGGCAAGAAGGCGCTGAAGGAAGCGAAGAAGGTGGGCGCCACAACGGTCGCGGCTTCCACCGAAGAAGGTAACTTCGCTCGAATTCCCGCGCAATCCGAACTGCGGCTCACGCCGGGTTCGGCGTACGTCCACATGACGTCGAACAACACGATTCACGGCACGCAGTGGCATCACCTCCCAGAGGTGAATGGCGTGCCGCTCGTGAGCGACATGTCTTCCGACATCCTGTCGCGGCCGATTGACGTCTCGAAGTATGGTCTCATCTACGCGGGCGCACAGAAGAACCTGGGGCCTTCAGGCGTCACGGTGGTCATCATCCGCAAGGATCTGCTGGCGCGATCCGCGGACGTTCTGCCGACGATGCTGAACTACCGCGTGCAGGCCGAGAATGGGTCGCGCTACAACACGCCGCCGGCGTTTGGGATCTACATCCTGCGTTTGGTGCTCTCGTGGCTCAAGGGGCTTGGTGGTGTGGCGGCGATCGAGACGATCAATGAGCGCAAGGCTGCAGCGCTGTATGCGGAACTCGATCGCACGGCGTTCTGGAAGCCCCACGCGCATGTGGACGCGCGGTCGCGCATGAACGTGACGTTCAGATTGGCGTCCGAGGCGCTTGAGCAGCAGTTTGCCAACGAGGCCACGGCGGCCGGGCTCGACGGATTGAAGGGCCATCGATCCGTTGGTGGTCTGCGGGCCTCGGTCTACAATGCGTTCCCCGAAGAAGGCATCACCGCTCTCGTCCAGTTCATGCAGGAATTTGAACGGAGGAATGGATGAGTGTTGCGCTCCTGGCCCTGCTGCTGATGCAGACGGCGCAGGCCGCGGCGCCACCGGCCCAGGCCACTCAGCCACCGCAGACGCCTCCCGCCGTTTCCGCATCGGTTCTGGTTTTGGGTGATGCGGCGAAGCGCGATCCGGCCACTGGCGCCCTGGCATTCCCGCGGAAATTCCTGGACGGGGCGCCGGCCCTCACCACCGACGAAGCATTGCGCGTCGTTGCGGGCCTCTCGCTGTTTCGACGGTCGTCTTCCCGAACGGCGAACCCGACAACCCATGGCGTGACGATGCGCGGCTTGTCGGCGTCTGGCGCCAGCCGTGGCGTGGTGGTGCTCGATGGCATGCCGCTTAACGACGGATTCGGGGGCTGGGTGACCTGGACGCGTGTGCCTTCAGGCGCGCTTGAGGGTGTGGAGGTGATTCCAGGTGCGGCCGGCGACCTGTTCGGGTCGGACGCGTTGGGTGGCGTCATTCGGCTGCGCTCGACCGAGCCGAGGCGCGAGGGCCCGATGGTGAGCTTTGGCGGCGGCAGCCGCGAGACGTGGACTGGCGATGTGTCGGGTGGCGTCACAAAGGGCCGCGCCGGATTGTGGATGGCGGCGTCGTGGGTGGACACGGCCGGCGAGATTCCGCTCGAGGAAGCGTCGCGAGGCGCGGTGGACCGACCGGCGTCGGCACACTGGTGGAACGCGTTTGGCCGGGCCGACGTGACCGATGGTCCGCGTCGTTGGACGGTGACCGGCATCAGCGGCCGCGACCGCCGCGGCAACGGCACGGCGCTCCAGTACAACCGCAACAGCGGCAGCACGGTGGCGGCAGCCGTGCAGTCAGTGGGAACCGGCAGCACATGGGCCGCGCGCGTGGCCGTCAGTCCGAACAGCCTTGAGCAGACGTTTTCCGCCGTGGCCACTGGACGAGCGTCCGAGGCGCTGACGTCAACGCAGTTCATTGACGTCACCACAACACGGGCGGTGGTGGAGTACGGGCGGTCGATTCCGAAGGGGTTCCTGATGCTGCGCGGCGCGGCGACGCGCGCGACCGCCGATTTTGATGAAGTCCGCCCCACCGCGACCACCACGATGGACGTGCGTGACGACAGCGAGTCGCTCTCGGCCCAGGTGGGCGTGTCGCCTCGCGCGGAACTGACGCTTGGTGCCGGTGTGCGGCACGAGTGGCGCGCTGCCCCCACACCGGGTGACGAGCGCGACACCGCTCTGGTTGGCCGGCTGACGGCGGCCTGGAGGATCAACCCTTCCATGGTGGCGCGCGCGACGGCCGCGACGAGTCATCGGTGGCCGACGCTCAATGAGCTGGTGCGGGGCTTCAGAGTCGGCAGCACGAACACGCTGCCGAACGCCAACCTGAAGCCCGAGCGCGCCCGGGCGCTCGATGCCGGACTGACGGTCAGCCGGTCGCGTGCAACGTTCGGCGTGGCGGCGTTCTACACGACGGTTGAGGACGCCATCGCCAATGTCACGTTGCCGTCGGTAACTGGAATCGTGCGTGAACGGCGCAACGCGGGTGAGGCGCACGTGAGAGGCCTTGAGGCCGACGCGGACGTGCGCCCGTGGGCGTGGGTGCAGGTGCGGGCTTCCCTCTCGGCGACCGACGCGACGTTCCGGCAGTCTGCGGAACCCGCGCTCGATGGCAATCAGTTGCCGCAGGTGCCGACAATCAGCGGCACCTTGTCTGTGGATGCGGAGCACCCCGGCCGGGGCCGTGTGGGTGTGGTCATTCGTTCAGTAGGCGCGCAGTTTGACGACGACCGGAATGTGTTCAAGCTCGCCGCTGCCACTCAGGTGGACATGCGGGTGTCGGCGCAGGTGCGACACCTTGAGTTCGCGTTGGTCGTCGAGAACCTGCTCGACGCGCGCGTGGAAGTGGGACGGACGCCGCTTGTGACACTTGCGCCGAGCCGCGCGGCCCGCGTGAGTGCGATCTGGATCGTTGGCGGACGTCGGTAGTTGCTCGAAACACTCCGGTCTTTAGCCCGTGCCGCAACTGCCCTGGCGGGCTCACGACCCACGTCAACTGCAGCCCGGTAGGGTTAGCCGCAGCGAACACAGCGAGGGAAGAATGCAGGACAACGCATCAACAACGAGCGCAGCCAATCGACTTACGCGAAACCTTCTTCGTTGTGGTGTCGCGGCAGGGCCCTTCTACGTCATCATCGGCTTCGCCCAAGTCTTGACGCGGGAAGGCTTCGACGCGCGGCGTCATGCCCTGAGCTTGCTGAGCAACGGCGACCTTGGTTGGATTCAGATTCTCAATTTCCTGGCGAGTGGCTTCCTGGTCATCGCCGGCGCACTGGGTCTCCGCACGGTGCTGAGAGGGAGCCGAGGCGGAACGTGGGCGCCCCTCCTGCTCGGTGGGTACGGGGTCGGTCTGATCGGCGCCGGCGTGTTCGTCGCTGATCCCGGGTTGGGCTTCCCGCCCGGTGCAGCACTGGAGTCGACTGGCATGAGCCGTAGCGGACTTCTGCACTTCGTCTTCGGTGGACTCGGCTTCTACGCCCTCATTGGGGCGTCCTTCGTATTTGCCCGTCGCTTCAAAAGTCTGAAGCAGACGCCGTGGAGCGTTTATTCGCTGATCACCGGACTCGGCTTTCTGGTCAGCTTTGCAGCGATTGCGTCGGGCTCCTCGTCACCAGCGACCATTCTTGCGTTCTACGCCGCTGTATCCTGGGTGTGGGCTTGGCATAGCGCTGTGTACCTGAAGGTCATGCATGGCGTGCCCGGCTTGGCGCCAGGGACCTTGTGAGCGGGCTTTTGACTCGCCCCTCGAGCCGACTGCGCTACTCCGTCTTCGCCGACGTTCCCCGACCGCCACGCCGGCGTCCACGACGGCGGCGCTTGCGGCGTCCGGTACCGGGCCCGGCCGCGTCGTCGCTCTCGGGACCAGGCGCCGACGCGACGCTTCGTAGCGCCATCCACGCCGCGAGCTCGTCGGGCGCATCGGTGAAGATCTCGAGCCAGAGCAGCGCATCACGGAACGCGGGACGCCCGGGAAGACTGCGCGTCAGCCGCGCCGAAGGCTCCGGGTCCAGCATGCGCGGCACCAGGCTCACAATTTGCCCCAGCCGATCGATGTCGCGACGTGCGATCGGCAACATGCCGAAGTTGACACGGGTGTCGGTGGCTCCGGGCGCCTTGCGGCTCATGAGCCCGGCCGGTACCAGCAGCGCGCCCACCAGAATCGCGTTGGTCAGTTCCGGTGGCGGCGCATCGAAGCGGCGCCGGTAGGCATCCAGACGCGCCAGCGAGTCCCACACATCGTCTGACGGATTCCGCAACTCGGGTGTCATCAACTCAAGCAACCCGAGATTGTCGAGCGTGCGAAAACTGGCCTCGGCGTATCCCGAGCGCAGAATCTTGTAGTACTCCTCAAGCAGTCGGGGCGCCGCGGCCTTGCCGATGAGCGGCTTGAGGGTGGCGATGGCCTTGAGCACCAGCTCGTCGAGTGTGAATCCGAGCCGCGAGCTGAATACCGCCGCGCGCAGCATGCGCACCGGGTCCTCAACAAAGCGCACCATCGGATTGCCTATCGATCGAATGACCCTCCGCTCGAGGTCTCCAAGGCCGCCAACGTAATCAATGATCGAATACGTCGCGATGTCGTAGACCAGCGCGTTGACTGTGAAATCGCGCCGGAACGCGTCCTCTTCGGGCGTGCCAAACGTGTTGTCGCGACGGATGATCCCGTCCTGGTCATCGCGTCCGGGGGCTTCGGGTGACGACGCCACCACCACCGGCGGGTCGTCAACCTCAGTGGCCTCATCGGGCAGCGGGTCGGGCACGTTGCGCCGGAACGTGGCCACTTCAATCGTCTTCTGCCCGAACTTCACGTGCGCCAGGCGGAACCGGCGTCCGATGATCCAGCAGTTCCTGAACAGCTTCTTGATCTGGTACGGATGCGCGTTGGTGGCGATGTCGAAGTCTTTCGGCCGCCGGCCCAGCAGCAGGTCGCGCACGCCGCCGCCCACAAGGTAGGCGTCGAAGTGACTTTGCTGGAGGCGATAGAGCACCTTGAGCGCGTCGGGATCAATGTCGCGCCGCGAAATCGTGTGCTCGGCGCGGGAAATGATGACGGGCTCAACCACGAGTTGGAATTATACGGGCCACCCCAGAGTCTTTCCGGGCGACCAGCGGCCTAAGTGCGATATAAGTTCTTTATATTCAGCTAGTTATGACCACAAACAAATAACCGGTGGCCCTCAGCAAATCCCGAAATTCCTAAGGTTTTGCCGCATTCCAATTCGGGCCCGATCCCACGTCCACAGTCAGCGGCACCGACAGGGGAAAGGCGTTCTGCATCGTTTCGCGCACCAGGTCTGTGATCGCCGGCACGTCACTGACGGGCGCTTCGAACAACAGTTCGTCGTGCACCGTCAGGATCATGCGGCTCGGGAGCGCGGCGGATGAGTTGTGCTGAATGAGCGCGGCGGCCACGTCGATCATCGCCTGCTTGAGGATGTCGGCGGCGGTGCCCTGGATGGGCATGTTCACCGTTTCACGTTCGGCCGCGGCGCGAATCTGGCCGTTGCGGCTCGTCAACTCCGGCATCAGCCGCTGGCGGCCAGAGATGGTGCGCACGACCCCAGAGACGCGTGCGTCCTCCAGCGTCTTGTCGATGTACGCGCGCACTCCGGGGAAACCCGCGAAGTATGCGTCGATGAACTCCTGCGCGGCCTGTTGCGGCACGCCGATGTCCTTCGCCAGCGTGAACGCCGTCTTGCCATAGAGCAGCGCGTAGTTGATGATCTTCGCGCGGCGTCGCAGTTCGTGTGGATCGAGTCCGCTGTTCTGCCCGAACACACGCTCGGCCGTTCGGTCGTGAATGTCCTCGTCGTCTTTGAAGGCCTGCACCAGGGCGGCGTCGCCTGACAGATGGGCGAGCACGCGCAGTTCAATCTGGGAGTAGTCGGCTGAAATCAGCTCGAATCCAGGCTCCGCCACAAACGCCGCGCGAATCTCGCGGCCGGCTGCGGTTCGCACAGGAATATTCTGCAGCCCTGGGTCGCTGCTGCTGAGTCGGCCCGTGGCCGCCACCGCCTGATTAAACGTGGTGTGCACCCGGCCCGTCACCGCGTTCACCATTTGCGGCAGCGCATCCACGTACCCGCCTTTGAGCTTCTGCACGCTCCGCCACTTGAGCACCAGTCCCGGCAGCTCGTGCGTCTGCGCCAACTCCTCAAGCACGTCAACCGCCGTCGACATGGTCTTTGTCTTGCCGGTCTTCTTCGACGATGGCAGTTGCAGGCGATCAAAGAGCACTTCGCCCAGTTGCTTCGGGGAGTTGATGTTGAACTCCATGCCGGCCAGCTCGAAGATGCGCGCGCTCAGGGTATCGAGTTCCGTCTGCATCGACGCCGACAGCCGCGCCAGCGCAGCCACGTCGAGCCTGACGCCGGCGCGTTCGATGTCGGCCAGGATCGGAATGAGCGGCCGCTCCATGTCGCGATAGATCCCGTCGAGCGCGGACTTCTTCAAGTCGTCGCGCAGGCCGTCGGCCATCCGCAGGGGCAGATCCGCGCGTTCGCCAGCGAAGTTCAGTACGGCGGCGGCAGGCACGGCGTCCTCGGTCACGCTCTTCGCGCCACGCCCTGTCACGTCTTGAGACGTGACGGCGCGGTACCCGGTGCGCGCAAGGGCCAGTTCCTCGATGCTGTGGCTGGACCCCGTGGCGTCCACCAGATAGCTGGCCACCATCGTGTCCAGGTCCAAGCCCGCAAGCGGCAGCCCGACGCGCGCACACAGGACTGAAATGGTCTTCAGGTCGTGCCCGATCTTCGCAATCGTGGTGTCGGCGAACGTCGCGCCCAGCCGCGCAACCACGTCTGCCGCGCGCAAGTTGGGTGTTTCGGTCAGCCCCACGTGATTCAGCGGGATGTACCGTGCTCGGCCTGGGACGGTCGCCAGCGCCAGTCCCACAAGCGTGGCCTGTATCGACGACGCGCTGGTGGCGACCACGCCGATCGAGACGTGACCGGCCGCCCGAATCTCAGCAGCGATCGCGTCGAGTTCGTCGGGCGTCTGCACAATCGTGTAGTCGAGTGTGGATGTGGCCGCCGTCGGAGCATAGTCAGCCGTCATCGTACGGAACCCCAGCGCCGAGAACAGTGCGTAACACCGTGCAGTGTCTGGGCCGCGATACCGCAGCGCTTCAGCGTCAAACTCGACCGGCACGTCCGTCCGAATCGTTGCCAGCACCCGGCTGGCGCGCGCGTCACCGGCGTGTTGTGTCAACGCTTCGCGATAGCGCTTCTGCGGCAGCCCGGCAGCCGCCTCGAGCAGGGCGTCCAGCGTGCCGTGCGTGCCAATCAATTCCTTCGCGCCCTTTTCCCCGATCCCCGGCACGCCCTTGATGTTGTCCACGCTGTCGCCCATCAGCGCCAGGATGTCCACCACCTGGTCGGGCCGTACTCCAAACTTCGCGACCACCCCCTCGGCGTCGTACCAGGTACCCTCGTCTTTCGGGTTGTAGATGCGCAGGCCATCGGTCACGAGTTGGAAGAAATCTTTGTCGGCGGTGACGATGGCCACTTCGAAGCCTGCCGCATGGGCCTTCACTGCCAGCGTCCCGATCACGTCGTCAGCCTCGAAGCCTTCGGAGGTCAGGTTCGGAACGCCCATCGCCTCACACGCGTCATGCACAAACGGCACCTGTTCGACGAGGTCGGATGGCATGGGCGTACGGTTGGCCTTGTAGTCGGCCAGCAGGTCGTCGCGAAAGGTGCGGCCCGGCAGGTCAAATGAGGCCACGAGGTAGTCGGGATGGTGGTCGGCAATGAGCTTGCGCAGCATGTTCACGAAGCCGTAGATTGCGTTCGTGGACTTGCCGTCGGGCCCGGTCAGGCTCCTGATCGCGTGGTAGGCGCGATACATCTGCGAGTTGCCGTCAATCAAAAAGAGGCGCGGCATGAAGGTCCGAAGAATGTATATCATTCGTGCTGTGCGTGTTCGCGTCGCGAAGCCGTCCCTCCTGCTGGCCAGTCTTGCCGTGGTGGCCCTGCTGGCGGCGTCGTGCACCAATCCACTCTCCCGGCAGTACGAATACGACGAGCAGACCTATCTCGGGATTGATGGGTCAGCCACGATTGTGATTTCCGCGTCGGTGCCGGCGCTGGTGGCGTTGCGCAACCTTCCGCTCGATCCCGACTCGTCGTCTCGGTTCAACAGTGAGGATGTCCGGCGCGTGTTTGAGGCTGCCGGGTGCGAGGTCGCCCGCGTCGGCCGCCCGTGGCGCCGCAGCGGAAGACGGTTCGTGCAGGTGCGGATGGAGTTGGCCGATGTGCGAAAGGCGTCTGCCTGTGGAGCGCTCGCATGGTCGGCGTATGGGTTCGAGGTGACGCCGGAGCAGATTCGCTACACGCAGACGGTCGGCGCAGCCACAGGGAAACCGCCGGCCGGGCAGAACTGGAACGGGAGCGAACTGGTGGCGTTCAAGCTCCACCTGGCGAGCCGCGTGACGTGGCACAACGTGCGGCGGCTTGAAGACGGCTCGGAAGGCGAACTCGAGCGCGGCAACATCCTCACGTGGGAGCAACGCCTGAGCGATCGGCTGATCGGCACGCCTGTCGTCATGGAGGCAAGGACAGAAACAGAGTCCATCCTCTATCGCACGGTGTCGCTGTTTGCCGGCGCGTTTGCTGCTGCTGTGGTCCTGCTCATCCTGCTGATTTGGTTTACCATTCGCCGTGGACGCGCGCGGCTGAAAACATTCACCACGTAACCGGAAAGCCAACCAGGCCTATACTGCGCGGCATGCGACGACTGCTGCCGATCGTGCTCCTGCTCCCGGTCCTCACCACGGCCCAGACACCGGCTGTCGACCTTGTCTTGCGCGGTGGCCGCATCATCGACGGCACCGGCGCTCCCTGGTACACCGCCGACATCGCCATCAAGGGCGACACCATCGTTCGCATCGCGCCATCCATAACCGACACGGCGGGTCGTGTGGTGGACGTGACCGGGATGGTCGTGGCCCCGGGCTTCATCGATATTCACACGCATGCGCGCCGGGGCATCTTTGAGCTGCCCACCGCCGACAACTACGTGCGCCAGGGTGTGACGACGCTGGTGGAAGGGCCGGACGGGAGTTCGGACGTACCGTTGGGGCCGTTTCTCGCGAAACTTGCGGCCACGCGCATCACGCCGAACATGGCCAGCTTCATTGGCCAGGGGTCGATCCGCAGCCAGGTGGTGGGCTCCGTGAATCGCGCGGCTACGCCAGACGAGGTGGAGCGCATGCGAGGCCTGGTGCGGCAAGGGATGGAGGACGGCGCGTTCGGACTCAGTGCCGGCCTGTTCTACGTGCCGGGCACGTTTACGCCGACCTCGGAAGTGGTGGAACTCGCCAAGGTCGCCGGCCGCATGGGCGGTATCTACATTTCGCACATGCGCGACGAGGCCAAAGGCGTACTCGACAGTGTGCGCGAGAACATCACCATCGGCGAGCAGGGCGGATTACCCACGCAGGCCACACATCACAAGGTGGTGGGCATGAAGTACTGGGGACAGTCCGTCCAGACCCTGCGGATGATCGATGACGCGCGTGCGCGCGGCGTGGACGCGACGATTGACCAGTATCCCTACACCGCGTCGAGCACCAGTATCAGCGCGGCGCTTCTGCCGGCGTGGGCGCAGGAGGGGGGAAGGTCGGCCACGCTGGAGCGGCTGCTCGACCCCGTCACGCGGGCGAAGATCAAAGCCGAGACGCTGGCCATCATCCGCGACGAGAGGGGCGGTGGCGATCCGAAGAACGTGGTCGTCGCCAGCAACACCTGGGACCCGTCGATGGCCGGCAAGAATCTCGCGGAGATCACCCTGGGTCGTAATCTGCCGGTGACGCTGGAAAACGCGGCAGAGACCGCTCTCTGGATCGTTGAGAAGGGCGGCGCGCAGGGCATCTTCCACGCCATCAGCGAGGAGGACCTGCAGCGCATCCTCGTGCATCCGGCGACCATGGTGGCCTCCGACGGCGAGGTGGCAATCTTCGGCCGCAACCATCCCCATCCGCGCAGCTACGGCACGTTCGTGCGTGTGCTGGGTCTGTACGCGCGAGACAAGAAGTTGCTGCCGCTCGAGACAGCGGTGCAGAAGATGTCGTCGTTTCCCGCGCAGCGCCTCGGGCTATTGGATCGAGGTGTGTTGCGGCCCGGCCTGAAGGCGGACATCGCGGTGTTCGACGCCGCACTCGTCCGTGACACCGCAACGTTCGAGAAGCCGCACAGCTATGCCGAAGGCGTCACCCTCGTCATCGTGAACGGGCAGGTGGCGTTCGAGGGCGGGAAGATGACCGACGCGCGGCCGGGCCGCGTGTTGTACGGACCGGCGCACCGCCGTTGAGACCTGTGACCGCTATGATCGTTCGATGACAGGCTTTCGCCTCGAACAGACCTATACGGAGTTGCCGTCGCTCTTCTGGTCCGATGTGACACCCACACCCGTGCGCGATCCGCAGATGGTGGTGTTCAACGCGCCTCTTGCGGCCGCCCTTGGCCTCGACACTGCTGCCTTGAACGGGGCCGAGGGCGCCCGGATCTTCGCAGGTAACGTGCTGCCTGAGGGCGCGCGGCCAATCGCGCAGGCGTACGCGGGTCACCAGTTCGGCCACTTCACCGCACTCGGTGATGGCCGGGCCATTCTGCTCGGCGAGCAGATGATGCCATCCGGCGCACGCGTGGACGTGCAGCTCAAAGGCGCGGGGCCCACGCGCTTCTCTCGACGAGGCGACGGCCGTGCCGCGCTCGGGCCCATGCTGCGGGAATACATCATCAGTGAGGCCATGCACGCGCTCGGTATTCCGACCACCCGGAGCCTGGCGGTCGTGACCACCGGTGAGCCGGTGTACCGCGACTCGGAACTTGACGGTGCGGTGCTCACCCGCGTCGCGGCCAGCCACATCAGGGTGGGCACGATGCAGTGGGCCGCCGCGCACGATGACCCAGCCGCGCTGGAGGCGCTGGCATACTACACGCGGGCCCGCCACTATCCGGAACTCGCTGACGTCGCCGATCCACACATGGCGCTGCTCGATGCCGTGATAGAACGTCAGGCGAGGCTCATTGCGAGATGGCAGTTGGTCGGCTTTGTCCATGGCGTGATGAACACCGACAACATGACACTGTCGGGCGAAACCATTGACTACGGACCGTGCGCGTTCATGGACGCCTACGATCGCGCCACCGTGTTCAGCTCGATCGACCATGGCGGGCGTTATGCCTACGGCAACCAGCCGTCCATCGCGCTGTGGAACCTGGCGCGCTTGGCCGAAGCGATGCTGCCGCTGTTTGACCCGGACCAGAAAAAAGCGGCAGCACGTGCGACCGAATCGCTCCACCGCTTCGACGCTATCTTCGCCCAGTGCTGGCTGCAAGGCATGCGGTCCAAGCTCGGCCTGTTCACCCAGGAGCCCGACGACCTGTCGCTGAGTGACGATCTGCTCGCGTGGATGCAGCGCCACTCCGCCGACTTCACCAATACCTTTCGGAAGCTGACCACATCGAGCCTGCTGACACCTTCGGCCCAGCCGGATCCGGACCTGGTCGCGTGGCACCAGAGACTGGACGCGCGGCGATCAAGACAGCCGCAATCGAGCATCGAGGCCAGTGAACTCATGCGGCAGCACAACCCCGTTGCCATCCCGCGCAATCATCTGGTGGAGGAGGCGCTCACAGCCGCGACAACCGCCGGCGATTTGTCGGTGATGGAACGCCTGCTCGACGAACTCGGGTCTCCGTTTGATCCGGATGACCGTGCCGCGAAGTTCAGTGCGCCCGGCGACGCCGGCACGCCCTACCGCACGTTCTGCGGGACGTAGGGGCTACTCGGACCGTAACGCCACGAGCGGATCAATGCTTCCGGCAAGATGCGCCTGATGGTCAGTGCGAGCCCAGGTCGCCTTGTCCGATTCATCGCGCCGATGCTCGCACCAAGGACTGCGGCAGCGGCTGAACTGCGCCAGGGATTTATGTTGACGCCCCCGCCGACAGGCGGAGAACTGATCCTGCGCACGACGCGACGTCTAGTGACGCCGAAACGGTTTTCCACGGCGAGCGACAACACAGGCAGCCTCAGACAGGTTGCCGATGGTGTGTATGTAGGAAGCGGACTGAGGGCAGGTGAGCACTTGGTATCGCCGGTCTACGAGGGAGGTATCGTCGGACCGCCTGTTCGGGCGGACGTGGTTGCCGACCAGTCGATGGCGGTCTCGATCACGCTGCCGTTCGTTGGGGGAGTCTTGGCGACTGTCAGCCGTGAACTTTGTGGGACCGCCGCCGACATCATTGTGAGCGTGTACAACAAACGCCTCAGTCTGAAGGCCGACGTCGCGTTGGCGTCTTTGCAATTGCGCCGGATTGTGCCGGGTCGAGGGGTTGGAGCCAGGTACCTATCAAGTTTCGCCGATGGCGTCTGGCTCGGACAGACAAAGCGCGTAGACTTGCTGGCCGGCGACAACCAAGTGGACTGGTCGATTGAAGGCGGGTCTCTTGTGGTCGATGTCACGGGCTGGGATCGGCGCGGCGACCTTGAGCTTCGCTACTCCCTGGCCGCCGCTTACGCGTTCGGCCTCGTGAAGAAGCATCCCTATCGCGACGGCAACAAACGGACCGGTTTCCTCGTCATGGCAACGTTTCTGGACATCAACGGCTACGAGCTTGATGCGACGGACGAGGACGTGGTGACCGCGATCATCTCTCTGGCCTCTGGTGCCCTGTCAGAGACCATGTTCACGGAATGGATCAGACGGCACACCGGCCTCCAGAGATAGACGACAGGACAGTTGAAGCTGTGGCTGGGCGGCAAGGTGGAGGCCGGCTACCTGGTGGCCAACGGCACATTGCAGCATCGACGACCCCACGTCTTGACGTACTAATACGTATGATCAAGGCTAATTCATATGCACACGCGCACTAGTTTGATCCTGCCGCAGGCCTTGATCGACGAAGCCAGGAAGGCGCTCGGCTTCACATCAAAGACCGACACCGTCGTCTACGCGCTCAGAGAGGTCGTTCGTCGCAGTCGCTCCGAGGACCTCAAGGCGCTTCTGGGTAAAGTGACGTTCGAGTTTGATCCCAGCGCGCTTCGCAGGCGCGATCGGGCACGACGATGATCGTGGTGGATACGTCGGTGTGGGTGGACGCCACGCGACGCCCGAACGGCTCGTCGCAGCGTGCACTGCGGGCCCTCATCGACGCCGATGAGGTGGCGCTGGCGCTGCCCGTGCGACTGGAACTGCTGGCCGGTCTGGCGAAGAAGGACCGCGCATCATTCAGGCGCGCGCTGTCGAGCCTGCCCGTGTTGGTTCCGTCGGACGACACCTGGCGACTGATCGAGAACTGGATTACCGCCGCCGCCGACAAGGGGCACCGCTTCAGCGTCACCGACCTGCTGATTGCCGGGTTGACCGCGGAGATCGGCGGCTTGGTCTGGTCACGCGACGCCGACTTCGACCGGATGGAAGCGCTCAAACTCGTTGAATGTTACTCACCGACGTAGCAGGTCGACTATAGCCTTCGACCTGAAGCGCCTCCTCAATACCCGCCGCCCGCGATCCGCAGGTTCTGGGTCTTCTTCTCTCCCTCGGCCAGCGTGACGCGCATGGCTGCGGCGGCGAGCTGTTCGAGGAAGTCTGGATCAAACCACTCGCCAGGCTCCACATCCGTGACCGCCACGATCATGTAGCTGCCCGGCGGCAGGTTGCGCGCGGTGAAGCGGCCATCAGTGCCGGGTCGCACCGAGACAATGCGCCGCGACTGCGGCTGCCAATACTGCTTGTCGGACGGGAACACGATGATCGAATAGTCGGACGTGGCCGCGCCAGCGGCGTCCTGCAGTGTGCCGGTGAGTTCGGTGGTCCTGTCGGCAAACGTCACAACCGCATCGGTGATATTCATGCCCGGCCCGATCACGAGTGGGAAGTCGAGGCTGTCTCGCCCTCCGGCCATTGCCGACGCGAGTTGCCAATTGGCGGCTGTTCCCTGGGGCGTGGTCGCCGCTCCAGCGCCGCCTCCGCGACCAGCTCCGGCCGCGCCACCCACACCCGCGCCGCCACCCTGACCGGTGCCGCGCAGGGAATATCGCCCCGGCGGCACACCCTGCAGGGTGAACCGGCCGCTGGCATCCACCGAGGCGGCAGGGATGTTGCCGAAGTCCACGGCCGGCGCACCGACGGTCACCAGATTGACGCGCAGGCGTGTGAGATCACTCGGCGGCGCACCCTGGCCATCAAACGCGATGCGTCCAGAGATAGTCATGCCTCTCTGAAGCTGCAGGTTGACGCCGGACTGGTCGTTGCCGTCCACGGCAATGTCGGCCATGGCCCACAGAATTTCGGGCGGCGGACCACCCTGGCCGCGTGCCGCGCCTCGTCCCCCGCCGCGCCCGGCGGCCGGAACTTCCTGCACCGGTGCCGCGGGATCCACCACTCGCATCTGCGCACGCGCGATCACCGAGTACTGGCCGGGAATGACGTTACGGAACGTGAACTGGCCATCCTGGCTCGCACGAGCGGTCATCGTGCCGCCGGGAAGACCGGGCAGCGTATCTTTCGGCACCAGCGTGATCTGTGTGCCCGTTGGTGTCATGCCGTCGGCCCCAGTCACGACACCGGCCACCTGGGAGGTCTGCGTGAGCTGCAACTGAAAGTCCACGCCGAAGCGTTCCTGACCAGCCGTGATCTCGACCGTGGCCGCGCTGGATGGAGACGTTGACCCTGGATAAAAGACCGGCGCGTACGCTGCGGCCGGCTGGCTCTCAGGGTTGAGCTGCTGTCGCAACTGATCAAACGCTTGCTGCCCGCGACCGCCGCCCATCTGCCCGATCAAATCGCCCAGTTGCCCGGCCGCGCCACCGCCGCGTCCACCCTGGCCCGCCGCGCCGGCGCCCAGCATCTGCGTCATCTGTTGAACCGCGGCCTCGATCTCACTGGCGATTGAGACCTGCAGGCCTCCGCCGCCCTGATTGCGCGGTTGCGCAAAGACGATGTACTTGCCGGGCTGAAGCCCGTAGACCCGGTACATCCCACGGTCATCTGTGGTGTCGGTGCCGGCAGATTCAAGGCGTTTCTCGCCGGTGCGAATCACTTCCCGCATCGCCCGCACAGCCGTGCCAGGCGCCGGCTCACCGTGTTCATCGAGAACGATGCCCGTCACGACCCCACCTCTCGGCAGCGAGATGGCCTTGGCTTCGAGCTTCTGGCCATCAGCGAGTTGGATTGGCGTGCCCGCGCGGCCCGGGGCTTTTGCGCCGTAGGCGATGTTCACAAAGCCGGCCTTCGAAGTGCTCACGTTGTAACGCCCGGCGGGCAGCAGCGTAAACACAAACCGCCCCTCATCGTCGGTCAACGTGGTGCGCTGGCCGCGTAGTTCCTGACCGCTGAGGTTGACCTGGGCGCGACGGACGGGTGTGCCGCCGTCGCCCGTGACGACCTGTCCGAGAATCATGGCGGTGCCGGTGACTTGTTGGGTTTGCGCGTCACGGGCGGGCTGGGCGCCGCGTCCCGCGCCGGCCTGTTGGGCGTGACCCACGGCCAGAAACACCGTGGCGGCCACGGCTGTGGTCAGTCCGCGAAAAGTGAATGATGTGTGCATGCGGATCCCCTAGCCTCGTCGTGTCTGCCTAGCTTACGCCCCCGGAGAAGTAACCGTTTAGACCGGCGTGGGTCCAGAGTGGTAAATTGACCAGCTATGGCATCGTCTCTGTTTTCCGCCAAGCCGTCCGTGCTGCGATGTTCGCGTTGTGGCCGATTTGTGGATTGGGCTGATGCGAGGCTCCAGTTGGTGTGTGGCTGCCGGCCCCACGTCGAACTGCCTCCGGTTGTGGTGCGCCCGTGCGAAGACGCGGAGCGGCCGGCGGTGCTCGATCTGTTCCAGCGCGACTTCGGGTCCACCCGCGTGGGCGCGTTTGATGCCGAACACGCTCTTGTGGACATGCCTGCCCTCGTGGCCCTGGTCAAAGGCGATCAACTGGCCGGCGCGCTGGCCTACCGGCTGACTGAGGATGCGCTGCATATGCTGGCGCTTGCGACCGATCCGATGTGGCAGCGTTCAGGGGTGGGCGGCCACCTCGTCACCGAGGCCGAGCGGCTGGCGAAGGAAGCGGGTCGGCATCGTGCGGTGATCGCAACATCCAACGACAACCTTCCGGCGCTGTATTTCTACCAGCGCCAGCAGTACCGCATCACGTCGATGACACCGGGGTCGCTCATCAACCGCGCCGCCGGACGCCCCGGCTTTGCCGGCATCGCCGTGCGCGACGAGATACGCCTGGAAAAGGACCTGTAAGGCCAAGACCCTCGTGTAAATACCGCACTTAGTGCAGCAGCTGATCCACGAGTGCGATGGTCAGCAGACCGAGCGCGATGAGGATGACCTGGCGCACGCTGTGGCTGTTGGTTTCACCACGGTGCAGGTGCGGGATCAAATCGGCCATCGCCACATAGAGAAAATTGCCGGCCGCGAACGCGAGCACATAGGGCGCGACGTTCGGCATCGCCGATCCCAGCAGCAGCATCGCGAGCGCGCCGGCCACGCCGCCAATCGCCGATGTCGCATTAAGCATCAGCGCCTTCTTGCGCGAGTGCCCGGCCGACAGCAGAATCGCAAAGTCGCCGGCCTCCTGCGGAATCTCATGGGCGATGGCCGCAAGCGCGGTGCTGATGCCCAATGGCACTGACACCAGTGTGGTGGCCGCAATCGCCACGCCGTCCACGAAGGTATGCACGGCATCGCCGATGATCACCAGTGTCGCAGTGCTTTCATGCACCTTGCACTCCGCGTCGTCATGGCAGTGGCGCAGCAGGACAAGTTTTTCGAGAATGAAAAAAGTAAGAATGCCCCCAAGCAGCGCCGCAAAGGCCCGTGGGGGTGGCAGGGTTTCAAGCGCCTGCGGCATCAACCCCAGCGCGGCCGCCCCCAGGAGCGTGCCAACCGCGTATGACACGAGCGATGGCACCACACGGTTGCGGACCTCGGGGCCAAAGAGCAGGAGGAGGCCGGCGACCAGAAGGCCGCCGATGCTGCCGGCGACCGAGAGCCCGAGCGCCGCGGCCCAGACAAGAGATGAATCAGACACGTGTCCTTAGGGTATCCCGATCACTGCGCTAGCTGGCGATGAACCCCTTCCGGGCGCGAATGGTGTACGAGCCCTTCTTCACGCGCACCTCGATGGTGTGCCAGCGGCCGTCTTTTGGCGCCGCCGAGGAGTAGCCGAGGAAGTACTGCTGGCTCAACTCACTGGCGATGCCGGCCGTGGCCGGGTCGAGGTCCTGAGGCGAGTAGATCATCTCGGTCCGTCCGCCGCTGTCGTCGGTCATCGCACGCAGCGCGGCCTCGTTGACGCGCTCGCCCCCCGAGCCGCCCGAGGAGCCACTGTTGCGCGGAGGCGCGCTACGCGTGGGCGCGGGGGTCGGCGCCGGTGGCGGCGTTGTCACCTTGCGCCCTGGGAACGGAGACGGGGAAGGCGGTGCACTTGTTCTTTGCGGGACAGAAGGCTGGCTGTAGGAACCGGCTCGCCCTGACGCTTCGATGCCGACCGCGTAGACCAGCACTTCGCTCTCCTGAATCAGGCGCGCCAGTTCGTTGACTTTCATGCGGCTGCCTGTGTCGTTGCCGTCAGAGATCACGACCAGCGCCTTCTTGCGTTTGGTGCCCTGCTGCGCCAGGGGAATGGCGTCGGCCACGGCGTCGTACATGGCCGTGCCGCCCCGGGGCTGTACGCCCGCGAGTTTTCGGCTGGCCGCGCGGCGGTCGCTCGTCCACGGTTGCACCAGCTCAGGACGATTGTCGAACCGATAGAGGAACACTTCATCCTGTGACCCGAGGAGGTCGATCAGGAACCGGTTGAGGGCGGCCTGAGCCGCCACCCATCGTTCGCCGACCATGCTGCCGCTGGTGTCCACCACGATGCCCAGGCTCACCGGCACGCGCTCGGTCTCGAAGTGCGACGTGGGCTGCAACGCGCCGTCTTCATAAATTTCGAAGTCGTCGCGCGACAGGCCCGACACAAAACGGCCGCTGCTGTCGGTCACAGTCGCTGTGACGTTGATGAGAGCGACGTTTGATCGGAACGAGAACCCCTGACCGGCTTGCCCCTCCTGCGCTTGCTGGGCCCGGGATGGCACGAACGCGACGCACACGGCCACCGCCGCACAGAGCATGCGCATGTCAGCGGCCTTCCGTCAGGGGCGCGATCCCTGCGGTGGTGCCTTCAATCGGCTGTCCGCGCCGGTCGACATGGGCCACGACCGCACCATCGACCGATCGAAAGCCCACCCGGAAGCGATTGACGCCGGTGATTTTCGGAAGGCGCACCACAAACGGTGATTCGGCGCCAGGCGCGAGCGTCGCGAATTCCAGTGCGGCTTTGCCCGACGCGAAGTAGTCGCCCTGCGCGTTGAAGACGTAGACCACGGCCATCACAGGCGGCGCGGGACGGCCGTCACGCGGATTCTGGATCAAGCCGGTGACGACGAAATCGGTCTCCTCGATGCGGTGGCTGAGCGACAGCAATTCGAGAGGCGGCGCATCAGCGGCCCGCGCGGCCCGTTCTGGCGCCGGACTCTTATTGCCCTGTGCCACTCGAGTCGTGATCGGTCCATAGAGTCCATAGACCGTGCCCGCGCCCAGGGCCATGAAGAGGACGACCACGACGATGGCCATCCACGATCGCGCCGGCGCGACCGTCCGGCTCACCGTGGCGAAGACCGGCGGCGGCATCGTCGCGTCCTGCCAGCGGAGTTCGGGTGCCACCTCATGCGCCACTTGGTGATCCACCTCGGGCTCGAGCGCCAGGTGCCGCAGCATCGCCGCCCGCGTGTCTGTGCGCTGCCGATCGCCGCGCAGCAGTCGCCACGCCAGCGCGGCCATGGCGACCGCCAGGGCCAATGCCCCGACCAATATCATCCACAACGTCAATTCCATCGTCTTGCTCTCCCGTCCTACCGCAGCGCGAAACCCACGGCCACTTCGACCAACACGTCCACGGCCGCGCCCTTGCGACGCGCCGGGGAAAAGCGCCACTGCTTGACCGCGGCAATCGCCCTCTGATCCAGGCCCGCGCCCAGCGTGCGCATCAGCCGCACATCGCCAACAGACCCGTCGCGCCGGACCACGATCTCCATGACCACATCGCCTTCAATGGCCCGCTTGCGTCCCTCATCGGTGTACACCGGCTTCACTTCGCGCCGAAGAGAGGGCGGTTCGATGCCGCTGCCGGGACGAAATGGTCCGCCACCCGTGCCTCCATCCGACCCTTCGCCAATGCCTGCGCCGGCCCCTTCGCCAATGCCCGTGCCCTGACCCGAGCCTGCGCCACCTCCGGTGCCTTTGCCCTGGCTGGGGGAGGGAGGTGCCGTCGAGGCGTTGAGCACGCCAGCCTGGTCTTCTGTGTCGGCCGCCATCGGAGCAACCGGGGCCTGCACCACCGGCATCGGCTTTGGCCGTTCAGGCGTCGGGGGCACCGGTATGGGCTGCACCGGGGTGGGCCTGGGTGGCGGCGTCGGTCGCGTCACAGGACGCGGGGGCGGCCTGTAGGGTGGTGGCTTGGGCACCGGAACACTGATCTTTTTCGGCGCCGGCGCTGGCGCCTTGGCTTTGGCAGGCGGAACGGGAAGGGGAATGGCGTTTCCACCACCGCCACCGCCACCGCCGGGGCCCGGAAGCATCATGAACACCATGCGCACGGGTGTCGGGTCTTCGATGTGGGTCTCGGTGTCGTTCGCCTTGAGCAGCCCGAGCGACGAGGCCACGAGCAACAGGGCGATGAACGCGGCGTGCATCATGCCAGATGCCGCCAAGGGCAGGCTGCCTTTGCGCCGCGTGGGACGCAGCAGGGTGAGCGGCGCGCGGCCCATGTCACCGCTGGCGAACCCGCGGACCAGGCGCACCGCCTCGGCCTGCGACAGGTGGCCGTTGACCAGCAGAACCTGTTCGGATTCGACGACCTCCAAGACCTGTTCCAGAGGCACGGCGGCCGCCAGCGCAACCTCCCTGGGCGAAAAGACCTCCACCTCACCCATGTCGGGCCTGCGGAAGCGGGCCAATAGGGGGACGGGTGTGATTTCCGCAGAAATGGTAGAAAAGCGGCGTCCCGAAAAACGACCTCAGAGGTCGTTTTGCTGTCGGTACACAAAACGACCTCTGAGGTCGTTTTTCGGGAATCACACCCGTCCCCCTTAAACTCCCCGCATGAGTCGAGCGGCGATTGTGACCGGGGCGTCGTCAGGGATCGGGCGGGCCACGTGCCTGCGTCTGGCGGCAGAGGGCATGGCGGTGCTGGCCGTGGGGCGGAACGCCGAGGCCCTGCTGGCGGTGTGTGACCTGGTCGTGGCCGATGGTGGGGAGGCCGAGGCGTTTGTCGCCGACGTGACGACTGCCGACGCGCCCCGCCAGATCGTGGAACATGTAACGGCAAAGTGGGGCGGTGTGGACGTGGTCGTGAACGGCGCGGGCATCATCGCGTCTGGCAGCATCGGCGACACGAGTGACGACGCGTTCGACACGATGATGGATGTCAACCTGCGCGCGTCGTTCCGGTTGATTCGCGCGGCAACGCCGGCGCTTGTGGCGCGCAAGGGTGCGGTGGTGAACGTGTCCAGTGTGGCCGGCACGCGCTCGTTCCCCAACGTGCTGGCGTACTGCGTCAGCAAAGCCGCCGTCGATCAACTCACGCGGTGCGCAGCGCTCGATCTGGCGTCACAGGGTGTGCGCGTCAACGCCGTGAACCCCGGCGTGGTGGTCACGAACCTGCACAGGCGCAGCGGTATGGATGATGCGCGCTACGCGGCGTTTCTCGAACACTCGAAGACCACACATCCGCTGGGTCGCGCGGGGACTCCGGAAGAAGTGGCCGAACTGATTGCGTTCCTGGTGTCACCCGCATCGGCGTGGATCACCGGTGAGACGATCGCGATTGATGGCGGCCGGCACCTGACGTGTCTGCGCTGAGGGCAGACATGGAGATGAAGATCGAGAAGGTGCTGTCTCGGGGAGAGGGCAAGGACGCCCAGGTGTTATTGGTGCTGGTCTCGGTCCTTGGTCCGGCACCACCCGACGATGATGTGTGGGTCGGGATGTCCATGACCGCGCCTCGTTCGGTCAGCGCCCAGGGCCGCACGGAGTGGGTCGAATCCGCCCGGCCGCTGACTTGGGACGAACTCGACAGACTCGATACTGATCGGAAGCCCGACACAACACCGTTCGGCCTCGATATGGGTGAGGACAGGCGCTATTGGTTGGCGCGTTTTGACTTTACCGATCATCCGAACTTGCTTGGGTGGTGGTCCCAGTGGGCCCAGGCACAGGACGGGCCGGCGCGCGAGAAGCTGAACGTGACAGCGTGGCGGTCGTATGTGAAGCGCGCGCCCAACTCGAATGGCACAGAGACCGAGACCTTCGAGCCAATGCCTGGCCCGGTCACCGAACCGTTCACCTTCTCCGATGTTGTGGTGCAGCCGCTGTTCGAACTGGGCGTGCTCTTCGTACACGGTATCGGCAACCATCACGTGCGCGAGACGCTGGTACGGTGGGCTGAGCCCATCGTCCGGATCTGGCGTGAGCGAGGATTTGCCATCGAGGCAAAGTCCGATGATGTTCAACCCGCCGATCGTCAGAGGGTGTCGCGTTGGGCACTGTCACACCAGCTGCGCAATCGGACTCCGATCGACGGTATTAGTCAGGTCGTTGAGGAATTTGCGCCACCCCCGGATCAATCGGATGATCCTCTGGCACCTGTCAAGAACCTCGCGCCCTTGACGCGGCCCACGGGAAGCACGACGGTGACCAGTTGTGCCGCCATCAAGACGGAAGAAACGCGGTTCGCTGATCTCGCTCCGGGTATGCCCAGTTCCGCGCTGCTGCGTGTATCCACGGTTGATGCCAGCGCTGTTCTTCGTGAGTCGCACGTGTTGTTCGCCGAAGCGTACTGGTCGCGGGAGAGCTTTCCGCCGACCTGGTCCGAACTGCGGCACTGGCTCACGACCGCCATTCCTATTGCCGTGTGGGCCCGTCAGGAACGCCTGTTTCTGACGCGCCCGGCCGAAATTCGACGCTTTGCCAAAGCCGCGCTCCATACCCGCCACAGGTTCGAGTTGTTTCGTGTCGCCGTGTCGGCGGCACTCTGGGCTGTCCAGATAGTGACGCTGCCTGCGGCCTACACCATCGGGGCCGTGGCTGCTCAGATCGTGTTGGGACTCATCAGCGTCGTGGCCATCCTACCCATCCCTTGGCTCCAACGCGGGATCCGCGCCGTCGTTGCCACTCTGCTAGGCACTCTCGGCCAGAGTTTCGCTTTGCAGAACAGCCCCATTCGTCGGGCGGCCATCGTGTCAGCCGTGACCAAGGAGCTCAACTGGCTGAGCGACAAGTGCCATCGGGTCGTTGTGCTGTCGCATTCTCAGGGCGCCGAGGTCATCCGAAGAGTGTGCCTGGAGGCCCGGAGAGAGAAGGTCGTGCGCTGGTATTCCTTCGGCGCCGGCATCGTGCCTCTGAACATGCTGCATCCGAGGAGTTTGGCTCGAAACGATTCGAAGACTCTGATCTTTGTGAACAGGCTGATGCTCGCCATTGCGGCAACGCTGCTCATCGTCCTTGCGTTGGACATGGTTCCAGGATTGCGCGTCGGGACGCGAGCCTTGGTGGCTCAAGGACTTCAGGGCGTGAGTTGGGTTGCGTACGCCTGGATGTATGTGGTGGGTCTGGCCGCCATCGCTGTGCTCGCTCTCGCCATGCCGCCGTCCATCACACTGAAAATGCGCGCATCATTCTTGCCGCGATGGCGAGACTATTTCGCGTCGGAAGATCCAGTGCCTGGCGGCTCCTTCATCGATCGGTTCACCAAAAAACTCGAGCAGTTCAAACCCGAACAGCGACGCATCTTCAACACGCGCTTCGGGCCGCTGGACCACACCAGCTACTTCTACAACATGGAGGAGTTTGTTGCACCCATTGCGATGGACCTGTTGCATTTGTTAGGCGCCGGTGGTGACAAGGCACGCGAGCAGGGCGCGCTGGACAAAGCCGCGCGGCGTCGTGACCTGCGCACCTGGTGGAACATGATGTTTTCGGTGCTGGGTTTGGTGGCCTGTGTGGCGGTGGGCCTGTGGGTCGCCTTCGGCTCGGCCCATCGAGGCGCCATTTGGGCCGAGCAAGCGCGCGCGGCCTGGTCACAAGATGCGGGTCTGTGGAAAGGGATGGAACTGCTGTGGAGCAGTGGCGTCTTCGGCCTGGTGATCTCGGACCTGTGGCTACCGCTCGTGATCCTGCTGGTGCTGGCTGCGTGGTGGTGGCTAAATCAGTGGATAAGCGGGCGGTCGGAGAAAGCCCTCATCCAGGACCTTGCGGCCGCCGCCCGACAGCCCAGACCCTAAAGCGGTTCCGACCGGCTCTTCACCGCTTCGAAGTAGCGCGCTCCCTCGACTTCGGCGAGCAGTCGCGCGGCTCGCAGGCCGGCGGCGCCAAGCATCGCGACGACCTGCTCGGCCGGTTCGGCCGACACATCAGCATTGCGGAAGAGGCCGAACAGCCCAGGGCGGTTCACACGGTCCAGCAGGATGATGCGGCCACCCGGACGAACCACCCGAACGGCTTCGGCCAGGACCTGAGCAGTCTGGCCCTCGAGCGCACGCAGGCCGTCCACGATGACGGCGGCGTCCCAGTGGCCGGTGTCAAACGGCAACAGTGTGAGTGGGGCGTCTTCGAAGTCCACGAGGGCGCCGGCGGCCGCAGCGGCAGCCGCCACCCTGGCGCCGGCGCCTGCGCGCCGATCCACCACCGTGGTCTGTCCGTTCAGCCCGGAGATGGCGCCCACGCCTCCAGCAAGTTCGGGCCGACTGGCGCCGCAAAACAGCACCGTGTCTCCCGGCCTGGCGCCAATCATGGAGACCGCCGCGTGATGGGGCGACTCGCCGTGGGCTCGCCGCAGGATCCGGAGCAGGTTGAGCATGACCCCAGATGATATAGTTCTATGCCGTGAACACTGGTCTTTCCCTCGCTCCCGCCGACGGCAAACTCGGCATCCTTCTCGTCGGTCTGGGTGCGGTCAGCACCACCACCATTGCCGGTGTCATGGCGATCCGCAAAGGACTAGCCAAACCCATTGGGTCGCTCGCTGAAATGGGCACGGTCCGCCTCGGCAAACGCACCGAAGGGCGCTCGCCCGCGATTCGTGACTTTGTCCCGCTCTCGCCCCTCAACGACATCGTATTCGGTGGATGGGACATCTTCGAGGACAACTGCTACGAAGCCGCAAAACACGCCGGTGTGCTCGACGAGAAGTTGCTCGATCAAGTCAAAGACGAACTGTCGGCCATCAAGCCGATGTCGGCCGTGTTCGACCGCTACTACGTCAAGCGCCTCGACGGCCCCAACGTCAAGACGGGCAGGAACAAGAAAGACCTCGCGGACCAGCTCATCGCCGACATCCGTAAGTTCAAGGCCGACAACAACTGCAGCCGTCTGGTGCTCATCTGGGCCGGTTCCACCGAAATTTTCCTGACTGAGTCGGCGTGCCACGCGTCGCTCGCGGCGTTCGAGAAGGGGCTTGTCGACAACGACCCCGCGATTTCGCCGAGCCAGATCTATGCGTACGCGGCCATCTCGGAGGGCCTGCCCTACGGCAACGCCGCGCCGAACCTCAGCGCCGAGGTGCCGGCGCTGCGCGAACTGGCGAACCAGACGGGATCGCCCATCTGCGGCAGCGACATGAAGACGGGGCAGACGCTGATCAAGACCATCATCGCGCCGGGCCTCAAGGCGCGGTTGATTGGCGTGGCCGGCTGGTACTCCACCAACATCCTCGGCAACCGTGATGGCGAGGTGCTGGACGATCCCGAATCGTTCAAGTCGAAGGAAGAAAGCAAGAAGGGCGCACTCGACTACATCTTCCAGCCGCACCTCTATCCCGATCTCTACAAAGACATCTCCCACGTCGTGCGCATCAATTACTATCCGCCGCGCGGTGACAACAAAGAGGGCTGGGACAACATCGACATCTTCGGGTGGCTCGGCTACCCGATGCAGTTGAAGATCAACTTCCTGTGCCGCGACAGTATTCTGGCGGCGCCGATCGTGCTCGATGTGGCGCTGTTCCTGGACCTCTCCAAACGCGCGGGGTTCAAGGGCATCCAGGAGTGGCTCTCGTTCTACTTCAAGAGCCCGATGCACGTGCCCGAACTCTACCCGGAGCACGACCTCTTCATCCAGTTGATGAAGCTGAAGAACACACTGCGGTACATGCGCGGCGAAGAACTCATCACCCACCTCGGCCGCGAATACTACGACTGACACCGATTCATTGAGGACGCCCATGGCCCGTTTCCAACCCGCACTGCTCGGCGGACTCTTTATCGGTGTGTTGTCGGCATTGCCCGTCATCGGGTTCGCCAACTGTTGCTGCCTGTGGGTGATCACCGGCGGCATGCTCGCGGTGTATCTCGAGCAGCAGAACACACCGAAGCCGATCGAGACATCGGCTGCAGCGTTGAGCGGCCTGATCGCAGGCGCCGTGGGCGGACTCATCTCGAGCGTGGCCGGCGCTCTGACGCTGCGACTCACCGGCGGCGTCCAGCAGGACGCCATTGAGCAGGCGCTTGGCAACATCCCCAACATGCCGCCCGAAACGATGGACATGATTCGCGGGTTTGCCACGGGGCCGTCGCTCGCGCTGGTCATGGTCGCCATCACGGTGCCGCTGTATGCCGTGTTCGGCATGCTGGGCGCGCTGCTGGGCGTGGCGTTCTTCCGCAAGAAGGCCACCCCGGACGGGATGGTCGGGCCGACCGCGTGAGCCCGTCCGACCCCGGCGGGCCAGAGATCAACGCGCTGCTCAACCTACTCAACGAGCAGCGCGTGTTTGAACCTTCCGCGGCCTGGCGCGCGGATGCGATTGCCAACGACCCTTCAGTTTATGAACGCGCGGCGGCGGACCCAGAGGCCTTCTGGGCCGGGTTCGCCGCGGAACTCGAATGGATGCGCCCCTGGACCCAGGTGCTCGACTGGCAGCCGCCGCATGCGAAATGGTTTGTCGGCGGCCAGCTGAATGCCAGCGTCAATTGCCTCGACCGCCACGTGCGGACGTCGCGCCGCAACACCGCCGCGCTCATCTGGGAAGGTGAGCCCGGCGACCGGCGCACGCTGACCTACTGGGACCTGTATCGCCAGGTCTGCCAGTGCGCGAACGTCCTGAAGTCTCTTGGCGTTCAGAAGGGCGACCGCGTCGCCATCTATCTACCGCTGATTCCTGAGCTCGCGATCGCCATGCTCGCGTGTGCGCGCATCGGCGCGGTGCATTCGGTGGTGTTTGGTGGCTTCAGTGCGGAGGCCCTGCGGGATCGCATCAACGACTCGCAGTGTTCAGTGCTCATCACGGCCGATGGCGGGTTCCGCCGCGGCCAGCTCGTGCCCCTGAAACAGACATCCGACGAGGCGCTCCAGGGCGCGCCGTCGATCAAGCACGTCGTCGTGGTGAAGCGCCAGTCGGGCGAGCCGTTCCCGGTGCACATCAAGGAAGGCCGTGATCACTGGTATCACCGGCTGATGCAGGACGCCGCGCTTGAGTGCGCACCGGAGCCGATGGAGAGCGAGGACATGCTCTACATCCTCTACACGTCGGGCACCACCGGAAAACCCAAAGGCATCGTTCACACCACGGCTGGATACCTGGTGGGCGCGTACGCCACCACGAAGTGGGTGTTTGATCTGAAGGACACCGATGTCTACTGGTGCACCGCCGACATCGGGTGGGTGACCGGGCACAGCTACGTTGTGTACGGTCCGCTGCAGAATGGCGCGACGGTCGTGATGTATGAGGGCGCGCCCGACTGGCCGTCGAAAGGTCGCTTCTGGGACATTGTCGAGCGGTACGGCGTCACCATCTTCTACACCGCCCCGACGGCGATTCGCGCCTTCATGAAGTGGGGCACCGAGTGGCCCGCCAAACGCGACCTCTCTTCGCTGCGGCTGCTGGGGTCCGTCGGAGAGCCCATCAACCCCGAGGCGTGGATGTGGTACCACGAACACATCGGCCGGGGGCGATGCCCGGTGGTGGATACCTGGTGGCAGACGGAAACCGGCCACATCATGATCGCGCCGCTTCCAGGGCTCACCCCACTCAAGCCCGGCTCAGCCACCAAGCCGTTCCCCGGGATCGCCGCCGAGATCCGGACTGACGAGGGCGGCCCCGTGCGCAAGGGCGGGGGCGGATACCTTGCGCTCACCAAGCCGTGGCCAGGCATGCTGCGCGGCATCTACGGTGACCCGGAGCGGTTCGTGCAGCAGTACTGGAGCCGCTGGGCCGACGGGGTCTACTTCACGGGCGACGGCGCGCACGTGGACTCGGAGGGCGACTACTGGCTGCTCGGCCGCGTAGACGATGTGCTGAATGTGGCGGGGCACCGGCTGGGCACCAGCGAACTGGAGAGCGCGCTGGTCGACCATCCATCGGTGGCCGAGGCCGCTGTGGTGGGGCGGATCCATGAAATCAAGGGCCAGTCGATCGCCGCGTTTGTGACTCTGAAGGAAGGGATTGTCGCGAGTCCCGGTCTCGTCGATGAACTCAAAGAGCACGTCGTCAGGAAGATCGGCGGTATCGCGCGCCCGGACCAGATCTTGTTTGCGGCCGACCTTCCCAAGACCCGATCCGGAAAGATCATGCGGCGATTGCTGCGGGATGTGGCTGAAGGCAAGGCGCTCGGAGACACCACGACGCTCGCTGATCCGGGCGTCGTCAAGCGCCTCAAAGACGAATATGAGGCGCTTAAGTCGTGACGCCGCTCTTGGCTGGCTCGCGCTCGCAATGGCGAAACGGCCGAAATGGCCGAAATGGCGAGCACGGGGCCGGAACGCGCCTCCCCCCAATCCCGTATAGGCTTGAGTTATGGCGTTGATCGAAACCAACAATTTGTGGAAGACCTACGTGATGGGAACCGAAGAAATTCACGCGCTCCGGGGCGTGTCGATCTCCATCGAACGCGGCGAATACGTGGCGATCATGGGTCCCAGCGGCTCAGGCAAGTCCACCCTCATGAACCTGATCGGGTGCCTCGACACCCCGACGCAGGGCACCTACTCGCTCAATAACAAGCAGGTGGGTCAGATGGGCGACGACGAGTTGGCGCGCATCCGGAATGAGGAAATCGGTTTCGTGTTCCAGACGTTCAATCTGTTGCCGCGCGCGACGGCCCTCCATAACGTCGAACTGCCTCTGATTTACGCCGGCGTCAGTGCGAAGGTGCGAAACGAGCGCGCCAGCACCGCGCTGGACAAGGTGGAACTGGGAGACCGCAAAAGCCACCGGCCCAACGAATTGTCAGGCGGTCAGCGGCAGCGCGTGGCGATCGCCAGGGCGCTTGTCAATAATCCTTCGATCGTGCTCGCCGACGAACCGACCGGCAACCTCGATTCGAAGACCGGCGTGGAGATCATGAGCCTGTTTGCCCGCCTCCACGAGGCCGGCAACACGATCATCCTCGTCACCCACGAGCCCGAGGTGGCCGCGCACGCCCACCGCAGCATCCACATTCGCGACGGACAGGTCGAAAAAGACGTCAGACGCGCCGCCTAGAAACGCGCCACACTCACACGATCGCCGCCAAGTGCCCCGGCACGACTTCGCGCAACGCCATGGGCTGGTAGGTCTCGTGCGCGAACGGGATCCTGACCGTGCGGTCTGCGGGATCCACCCGCGGCACTGCTGAGAGCAACGCCTGGGTGTACGCGTGTGCCGGACTGGTGAACAGCCGATCGGCGGGGGCCAGTTCCACGATGCGACCGCGATACATCACAGCCACGCGATCACAAACCTGGCGCACCAGGCGCAGGTCGTGCGCGATGAACAGGTACGTCAGGCCGAGCCTGGTCTGCAGATCCTGCAGCAGGTTCACGACCTGCGCCTGCACTGAGACATCGAGGGCCGAGACCGGTTCGTCGGCGATGATCAGGGAGGGGTTGAGCGCCAGGGCACGGGCCAGGCCGATGCGCTGGCGCTGGCCGCCGCTGAACTCGTGCGGGAACTTCGAGATATGCGCCGGATCCAGACCGACCAGGCCGAACAGTTCTGCAACTCTGGCCTTGCGCGCCTCGCGCGTGCCGATGCGGTGGATGATCAGCGGTTCCTCCACGATGGCGCCGACGCGCATCCTGGGGTTGAGCGATGAATACGGATCCTGAAAGACGATCTGCAGGTCGCGGCGCGCGCGGCGGAGGTCTCGTGCGTTGAGCCCGGCAAGGTCGGTGCCCTTGAAGTGCACCTGGCCTGACGTGGGCTCGATCAGCCGCAGGATGCAGCGGCCCGTCGTCGTCTTTCCGCAGCCGGATTCCCCGACAAGCCCGAACGTTTCGCCGGAGCGCACATCGAAACTGATGTCATCGACGGCCCGCACCGCGCCGCCGCTACGGAGCCATCCGCTGCGGCGGAAGTCCTTCACCAGATGCGAGACCTGCAGAAGGGGTGTCATCCGCGACCTCCCGCCACAGGCTGGTGCAGATAGCAGCGGACCGATCGGCCGTGTCCCTCCACGCCGATCGGCGTGGTCGCTTCGGGCGGAGCGGTGTCGCAGACGGGAAGTCGATCGATACACCGTGTGGCAAATGCGCACCCCGGGGGGAACTGCCCGAGCGATGGCACGGTGCCGGCAATCGCGGTGAGTCGCCGGCCATCGGCAGCGCCGGGCAGACACGCGAGCAGCCCCCTCGTGTACGGGTGCGCCGGCGTCTGGAAGACATCCGCGACCGGGCCTTCTTCGACAAGGCGTCCGCCATACATGACCGCGACACGGTCAGCCATCTCGGCGACCACGCCGAGGTCGTGAGTGATCAGCAGCAACGCCAGGCCGAGCGAGGCGCGCAGCTCCCGAAGCAGATCGAGAATTTCGGCCTGCACCGTCACATCAAGCGCCGTGGTCGGTTCGTCGGCAATCACCAGCGAGGGTTCGGCACACAGCGCCAGCGCGATCATGGCGCGCTGGCGGAGGCCGCCGCTGAGCTGGTGCGGATACTCGCCCGCCCGGCGCTCGGGATCCGGCACTCGCGCCGCGCGGAGCCATTCGATGGCGCGCGTGCGAGCGGCCCTCCCGCGCGCAAGGCCGTGCACGGCCAGCGTCTCGGCGATCTGCTGGCCGATGGTGTAGACCGGATTCAGGGCCACCATTGGTTCCTGGAACACGAACCCGATGCGGCGTCCGCGGATGGCCCGGAGCTCGGGTTCACCGAGCGTCATCAGATCACGTCCGTCAAAGATGATCCGACCGTCCGTGATGCGCCCCGGGGGCATCACGAGGCGGAGGATTGAAAGCGCCGTCACCGATTTGCCGCTGCCTGATTCGCCGACCAGGCCGAGCGTCTCGCCCGCGCTCACAGTCAATGAGACATCCGAGACCGCCGCCACGTCGCGTCCGTCCGGCAGGGTAAAGACCGTGCGCAGTCGCTCGACGCGCAACAGCGGGGCGTCAGACGTGGAGTTCACGGTGTTCGCCAAAGACGCCGCGAAGCGTATCCGAGATTTCGCCCAGTGTGGCGTGGGCCTCCACAGCCGCGAGGACAGGGGGCATGAGGTTCACCGCGCCCCGGGCCGCCAGCGCCAGGGCGTCAAGCGCCTGTGTGCATGCACGACCGTCGCGCCGCAATCGCACCGCCGCCACGGCCGTCGCCTGGCGGGCTTCGCCGCCGGGATCAAGCTGCATCACTTCGATCGGCGACTGTTCGCCCGCGGCGAACTGGTTCACACCGACCACGATCGACTCGCGGCGGTCCACGCGCAGCTGTGCGGCATACGCGGCGTCCTGCACCTGCCGTTGAATCTGTCCGGCCTCGATGGCCGCGATGGTGCCTCCCGCCTCGTCGATGCGCGCGATGATGGCGCGGGCGTCGGCCGCGATGGCGTCGGTCCGTGCTTCGATCGCCCAGGAGCCGCCGACCGGATCCACGGTATTCGCCACGCCCGTCTCTTCGGCGATGATCTGCTGCGTGCGCAACGCCAGGCGGGCGGCGTCCTCGGTGGGCAGGGCGAGCGCCTCGTCGCGCCCGTTGCAGTGCAACGACTGCGTGCCGCCAAGAATGGCCGCCATCGCCTGCAGCGCCACGCGCACAATGTTGTTGTCGGGCTGCTGCGCGGTGAGCGTGGACCCGCCCGTCTGGGTATGGAACCGCAGCTGCTGCGCTCGCGGGTTCGTGGCGCCAAACCGCTCCCGCATGATGTGCGCCCACAGCCGGCGCGCGGCGCGGAACTTTGCCACTTCCTCGATGAAATCGTTGTGCGCGGCGAAGAAGAATGACAGGCGCTGGCCGAACTGGTTCACGTCAAGCCCGGCCGCCACCGCCGACTCGACGTACGCAATGCCATTCGCCAGTGTGAACGCCACCTCCTGCACCGCCGTCGAACCGGCCTCGCGGATGTGATACCCGCTGATGGAAATCGTGTTCCAGTTGGGCAGGTCGCGTTCGCACCACGCGAAGATGTCGGTCACGATCCGCAGGGAGTGTCGCGGGGGATAGATATATGTACCGCGTGCAATGTATTCCTTGAGAACGTCGTTCTGGACGGTCCCCGCCAGTCGTGCGAGCGGCACGCCCTGCCGACGCGCCACAGCCACATACAGCGCAAGCAGGATGATGGCCGTAGCGTTGATCGTCATCGACGTGGACACGTCGCCCAGCGGAATCCCATCGAACAGCGTCGCCATGTCGTCCAGCGAATCAATCGCCACGCCGACGCGGCCCACCTCGCCTGCGGCCATGGGATGGTCCGAGTCATAACCCATCTGCGTCGGCAGGTCGAACGCCACGCTCAGGCCGCTGACGCCCTGCGCCAGCAGGTAGCGATACCGGGCATTGGACTCGGCTGCGGTTCCGAACCCCGCGTACTGCCGCATCGTCCACAGCCGACCCCGGTACATCGTCGGTTGAATCCCGCGCGTGAAGGGAAACACGCCGGGAAATTCGGCTTCGGGCATTCGCGGCCATTCTAGCAGCCCCACACGCCGCTGCCGTTTTGGTACAATCCCCGCAGTTTTCCCGCTTTGGCGGCAGGGGAGGGCTTATGGACCCGGTAGTGAACCAACTTGCGCGAGACATGGTCGACGCCATTTCGGCGGCGGTGGCCGACGATGCGCGAGTGGAGGCGTGTCTGCAGAAAGCGCGCGAGGCCGGATACGACTTGAAGGTGTCGCTCGAAGCCGCCATCGGGTTTGCGAGCCGAACGCCGGGCGATGGGTCGCAGGCGGCGCGGGGCATGAAGGCCCTGCCGCCCGCGCGGCCACCCATTGAGATTACGTCCAACGATCGCCGGTTCCTCAAGTCGTTGAGGATTTCTGCCGACGAGCCCACAGAAAAAGAAGTCGAGTAGCGGTCAGGCCCCGGCGCGACTTTGTTGCGCCACCGCGTCGGCGGCTTTCGCCGCCGCCGCTTCGTCCCCAAGGTAGTAGTGACGGATGGGCGCCAGGTGGTTGTCCAGTTCGTAGACCAGCGGAATGCCCGTCGGGATGTTGAGCTCCGCAATGGTCGTGTCGGAGATGCCATCGAGATGTTTGACGAGCGCGCGCAGGCTGTTGCCGTGCGCCACGATGAGCACGCGCCGGCCCTGGCGGATCGCGGGGGCGATAGTGCCGTTCCAGAAGGGCAGGAAGCGCGCCACCGTGTCTTTCAGTGATTCGGTGGCCGGGCGATCAGCCGGCGCGAGCGCCGCGTACCGCGGGTCGTGCGCAGGGTGGCGTGGGTCGTCGAGCGCGAGCGGCGGCGGCGGAATGTCGTAGCTGCGCCGCCAGAGGTGGGTCTGTGCGTCGCCGTGTTTCGCTGCAGTCTCCGCCTTGTTCAGCCCCTGGAGTCCGCCATAGTGCCGCTCGTTGAGCCGCCAACTGCGTTCCACAGGAATCCACATCTGATCCAGTTCATCGAGCACGATCCAGCACGTTCGGATGGCGCGCTTGAGGACTGAGGTGTAAGCGATGTCGAACGTGTCGCCGGCGGCACGCAGGAGTTGTCCTGCCGCGCGTGCTTCTTCTCGACCGAGATCGCTCAGATCCACATCGGTCCAGCCGGTGAAGCGGTTGTCCTGATTCCAGGTGCTCTGGCCGTGCCGGAGGAGGACCAACCTCGGCATCAGACGGTTCGCAGGTGCGCCAGCGCGGAACGGCCCGCGTACGTCGCCGCGCGGCCGAGTGATTCTTCGATGCGCAGCAACTGGTTGTACTTCGCCGTGCGATCGGAGCGGCTGGCCGAACCGCTCTTGATCTGGCCGGCGGCGGTGCCCACCGCGAGGTCGGCGATCGTGGAGTCTTCGGTTTCGCCGGAACGATGTGAGATGACGCTGGCGTAGCCGGCGCGCCGGGCGATGGCCATGGCGTCGAGCGTTTCTGAGACGGTGCCGATCTGATTCAACTTGACCAGCAGCGCGTTGCCGACGTGTTCGTCGATGCCCCGGCGCAGGATCGCCGGGTTGGTCACAAAGACGTCGTCGCCCACCAGTTGGACCCGCGTGCCGATGGCGGCGGTCAGGCGCGTCCAGCCGGGCCAGTCGCCTTCCGCCAGCCCGTCTTCCACTGAGGCAATCGGGTACTGGCGGGTCCAGTCGTCATAGAGCGCAATCATCTCGTCGGATGTGCGAGTGCCTTCGCCGGACTTTGCAAGGACGTACGCGCCAGCGGCTGGATCCCAGAACTCACTGGCCGCCACGTCAAGCGCCACCACCATGTCGCGTCCAGGCGTGTAGCCGGCCCGATGGATCGCTTCAAGGACCAGCTCGACGGCTTCGCGATTGGACGCGAGGCTGGGGGCGAATCCGCCTTCGTCGCCAACACCGGTGGCGAGTCCTCTCGCCTTGAGGAGTCCGCGCAGAGCGTGGAAGGTTTCGGTGCCGGCTCGAAGCCCTTCCGAGAATGTCGGCAGGCCGACCGGCATCACCATGAACTCCTGGAAGTCCACGTTGGTGTCGGCGTGCGCACCCCCGTTGAGGATATTCATCATCGGCACGGGCAGGAGCGTGCCGGCGCCGGGGACCGGGGTGTCGAGCAACGACACGATGTGTTCGAACAGGGGGATGCCGCGTCCGGCGGCTGCCGCTTGTACGACGGCCATGGACACGCCAAGCAGCGCGTTGGCGCCAAGCCGGGCCTTGTTCGGCGTACCGTCGAGGGCCACGAGTTGGGCGTCGATCGAACGCTGGTCTGGTGATTCGCCTGTGAGCGCCGGGGCGATTTCCGAGTTGATATGGGAGACGGCCTTGAGCACCCCCCGGCCGAGGTAGCGGCCCTTGTCGCCGTCACGCAGCTCAAGGGCCTCCCGGCTGCCGGTTGAGGCGCCCGATGGCACGGCGGCCCGGCCCCGCGCCCCCGAATCGAGGACCACATCCACTTCCACCGTGGGATTACCGCGGGAATCGAGGATCTGTCGCGCAAAAATAGTCTGAATTTTCACGGCCGTTGGCAGTGTAACATGCCGGCTATCAAGGGTTTGACTTGATCCAGATCGTGGCCTACCATGGCCATTGAAGACCTGAAATGAGAGGGTGGATGCCCCGACTTGTCGCATCGGTACTCCTCGTCGTCGCCGTCGTCACGATCAGTGCGACGCCTGCGATGGCGCAGCTTGCGCGCGCGCCGCGCGCCGTGAGTGTTGTGGCGGCGGTTCGATCAGGTGTCGTGAGCGGTGTCGTGCGCGACGACCTCGGCCAGATCGTTTCCGGTGTGGCCGTGTCGGCGATCGGGACCATCCAGGCGCAGGCGCGTACGGATGCGACCGGGAGTTTCAACTTGTCGCTGGTGCCCGGAGACTATGTACTTCGGGCGACCCATGCGGGCTACGTTTCCCCGTACAAAGAATGGGTGCGTGTGGGCGCGAGCGCCCATCTCAGGCGCAACATCACCATCACGAAGCAGCCGGAGTTGCCTGAACGCCGCGTGTTGATCGCATCGGTGGGGCTCACAGACCCAGGTGCAGCGCCTGCGCGCGCGCCCAGTGCGGCACCGGCGGAAAAAGGCAGCCTGCACGCGTGGTACCTGCGGTATCTGCCGCGCACGATCCTGCGTGATGAGTCGGGACAGGGCCCGCGCCGGACGGACTTCCGTTACCTTCCGTCGTTCCTGGACTGGGCCGTTAACGAATCGGCACGTGCGGCCACATCGTTTTTCGCCGACACCCACTTCAGTGGTCAGGTCAATGTGTTGACCACCACAGCGATGTCGGTCTCCCAAGGCGGCCTCCCGAACCACGACCCACGCGGCATCGCGTACATGGCGGTGGGGGCGCCGATTGGTGTGCACGGCGACTGGCGGCTGCGCGGCGCGCTCAGCACCGGGGGGCTCGCGTCGTGGGTGGTGCTTGGGGAATACGAGGCGCGCGACGTGCAGGAGCACGCGTTCAAGGTCGGGATGTCGTACGGCGCGCAGCGGGCGGTTGACGATTTCGGGACCGCGACCTTGGCGGTACCGGGGGCTGGTCGTGCGGTCGCGAGTGTGTTTGGTCACGATCGGTGGCGCGTACAGCCCGGCCTGGAGATTGACTACGGCCTGCGGCTCGATCGGTACGACTACGTCGCGGGCCAGGATTTTGTCAGCCCGCGTGTCGGATTCCGTCTGGGCATCGCCCCACAGACCTCCTTCACGGGATCTGCGTCCACCTCGGTGGTGGCGCCCGGCGCGGATGAATTTCTGCCGCCGCCCACGTCAGGCCCCTGGCTGCCGCCCGAGCGGACCTTCGCCAGCCTGGTGTCTGGTGCGCCTTTCCGATCCGAACGGGTTCAGCGTGTTGAAGCCGGTGTCGAGTACGACCTGGGCGCCATCGGACAACCCATGGTCATTGGCGTACGGTGGTTCCACGAAGATTCGCGCGACCAGTTGGCCACGATGTTCGGCGTGAATACCTCGAAGGCCGTCGGCCACTACTACGTCGCAAGCCCCGGCAGCGTCGTGCTCGAAGGGTGGGCGCTGCGCGCCGCCGGAAACGTTGCGCCGCAGGTCAAGGCCTCCGTGGAGTACTCGATTAGTCACGCGCGTTGGGCATTCGGTCCCGAGGCCCTCGATATCTCGCGCGTGATGCCGTCAGCCGTGCGCTCCGAACGTGAACGCCTGCACGACGTCACCAGCACGCTTGAAGCGTCGATTCCCGAGACCTCAACCAGGGTCTCGGTGGCGTATCGCGTCAACAGCGCGTTCACGCGACACGACTCGGACGGGCTGGCCGCGATGTTCGACGGACGCTTCGCCGTCCACCTTCGGCAGGCGCTGCCGTTGCGAACGCTCGGGGGCGCCAAGGTCGAATTCATGGTCAGCGTCAGCAACCTGTTCCGCGATCCCCAGAATGCCGGCTCGTTTTATGACGAGCTCCTGACCGTCCGGACGCCCCGACGCGTCCTGGGTGGTGTGCAGGTGAGGTTCTAGCTCCGGCCACATCGCGCTGCCCCAGCCGGGCCCTTTCGAATGTCCCGCCTTATTACTCACGTTCGTCCGCTCCTGCGCATCGCGGTGCCTGTCACGGTATCCACGGCGCTGATTGCGGTCGCGCTCGTCAACATGTTCGTGGTCCGCGACTATCAGGAGAAAGCGGCGATCGACGACGGTGTGTTCTGGACGAGCGACGGCGGCTCCGCGGTGAAGGCGTTTGAAGTGTCGCCCGGGTCACCGGCCGATCTCGCGGGTGTCCGACGCGGCGATACGCTGCTGGCCATCGACACCATGCCAGTGGTGTCGGCCGACGATGTGGCGCGCACACTCGAGGGACTGCGCGCCGGGGGCTCAATCACCTACAAGGTGTCGCGTGGTTCGGTCGATGATCTCGTCTCAGTCCGGCTGGCGCTCGCGCCCGGACCGCCCTATGGCCTCTACTATTCGCTGGCAGCCGTGGGGATCTTCGCGCTGCTCGTCGGAGCGTCCGTCCGGTTGCGGCGGCCCAATGACACGGCGACCCTGCACTTCTTCTGGCTGACGGTCGCCTTCTTCGGCGTGTTTGCGTTCACGCACACCGGTGAGTACACGGGCACCGATCGGTTCTTCTACTGGTCTGATGCCGTGGCGATGGTCCTCCTGCCGCCCCTGTTCCTGCACTTCGCGCTGGTGTTTCCGGAGCGGCCCCAGGCCTGGGTGCGCAGCGATCTGGGCCGCCGCACGGTGCCCCTCCTGTATCTGCCGGCGCTAGTGCTTGCTGGGGCCAGGTTCACCGCGCCGCGATGGTTGCCCGGTGACGAGATGGTGCGGCGGCTCGGGCAGATACAGAACATCGAACTGGTGTATCTGTCGGCCTGTCTGCTTGGCGGTCTGACGCTGATGATTCAGGCGCTGGGCCGCCTGCGATCGGTGACGGCACGGCGGCAGATGCGCTGGATCGTCTGGGGCTCGGGCATTGGCGCCGTGCCCTTTGTCACGACGTACGCCATTCCGTTCCTGCTCGGCTGGAAGGTGCAGCCGTACGGCGAATTCTCAAGCCTGCTCCTGGGTTGCATTCCCCTGGCCTTCGCATCCGCCATCATCCGCTATCGGTTGATGGACGTCGAGATCATCATCAAACGCGCGCTGGTCGTGTCGTTTGTCGGCCTCGTGCTCGTGGCCATCTATCAGGGCACGCTCGCGATGGTAGGCCTGTTGCGCCCGCATCCGCAGAACGACAACAAGTTCTGGGCGCTCTTCGCGACGCTGGTCGTCGTGCTCGTGGCGCCGCGCCTGTGGAACGTGATTCAGGGCGGTCTTGACCGGCTCTACTACCGGGACCGTTACGACTATCGCCGGGCCCTGGTCACGTTTGCGCGCGAACTCAACAGCGACCTGGACCTCGAGCGCCTCAGCACACGCCTGGTCGAGCGCGTGCGCGAGACCCTGGCGGTGGATCGGATGGCGCTGCTGCTGACCGACCCGGAAACTGGCGGGGCGTTTGTCGCCGTGGCGGCTGGTGGCACAGACGACGAACCACTGGAGATTTCACGAGACTCCGCGCTGGGCCAGCGCCTGCTGGCGGGGCAGACCGTCAGCATGGACGACCCGCAGCCCCTGCGGCGCCTGATCGGCGACGAAGGTGAGACGTGGCGGGGCGCCGGCTGGCATGCGTTTGTGCCGTGTGTGACCAAGCAGGTCACGATTGGCGTGCTGGCCGTTGGCCGCCGCGCCCGACTGGAGCCGCTGTCGAGCGAAGACATGGCGCTGCTCGGTGCCGTGGCCAGCCAGGCCGCGACGGCGCTCGAGAACGCGCGGCTGTACCGGCAGTTGAGCATCAAGGCCGATGAGATCGAGCGCCTCCGGCAATTCGGTGACAGCGTTGTGGAGTCGTTGAGCGACGGTTTGTTTGTCATCGACCTCGACGACCGCGTGCTGCGATGGAACCGTCGGCTGGAGCAGATGTTCCAGTTTGACCGCACGCGGGCCATCGGTCGGCGCATCTCGGCACTGTTTCCTGCGTCCTTTGTGGAACTGCTGATGTCTGCGCGCCGCGAGACGCCCGAAGGCTCCACACTGGTTCGCGCCCCGCTGACCTCCGGCCCAGCCGGGTTGCTGACACGGCCGTTGCTCGTCAACGCCGGCATCGCCCCGTTCCAGACAACCGACGGCGCCAAGGCTGGATGGATCATCGTGATTGAGGACATCACCGATCGGGCGAGCCTTGAAGAACAGTTGCGCGTCTCGGAAAAGATGGCGGCCATCGGCTTGCTGGCGGCCGGCGTCGCGCACGAGGTGAATACCCCGCTCACAGGCATTTCGAGTTTTACCCAGATGCTGCTCGACAAGGCGGATCCCAACGATCCGAAGACCCAGTTGCTGGAGAAGATCGAACGGCAGACGTTCCGCGCCGCCAAGATCGTGAACAGCCTGCTGAATCTGGCGCGCCCCTCGGAGGGCGAGGCCGCCCCACTCGACGTCAACGCGGTCATCGGCGATGTCCTCTCGCTGCTCGAGCACCAGTTCCGCGGCAGCCGCATTCAGGTGCGTCGGGATCTGGTCCCGTCAGCGCCGATTCGTGGTTTCGAGTACCAATTGCAGCAGGTGTTTCTCAACCTGTTTCTGAACGCGCGAGACGCCATGCCGAAGGGCGGGTGGCTGTCGGTCTCCACCTCCACGTCCGGCGACACGGTCATTGTGGAAGTGGCGGACACGGGCGCGGGTATCCCGTCCGAACACATCTCGCGTATCTACGATCCGTTCTTCACCACCAAGGGCGAAGGCCGCGGCACCGGCCTTGGCCTGTCCGTGACCTACGGCATTGTCCAGGAACATGCCGGGACGCTGACGTGTGAAAGTGTGGTCGGGCAGGGAACACGGTTTACATTGACTCTGCCGGCATCGCCCGCCGGCGCGAAAGAGGCCCTGGCCCACTGATGACTGATTCGCCCGCGAATATCCTGATTATTGACGACGAGGAAATTATCCGTGAGGCGCTCCATGCGCTGCTCACGATAGATGGCTGTGTCGTGCGCACGGCGGCCACTGCGGCTGAGGGGCTTGCGCTCTTGGCCGACAACGACTTTGATACCGTCCTCCTGGACCTGATGTTGCCCGATCGCAGCGGCCTTGAGGTGCTCGACGAAATTCGACGAAGCGATGACACGCTGCCGGTGGTGATGATCACGGCGTTTGGCACGATTGACACGGCGGTGCGGGCCACCAAGCAGGGCGCATTTCACTACTTCACGAAACCGTTCAAGAACGACGACGTGCTGGTGGTGCTGCACAATGCGGTGGAGCGCCGGCGCCTGCAGCGCGAGAACCTGGAACTGCGAAACCGGTTGAAGTTGGGCAGTCACCGCTTCGACCAGATCATCGGCGGCAGCCCGAAGATGCGCGCGATCTACGACTTGGTCGCCCGGGCCGCGCCCAGTCGCACCACGGTCCTCATCCAGGGAGAAAGTGGCACCGGTAAGGAACTCGTGGCCCAGGCCTGCCACCGCCATTCAGCTCGGGCCGATAAGGCCTTCGTGACGGTCAACTCCGGCAACCTGCCGCCGGACCTGCTCGAGTCGCTCCTGTTCGGCCACGTCAAGGGCGCGTTCACCGGCGCGGTGGCCATGAAAAAGGGCCTGTTCGAAATGGCCGACCGCGGGACGATCTTCTTCGACGAGATCGGCAACGTCCCGCTCGAGACGCAGGCGAAGCTGCTGCGGGTCATCCAGGCACGCGAGTTCATGCGGCTGGGCGGCGTCGACACGATCAAAGTGGACGTGCGTATCATCGCGGCGACGAATGTGGACCTGCGCAAGAGTGTGGGAGAGGGCCGGTTCCGCGAGGACCTGTTTTACCGGCTCAACGTCATTCCAGTGCAGATGCCGGCCCTGCGCGAGCACAAAGAAGACATTCCGCTCCTCGTGCAGCACTTTCTCGAGAAACACAGTGAGGACAGTCGCAAGTCTGGCTGGTTCGTGACGCCAGAGGCCCTGGACCTGCTCATGGCGTATGACTGGCCGGGCAACGTACGGGAACTGGAGAACGTGATCGAGCGCGCGGTGGTGTTATGCCCCGAGCGGGAGATTGGCGTGGACCTGATTCCCGATCAGGTCCGGTTCAACCGCGAGTTCAAGGACGCGGATTTTGTGGTGCCGCCCGAAGGCATTCCCCTCAAGGAAGTGCTGTCAAACGCCGAGCGCCGCTGGATCGAATCAGCGCTCGAGGTGGCCGGCGGCGTGCAGAAAAAAGCAGCCGAACTGCTGTTCATCAAGCCAACCACGCTGAACGAAATGATCAAGCGGTACGACATTCGGCCACGCCGCCGGCGCCAGGAGCTTGAGCAGGGCACGCCAGTGCCGACGCCCGACGATTCTTCAGAGACCTGACGCGGAAAGCAGGAGGCGCGAGAAGCGCCTTCGCGAGTGGGTTGCGGTACACTTTACGGGTTTCCGCATGCTGACACTCGCTGGCGCCGCAGCGCTTTCTCCTTTTCGCCTCCATCGTCTGCTGGAAACCCTGCGCGTCCGCACCCCGGGCATCACTGCACTGAATGCGCGATTCATGCACTTTGTCGACATCGACGGTGCGCTCGACGCGCGCGAGCGCGACCTGCTCGAGCGGCTGCTTCACTACGGCCCACAACGCGCGGACATCGAGGAGCGAGGCGCCCTGTTCCTGGTGGTTCCTCGGCCGGGGACCGTATCGCCCTGGTCCAGCAAGGCCACCGATATCACCCGCAATACGGGCCTCGCGAAAGTGCGGCGGGTGGAGCGCGGCATGGCGTACTACGTCGATGCGGAAGGAGGCCTGCTCGCGGAATCGCGGCCTCACATCGCTGCGGGGCTGCACGACCGGATGGTGGAACACGTACTCGACCACCTGGACGATGCGGCGAGGTTGTTCGCACACGAGACGGCACGCCCGCTGGTGACCATTGATGTGTTGGGTGGGGGCCGCGAGGCGCTTGAGCGCGCGAATCGCGAACTCGGCTTTGCCCTGGTGTCCGACGAAGTTGAATACCTGTGCGCGGCGTTTCTCGCGCTCGGCCGCAACCCGACGGATGTCGAGTTGATGATGTTCGCCCAGGCCAACAGCGAACATTGCCGGCACAAGATCTTCAACGCCACGTGGACGATTGACGGGGCGGAGCAGGAGAAGAGCCTGTTTGGCATGATTCGCAACACGTACGAACGTGGTGACGTGTCCGATGTGCTGAGTGCCTACTCGGACAATGCGGCGGTGATTCGCGGGCACGAGACGCGGCGCTTTTTCCCCGACCCTGCGACAGGCCACTTCGCGTTTCACGACGAGCCCGTGCACATGCTGATGAAGGTGGAGACGCACAACCACCCGACCGCCATTGCCCCGTATCCAGGCGCCTCCACCGGGTCGGGCGGCGAGATTCGCGATGAGGGTGCCGTCGGCTGCGGCGCTCGCCCGAAGGTCGGCCTGGTCGGCTTCAGCGTGTCGAACCTGCGCGTGCCTGGGTACGAACAACCGTGGGAAGAAAACCATGGCAAACCCGATCGCATCGTCTCGGCGATGCAGATCATGATTGACGGACCCGTCGGCGCGGCCGCCTTCAACAACGAGTTTGGCCGGCCGGCGATCTGCGGGTATTTCCGCACACTTGAGCAACTCGACCGGGGCCAGGTGCGCGGCTACCACAAGCCAATCATGATTGCCGGCGGCCTGGGGAACATCCGGGAGCCGCACGTGCGCAAGCGGGACGTGCCTGCGGGTTCGCTCCTCGTGGTCCTCGGTGGTCCCGCCATGTTGATCGGCCTTGGTGGCGGTGCGGCGTCGTCGATGTCGTCGGGAGTCAGCGACGCCGAGCTGGATTTTGCATCGGTCCAGCGTGACAACGCCGAGATGGAACATCGCTGCCAGGAAGTGATCGATCGCTGCTGGCAGCGTGGTGACCAGAATCCGATCCGGTTCATTCATGATGTGGGCGCCGGTGGCCTGTCGAACGCGCTGCCGGAGCTGGTGAAGGACGCCGGGCGCGGTGGCCGGATCGACCTGCGCAGCATCCCGAGCGCGGACGCTGGGCTGTCGCCCCTCGAGATCTGGTGCAACGAAGCACAGGAGCGGTACGTCCTGGCCATCGCTCCGGCGAGTCTCGAGGCGTTCCGCGAAATCTGCGAACGCGAGCGCTGTCCCTTTGCCGTGGTTGGTGAGGCGCTGACCGAGGCGCACCTGCAGGTGGGGGACTCGCAACTGGAGTCGACGCCAGTGGATCTGCCGCTCTCGGTGTTGTTCGGTAAGTCGCCGAAGATGCGGCGGGCCTTCGCGCGTGAGGCCTCGGCAGGCCGCGCGTTGTCCCTCGACGGAATCACGGTGGCCGAGGTGGTTGAACGCGTGCTGCGGATGCCCGCAGTCGGGAGCAAGGGCTTTCTCGTCACGATCGGCGACCGCAGTGTCACGGGATTGGTCAGCCGCGACCAGATGGTGGGCCAGTGGCAGGTGCCGGTGGCCGACGCCGGCGTCACGCTCACCGGCTACGACGCGTACGTCGGCGAGGCGATGGCCATGGGCGAACGCACACCCCTCGCCATGATGGATGCGCCCGCCTCTGGCCGCATGGCCGTGGCTGAGGCGATTACCAATATTGCGAGCACCCGCATCGCGAAACTGAGTGATGTGAAGCTCTCAGCCAACTGGATGGCCGCCGCAGGGCACCCCGGGGAAGACCAGGCCCTGTTTGAGACCGTTCGGGCCGTCGGCATGGAGTTGTGTCCTGCCCTCGGCATCGTCATTCCTGTCGGCAAAGACTCCATGTCCATGCAGACGCGGTGGCAGGCAGAGGGACGTGAACATGTGGTCACCGCGCCGTTGTCGCTGATTGTGTCGGCCTTCGCACCCGTTCTCGACGTCCGTGCCTGTGTGACGCCTGTCGTGCGAACCGATATACCTGCCGAATTGCTGCTGATCGATCTTGGCGCAGGCAGGAACCGGCTCGGCGGTTCTGCGCTGGCTCTCGCCTGGAACCAGGTCGGTGGCGAGGTGCCGGACCTGGACGACCCTGCGCGGCTGGCCGCGTTGTTTGATGTCATGCAACGTTCCCTTGCCGACGGTCATGTGATCGCCTACCACGATCGATCGGACGGTGGGCTGTTTGCCACGCTCGCCGAGATGGCGTTTGCCGGTCACTGCGGTCTCGACGTGGACCTCGCGTCTCTCACGGGCGACCCCCTGGCGGTGTTGTTCAACGAGGAACTCGGGGCCGTGCTGCAGGTGCGGTCAGCCGACGTGCCGGCCGTCCTGGCACGTTGCGCGGCGGTGGGCCTGGGCGTGATGACCCAGCGCATTGGCACTGCGGTACCAGGCGCCACGCTGCGACTGAGGGTCGGCGAGAGCGAGGTCTACAGCGCCTCACGAGTGGATCTGCACCGGGCGTGGGCAGAACTGAGCTTCGCGATGCAGAGCCGACGCGACAATCCCGACTGCGCGCGCGAGGAGTATGAGGCGCTGCTCGATGCCGACGACCCGGGCCTTTCGGCGTCTCTGACCTTTTCGTCGGCAGAGGATCACGCCGCGCCGTTCATCGCGACCGGCGCGCGTCCACGCATCGCGATTCTCCGCGAGCAGGGCGTGAACGGGCAGTATGAGATGGCGGCAGCCTTTGACCGCGCTGGTTTCACGGCCGTTGACGTGCATATGAGCGATATCCTCGGCGGCCGCGTGGACCTCGCTGCATTCAAGGGCATGGCGGCCTGTGGGGGCTTCTCGTATGGCGACGTGCTGGGTGCCGGGGAGGGATGGGCGAAGACGATCCTGTTCAATGCCCGCGCGCGAGATCAGTTCGCTGCGTTCTTTGCGCGCACCGACACATTCACGGTCGGGATGTGTAACGGCTGCCAGATGATTTCGAACCTGCGTGAGCTCGTGCCTGGCTCCTCACACTGGCCGCGTTTTGTCCGCAATCTCTCGGAGCAGTACGAGGCGCGCGTGGCGTTGGTACGCGTCGAGGACAGTCCGTCGGTGGTGTTAGCCGGCATGCACGGCTCCCAGATACCGATCGTGGTGGCGCATGGTGAGGGGCAGGCGGAGTGTGGTGACGCGTCTGATCTTGACGCGCTGCAGGCCAGGCATGGCGTGGCTCTGCGGTATGTGGACAACCGGGGGCGCCAGACGCAGCGGTTCCCCGCCAATCCCAACGGATCCACCGGCGCGGTGGCCGCCGTCTGTTCAGAAGACGGCCGTGTGACCATCACCATGCCGCATCCCGAACGGGTATTCCGCACCGTGCAGAACTCCTGGGCCCCTGCCGCGTGGGGCGAAGACGGCGCGTGGATGCGCCTCTTCCGCAACGCGCGGGTCTGGCTGGGATAGGATCGCTCATGGTCCGCCAGTTCGGCATCGCGCTACTCACCCTGCTTATTCTTGACGGCCTGTGGCTGGGCCTGATCATGAAGGACTTCTATCGGCGTCACCTGGCGCCCATCGCTCGAATGAAGGGTGATGCCCTTGATCCCATCTGGCCGGTGGCCGCCCTGGTCTATCCAGTCATCGCCCTTGGGATCACCATATTCGTGCTTGGACGAGCGAAGTCCCCGGAGGCTGCGCTCGGCTTCGGCGCGCTATTCGGCGCCCTGACCTTTGCGGTGTACGACCTCACCAACCACGCGACGCTTCGGGAGTGGAGCGCCACTGTGACCGTCGTCGATATCCTCTGGGGCGCGACGTCGTGTGCGGCAGTCTCCTGGATTGCGGCCACGCTCACGCGCAGCGCGGCGACCTCGTGATGTCGCTGTTGTTCTGGCTCGTGCTGTGTGTCGGTGGCGGCGCGCTGGTCGGCCTCACATCGTCCAGTGGTGACACCGAATGGTACCGGGCGCTCAACAAGCCGTCGTGGAATCCGCCCAGCTGGATCTTCGCACCGGCCTGGACAACCCTGTACGCATTGATAGCGATCGCGGTGTGGCGGATTTGGAGGCGCGGCGGGTGGGTGACACACACCCCCGCATTGCGTCTGTTCCTTGTTCAGCTGGTGTTCAACTTTGGCTGGTCGTTCGTGTTCTTCAGGTTTCAGCAGACGGAATTCGCCCTGGTGGAGATCGGCGTGTTGTGGGTACTGGCCGCCCTCACCGTTCGCGCCTTCGCACGGGTAGACACGCTCGCAGCTTGGTTGCTTGTGCCCTATCTGGCGTGGCTCACATTTGCTTCCGCGTTGAATGCGGCGATCGTCGTCCTGAATTGATCGACTGCTGGAGCCGTGTCAGTTCCCGTGTCCCGTCATCGCGGCCGCTGCCGGCCGTCGCGCGGCCGGCCCTGGCGACTGCCACCACCACCGCCCTGCCGACCGTCCGGCTTGCCGCCAGACCTGCCGTCAGGCCGCCCCTGCGGCCGTCGGTCCTGCCGCTGTGCCGATGACGGAGGCGGCTGCTGGGGCCGGCGGTCTCCGCGGTGCGGCTCGCGCCCTTCGTGCGCCTCGCGGCCGCCCTCGCGCTGCAGAGGTCGCAGGCGAGCCATCATCCGCTCGTACTTCGAGAGGATGATGTCCCAGCGGTAGTTGCGGTTGACATACGCCTTGCCGTTGCGGCCCATCGCCGAACGCAGCGCGGCATCGCGTGTCAGCAATTTGAACGCTTCCACAAACTCCCACTGGTTCTCGTAATACAAGCCCGCATGGCTGCGGCGGATATGGTCGACCAGCACTTCCGATCGGCCATTGGCCAGAACGGGCGTGCCGACCGCAAACGCCTCAAGGGCCAGCAGCGACAGGCTCTCATGCGGCGAGGGCACCACCACGACCGTTGCGGCCTCAATGGCGTGCAGACGTTCTTCGTCGGGCAGGATGCCGGCGAAGCGCACATGCGGGTCGTCGGGCAGGGGCATCAGCTTGACGCCCATCAGCATCAACGTCGCGTCGCCGCCTTCGGCGAGGAAGGCTTGAAAGTACTCGAACAGCTCCTCGCAGCCCTTCCCTGGATCGATGCGGCCGCCATACAACGCGAACGGCTCGTGGATCCGGTGCCGGCGGCGGAACGCGTTGGCAGGCCCTTCGATGTGTGAGGGCAGCGGCTCGGTCGCGGTCGGCAACACCGGCGCAAGTTCCGCGATGGTCTCGATGCCCGAAAACCGTGCCTCGGGCACATCCACGCCGCAGCCCACCACGTCTTCGACGAGGGCGCGCAAATGGAATCGCTCGCTCACAAACCGCCGCTCCGCCTCGGTGTTCCAGACGATGCCGGCGGCGCTTGAAAAGACGTCCTCGTAGATGCCGAGCCGGATGGCCGGTTCATCGTGGGCTGTCGGCACCAGCAGGCTCTTGGACGGGGCAATGCGCAGCCCCATCACGGTCGGTGCGTAGAGGTACGTGAAGAAGATCAGGATGTCGTACGTCTGGTGCTGACGCTCGAGATAGTCGATGAGTCCCGGCGACCAGGGCCCCTGCTGCTTGAGCCACTCCATCTCGTCGGCCGGCGTGTGGCGGTTGTGGAAGATCCAGTCGGAATACTGGTTGAACGCGTCGAGGTCTCGGGTCTGCGCATTCGCGAAGCGGCGCACCATGACGCCACGGACGCGATCGGTACCCTCGGGGTAGACGTTCTGCCAGGTGATGTAGTCGCGTGCGCAGGTCGTCAACACATCCACCTGGTGGTGTTCGGCGAGACGCTCGGCAATCAGCCGGCAGTGATACTCAGATCCCCCGAGGATCTCGGTGCCGTAGCGCTGGACGATGAAGGCAATGTTCACAGGAATGTCCGTGGATGTGACGCGGTCACGCGACCTCCGCCAGGAGTGATTGAAGGCGCGGCCCGAGTTGATCGAGGCCGAACGCCGAGAGACGTTGTCGCTGGCCCGCGATGACCTGGCGGCGCAAAGGTTCGTCGTACACCAGGGCGCCGAGCATTTCGGCGGCGACTTCAAGATCTTTCGGCGCGAAGGCGACGCCCGCGCCGCCAAGCGTCTCGGGCACGGCAGCGGCCGAGTAGGCCAGCACCGGCACGTCCATCGCCATCGCCTCCACGAGCGGCACGCAGAAGCCCTCGTGCTCGCTCAGGGAGACATACGCGTGCGCATGGCGATAGTACGCGGCCAGTTCGCGATCGGGGACCGGCCCGGTAAACCAGAACCGATCCGGCAACATCCGGTACTCCGCAATCAACGCGCGGATCGTCGCGTAGTACCCCGACACCGCGTTGTAGTTGCCGACAAAAATAAACCGGTAATAGATGTCCACGTAACGCTTGTAGTGTTCGGCCAGCCGAATGTGATCCTCGATCATCTTGTTGGGAGCGATGCGCCCGACAAAGAGGATGTTGGCCAGACCGTCCTTGAGCAGTAGTTCGAGCGCCGGAACCGGTGCGGCGGTCGTGAGCCGCGCGGTATCGACTACGATCGGAAGGACGCCGGTGTGGTCAAAGCCAAGCGCGACCAGCTCCTGGCGGTTGTAGTCAGACACACCAAGCGCCAGGTCCGTGCGCCCGGCCAGTGTCGCCAGTTCGCGTCGGCCCTCTGCAGCAAATCGAGCGATGCCCACATCGAAGGGCGCAAAAAAATGCGCGGGTGTGACGTTGTGGTAGAGGAGCACGCGTCCCCCCGGCAGCGTCGCGAACGCCCGCGTCATCGGCGATGGGATGGCGAAGTGAAAGATCGTGATGTCGCCCTGGCGGGCTCCTGCGTCAGACCACCGCCGCACTTCAGTGGCCAAATCGTCGTCGACCGTGAGGGCGTAGATCTCGGACTCGTGGCCCCAGTTTCTGAGCAGGTTGCGGATCATGCGCGCATTGTCACCCACCGCATCGCCCCTGTGGGCCGCCGCAATCCACTGGTTGACGATCACGCGCGTTGCCCCAGGTCCGCGACCGGCGTCGAGTCGTCTTCCAGGGGCAGAGCCCGAAACGCCCCTGGGCGATACTGCCGAATCTCTTCCAGTGCGTCGGCCAGCGCGAACTGGCGCCAGAAGTCATAGGCCACCGACGGCACATGCCGGCGGGGTGACGAGAGGGCCTGGTCCACAAATCGCAGCAGCGTGCCATCAAAGTCCCTGGCGCGCAGGCGATCGAGCGCGGCATCCTGAGCCAGCAGCACGTCATCGGCCAGCCCGGCGTCGCCGGTCAGCGACTGCATCAGCGCCGCCACGCGGCCGGGATGTTTCTCGTTGTAGAGAACGCCGCCGCCATCCATGGTTGCAGGCACGGCGGTGGCCGCGTACGCCAGCACGGGGACTCGCTTGTAAAACGCTTCGACGATGGGCACACAGAAGCCCTCGTGTTCACTCGCGCACAGGAACAGATCCGCCACGTCGTACAGCGCCGTCAGGGCTTCGTCGGTGATCTGGCCGAGGATGTGGACGTCCTGCACGCCCAGGGCCGCGATGAATGCGTGGATCTGCGCGAGGTACGCGTCGAACCCGCCATGTGCGCCGGCGATGATCAGCCGTGACCTCGGGTTGAAGGTCGTTTTGTACGCGTGAAAGAACCGGATCAGGTCATCGGGACGCTTGTTCGGGACGAGCCGCCCCACAAAAAGGATGTTCGTCCACTCGTCGTCAAACGCATCGAGCATGCGCGAGTCGGGGGTGGCGTCCAGATGCGCGAAGTCGGGGACCACGTGCAGGACACCTGTGGGGTCGAACCCGAGCGACTCGAGTTCCTGACGGTTGAACTCCGAGTCTCCAAGCGCCAGTTCGCAACGGGTGCGATAGGCCGTCAGTTCGCGCCGGCCGTGGTAACACTGGCGCACGAGCTGGTCGTGAACACCAATGAAGTATTCGGGCGGTGTGATGTTGTGGTAAATCAACGCCATCCGCGCCTGCAAGGCGAACGCGGTGCGGGATGCCCGTGAGCCCAGCGAAAAGTGATGAATCAGCAAGTCGTCTTCGCGGACCTCACCGACGATGTCGCGATAGTCCACCGTGAGATCTTCGAGTCGTGGGTCGGCGGTCTCGACAATAATTTCGGAGTCGTAGCCGGCCGCGCGCAGAATGCGGCGAATGCCCAGCACCTCGTGGCCGATGGCATCGCCATAGCCGAGGGTCGCGAGCACCTGGTGGACTTTCGGTCGCATGGATTATCGAAGGACCGGACCCGCCGGTACCTGGTCGACGATGTGCCGGGCCGGAGGGAGGTTCGACTTGCGGCGTGCCCACCAGCCAGGCCAGGGCTCGCCGGGTCGCACCGAGGAATCGCGCTTGAGACGGTCGAACATGTCGAGATACTTCCGTTCGATCACCGGCCATGTGTAGTGGCGCTTGAAGAACTCGCGACCCTGGCGACCCAGAATCGCGCCGATCGGACCGGTCGCCTCGAGGCAGTACATCGCCTCCGCGAACTCCTCACATGACTCGTAACACAGGCCGCCGTTGGCGCGCAGCGCCTGTCCGCGCAGGACGTCGCACGCGCCGTTGACCAGCACCGGCTTGCCCAGCGCCCACGCTTCAAGCGCCACCATCGAGAGGCTCTCGAACTGCGACGGCATGACCAGCAGGTCGGCTGCGGCCATTGCGTCGAACTTGTCTTCGTCGGACACGAATCCCACCGCGCGGATGCGCGGATGCGAGGGAATCGGGATCACCGCCTTGCCCAGCAGGATCAGGTCTAACCCACGCGGATAGTTGGCCGCGTAGTTGATGAAGTGATCGAACAGCGCCGGGCAGCCCTTGTTGTCGTCAATGCGGCCGACGTAGATGGCAAACGGGCGCTTCACGTTGAACTTTTTGCGGAAGCGCCACGGCTGCGTCCGTTCGGGGATCGCCGAGCCGACGCCGACCACGACGCCCGGCACCGCCTGATTCCCGCTGACGGCGTGGATGAGGTCGCGCTCCTCGAACGAGTTGTACATGAGCGCGCGCACGCCGCGGAACACCGGGCCGAACAGGTGCAGGCCGACGGCCGGATCGCGCTCAGCGGTCGGGACGAGAATGGCCTTGCCGGGCACAGCGCGTGCGCCATGCCACGCATGGTAGTAACGCGCGCTGAAGAAGAGAAAGAAATCAAACTCGTCGCGCACCTGCTCGATGTGACGGATCAGGGCGGGGCTGCGCGGCCCTTCGCTCTCGAGCCAGGCCAGCTCGTCGGCGAGGGAATGCTGGCGATCAAAGACGAGCGCCGAGCGCCGGCCGAAGTCATCCGTGTTGCGGGGGCGCGAAACGGGAAAGCGTCGCACCGTGATGCCGTTGACCTTTTCCTCGCCGGCGGGCCACTCGTTCTTCCAGGTGAGGTAGTCCTTCGCGCACGTGGTCAGCACCTCAACCGAGGCGTGGCGCGAGAGCCGCTCCGCGACGTAGCGCGCGTGCAGCTCAGCTCCGCCGTTGATGTCGGCGCCGTACCGCTGGACAACGATCGCGATCTTCACTGCGCGTCGTTACCTGAATCTGTGCCCGAATCTGCGGAGGCATCGTCGCCGTCATCGACACTACGCTCCGAGCCCCCGCCACTGGAGCCTCCCGGCTGGTCGCCCATCGTCTGACCCGGACGCCGGCGACGCCGACGCCGGCGGCGCCGACGCTCGCCTTCACCGTCGGGCCGATCACCGCGATCACCGGCAGGCGGCGCGCCGGTGGCAGTCACCGCCACACTCGCACTCTCCACAACCGGATCTGCGGCGGTGCCGGCCATGGGCGTACTTGGGACTGGTGTGGGTGCCGCGGCATCGGCGATCGCCGGGGCCCGCGGGCGGGGCGGCTGGGGACGCTGATCCTGCGGACGAGGGGCCTGCGGCCGCTGGTTGTTCGACGGGCGCGCCTGTTTGTACTGCACCACGGTTTCAAGGGCCCGGCTGCGGCGTTCGTCAAAATCGACGCGGCTCGACACCGACTCCACACGCATTTTCATGTTGTGCACCTCGATGCCGAGGCGTGTCACCTCGAGCGCAAGGTTGTGCACCAACTCGTAGTAGAGCGGGTCCATGTCTTCGCGTTGCCGGAAGCGCTGGTGGAATTCCTCGTTGACCCTGGCCTGTACGTGCAGCGCCGCCGCAATCGGGTTCGGGTTGAGAAAGAGCTTCAGGATGGGGTTGAGCAGGCGGCGGATCGTGCGCAACAGGCCGCGGTGCGTTTCGTAAATCGTGTCGTCTTCGAAGTCATACTTGGGTGGCGCGGGGCTGATGGTCCGGGTCCGGCGGAACTGCGCGACGAGATCCGACCGCACGCCCTTCGGGTCCAGGAACTGTTCGAGCTTGACCTTGGCCAGTTCCTGCACTTCGGCTTCGGTGTAGTCGGTGCCGCGCTTTTCGCGGATGCGCGCGCGAATCTGGCGCATGATCGCATCCACGTCCACGGCGTCGGACTTCACTTGAAAATCACTCATGGAAACACACCTTGATCCTTCGGCCAGGCGTCAGCGCCACGGCCCGTAAATGATGCCGGCCACCGTGCAGGCCCACAGGGCGACACACAGGAGAATCGGCCGGTCAGAAATCAGCGTTTCAGATGGGTTCGCCCCGCCCTCGCGCTGGTGAATGAGGTAGAGATAGCGAAAGACGCCGTACAACGGGAACGGCAAGGTCAACAGCAGCCGGTCCGTGCCGAACTTCGCCACGGTCTCCGGGCTGATGGTGTAAAACGCGTAGGCCAGAAGCGTGGCGGCCGCAACGATGGTGATTAACTGGTCCAGAAGGCCCAGCGAGTAGTGGGCGAGGATCGGTCGGTGGCCGGCGCCGCCGTCGACGAGGGTGGCAATCTCGCCTCGCCGTTTGCCGAGCGCCAGGAACAGCGCGCCCAGCAGTGTGATGACCAGCAGCCAGTGGCTGATGGCGACACCGATCACCACGGCGCCACCCACCGCGCGCAGCACAAACCCGCCGGCGATCGTCAGCACGTCGAGGATCACCAGGTGTTTGAGCGCCGTTGAATAGACCGTGAGAAGCGTGACGTAGGCCGTAGCAACCATCCCAAACGCCGGCGCCAGCCACCACGCAACGCCCAGACCGGCGGTCACGAGAACAAAGGCCGTCGTCAGCGCAGACGTGGCGGAAATGGCTCCGGCGGCAATGGGTCGTTTCGACTTGGTGGGGTGGAGCCGGTCGGCCACGACGTCGCGCACGTCGTTGATCAGATACACCACTCCCGACAGCACGCAAAACACCAGGAATCCGAGGACCGAGGCCTGGACGGCCGCCGGATCAAACAGCCGGCCGCCGAAAATCAGGCCGGCGAACAGGATGAGATTCTTGGTCCACTGCGCCGGGCGCAGCGACAGCAACAGGTCCGCCGCCCACGGCCGTTTGCGTGCCTGGCCGTCGGCGAGGGCGTCTGCTGACGCACCGCGATTTGGACGAAGGGTACTTCGCGCCATACAGCGCGACGACGGGCGCGCCCCCTCAGGGCGTGCCCGTCAATCGACTCTGAAGAACAGGCGACGCCTGAAGAACCGTTATTTGTAACTCTTGAGCGCGTCCTGCTCGACTTCGAACGTCTCGAAGACTGTCAGCAGTTTCGTGATCATCAAGAGATCGGTGATGCGCTTGGTCAGGTTCACCAGCTTGAGCTGACCGCCCTGCCGGCTGACCGTCGTGTACGTGCGCACGATTTCGCCGAGACCTGCGCTGTCAATGTACGGAACCTCTGCCAGGTTCAGCAGGATGCGCTTCTTGTCCTGCAAGATGAGCGAGTTGATCTTGTCCTTCAGTACTTCGTCACCCTCGTTCAGGGTGATTTTGCCCTTCAGGTCCAGAATGATGACCTCGCCTACACTTCGCTCGTCGATCTGCATGCCAACTCCTGTTGCTGCCGCTTCCACGCGGCGCATCTCGGATGCGTCCCCGGCAGGAGCCGCGCGCCAAAGCGCGCACCGCTCCTGAGTGACCCGACCCCGGGGACCACAATCTTCCCGGTAAGTTTAGGGCGTGAGCGACCGATTTGACAAGGGATAACGCCCCGAACCCTGTTGGCTGGGTGCGGGGCGTCTCCAGACGAACGCTGTGGCGGGAGCCTACTCGACGTCGCGACGCAGCTTCTTGCGCGAACGCTTGCGCGCCAGCGCCGACTTGACCCGCTTTTTGTCGCCGGGCTTCAGATAGAAGGAGTGTTTCTTGATGTCCTTGATGATGTCTTCCTGCTGCACCTTGCGCTTGAAACGACGCAACGCGCTCTCAATGGACTCGCCTTCCTGGATTCGAACTTCTGCCATGGATGCACACCCCCTTCCCTCATGAATTGTGCCCCGAGGGACAACAAGACAGCCTATCACGCAACGAGGGCGCTAGAATCCCTTCATGAACGTCCTTGTCGTGGGTGGAGGGGGCCGGGAGCATGCCTTGGTCTGGCGGTTGGCCCAGGACCCCGAGGTCACCCGGGTCTTTTGCGCCCCGGGGAACCCCGGAATTGCTGCCGTGGCCCAGTGTGTGGCTGTCGAGGCCACCGACGTGGAGGCCCTCCTGGCCCTGGCCATCCGCGATCAGGTCTCCCTGACGGTCGTGGGCCCTGAAGCCGCGCTCGACAAGGGGATCGCCGACCGATTTCGGGCCGCAGGCCTGGCCATCGTCGGCCCCCTCAGACACGCTGCGGGACTCGAAACCTCCAAGGTGTTCTCGAAGCACTTCATGACCGGGGCCGGCATTCCCACTGCGAGGTATCTCGCGTGCAGCACGGCCGACGCCGCTCTGGCCGCCGTGGCCGGCGACCAGTTCGGCTTCCCGGTGGTCGTCAAGGCCGACGGCCTTGCCGGCGGCAAGGGGGTGGTGGTGGCTCTGGATCGGGTCGAGGCCGAAGCGGCCGTCCGGGCGGCCATGGTCGACAAGGCCTTTGGCCCCGCTGGCAGCACCCTGGTGATCGAAGAATGCCTGACCGGCCCTGAGATCTCGTTTTTCGCGCTCTGCGACGGTGAGCGCGCCGTCGTCCTCGGAACCGCGCAGGATCACAAACGCATCTTTGACGGCGATCGGGGGCCCAATACCGGCGGCATGGGAGCGTTTGCGCCCAGCCCGCTGATGACCCCGGAGCTCGAGGCCATTGTCATGCGCACGATCGTGCAGCCCGTAGTTGATGGGTTTCACGCCGATGGCGGCTATCGGGGATTCCTGTACGTGAGTCTCATGCTGACGCCCGACGGGCCGAAGGTCATCGAGTTCAATGTGCGGTTCGGTGACCCTGAGGCGCAGGTCGTGCTCCCACTGATTGAGGGCAGTTTCACGGCCACGCTCCTCGCTGCAGCAGAGGGTCGGCTCGGGTCGCAGTCGCCGCGCGTGTCGGGCGACGCAGCCGTCGGCGTCGTGCTGGCGTCGGCCGGGTACCCGGGACCGATCGCATCGGGCGCCGTTGTCAACGGCCTGGCCAATGTATCCGGCGACGGCGTCACCGTCTTTCACGCCGGCACGGCGACGCGGGGCGATCAGATCGTCACGGCAGGGGGCCGTGTACTGACCGTTGTGGCGCGGGCGGCCACGCATGCTGAGGCCCGGACCCGCGCCTACACCGCTGCGGCCGCGATACACTTCGAAGGCATGCAGTACCGTCGGGACATCGGGGCGTCGTTGACCACCTGACCCCGAAAGACGATTTGCGCTTACCGATTACGGATTCACATGGACGTACTGATTTTGATGGGTTCCGATTCCGACGCTGACGTCATGTCAGCGGCGGGCGCCGCGTTAACCGAATTTGGCCTGACCTGGGAGATGACCGTCGCCTCGGCGCATCGCTCACCGGCCCGCGTGCTGCGGCTGATCACCGAGGCGCATTCGAGCGGCGTCAAGGTCTTTATCGTGGGCGCCGGTGCGGCGGCCCATCTGGCTGGCGTGGTGGCGGCGCACACGCCGCGCCCCGTCATTGGCGTGCCGATTGATTCATCCGCGCTCAAGGGTATGGACGCGCTGTTATCCACCGTGCAGATGCCGCCAGGGGTGCCCGTGGCCACGGTCGCGATTGGCAAGCCGGGTGCCACAAATGCCGGTGTGCTCGCGGCGCAGATGATCGCGCTGGCGGATCCCGCGCTCGCCGAGCGCGTGGTCGCCTACAAGGGTGGCCTCGAAGCGAAGGTCGAAGCCGCCGCCGCGCGGCTCGCGCAACGGAAGTAGGGCGTGGCTTCAGCCGCGCCAATCACGGCGCCGCTGGAGCGACACCCTGCGTCTGCGGCGTTTCCACCAACAGCTGCCCGCAGGCCGCGCGAATGTCGCGGCCGCGGCTCTTGCGAACGGATACGGTCACACCGCGGTCGGCCAGGATGGCCGCGAACGCATTCACGCGGTCATCGGACGGTCGCCGGTAGGGAATGCCCGCAGCCTCATTGAGCGGCAGCAGGTTTACCTTCGCCTGAATGCCCTCGATCAGGCGCACCAGTCGCCGTGCGTCCTCAGGCGTGTCGTTGACCTCGTCGAGCAGCACGTATTCGAACGTGATGCGGCCACGGCGCCGCAGCGGAAAGGCCCGGCACACATCCATCAACTCCTGCAGCTTGTACTTGCGGTTGATAGGGGCGAGCACGTCGCGCTGTTCGTCGGTCGTGGCGTGCAGTGAAATCGCCAGGTTGGGCATGATCGGTTCTTCGGCGAGCCGTTGCAGTCCGGGCAGCACGCCCACGGTGGAAAGCGTGATGCGGCGGGGCGGCACGGCCAGTCCCTGCTCATCCGTCAGAATTCGCAGCGCTTTCATCGTCGCATCATAGTTGTGCAGCGGTTCGCCCATGCCCATCAGCACGATGTTGAATGCCGCAGCGGCGAGGCCGGTCTCTCGCGCCAGCACGCGCACCTGGCCGACGATTTCCCCGGCGGTCAGGTGGCGCACGAGACCCATCTTGCCCGTCAGGCAGAAACCGCACGCCATCGCGCATCCGACTTGAGTCGAGATGCAGAACGTTTGTGCCGGGGTATCGGGAATGTAGACCGCCTCGACCTGCCGGGCGTCGCCCAGTTGCAGCAGAAACTTGGTGGTGCCATCGGACGAGACCTGTGTGGTGACCAGGGTCGGCTCGGCGATCGCCCCGCGGGCGCCAAGTCTGGCGCGCAGGTCCTGGGACAGATTGGTCATCGCGGCGAAGTCAGACGCCCCCCGCTGATGAATCCATTGGAAAATCTGCCGGCCACGAAATCCGGGCAGGCCAAGGCTGATCGCGGCTTGTTCGAGTTCCGGACGTTCAAGCGCAGAAAAATCCAGCGGCGATAGTGACGGAGAGCCTTGTTCCACGGCAAAGGCCATGGTATCATTCTGAACTTGATCCTCTGGTCTAAACTCCAGTTCCTAAACAACTTACAGGTTTCGGTAGCCGCGCGATGGTGAGGACCGAGACGTTCCCTTCCGGCCTGCGGCTCGTAACCGAAACGTTGCCGCATGTGCGGTCGGTGGCGATTGGCGTGTGGCTGACTCGCGGCTCACGCCATGAATCGGATGCCGAGAGCGGCATTGCCCACTTTGTGGAGCACATGCTCTTCAAAGGTACTGAGCGGCGGTCTGCACGTGACCTGGCACAGGCGATCGACTCGGTCGGAGGCCAGGTGGATGCCTTCACCTCAAAGGAATACGCCGGCTACTACATCAAAGTGCTCGACGAGCACGTGCCGATTGCCCTCGACCTGCTCAGCGACATGCTCCTGAATCCGGCCCTGGCGCCCGACGACGTGGTCCGCGAGCAAGGTGTGATCCTCGAAGAGATCAAGATGGTCGAGGACGCGCCCGACGATCTGGTGCACGAGATGTTCGTGCAGAAGTTCTGGGCGCGCCATCCGCTGGGCCGTCCGATTCTGGGTACGCCCCAGACCGTTTCCAGTTTTTCCTCGGCCCAGTTGCGTGAATTTTTCCGCCGTACGTACGTGGCGCCCAATCTGGTGATCGCGGCTGCCGGACACCTCGATCACGATCAGCTCCGCGACGACGTGGCGCGCGCGTTTGCGCCCTTGTCGGCGGCGGCCTCCGACGACGCCGTCACGCCCCCCCTGATGACGCCAGGAGTGGAGCAGCGCGTCAAGGACATTGAACAGAGCCATGTCTGCCTGGGCACCACGGCGTACGGTGAAGGTCACGCGGACCGCCACGCCGTCTTTGTACTCAACACCATCCTCGGCGGTTCGATGAGTTCCCGGTTGTTCCAGCACATTCGTGAAGAACGTGGGCTGGCCTACTCCGTGTTCAGCAATCTGTCGGCCTACACCGACGCGGGCATGATTACCGTGTATGCCGGCTGCGCCGCCGACAAGGTGGACGAGGTCGTGTCGCTCGCGCTCGACGAATTGCACGGGCTGCGATCTGCGGTCGTGCCGGCCGACGAACTCCGGCGCGCCAAGGATCACCTCAAGGGCAGCGTCATGCTGAGCCTCGAGAACACCTCGAGCCGGATGTCGCATCTCGCGCGGCAGGAAATGGTCTTTGGTCGCCACATTTCGTTCGACGAGATGCTGGCGAACATCGAGGCCGTTGGCGCAGACGATGTGCTGCGCGTGGCCCGGGATCTGTTTCGTGATGACGGCATGGTGGTCAGTGTGGTGGGACCCGATCGCGGGGATCGACTGTCGCCAGACCGGCTGCGGATGAGCCAGGGAGCACCGAACGCATGATTGCCCGGTATACCCATCCTGAGATGGGCGCCATCTGGAGTGAGCAACGTCGCTACGACGCGTGGCTCGAGGTGGAACTGGCTGCGACCGACGCCCTGGCCGAGGCCGGCGTCGTGCCCGTCGAGGACGCGCGGGCCTTGCGCGCCTCCGCCACGTTTGACATCGCTCGCATCGAGGAGATTGAGCAGGTCACTCAGCACGACGTGATCGCGTTCACCACGGCCGTGGCCGAGAAGGTGGGCGCGCCCGCGCGCTGGCTGCATTTTGGTCTGACCTCCTCCGATGTGCTGGACACGGCATTGGCGCTGCAGATGCGCCAGGCCTGCGACCTGCTGCTGACGCGCGTAGACGCCCTGGCGGCCGCCATCCGCACCAGGGCGATCGAACATGAGCGTACGCCGATGATCGGCCGGACGCATGGTGTGCACGCAGAGCTGATGACGCTCGGCGTCAAGCTGGCGCTCTGGTACGCGGAAGTGCAGCGGGGCCGCGACCGGTTGGTGCGCGCGCGTCAGGCCGTGGCTGTTGGCAAGTTGTCAGGCGCGGTTGGCGTGTTTGCACATCTCGATCCGTCCATCGAAGCCACCGTGTGTGCGCGGTTGGGGCTCACGCCTGATCCCGTGTCGTCGCAAGTGGTGTCGCGCGATCGCCACGCCGAACTGATGGCTGCGCTCGCGATCCTGGCCGCGTCACTCGAAAAATTCGCGCTGGAAGTGCGCGGCCTGCAGAAGACGGAAATAGGCGAAGTGGAAGAACCGTTCAGCAAGGGCCAGAAGGGCTCATCCGCGATGCCGCACAAGCGCAATCCCATCGGCTGTGAACAGGTCACCGGCCTGGCACGCTTGATTCGGGCGAATGCCATGGCCGCACTCGAGAACGTGGCGCTGTGGCACGAGCGAGACATTTCGCACTCGTCGGTCGAGCGCGTGATCCTCCCAGACAGCTTCATCGCGATGGATCACATGCTGCGAAGGTTCACTCGGATCGTGGCCGGCATGGTGGTGTATCCGGCGCGCATGCTCGAGAATCTCGGCCGGTCGCGCGGCGTGGTGTATTCAGGCAGCGTGTTGCTGGAACTGGCACGCCGCGGCGTCTCCCGCGAGGACGCCTACGTCTGGGTCCAGCGCAACGCGATGAAGTCTTTTGAGGAGGGCATGGATTTTCAGGCGCTGCTCCTGGCCGACGCGGATATCACTCGAGTGCTGTCGGTCGAGGTCGTGACAGAGGCGTTCGATCTGGACGCGCAACTTCGGAATGTTGGGACCATTTTCGCCAGAGTGTTCGACCCCGAAGGCGCGCAACACACCAGGGAGGCCCCGTGACCGACAAGTTCCGTGAGGAGTGCGGCATCTTCGGCATCTTCGGGCACCCCGAGGCGGCCAACCTGACCTACCTGGGCCTCTACGCGCTGCAGCACAGAGGCCAGGAGAGTGTCGGTATCAGTACGTCGGACGGGCATCGGCTGCGGCAGCACAAGTCGATGGGCTATGTCGCGGACGCGTTCAACGAAGACACCCTCAAGGACCTGCTGGGCACGAGCGCGATTGGCCACGTGCGGTACTCCACCGCAGGCGAGAGTGGACTGCGCAATGCCCAGCCTATCCAGATTGACTGTGCGCACGGCGAAATTGCGGTCGCGCATAACGGCAATCTCGTCAACGCCGAGGAGTTGCGCAACGCGCTCGTGCAGCAGGGCTCGATCTTCCAGACGACGAGCGACACCGAAGTGCTGCTGCATCTGTATGCCCGGTCCCGGGCGGCAACACCCGACGAGGCGCTGGTGGAAGCGATTCAGCAGGCCCAAGGCGCCTTTTCGCTGGTCCTGCTGACAAAGAACACGCTCATTGCGGCGCGCGATCCCCATGGCTTCCGTCCGTTGACGATTGGCCGCCTGGGCGACGCGTACATTGTGTGTTCCGAAACCTGCGCGCTCGACCTGATCGATGCCACCTGGGTGCGCGATGTGGAACCCGGTGAGGTCCTGATCATCAGCGCCGGCGGAGTGAAGTCGATCAAGCCGTTTGCAAAGGCGCAGCGCGCGCATTGCGTCTTCGAGCATGTCTACTTCGCCCGGCCCGATTCATACGTGTTTGGCCAGAGCGTCAATGAGGTCCGGACGGCGTTTGGCCGGCAGTTGGCGAAAGAGCAACCGACCGACGCCGACGTGGTGGTGCCGGTTCCCGACTCCGGTGTCTGCGCGGCCACGGGATACGCGTTTGCGGCAGGCCTGCCCCTGCAGATGGGGTTGATTCGCAACCACTACGTGGGCAGGACCTTCATCGAACCGCAACAGGCGATCCGCCACTTCGGTGTGCGGGTGAAACTCAATCCCGTCAAGAGCATTCTGGCCGGCAAGCGCGTGGTGCTGGTCGATGATTCAATCGTGCGTGGGACGACCAGCCGGAAGATTGTGAAGATGGTGCGCGCGGCGGGCGCGTCCGAAGTCCACATGCGCATCAGTTGCCCCCCGACCGTGTCGCCGTGTTTCTACGGCGTGGATACGCCGCAGCGGTCCGAGCTGATCGCGGCCACGCACACGCTTGAGGAAGTGCGCAAGTACATCGAGGCCGACAGCCTCGGCTATCTGTCGCTCGACGGCCTTCTGGCAGCCGTTGGACCAGACCGATCGTCCTACTGCACGTCGTGTTACACCGGGGAATACCCGGTGGCATTCCCCCGCAACGAAGCCGCCTATCTGCAATTGGCGCTGAAACTGGTCCGATGACATTGCGAACATCCGTGCCCCTCGTGTTTCTGGCGATCTGTCTGTCCGCGCCAGTGATGCCTGCGCAGCAGGCGCCCGCGCAGCCCGTGTCGCTGAAGGTGGCCATCGATCAGCTCGTGTCATTCGATTTCCCCACGCGAACCGAGGCGGCTCGCGTGGTGAGGCGAACACCCGCAACCGAGGCCGTGCCGGCATTGGCCGCCGCCGCGCGGCTGCACACCGACGGCTACGTTCGGTATCGTGCGCTGGTGCTGCTCGCGGGATTCGGTGAGGTGTCAGCCGCGAGCACCATGCGCCTGTTGATCGACGATCCGAACGACCGGATCCGCGCCGTCACCTACGGCTGGTTCCAGCATCACCCTGATCCGGAAATGTCGTCGGCCCTGATCGCTGCGCTGGACCGGGAGCAGTCAGAGTTCGTACGCCCGGGGTTGACCCGCGCGCTGGCGGCGGCACACGCCGACCCGGCGGTGCGCAAGGCGCTTGAACCCCTGATCCTGCGTGGCGAAGACTACTTCCGCGGGTCCGTCATCGAGGGGCTTGGGGACTATCGGGCCACCTGGGCGCGATCGGCCATCGCAAGCGTTGCCGCGCTCGAAGGGCCACTGCAGGATGATGCGATTCTGTCGCTGGGCAAGATCGGCGACAAGGCCTCCCTGCCGGTGCTGGCAACGCTGCAGAAGACGGTCGGGCGCGAACTGCAGCCGTCCGTCGCCGCCTCGTCGTGCCTCATCACGGGCGAGTGCGTAGCCCACATTGACTACCTCGCAAAGACCCTGGCCTTTGCCGCGGGCGACCCGCAGTACCAGACGCTGCTTCGGAGCGCGGCATTCGGGTTGAGCGCACTCGCGAGCCGCGGCGACCGCCAGGCCCTGACGGTGCTGCTTGATGTGGGCGAGCCGTCCAAAGACCCCGTGCGCGCCGCGGTGGCATTGGCGGTGGGGCATGTGGCCTTGCGCAACGCCAGCCTGTTGCTCTCCGTGTTGGAGACGCGAAAGACGTTGGCGCCGGCCACAGATCTTCTGCTCGACGCGTTCGACATGTTGTCCGAAGACTTCGAGGAAGAGCGCTTCTTTGTCGAGATTCGCCGGGCGTACTGGGCGGCGGCTGAAGGTTCGGTCAGGCGGCGTGTTGCGCAGGCCCTGATCGACAAACTGGAGTTCTAGAGGTGGTGGACTATCGGCAGTCGGGCGTCGATATCGATGCGGGCAATGAAGTGGTGCGCCGCATCAAGCAGATGGCGCGCAAGACCTACACGCCAGGCGTTCTGTCGGGAGTCGGGTCGTTCGGCGGACTGTTCGCGCTCGATGGGTCAGTGCCTGAACCCGTGCTTGTTGCGTCGGCCGATGGCGTCGGCACCAAGTTGAAAGTCGCGTTCATGACCGGCGTCCACAACACGATTGGCGTGGACCTGGTGAACCATTGTGTGAACGACATTCTCGTCCAGGGCGCACGGCCGCTGTTTTTTCTCGACTACCTGGCCACCGGGAGACTGTCGCCGGACGTGGCCGAGCAGATTGTGGCCGGAGTGGCGCAGGCGTGCGTCGCGAATGGGTGTGCGCTGCTTGGCGGTGAGACCGCCGAGATGCCGGGCTTTTATGCCGATGGCGAATACGACGTCGCCGGCTTCATCGTCGGCGTGGTGTCGAGACCCAGAGTGGTGGACGGTCGCAACCTCCAGGCCGGCGATGTGCTGATCGGCCTGCCCTCGTCCGGGCTTCACACAAACGGGTATTCACTCGCGCGAGGGATTGTGTTCGAGGCGCTTGGACTCACGGTGGATTCCCCCGTGGCCGACCTCGACATGACCGTGGGCGAGGCGTTGCTTCAGCCGCACCGCACCTACCTGCCGGTCATCGGCCCGCTGCTCGACCGGGGATGGATCAAGGGGATGGCGCATATCACCGGCGGCGGCCTCACAGAGAACCTGCCGCGCGTGATGCCTGAAGGGCGCTCACCACGAGTCGACCGCCAGAGCTGGACCGTGCCGCCGTTGTTCACGTGGCTTCAGCGCGGCGGTCGCGTGTCGGATGACGAAATGTTCCGCGCGTTCAACATGGGCGTCGGCATGGTGCTGGTCTGTGCGCCCGAACACGAAGCTGTCCTTCTGGCCGCTCTGATCGGTTCAGGCGAAGCGGCCTGGCGCCTCGGCGAAGTCGTCTAGCGGCGCGATTTGCGTCAGCAGGCGATGTCCCGCATCGTCTCCAGGCCGGGTGGTGTTGACGTAGTCGGCCCAGGCGCGTGACGAGAGGAAGGGAGTGTTGACCAGCGGAAGGTCGTGCGTCGGCTGGAGGCGCTCCGAGAGGCTGGCCCAGGGCCAGTCCTGCGCCTGCCGCACCAGTCGAGCCTGCAACGCATTGCGTTCCACATACCGGCAGACCCGCACGAGGTCGCCCACGGCGGGAATCTCCATGGAGGTGAACCGGCCCTGGTAGACCGGGCCCTCGCCAACCGACTGGTGATGCCGGTGGTGCCGCACGGCGTGGGTAGAGGTGACCCAGTGGAGGCACCGCGAGAGCATCGGTGTGTCAGTTGGGCCCACCACAAGGTGCCAATGGTTCGGCATCAGGGAATAGGCGATAAGCCGCACCGGGTGGTGCTCCAGGGCCTGGCTCAGAATCGCCAAAAAGGCGCGATAATCGGCCGGTTGCGTGAAGAGCACCAGTCGCCGGGCGCTTCGGTTGATGACGTGAAAGTAGCTGGTGCGTTGGCTTGATCTGGCGCGTCGTGGCATAACAAAGGCCTCCCTGCTAGCAAGGGAGATGCCGTGTGGAGGCCTGTCCCCGAAATGGCAATATCTGTGGAAAACACACCCGTCCCCCTCGCACTACTGATCTCCGGCCGGGGGTCGAACCTGAGAGCTGTTGCCCAAGCGATTGACGACGGGCGCGTCAACGGCATCATCCGCGTCGTTGTGTCGAACAGGGCTGATGCGGCTGGGCTTGAGTGGGCTCGCGCGCAGGCGATTGAGACGCTGGTGCTGCCGCATCAGGACTCTCCCTCCCGGGGGGCGTACGACGAGGTTTTAGTGCAGGCGTTGAAGAGTCGTGGGGTGCGCCTGGTCTGCCTTGCGGGGTTCATGCGAGTGCTGGGTCCTGCTTTCTGCGAGGCGTTCCCTCAGGCGGTCCTGAACGTGCACCCGTCACTCCTGCCCTCCTTCCCCGGCGCGGACGCCCAGGCCCAGGCTCTCGCGCACGGCGTGAGGGTGTCGGGTGTGACCGTCCACTTCGTGACACCCGAACTCGATGCGGGGCCCATCATCCAGCAATCCGCCGTGCTGGTGCGTGACGATGACACGTGTGAAACACTGTCGGCGCGTATCCTCGTCGAGGAACACCGGGTGTACCCGGAGGCGATTCAGCGCATCATCGCCGGGGGATGGCATGTGGATGGACGCCGTGTTGTGACAACCCCTGTGAGTGAAACGTGAGTGACTCGATGACCCTCGATGAACAACTGGCCTACCTGACCAAGGGGTGTGTGGACGTGGTGCGCGCCGGCGAGCTCAAGACAAAACTCGAACGCGGCCACCCCCTCACGGTCAAGGTCGGGTTTGATCCCACCGCGCCTGATCTGCACCTGGGCCACACCGTGCTGCTCCGCAAGATGAAGCACTTTCAGGATCTCGGGCATCGCGTCATCTTCGTCATTGGTGATTTCACCGGGCTGATTGGCGATCCCACCGGACGATCGAAGACCCGCCCGCCGCTGACGAAGGTCGAGATTGCGGCAAACGCCGAAACATACAAGGCACAGGTCTTCCAGGTGCTCGACGAGAGCAAGACCGTGGTGGATTTCAACTCGCGCTGGCTTGGCGCCTTGGGCGCCGACGGTATGGTGCGGCTGTCGGCGCGGTACAACGTAGCGCAGATGCTGGAGCGGCGCGATTTCCGCCAGCGCTTCGACGCCGGAAAGCCCATCGCCGTGCATGAATTCCTGTACCCGTTGGCGCAGGCGTACGACTCGGTCTTCCTCAAGGCGGATGTGGAACTGGGAGGCACCGACCAGTTGTTCAATCTCAACGTCGGCCGGGACATCATGCCCGGCTACGGCCTCGAGGCGCAGGTCGTGATGACGACGCCGTTGCTGGAAGGGCTCGACGGCGTCGAGAAGATGTCGAAGAGCCTGGGCAACTACATCGGGGTGACGGACGCTGCCGACGAAATGTTTGGCAAGGTGATGTCGGTGAGCGACGAGTTGATGTGGCGGTACTACGTGCTGCTGACTGACGAGTCGGAGGCGAGCGTGAACGCGACACGGCAGACCGTAGCTGAGGGTGTGCTGCACCCGAAGGCCGCGAAGATGGCCCTCGCGAAGCGTATCGTCACAGACTTCCATGGCGCGGCTGCAGCGGCGGCGGCGCAGGAGGCCTTTGAGGCGCGTTTCACGCGTGGGGAACTCGATTCGGCGTCCCTGCCTCAGGTTGACGTGGCGGTTCCCGTCGGCGGTTCAGTCGCGTTGTCGCGTGTGATGGTTGATGCCGGCCTGGCGACGTCAACCAGCGAGGCCGCGCGCAAGATTCAGCAGGGCGGCGTGAAGCTGGACCGCGAAAAAGTGACAGCGGTCACGATGCGCGTGGACGCGGGGCGCCCTGACTTGCTGCTCGAAGTCGGCCGGAAGGCCGTGCGTGTGCTGGTGCGCGAAGCAAGGGCGCGTCCGTAAACGCCCCTACGCCCTGAACGTATCCAAGGGTGAGATGCCGCATCGAGTGATGCTCTCCCTCCCTGGCGTGCGCCATCGTCGCCACGGTGGTGGGTTCGTGTACGTCGGCACGACGACGGCGGCCAGGGGCGCGACGGTGCAGAGGGATGCCACCTTCGACCTTCCCCAATGGCGGCTCAGGGTCACGCGTCACTACCTGGCCGCGAGCGCGTCGCCGACCTTCGAGACCTGGACGACGTTCACGCCCCTGGGCTTCGTTCCGGTGGTCTCCGACTTGAACGCGTTTCGCTTCACTGTTCCGAACGGCCACCTCAGGTGGGTGAATGGCCTGCGTGGGGAAACCACCGATCGCGCGGGCAGCAACACATTCACGATGCGCGAACTCGACCTGCAGGCTGGCGAACACTTGTCACTCGGTGCCACGGGGCGCTCGTCCGAGACGACCGTGCCCTGGCTCTCGATCGAGGCTCGCAGTGAAGTCTTCTATCCCGCCTTGTTGTGGTCGGGCGCCTGGACACTGCAGGCGGCGCGCTCAGGCAGCGCCCGCCTTCGACTACGAAGTTGCCACGATCGGCAACAACACCCTGCGGGGGGTGGCGCGGGGCGGCATCGGGGAAACAGGCGCCGCCGACCACCTGATTACCGTTCGCGGACGAAATCTGGCCAGGCCCACGCGCGAACGCCCGGAGACAACGCGCGGGTCTCGACCGGCGTCTTCGGCGGTTGGTGCACCACCGACATCTCGATGCGGACCATTCGCGGAGACCGCTTCTTGATGGCCGTGGCCAGCCGTTGCATCGACTCTCAATTCTGTCATCCGGCACCGAACGCGCCGGCACGTGGATTTCCGGGGCGTGTGGATTCAAGAGGACTCCTGTTGATGGCCGTGTGCCCAGGTCGGCGTCGCCACCATGGGGGCCACCGCACGGCCATGACTCACCAACGCTGCGGAGAAGGCAGCCCGTGCGAGGGGCCTCACGCACGCGGCGTTGACGCTGACGACACGTCGGCGTAGCCTGCGCATGGACCCGATCTCCCCGTCGGCGCCACTCACGAAAACCACCGACCGAGGTCGTGTTGACAGGGGCTATGGGTGTACGCAACACTCGTCAGTCCCGGGCATGACCGGCGGCCTTGATGAAGGTGCCGCGCCCACCGGTCCGGGGAGTCGCTATCTCGTTGACCATAGGAGATGGTCGAGCGTTTCGGGAAGTGCGAATGGGCGGAGCGTCGCTGTCGGGGTGGGAGCAAGCGGCCCACAAAAAAGTTCAGCAAACCGAACTTTTTAGTTGACAGGGATGGGCACGGGTCATACAGTTGGAAGGTTCCCCTAAACGCAAACCAACGCGCCGGGGAGCGGCAAGCAAGACTCGGTTCTTTGAAAACTAGATAGAACGTGCAAGCACACAACCCGTCGAGTATCAGCGGGTGGCGCTGAGTGACCCTTCGGCATGAGCGTAAGCGAGTGCTCAGGGGGAATCGAAGTGAACCACCTTACTTGACATAAGCAAGATCCGAGAGAGCCAATTTAAACAGGCTGACTTGGGTTAGACAGTTGCACCGACCCGAACCGCAAGGGGAGGGAAGGACAGCGAATTTAACTTGAGAGTTTGATCCTGGCTCAGAATCAACGCTGGCGGCGTGCCTAACACATGCAAGTCGAACGCGAAAGGGGAGCAATCCCTGATTAGAGTGGCAAACGGGTGAGTAACACGTGGGCGACCTACCTCAGAGTGGGGGATAACCTTCCGAAAGGAGGGCTAATACCGCATGACATCCCGTGTTTGGATACACGGAGATCAAAGCCGGGGATCGCAAGACCTGGCGCTTGGAGAGGGGCCCGCGTCCGATTAGCTAGTTGGTGAGGTAACGGCTCACCAAGGCTCCGATCGGTATCCGGCCTGAGAGGGCGGACGGACACACTGGAACTGAGACACGGTCCAGACTCCTACGGGAGGCAGCAGTGGGGAATTGTTCGCAATGGGCGA